>Ga0070698_100007707_pt1 | contig 11644 bp, 10 predicted proteins | sample KBSK1502metaG_FD_65477 | JGI IMG/M metagenome (GOLD analysis project Ga0070698, IMG submission 65477) | Corn, switchgrass and miscanthus rhizosphere microbial communities from Kellogg Biological Station, Michigan, USA - KBS K1-50-2 metaG | ecosystem: Host-associated > Plants > Roots >...
GATAGCTCTGGATCCACTTGGCGAACATCGAGTAGATGATCGTCTCCGACGTGGGCCGAACCACCAGCGGTTCCTCCAGCTCCTTGCCGCCGGCGTGGGTGACCACGGCCGTCTCCGGCGCGAAGCCTTCGACGTGCTCCGCCTCGCGGGCCAGGAAGCTCTGCGGAATGAAGAGCGGAAAGTAGGCGTTCTGGTGACCGGTCTCCTTGAACCTGTCGTCCAACGCCCGCTGCATCTGCTCCCAGATGGCGTATCCGTTGGGGCGGATCACCATGCAGCCCCGCACCGGGCTGTAGTCGGCCAGCTCGGCCCGCATGATGACTTCATTGTACCAGGCCGAAAAGTCGGCGGCCCGGGTGGTCAGCGCTTTGTTCTCAGCCATTATTGGCGCACCGCAGTCGGTGAGGGATTCAGGAAAGCCCGCATCTCGGCCAGGACGGTGTCCGGCCGGGCGAACATCACATAGTGATTGGTGCTGTCCAGCACTACGACGCGGGCGGCCGGCATCCCGGCATGAAACCGGGCTATCGCATGGTCCTGGATCGGGGTCGCGTAGGTTCGAATCCAATCCACCACCCGGCGCCGAAGCGAATCCGGGGAGTCCGGCTTCACCATCGCGGCGACCGGCCAGCGAGCGAAGATCGCCAGCACCGGCGCCTTGACGGAGTCGTATTGGGGACGGTACTGCTGGGCCGCCTTCAGGAACCCGGCCGTCAGCGAGTCGGCGAAGGTGGCCTCGACCCTGCCGCCCGGAAGGATCCGATAACTCTCCGCGACGCTGGCCCGCATCGCCGGCGTCCACTGGAGATCCAGCCAGTTGGCGTCGTGATACCAGGCACTGAAGGCCTCGGGCGAAGCGGTGGCGCCCTGATCCGGCGCCATGTCCACCGGATAGGCCGCGATGCCGGCGGCGAAAACCGGATCGGAGTAGTCATAACCGGCATCCAGGAACACCAGCGCCCTGGTCCGGGCCGGAAACCGGGTCGCGAAGCGGATCAGCTCATAACCCGCCAGGGAGTGACCCACCAGACTCACTGGACCGATGTCCAGGGAATCGAGGAGGGTGCTCAGGTCGGTGACCAGGGTCTCGGTATCGAACGGGCCTCGCAACTCGGATCCGCCGTGGCCCCTCCGGTCGAATGCGTACACGTGATAGCGATCGATAAACCGGGGAGCCAGGTCATCGAAGGTATGGGTATTGTCCGCCAGCCCGTGGAGGAAGACCAGCGCCGGTCCCCGCCCGCCCCAGTCCACCACCTTGAGCCTGACGCCGTTGGCCTGGATCAGTCGCTCGACCGGCTGCGCGGCGGCGCGGGCCGGAGCTGCGCGATCCGGCGAGCACGCGACCAGCATCAGGGCAACGGCAACCGGCAGTCTCCGCCGCATCACCGCGCGACTCCCGGCCCGATCAACTCGGCCAGGGCGGAACCCACCCGATCGGTCGCGACGCCCCGCTGGGTCTTGGCCTGCAGGTCCTTGAGCATGACTTCACCGCGCGCCCGGTCGTCGGGGCCGATCACGATCGCCACCCTGGCATTCCGGCTGTCGGCCAGCTTGAGCTGTTTGCCGACCGCCCCGCCGCTCAAGGTGTACTCGACCCGGTAACCCAGGGCCCTGAGTCCGTGGGCCAGCTCGAGCGCGTGGGGGACGTCCTCGCCGGTGATCGCCGCGATGAAGACGTCGATACTCGCGTGGTGGGTGGGCACCAGCCCCTTGTCCTTCAGCAGCTCACCCAGGACGACGTCCCCGAATCCGAAGCCAACCGCGGGCAGGTCCACGCCGCCCACCGCGCCGGCCAGGTTGTCGTAACGGCCGCCGCCGCAGATGGCGCGCAGCTTCTTCCCCGCGTCAAACAGCTCGAACACGGTGCCGGTGTAGTAGGCGAGCCCGCGGACAATCGTCAGGTCGACGTCGACGAACCCGCCCAGGCCCATCGCGGTGAGCGCGTCGACCACGCTGCGGAGCGGAGCGATCGCGGCCGCACCCCCGGCCACCGAAGTAACCCCCTTCTCGATCCCGGCCCAGGTGCGCAGCTCCGTCGCCCTGAAGACCGCGTCGGCCATGCGATCGTCGAGCGATTCCTTGAGCAGCAGCCTCCACTGGTCCGGCTTCATGCGATCCACTTTGTCGATCGCCAGGTACACTGTGGCCAGCGAGTTGGCGGGAATGCCCTGGGCCAGCAGGTAAGCCTCGAGCACCCGCCGGTCCGACAGCCGCACCCGCACATCCTTCTCGCTCAGTCCGAACGCGCGAACCACGTCGATAGCCAAAGCGATGATCTCCGCATCGGCCAGCGGGCCCGGTTCCCCGATCAGATCGCAGTTCAGCTGGAAGTGCTCGCGCAGGCGGCCGCGCTGCTGCCGTTCGTAGCGAAAGAGCTGCGGAATGGAGAACCAGCGGATCGGTTTCTTGAGTCCGTTCGCCCGCGCGGCCACCATGCGGGCGAGCGTGGGAGTCATCTCGGGGCGGAGCGCGACCGGCCGGTCGCCCTTGTCGACAAAGTTGTAGAGCTGGCCGACGATTTCCTCGCCGCTCTTCGCGGTGTACAGCTCCAGCGGCTCCAGCGGAGGACCATCGTACTCCTCGAATCCGTACCGCTCCGCCACTCGGCGCCAGGTCTGGAAGATGTGAGCACGGAGAAGGAAGTCTTCAGGATAGAAATCGCGAAAGCCGGGCAGGGCCTGGATCGGCATGGCCCAAAATAGTCTAGATGGGCTCCATTCCCAAGGCTTCCATCACGTCGCCAACCGTATGAAATGACCCGGTGACCAGAACCGTCCCGGCGCCTTGCTGCACCGTCGCGAGGGCCTCGGGAAAATCGGGCAGCAGCGACCAGGTTGCATGGGCCGGCGGCCGGTCGGAGCGGCGCAGCCACTGGTCCAGCCACTGCAGGTCCCACCCGCGGCTCTCCGCGGTCGGTGCCCGGGTCAATACCCCGTGATCGATGGCTGCGTCCAGCGCGACCAGCATCTCGGGCCACTCCTTGTCTCCCAGGATGGAGACCAGAGCGTGGATCGGGCGTGGCAGGTCGGCGGCAGCCAGCGCGGCCACCAGGGCCCGCATTCCGTCCGGGTTGTGGGCAACATCAAACACCCATTTTCCCCGCCGGTCAAACCGGCCCGGGATCTTCGCGCCGGCAAAACCCCTCGCGATTGCGGCGGGGGCCGGATGCCAGGGACGGGGAAGCGCACCGAGAATAGCCCGGGCGACCGCGGCGTTGCGGCGCTGGTACGGACCGGCGAGGCCGAGCGGTGCGGTCCATTCCGCGGCCGGAGGTACCCGGATGATCGTGGGGGGACTGCCGTCGGAGCTCGACGCGACCCGCACCGCCTCGGCTTCCAGCACCTGGACCAGGCCGGGATCAGCCTCCCCGATGACGAACGGCGCCCCCGGCTTGGCGATGCCGGCCTTTTCCCGGGCGATGGCCTCGAGGGAGTCACCCAGGTACTTCATGTGGTCCCGCGCGATCCGGGTCACCCCGCTCACCAGCGGCCGCAGAACGTTGGTGCTGTCCAGCCGGCCGCCCAGCCCCACCTCCACGACCGCGATATCGACATTGCGCGCCGCAAAATCGGCGAACGCCATCGTTGTAGTCGCCTCGAAGAACGTGGCGCCCAGGCCCCTGATCATCGGTTCCAGCCGGCTGGCCCACATCGCCACCGCATCTTCGGAGATCGGGGACTGGTTGACCCGGATCCGTTCCCGAAAGGACACCAGGTGCGGGGAGGTGTAGAGGCCGACCCGCCATCCCGCCTGCTCCAGCGCCGCGGCGACCAGGGTGACGACGCTGCCCTTCCCGTTGGTTCCCGCGACGTGGATGGTGGGATAGTGAAGGTGAGGATCGCCCAGCTCGCCCAGCAGGGCCCGGGTGGTATCCAGCCCGAATTTGATGGAAGTGGTGCGGGGGTAGAGGAAGTCGAGAGCTTGCGGGTAGGTCAACATGGCCAGAACAATAAACACGCAAGGGCGCCCAGTTGAGCGCCCCGGTCGGAAGCAACCCCTGACCGCTACGTTATGCTTCCATTTCTTCCAGCGGCTTCTCACCCTGCATATGGCGAATCAGCCGGGCCGTGGTTTCCCGGAGCGAGGCCCGGGGCACCACGTCGTCGATCTGGCCGTGCTCCAGCAGGAACTCTGCGGTCTGGAAGCCTTCGGGAAGATCCTGTCCGATAGTCTGCTTGATGACCCGCTGTCCGGCGAACCCGATCACCGCGCCCGGCTCGGCCAGGATGGAGTCACCCTGCATGGCAAAGGAGGCCGAGACGCCGCCCGTGGTCGGATTGGTCAGGATGGAGATGTACGGAATGTGGAGACGGTAAAGCTGGGCGATCATGGCCGAGGTCTTGGCCATCTGCATCAGCGAAAGCACGCCTTCCTGCATGCGCGCCCCGCCCGAAGTGCTGATCAGCACCAGGGGTAGCCGCTTTTCCGCCGAGCGGCGGGCCAGCCGGGCGATCTTTTCTCCTACCACGGCGCCCATCGAGCCGCCCATGAAGGAGAAGTTCATCACGCCCAGGTTGAAGGGGATGCCCTCCAGCCGAGCACTCCCGGTATAGATCGCGTCGGCATGGCCGCCCTTCTTGGCGGCGGACTCCAGCCGGGTCGCGTAGTTTTCGAAGTTGAGGGGATCGGTAGAACGGAGGTTTTCGAAGAGCTCCCGCCAGGTGCCGGCGTCGCTCATCAGCTCGATGTATTCCTCGGCGGAGAAGCGCCGGTGGTCCCCACACTCGGGGCAGACGTTGAAGGCTTTTTCGAAGCGTTCCCGGATATCGATATGGCCGCACTTCTCGCACTTCTCCCACGCATCCGGTGGAATCTCTAACCGTTCGCGCCGGGAAGTGCGGGGTTTTCGCTCCTTCTTGAACCACGCCATAACCGCCATAGGCTCTGTATGAGGGGAGAAAGGTCTTACAAATGTTGCAGGGCTACCCCACCTGCGCCAGACCTTGACAGCTAAGTCATTGTCATCCCTCGATATAGCCTGACATCCTGGAGTCCCAAGCGACCCGCAGTACCATCCCAAGGCCCAAGGCACAGGCCAGCAGGAAGGACCCGCCATAGGAGAAGAAGGGGAGCGGAATCCCGGTAATCGGCATGATGTTCACCGTCATGCCGACGTTCTCCCACACGTGGGTGAACAGCATGCCCAGGACCCCGAACACCAGCAGGCTGCTGAATGGGTCCGACGCCCGCCGCGCGATCCGCACCATGCTCATGAACACCACCAGGAACAGCACCAGGGCGAGGGTGACGCCGACGAACCCCAGTTCTTCTCCCACCACCGTAAAGGCGAAGTCGGTGCTGGGGGTGGGCAGAAAGGCCAGCCGTTTCTGCGGCCCTTCCAGCCAACCATTGCCCAGCAGCCCGCCCGACCCGATCGCCACCTTGGATTGAATGGCGTGGTACCCGGCCGCCTTGGGGTCGATCTCCGGGTTGAGGAAGGTCAACAGCCGATTCTGCTGGTACGGCTCCAGCCGGTTCCACAGCGGCATGGCGATGAAACCCATGCCCGCGTTGACGATCCATACGAAGACCGCTTCGAACACGAAAGGGCGCCAGATGATCAGCATGACGGTGAGCAGCACCATCCAGGCGACCCAGCTCCAGGTGGTGAACGCCGCAAGCAGACTCACCACCGGGGAGGCAAGGAGGATCAGCAGGTAGGGCCGCACGCCGGCCCAGAACAGCATGGCAAAGAGGATTCCGATGAACACCAGGGCGCTGCCCAGGTCGGGCTGTTTCAGCACCAGGAGAAACGGGACGCCGGCGATCAGGCAGGGCATGATCAGCTCCCGCATGCTGATCGGCGCCTCCCGCCGGCTGGACAGGTAGCGTGCGAGCATCAACACCACTGCGACCTTGGCGAGCTCGGCGGGCTGTCCCAGCTGGTGCCCGCCGATGGAGATCCAGCTCTTGGTACTCGCCGCAGTCCCCTGCCCAGTGCCGATCACCAGGGTGACAGCGAGCAGCAGGAGCGCCAACGCGTAGACCCAGGGGGCCGCCCATTCCAGGAGGCGCGGGCTGGTGCGGAACATGAGGTAGCAGGCGACTCCGCCGATCAGCAGCCAGACCAGCTGCCGCTTCCATACCCCGATGGATTGGGTGGGCACGTCGGTTTGGCCGGCGGAATACAGGTTCAGGACGCCGAAGATGATCAGCAGAAGAATCGTGATCACCAGCGTGCGGTCGATGGTGAGGCCTCTCACCGGCGGCGTCCCCCTACTGGAGGAGGCGCCGGCTCGGGACTGGGCACCGGAGGGCCGCTATCCGGCCGGAGCTCGAGCGGACGCGGCGCCGAGTCCTCCGGCACCAGTACTCGCAACGGGACCTTGAGCGTGCTGTCGGGGCCGACCAGGTAGTAGCGGGCGATCTGGCCGACGTATGGCGCCACCAGCGCGCCTCCGTGGCCGCCTTCCAGCGATTCCATCACCATCCCGATCACGATTTTCGGCTGCTCGGCCGGAGCGAATCCCAGGAACCAGCCATGATCCTTTCCGGTGGTGTTTTGCGCCGTGCCCGTCTTGCCGGCGAGCTGAAACTCAAGCTGGCGGCTGCGCGAGGCGGTTCCGGCCAGCACGACCTGGATCAGGGCGCGGCGCAAGTCGAGCGCCTGCCCCTCGGTAAGGCCGAAGTTCCGCACTATCTGTTTTGAAGGGTGGACGATGTAGGGAGTAACCTCGACGCCCCCGTTGGCCAGCCCCTGGTAAAACCGGGTCATCCCGATGACGCTCTGGGTGTTCTCCCCCTGCCCGATCGCGAAGTTGAGCGTCGTCGAGCCCATGGTCCAACCGCGCGGCGTGTAACGGCGATCGAAATACGCGGTGGATGACGGAAAGATGGGCGCGATCTCCGGGCCGAGGTCGATGCCGGTGCGGTCCTCGAAGCCGAGCCGGATCCCCTCCTCCAGAATAGTGGGAAGCCCGACCCGAAGACCCAGTTGGTAGAAGTACACATCGCAACTCTGGGCAATGGCGCCAAGCAGGTCGAGGGATCCGTGTCCCTCGCGCTTCCAGCAGCGGAAATACCGGTTACCGAATTGCAGGCCGCCGCGGCAGGGCATCGGCATGTGAGAATTGATGGTCACCACGCCCTTCTTCAGGGCGATGACCGACATCGCCAGCTTGAAGGGAGACCCCGGTGGATAGCGGGCCTGGATCGCTCGGTTGAGGAGAGGACGGGCCGGATCGGTGGTGAGCTCCCGCCAGCGGCCACCCGAGATCCCGCCGATGAAGTCGTTGGGATCGTAGCTGGGCGCGGAGTACATCGCGAGCACCTCGCCCCGGGGCGTCATCGCCACCACGGCACCCCGCACGCCGACCGGCCAGATGCTGTCGATAAACTGCTGGAGCCGCAAGTCGATGGTGGTGCGGATGGCCCGGCCGGCGACCGGCGGAAGCGTGGGTGCCGCACCCTCTTCCCGCACCATGCGTCCCCGGTTGTCCACCTCGATATAGCGGGTGCCCGGGGTTCCTCGCAGTATGGAATCGTATTGCTGTTCCAGTCCGGCCCGGCCCACGATGCCTCCCAACATGGCCCCGGGGAACTTGTTCTGCGACAGGTCGGTCTCGGTGACTTCACCGACATACCCGACCAGGTGGGCCACCGCGCTGCTATCGGGATACTGGCGCTTGGGCTCCGCCTGGATCACCAGCCCGGGCAGGGCGCTCCGGTGTTCCTCCAGCCGGGCCACGACCCGGAACGATGCATCTCCCAGCACCAGGGCAGGCTGAAACGGCGACGCCCGGTAGCGCTGCAGAACCGCCTCGATCTGGAAGGAGTCGATGGGGACGATGCCCTGGAACTCCTGGAGCAGCGCGCGGAGCGAATCCCGGGAAGAAGCGAACAGCTTGACCGAGTACCCCGGAACGTTTTCGGCGATGATCCGGCCATCCCGGTCCAGGATCGCGCCGCGGGGTGCAGTCAGCGGGACCGCCCGCAGCCGGTTGCCCTGGGCCCGCAGCTGGAATCGCTCGTGCTGGACAATCTGGGCGCGGAAGAATGCGACGATCAGGATGCCAAACAGCAGCACCAGAACCCAGCGGGCCGAGTCGGCCCGGGCTTGCAGCCGGGCGGGATGGAATTCGTTCATTCTTCCAGCCTGATGTCCAGCCAGTCGCGGAAGATCACCAGCACCAGGATGCCGGCGAGCGCGGTGGTAAGGGCCCGAAGCGGTGCCCAGATGCCCAGCGTGGTGAGCAGGCCTTCGCCGCCTCCGCCACTCGCCACCACCACGATCAGGTCCCGCACCCAGAGCCCGCCGGCAAACACCGCGGCGTTCACGATCAGGTTATCCGCGAAAAATACCGCGCGCCCCCAGGCGGTGAGATAACCGACCACGGTGTGGGCCAACGCCCCGGCGCCGAAGCGGGCCGGCACCAGCGAGTCGGACACCAGGCCCACCAGGAATCCGGCGATGGCGGCGTCGCCGGGACGGCTCCGGATCGCATAGACAATGAGGGCCACCAGCAGAAAGTCGGGCGCGAACTTGTAATCGAAGAGGCGGGGACGAACATAGAAATGAAGTACCAGCAGGAACAGCATCACCAGCAACAACCGGGTCCGCGCGACGCTCGCAGCGCTCATGGCAAGCTGCTGTCCCGGCCAAACGCGTTGCCCAGGGAACTGTCGGTCTGGGCCGTCAGGATGATCACGTGGGAAATACTCATTGGATGGGAGGCGGGCCGGAGGAGATAAGTCCGCTCCCAGCCCGGCTCCTCCCGCAGCACCCCCATGACGGTACCGATCGGAATGCCCTGGGGAAACACCCCACCCAGCCCGGAAGCCACGACCCGGACGCCGGGAAGGATGGAATCGCGATAGGGGACACCGCGGAGTTCCAGCAAAGTCTCCGAGGTGCTTGCCGCGCTGGCCGCCGCCACGATGCCGAACACATTGCCGTCCTCGGTAAAGGCGCCGGCCCGGAACTCCGGGTGGGCCCAAGTCATCGCGATGCTCCAGTTGGGCTCCACGGTCCGCACCACCCCCACCAGGCCATCGGCGGTGAGCACCGGGGCGTAGGGCCGCACACCATCCCGGGATCCCGCGCTCAGCAGAATGGTGCGCCCGTCAGTGGGAAGCGGCTGGTGCAGGACCTCGGCGGCGATGTAGGTCGTGCCGAGCCGGGCTTTGAGCCCGAGCAGACCGCGGAGCTGCTGGTTTTCGGAGGTGAGCACATTCAGCGAACGAGCGGCCAGGGCGGCGGAGTCCCGTTCCGCCATCACCGCCAGGAAGCGGCTCTGGCTGGTGCGGCCCTGTTCCGCGCTCTGCTGCAGCCAGAGCACGGGCTGGAGCACGGTCTCCCGGATGGCCCTGGTGACCTGGTCACCCCAGCGGGGTGAAGCAAAAAGCGCGGTCACCGAGAGACCGACGCAGATGACGAAGCTCAGGGTATCCCGGCGGTGAGTCGCCCGATCGGACGCGAACCCCATGGTCAGGTGACCAGGACGCTGCGGTACTTCTCGAAATCGTCCAGGATGCGACCCGCGCCGCGGACGACGCAGGTCAGAGGATCTTCGTCCACGTGAATGGGCAGCCCGGTTTCCTGGGAGAGGAGCAGGTCGAGCCCGCGGATGAGTGCGCCGCCGCCGGTCATGATGATGCCGCGGTCTACGATATCGCTGGCCAGCTCGGGCGGGGTGATTTCGAGCGCCCGGCGCACCGCGTCCACGATCTGCTGGATCGGCTCCTGGAGCGCCTCGCGGATCTCGCTGGAGTGAACCCGCACGGTCTTGGGTATGCCGGACACCAGGTCGCGCCCCTTCACTTCCATCTCCCGCTCTTCTCCGACCGGCGCGGCGGATCCAATCTTGATCTTGATCGCCTCCGCGGTGGGCTCGCCGACCAGCAGGTTGTAGTTCTTCCGCATGAACTGCACGATGGCCTGGTCCAGCTCATCGCCGCCGGTGCGGATCGAGGTATCCGAGACGATGCCGGAGAGCGCGATGACCGCGATCTCGGTGGTGCCACCGCCGATATCGATCACCATGTTGCCGGTCGGCGTTTCCACCGGGAGGCCCACGCCGATCGCGGCCGCCATCGGCTCGGCGACCATCAGCACCTGCTTGGCGCCGGCCGTCTCGGCCGAGTCGCGCACCGCGCGGCGTTCCACCTCGGTGATGCCGGAGGGCACGCAGACGATCACCCGCGGCTTCACCTTGAAGACATGCTTGTCGATGATCGACTTGAGAAAATGCCGCAGCATTTTTTCAGTGACGTCGAAGTCCGCGATCACCCCGTCCTTGAGCGGCCGAACCGCCAGGATGCCATCGGGCGTGCGCCCCAGCATCCGCTTGGCATCGAGCCCGTACCCCTTGGGCCGGCCGGTTGCCTTCTCGATCGCCACCACCGAGGGCTCGTTCAGGACAATGCCCTCGCCTTTGACATAGATCAGGGTATTGGCCGTGCCGAGATCTACCGCGATTTCATTCGCGGGAAGGAACGACCCCCATTTCAACGAGGGAAATTTCACTGGCAGGTTGGTGAGTGCATATGCTCACCTAAGGTAACAATTGACCTAAGTCTCTACAATACCGGAGAATAGCATTGGGTTGGACGGGACGGCGAGGCGGCTGGTCGGCGGAGATTCAAACTGTCAAATTTTTGATGCGAGTGAACGTTCACATGGGTTCTCTAGTGGCCGGTGCTGCCAAATCCCCCCTCTCCCCGGGCACTCAAGGGCAGTTCGGCCACGACCTCAAAGCTCGCCTGCTCAACCTGGGCAAACACCATCTGGGCGATCCGCATTCCCCGCGTCACCGTGAATGGTTCGGCGCCGAGGTTGATCAGCGCAACTTTGACCTCGCCACGGTAGTCGCTGTCTATGGTAGCAGGAGTGTTGGGCAGGGTGATTCCATGCTTCAAGGCCAGGCCCGACCGGGGTCGGAGCTGGCATTCGTACCCACGCGGCAGCGCGATGCTGATTCCAGTGCTCACCAGCCGCCGCTCCATCGGCGCCAGGGTGACTTCCTCGGCGCTCGCCAGGTCGTAACCAGCCGAACCCGGCGTAGCCTGCTCCGGCAGTCCGGCAGGGGCGTGGGGGAGTCGGGTGATGAGGACTTGAATGGCCATGGGCGGTAGTGGGCGGTAACAAGGCGGTAATGGGCGGTAGAGGGCGGTAATGGGCGGTAATGGGCGGTATGGGAGGTAGCAGTGGATCGTTTACCGACTACTACCGTCTTCTACCGTCTATTACCGTCTATTACCGCCTATTACGGCCTTAGAGAACAGAATTAACGTCGACCAGCGGCAGCCCGAACGCCTCCGCCACGCCGGGATACACCACTTTTCCCTCGACCACGTTGAGACCGAGCCGAAGCGCGCTGTCCGCCTTGCAGGCCTTCTTCCATCCATCCCGCGCCAGCTTGAGCCCGTACGGCAGCGTGGCATTGGTCAGCGCGAGCGTACTGGTCCGGGGCACTCCGCCTGGCATGTTGGCGACGGCGTAGTGCAGGATTCCGTCGACGAAGTAGGTGGGATTCTCGTGGGTGGTCGGTTTGATCGTCTCGACACAGCCGCCCTGGTCCACGGCCACGTCGACGATGACCGAGCCGGGCTTCATGGCCTTGAGATCGGCCCGTTTCAGCAGGTTGGGGGCCTTGGCGCCCGGCAGGAGCACCGCCCCGATGACCAGGTCGGCCCGGCGGAT
>Ga0070698_100007708_pt1 | contig 11643 bp, 6 predicted proteins | sample KBSK1502metaG_FD_65477 | JGI IMG/M metagenome (GOLD analysis project Ga0070698, IMG submission 65477) | Corn, switchgrass and miscanthus rhizosphere microbial communities from Kellogg Biological Station, Michigan, USA - KBS K1-50-2 metaG | ecosystem: Host-associated > Plants > Roots >...
CAGATAAATATCGACTCCTGCACATAACAGATCTTCATAATAAGATCTGGAAGCAGCATTCACAAGGTTAGAGTCACAAACACCGGGCACTAACAATTTAACCGATAGACCACTAAGCGCTGAGATCCTCAATGCTTCAAGAATGCTTTCGCCCGGAATAAAATAAGGAGTAGTAATTAAGATCTCTTTTTTTGCAAGATAGATCGACTGTAATAAAGAAAATAAAACGGATGGCTGATCTGAATCAGGACCACTTGCAGCAACCTGCAGAAAGCGATCATCTTTTTTAATTAAAGGAATTAAGAAGTGGGGTTCTTCAGGTGCTAACGTTTTGCCGCTGCAAAAATTCCAGTCTGTTAAAAAAAGATATTGCAGATAAAAAACACCCGGTCCATCAATACGAAGATGCGTATCACGCCAGAATAATTTGCCCGGTTTATTATTAATGTATTTATCGCTAACATTGATACCACCGGTAAAAGCAGTTTGCCCGTCGATCACAATGATCTTCCTGTGATTCCTGTAATTAAGCCTGTTTGCTAGCAAATAAAATAATACTTTTTGAAAAGGGTATATTTCAATTCCGGCCTCCCTCATTTTTTGTTCCGTCTTCTTCTTGATATTCGGGCTTCCAAAATCATCATAGATAAACCGAACCTGTATTCCTTCCTTTGCTTTTTCTATAAGAATACTTTCAATTTGTTCACCGATCTCATCCTGTTCGTAAATGTAATATTCAATATGAATATGATGTTTTGCACTGCGAAGAGCCTCGAGTACTTCAGGAAATTTTTCTTCGCCGTTTATTAATAACTTGACGCTGTTTCTTCGTGTCAAAGGACTTTTGAGTTCTTTCTTCAGCATTGCTGCCAGTTCCCGGTTATCTTCATCTGGTAGTTCAGAAGGGGAGGCGATAGCATTAGCATACGCTTTCATTTCACTCTTTAATTTTTCCAATATCTTTTTATCTGCGTCAGATTTTTTATTGTACAATTTTATTTTCCAGTAGTTAACGCCAAATAAGATATAGAACACAATACCTATTATTGGTATAAAAATGATCAATAGGAGGTAAGCCATTGTTTTGGTTGCACTTCTTGTTTCATAGATAACACGGAGGCAAACAATGATAAGCAATAACAGGTAAACGATCCCAAGTATATAATACCAGCCCATAGTGAAAATGATTAATATTTATTCATACAACTGCGATGTTATCCTCAAAGCATGAGTTTTAACATCAACAAATGACGGGCCGGAGAATGATCGTCCTATTTTCTGTAATAGAGATTAAAAAAAATGATCAGTCTGTTCAGCATAAAAGAAATGGCATTCGTAATAACTTTTTTATTTTTATTCAACACTACGAAAAGCAGAAGATATTTCTACTTTACCCTTCCTGATATATAAATGAAGCCAGAGATATGTTGAATTTTCAAGATCTGTTTTATTCCACTTATCTGCCATAAAAATATATTGGCCTTGTTTCTCTTTTCCTGGCAAAATGAAAGTGCCCTGCGATTGAAAAGTAGTTTCTCCATCCATGCCTTTGCAAGGATTATCATATTCTTTCCATGGACCTAAAGGATGAGAAGCCACTGCATAGCTTGCTGCATTTGGCGACCATCCGGTACAGCCAGACGTTACCAGGTAATATTTTTTTTTGTTTTTAAACAGGGCAGGGGCTTCACGATTTCTTCCTTCGAGTATCTGGATGTATGTTTTCGTTGGAGAAAGATAATCATCACTTAACAGGCAAACATGCATTGTATTATTATTCTCTGATGAATAAATAAGATAAGCTTTATTATCATCATCTTTAAACAATGTCATGTCTCTTGCCATTTGTCCATTAGGTCTTACACTGCTGAGATATTTATAAGGACCGGCCGGACTGTCGCTGATTGCGACACCTGAACGTGCATAGGAATAATCTTTTTTATCGATATGCATCCACATCACAAATTTTTTTGTGTTGTTGTTATAGATCACTTTGGGACGTTCGATCACCCTGCCTGTATCAAGATCATTTGTTGTATCACCTGTTACCGGTGCCAACGCAATGCCTTCATATTTCCATGTTGACAGATCTTTTGATGAATAACATGAAACACCACCTGCAGGCACACGATAACATTCCCAGTTTTGATCAGGTACCAGCCATGTTTTTCCTTTTTTGATCTCACCGAACATATAATAAATGCCATTATGATATAAGATACCAGCGCCGTGAGCATTGATAAAATTTCCACCCACATCTTTCCAGTTTTCCTGGGCCAACAAATTGCCGGGACAAAAAATGAAACTGAAGATAATTACACGAGTCAATGATTTCATTTTTTAGAAATTTTCTTGCGTACCTGTTCCAAATATAAGAATGATGTGGAGACTTTTATGCCGGTTAGTGATCTGGTATAAAGTCTCCTTTTAATTTAGTTCACTTCCCAACAAAGGCATAATTAATTAATTAATATCATTTAGAAGATTATATCACTTACCTTGTGTAACACCCCTCCAAAATAACTTACCGGCTGCACTGAAATTCTAAGACGTAAATCAAAAATTTAAATAAAATGAAAAATGTAATCGTTGTATTCAATTCGCCGGGTGGTACATCCGCGCAATACGATAAAGTATGGGATGGTCTGAAAGCAGCAGGACAGTCAAATCCAAAAGGGCTTATCTCTCATGTTGGCGGTGCAAAACCAGATGGTAGTTGGTTTGTTTGTGATATTTGGGAATCGGAAGAAGATTTTAAAGAATTCAGTAAAGTGTTGCTGCCTATTATTGCTACAAGTGGCCTGCCACCTGCTGAGCCAACTGTTTTTCCGGCTCACTATACTTATATCGGTGAAAAAGAAGCAATAGCTTCGTTGTAAAATCAAGATTTAAAAATGATGTAATAAAAAAGGTGAAGCCGGTAAACGCTTCATCTTTTTTTTATTGTTATGCAATATGTTGTCCGTCCGGTCGCCAGAGCTCATTTTCAAAATGCTTTTCCGCCTGATATATATTCCATGATTGCCTCCATTGCCGGATCGCGGTTGGATTTGAAATACTCAAAACGAGGTGGTGTATATAATAGCGGTGCTATCCAGGTTCGTTTATCAAATGGCCATGATGATTGCCAATAGAGATCAGAAACGTTAATGATCGTCTTGCTATATGGAAGTATCAACGGTTCTTCTTCACCCACGAAATTTGGACTCGAACCCGTGGGTTCTCCAACAAATATGGGATTGGTAAAACGTTCGAGGTAAGTGGAAGTATTTTGTGCAGCAGAATATGTGCGACGACCTATAATGACATATAGATTTCCCCGCTTATTGAGATCGGGGCGACGAATAATAGAATCTATCAAAGGCATTACAAGAAAAGTATTACCGCCATTATTCCAGCGCATATCTATCACCAGTTTTTCAGCATGAGTACTGTCATAAAAACGGAATAATCGTTGAACGAACTGTGCAAAATTTTGACCAGGTGCATTGAGGATCTTATTTAGCTGACAATACACCATTTTATTTTCAGGTATTAATTCCCACCAATGAGCTGTACCCATATCCTTTAAATAAAGCGGCATTTTTCCAGGTAATGATTGTGGTAGATTCACCCAGCTTGCAGGATTAGGTAAAGTATTCCAGATATTAGGTTGTGTAGAATCTGCCTTAACAGTTACCGTTTTTCGGCTCCCTTTCATATCAACGATCTTCAGATCGACCGATCCGGCATCGCGGATAAGCTTTTTTGTTTTTACATACTCAGGCGATCTTAATATATATGGGATCTTAACCAATAATGCATTTTGATTATCCCTCATAATATAAGGATCAAAAATGGCGGTAAATTTATCAACGGGAGTACCAGCATATTCAAGAACCTGGCTGCCAAGCAGGTCTTTATATTTCGGATCTCCTGCAATAATATACAGGCCTTCGTTAAATTGATAGAATAATAAAGGCAGTGTCATCTTAAAATCCGGATGCTCGAAAGATGGCATCGCCCATGAATGCCCGTCATTCAATTTGCGCATGATCCGCATGATCTCAAGAATAATTTCATTGTCAGTAAGATTTGAAATTTTCCCTCTGAGTTGGGCGATCTCTTTAGCTATTTCCTTAGGATCGAATTGTTCTCCCTTAATAGATTTTCTATCAATTTCCCATTGCATAATATCCAGGTCGCGGCGCCATCCATCTATTCTGTTCAATTTACCAGGGATTGTAGTCATCACTAGTTTTTCGAAAACGGGATCACCATGCAACGATTGCAGATCTGTATCCCGTTGCGTATTTGCAAAATCTGAATAACCAAATTTGAATGACTTCTGGAGCCAGGACATTGCATTGATCTTATCGCCGGACAAAGCATAACAACAGGCAATATTATAAGCCGCAATATCAGTGCGACCATAACCCAACTCGATCTGTTTTTTATAAGCTTCGATCGATTTGGAATAAGCGGCTGTTGAATAAGCAGCATCACCTAACCGGGCACGGTATTCACCACTTACAGGGTTTGCAGCTATCACTGCTTCCCAAAGAATAACCGATTCAGCCCAGTTTTTTTCTGCACTGGCTTTCCGGGCTTTATCAAGGGTATTTAAAAAACGAGTTGTAGTGTTATCCTGGGCGAAAAGAGAAAAACAGATGAGGCAGGTTGAGATCAAAAGAATTTTCTTTTTCATAAAAATGTTTTTTATGGCTGCATAAATATCTTTTAAAGGAATGAGCCGGGCAAAGGAACTTTGATAACACGATGATTTATCAGCATGATACGGTTGAAGTGCAATTATTTTCATGCAGACAAAACAGATATTTGCAATCAATGCAAATGCGTAAATCAATATTTGTTTCAGCAATCTGGCTTTTGCCAACCGTGCTTGTCATTATTGAATCGTTTATTTTCCTGCCAAGGGCCTTGCGGACCAATAGTTTTATTACATATTTCGTGACTTTCTGGAGTGTAAGGGCCGTACTTGCTCCTTTGATCATCCTGTATACGATAAAGACCTGGGTTGATTATAACCGTACCATTCGTTTTTTTCTTGTCCACTTACTGGGCTTTCTTTTGTTTTCTGTTTTATTCTGGGTCGCTGCATATTTTTTGTTACAGGATACACTGTATCGAAACTGGCTTTTCGGATTTGACAACGAAGGAAGCAAACTCGCTGTGTTTGGATTGATAGTGGACAATTCTTTATCGATCAATATTATTGTATATGTTTCTACCGTCGCGTTTTATTATATATGGGAATTCTTTCGTCGCAATACCGAAGCCAATCAAAAAGCTGCAGCACTTGAAAGATCTTTATTGACTTCGCGGCTGGAACTGCTCAAAGGACAACTGAATACTCATTTTCTATTCAACACACTTCATACCATCAGTTCTTTAGTAATAAGAAATAAAGGAGAAGAAGCAAACAACATTCTTCTCAAACTGGGGGAGTTGCTTCGGTTTGCATTAATGGATAATAAAGAGCAACTGATCCCTTTGGAAAAAGAAATTGAGATCCTGCAACTCTACCTGGATATACAGCAAACCCGTTTTAATAACCGCCTTGATATTAAGATCCATTATGCACCGGAGTTGAATAATGTTTTGGTACCACCATTATTGTTTCAACCGCTCGTTGAAAATGCGATCAAATATGCTGTGGAGCCTTTTAAAGAAACCGGTAAGATCGGGATCATTGTGAAAAAGGTCAATGACATGATCTCGGTAATGATAACAGATAATGGACAAACCCCATTTGAAACCATTAACTTCAATACGGGTATTGGCTTACAAAACACAAAGGAAAGATTGGAACAACTATTTGGAAAAAATCAATCTTTCAGCATACGACCAAATCAGCCTGCAGGAACTATGATAAACTTTTTTCTTCCTCTTCAATTGAAAACAAAATGACTATGCGTATAGCACAACCTAAACCTTACATCGTGTTCTTTGTGTGATTCTTTGTGTTCTTCGTGTTACAAAAAAATGTTGGAGCACAAAGGACAGGAAGAACCACGAAGGACACAAAGCCAAAAAACATCTTGGTTGACTTAAACTGAAAGTCAAAAAAACAAAATGAAAGAGATGAAAATACTTATCGCAGATGATGAACAAAGTGCACGGGAATTGATACTTTATTATCTCAGTCAAACTTCGTATTCTCCAAAAATATTACAGGCAGCAGACGGAAGGACTGCCTTGGAATTATTGGCAAAGGAAAAACCAGATATCCTGTTCCTCGATGTTAAGATGCCGGAATTAGATGGCATTGAAGTATTAAAGCAGCGTGATGCTGCACCCTTACCGGCGATCATTTTTACAACTGCATTCGACGAATTTGCTTTACCGGCTTTTGATTACGAGGCAACAGATTATTTGCTTAAACCATTTGGAAAAGAAAGATTTGATAAGGCTCTTGAAAAAGCTGCTCGTTACGTTCACTTGGTAAAAAATGCTGGACCCTGGCTGGAACAGTTGAGCATAAAAAAAGGAAACAAAACGCAAATAATTGCATTGAATGAAGTACAATACTTTCGTTCGCAGGGAGCCTATGTTGAAGTAAGATCAACAGACAAGATCTCGCTGATCAATACACCACTTTATGAACTGGAAGCATCTCTTGATCCTGCCCGCTTTACCCGTATTCACAAATCATTAATTATTTGCTGGAAATATATAAAGGAGATAAAGTCACTGGTCAATGGAGATTTTTTAGTGATCATGAACAATGGAGAACAACATAGGGGAAGCCGCACTTACAGAAGCAATGTAAAAAAAATTGTTTCTTTCTGAATGGATCAGGTGTGCTGATATTGTAAGTTGGATTTATTTTTTTTATGAACCCATCTGCATTACTACTATATATCATCCGTTGCCTTCGAATCTTCCAGTGGAAGATTCGCACTCTTGTACGTTTAGTAATTCTATTCAGCTTTTTAGTTGTACATCAGGCGATCAACAACAACGTTGAATACGCTGAGAGTACTATTTTTCTTCATCAATCAATGTCCGAAATGAAAAACGGGATATGAGATTAAGATCTCTCTTATAATCAACCATTTTCATTTTCCATAATTTATCATCACTGCATTTCACAATTTCTTTAACCAGTTCTTTATTCAGGGTTCTTCTTTTTATAAATGTTTCGAATTTAGCTCCATCTTTTGCCTTATTGATAGCATCAATGAAATCAGAGGCATAAACCGAATGCCCGACTACCACTCCAAGAAGGAAAAGCGTTGGAGCATATTTTTCAAATGGATATTTACCTGATTTGTAGAACCCCTTATGTGCCTTTATGATGCGGTAAATATTTACATAACGATTGATAGAACGGGGAGACTGACCAAAGAGAATGGACATATCTTTCATAAACTTCTTTTCTTCTTCAGTAAAGTTTACCCTGATCGGCGGGTCAACTTTTTTTTGTGCTTTTGGCTTTTTATCGGCTTTATCAATTGTATCGTCTGTAGCAAGAGTTTCAGTTTCTTTTTCTTCAACCTGAGATTTTTGCGGATCATGATCTTGTGTGACTTCCCGTTCCTTTTCTTTGTGGTCATCGGCCATGTGAGAAGTAGAATCTTCCTGGCTATGATTTTCTGTTGGATCCGGGTTAGCTTCTTCTTCCTTTTTATTACCACGATCAAGCAGGTAGCCGATCAAATTTTCTCTGCCCTTTTTATTAATGGGTTTCAGGCAGAAAGGGATCTGGAATATTTTTTCAAGATAATCATACGATGTAGCGGCATCTAAAATAGATTCATTTATTTTAATCTCAGGTCCTTCGTTAATTTTATTTTCAGAGTTCTCATTCGTTTTTCCATTGAGGCTTTTTCTGTTTTTCTTTTGTAAGCCATGTAAGTGTTGTTGTCCATTTTTTTCGGGAACGCCAAACAACATCTTGTATTTTTCATTCAAAGCATTGTTAAGCCAGCGTGGATCAACACCTACGACCACTACAAAAAGCTCAAAGGCAAGTATCAGATGAATTGCTTCAAGCACCTTAACCACCAGATCTTCATTGCACCTGTCCAGGTCATCTATATAGAGAATAATACGATCAACTTTTAGAACTACCTCCGGCTCTTTTTCACCTGGTTTTCCATTTCTTGCTGCGCTCAATGCCGCATCCTGCCCACTTAATAAACGTGTCAGGTTTTCAAAATCTTTCCTTATCCATGAAATCAAACCAAGCTGGCTTGCATAGTTTGTATCTTTCGATCTTTTTTCAACAAAATCAAGCAACATCCTGCCGCTTTCCACATCTTCCATATCTTTTTTAGTTTTTGTAAGCTCGATTTCGATATCCTTTAATTCACTTTCAAGTTGATTTTTATTTTCTTTCAAATCATTTACTTCCTTATCATCCTCAGGCCTGTCAAAGGTTTTTTTCAGGCTGAACATTTTGTCGTGAGCCTCGGTAATGTTCTTTCTTGCATCAGCAGTATATTTTATTATGTTGACGATAATTGCCAACAAAGTTGCAGATTGATATGAAAAAAACTTCGTTATACTTTCATACTGCTCTTTGAAAATTGTAGTTGCTAACCACTTAACCAGGAAAATTATTATTACAATACTGATTGCCCACAACCATTTTCTTCCCCTGAAACTTCCAATGATCTTAAATATTGCAAAGAGGTCGTTTTTTGATTTTTCTAATTCCTTTGTGTATTGATTTATTTTTTCCTTGTCATTCAAAATATTTTCGATGTCAGGGTTTTTTAATTCCGAATAGCTTTCACGAACATGTTTATTAGAGATAACTAATTTCAGAATTTTGAAACCGGTAAGGTCTGCCAATTCTTCCCTCTTCTTTTTTTGCGTATCCTCCTTTTCCCGGATTTCTTTTTCCAGTTTCTGTTTTTCATTTTCGATGGCCGCTTTTTGTCCATTCAGAACTCTAATTTTTTCTGTGGCACGCTTCATTTTTTCTATCGGATCTTCTTCTTCATCATCCTGGGTTCCTTTAGAGTATTGATCGAGGGCATCAAAAATTTTAGTCACCATGCTTGCCCATAAATTGGTGTCGGAATAATGCCATGAATTGAATTCGACATGCACCACATTTTGAACATAAGTATCCTTATCATAACCTTTCAACTCAATGATCTTTTTTTTGAGCTGTTTCATAAAAAAACTTTTACCCGATCCCCATTTGCCAAACAGGCCGATAGCAAGAGGCGGTTTTACATCTTTCATCGCAATAACCGACGCAAGGGATCCAATGTCGTTTTCAAAATCAAGCTGATCTTTTGTTTCTGAATGGTTTCCTTCTCTTTCCAAAAACGGAAGAAAATTGCTTGACGTAACACCAGGAATGATTTGTCCTGCCATGGTAATAATTTCATTGTATACTTCAAGTGGCAGGGGGAATAATTTTTTTAATGAAGTTGTCCCTAAGTCATTAGCAAAATTCAATTTCTCACTGATGGAAGAAAAAAGTATATGGGGATTTATTAATTCTGCAATACGTAATCCAATTACTTCTTCCCGGGAAGGATTTTGATGAAGTGTGTCGGTTATTTCAAACCCGCATACAATCGCGTTTCTGTTGCCATAAGCATATCCCAAAACAATGTCTCCTTTCTGTACTTTCCCGAATAAATCATAGTCAACCCTTTTTTGTTTTTTACGTGTATGTGAATGAAATTCAAATTCATCATTTGGTTTTAGTTTGTCAATTTCCCAGTTGTGGTCATTTAATTTTATAAGCCAATAGCTTCCTGCTGATGAGGGGCTTTTTACATCTTTATCGAATTTATCATCATGCAGACTATCTGGGTACTCAATGTTCAGGTCTTTATGACCATCAATTATTTTTTTTATCAAGTCACTTCCCCATAGCAACAGTTTTTCGAATTTCTCCTTGATTTCATTATCCTCCTGTTTGTCATACATTAATCCGAACGCACTGGTAGTCGCCCCGGTAATTGCGAGCAATAATCGGGAATTATATGTCGGGTGATGGTCGTCCTTAAAACTTAAAACAGTATCAATAAATTTTTGCAGGTTGCCTATCGAATTGCCAAACATGTCTTCTTGCTCATTGTCTGAAATACTATACCAGCTATCATATTTCTGTATCAACCCATTCAGCTGTTTCTTCAGAGTTTCTGCTACTTTTTTTGTGATCCTGATATTATCTGATGCAGGTTCGTCATCCTGTTTATTTATTTTATTTTTATTTGCAAAAGATGAAGATTGTGTTTTTATTTTAGTATCATTATTTTCTTCACCGCCGTGATCAATATCCTGTTTTACCGAAGCCCGGGATTGTGATGAAGATATCTCGTCTTCGTTTATTTCATCAACTTGTTTTAGAGGTTGACTTTTGATAATTGCTTCAATGGCATGAGTACAGTTATTAATTTTTGACAAAAACTGTTTACTTATTCTTTTATCATTTTCAGCTTTGAAGGACTCCATCAAGACGGTAGTTGTATCCCTTGCGATGATCAGTGTTTTTTGAAATTTTTCTATTTCTTCAAATTCAATTTGATCATATTCTTTTGAATGGATAGTTTCTGCAATATCAAGTGTTTTTTGCAGAATTTCACCGAACTTTCTTTCTAACGCTGTATCAGATTGCCTGTACCAGATAGCATGAGTCTTTATTAGCCCATTGATTTCGTCGCTGTAGCTTGCGGCAATGTTTATAATTTGCGATTGAAAAGGAGCTTCCATTTTACAAATAATTTTCTGTTTTTAATTCTTACTTTATTTTTGAGTTCAGTGGAAGGACGTTCCAAAACGTCATCATTGTATTCACTTAATCCCTTATTTCGGAAAGTGTATGTGAGTGTTGGCATATGTAGAATTTTTTATGCCGCTGATCGTGGCTGATGGTTGAGAAAATGACTTCGTTTAAAGATACACTCCTTTAAAGAGAAGCCAACTACCATTTTGTGGGTATATTTCGATGGGATTGTTATTTATTTGCTGCATAGCAAACAGAACGTACAAGTGAGTGACACAACAGACGATGATAGTAGTACAAAAGTTTATACCATCATCATCGTATCCAACTAAACTGATATTCCACCGGAGCTTTTAAGCCGCGTTCAGAAATTTTCTTGAAGCGATCGGGGAGGGCCATTAAATAATCGCGGGCTTTTTCAGCTTTACCGGTAAGGCTGCCGATGTTTGCAATATCCCATTCCAGTATCAATGATTCTAAGATATGTGTATAATCAAGACTGGTGTACACACCGAGCCGCTGTGCCGCATCACTGAAATGAGCAAAGGTTTTCCCAATTGATTCACCCGCCTGGCGCAGAAAATGCGCAGGCATGGCAATGCGTTTGCGCATCATGTCTTCAAAAGCCAGCATCATTTCACTGGCATCTAACTCAAATATTTTTGCTACAAAACTTTTATAGGCTTTTGCATGTCGTGCTTCATCAGCAGCAATAACACCACAGATCTGTGAGAGTTGATTGCTTCCATGTTTTTTTGCCAGCGTTGCTGTGCGGCGATGAGAAATGTTAGTAGCCAGTTCCTGGAAAGAAGTATATACAAAATTTTTATAAGGATCTCTTGCAGCACCGTTATCAAAACCATCAGCAATTAAATATTGTGTGCTTATTTCCATCTTCTGCATATTGATGCGGCCGGAGAGATATAAAAATTTATTCAGCAGGT
>Ga0070698_100007709_pt1 | contig 11643 bp, 8 predicted proteins | sample KBSK1502metaG_FD_65477 | JGI IMG/M metagenome (GOLD analysis project Ga0070698, IMG submission 65477) | Corn, switchgrass and miscanthus rhizosphere microbial communities from Kellogg Biological Station, Michigan, USA - KBS K1-50-2 metaG | ecosystem: Host-associated > Plants > Roots >...
AAAGCCCTCAATGTCTTCTTGGGCGATTTGTCTGATCACAACTCGGTCCATGGTTCCTCTCTGATCATCTTATCTCCCATCTAACTGCCAACGTCAAGATCAGCCGCATGAGGCTCTTAGCCCAATCCTGCATCCCGCGCGCGGATAATTGCCTGGGCCCGGTCAGCCACTTGCAGTTTGCCAAATATATTCGTAATGTGATTGCTGACCGTTTTCATGCTGATGACGAGTTTCTCAGCAATTTGTTTGTTGGAAACGCCCTGAGCAATTAAGACGAGAACTTCTCGTTCGCGCTCGGTTAATTCTGGGAAGACCTGGATAGCTTTTCCAGACGTTGGCGTGTGATTAAGTCCTAGAAAGAAATTCATCATCCGCGTCGCGATGGCAGGCCCAAACACTGCCTGACCCGTTGCTACAGCACGAATGGCTTGCAAAATCTCATCATGATGCGCTCCCTTCAAAACATAACCCCGTGCACCGGCGCGCATGGCGGCAAACACAGACGCGTCATCCTCGAGCATGGTCACCATGATGATTCCCATGCCGGGCTGAGAAGAGAGAATCTGGCGGGTTGCTTCAATACCATTCAGATCAGGCATATTAATATCCATCAGTACTACATCGGGTTGTAGGATAGCCACCTGAGCAACGGCTGCGGTGCCATTTGCGGCTTCACCGATCACTTCAATATCGGGCAATGCCGCAAAGAGGGCGCGTAAGCCCTCTCGAAACATGGCATGATCGTCAACAATAAAGATTCGGATCGTATCCATGGCTGTATCCCTCGCATGTGGTAATTGTAAATCCGGAAAATTACAGGGCAAATTGGAAATCTCCAGTTGAAAGATGTGTTCAGGATTGCTCAAATTCTTGAGCCGACGCGGGCCCATGTCCTTCAGTGTCACGCCTGGCGGCAGATCGTTACAGACCAATTCCTTGGCCGAGAACGAAAGCAAGACCTGCCCACCACAGCCGGCCGACATCAGCCGTTGCGTGCGGCTCAATGTAATGTATCCATTATAAGAGCCATTCCCGGGTTCGAGCTCAGCTTCTCCGGTATGGATGCCCATCCGCACTTTGATGGAGGCGTTCTTCCAACCCGCAGCATTTAGATCAAGTTGACATTTTACAGCCGCCCGCACGGCATCGCCTGCTGCCTGGAACGCCGCGTAAAAAGCATCGCCCACCACCTGAAACACATATCCGTGGTTCGCCTCGATGGCGGTCCGCAGGATTTCGTTATGCCGAGCATGTGCTATCTGCATTTCCTGTGGATGTCGTTCCCAAAGCCGCGTGCTGTTCTCAATGTCGGTGAACAGAAATGTGATCATGCCGGAAGGAAGTTTTGGATTCATGTTACGACATCGTAATCAATGGGACTCGCACGCTGACGCATGTTCCCTGTCGTCCGTTGGGCTCAACCTCGCACGTTCCCCCGATCTCCTCCGCCCGTTCCCGCATGGACCTCAAGCCGACACCGGCACGGTGGTTCTCCGGCATTCCCTGCCCATTGTCCTGAATTTCGATCCCCAGAACATCGCTAGACCCGTTGTGGCTTACCGAAAATCGAATGGCGCAATGGTCTGCCTGTGCATGACGAAGCACATTGGTGAGCGCTTCGAGAATAATTCTGTAGGCGGCAACTTCCACCGCGGCAGACAGTGGTGGAAGTCCCTGCGTTGGCTCCGTGAGCTCAATCTGCAACGTAGACTTGCCATCCATGGCCGCCACATGATCGCGGATGGCGGCGACCAATCCTAACTCATCCAACGCAGGCGGCCGCAAGCCATAGACCAAACGCCGGACATCGTCCACTGTGGATTTATTCTGTTCCATGACCTGATCCAACAAGGGGATGGCAGCCGTGGGATTATTTTCCAAGAGTTGCCTGACGGCAGCCAGTTTGAGACCCTGGCTGGCGAGGTTGGGGCCGAGGCCATCGTGCAGGTCGCGGCGTAAGCGGCGGCGTTCTTCTTCGCGTGTCGTGACGAGACGCTGACGTGAGCGCTGTAAATCTGCGGTGAGGTTTACGGCGTGGATCGCCATGCCAGCTTGATGAGCGATGTTATCGAGCAAATGACGATCCATGGGGCTGAGCGGTTCTCCGGGAGCCCGCGGTGCGACGACAAGCTCACCAATGGTTTCAGATTGGTAGACGAGTGGCAGGCGAAGCAGGTCTTGTTGAGGATCGCCGTACGCAACTCTCGGTGAGGAGAGACCCATCGAGGAAGATTCAATTGTCGGTTGAGAGTCAAGGCGAGGATCTGTCCTCTCAATCGCAACATAGGGAAGTTTCAAAGTCTGCGCGATCGTTTCCACCAATGATGGGAGGACGGCATCCGGTGCGAGAGTCCCTTCAAGGTGTTGACCGAGACGTGATAAGACCGTGATTGGGTCGTCGCGTTCGCCATACATCATACGGTTAACACCGCGCTGCAGGTGGTCACGCAAGGGTTGAACGAGGACAGCCACAAGACCTGTGGCGAGAATGGATACCAGCAAGTTGCCGCGCTCTTGAATCGTTGTTCCCAGAGTACCAACCACAACAATATAGATCACGATGACAAGGGTTGTCAGCGCGCCATAGACCAGCGTGCGGTTGATGAGGATATTAATGTCCCATAAGCGATAGCGCTGAATCGCAAAGACAACCGATATGGGCAGAAGCAGTTTTAGCAGTTGTCCGATGGGGTAGATAACAAAATCCTGGAACATCGATGGTATGTAACCCTCAGAACTAAGTGTCTCGATTCCAATAACGATTTGCAAAACGAGACCCATTGCTGCTGCCAAGGCTCCCCAAACAATCCAGCGAATTTGCGTTCGCTGATTTGCGTCTGAATGGTAAAGATAACGATAAAACAGCGCAAATGCACCCGTGCCCAAGATCGGCAGAAGAGCAATTGTGGCATTCGTACGTGACATGTGCCAGGGGTAAAGCATTGGAAAGAATATAGCTAGTGTTGCCCATAGGATAATGATGCCCGTGAGGTACAAAGTCAATCGCGGCACGAATCGCCCCGTGGGAAACAAATAGAAAAATATAGGCAATAGTCCAACACCGAACGAAAACCAGATATCGAACAATGTCAGGTACCGGGTGCCTCTCATTTGCTCATTAAACGCGCTGACGGGAGCCGAGAGTCCGATTAGGAGAGTGATAAACGTGATTGACGCCAGAAGCGCCATCCAATCATCAGAGCGGCGCAAGAAAATCAGCAAACCAATCCCCACACAAATGATGGCAAACAAAATCTCATTTGCCATTACATAACCAACAGCAACTCTGCTCGTGATACCGAAGCGACTGAATAGTTGACCGAGTTGACCAGCGCGGGTGAGAGTGATCAAGCGTGTTGGAAAATTTCCAGTTCGCACCTCAACCTTAACCTGTGTGCCCGGTTCGCCTGAGAGAAGTTTCTTTGCCTGTTCCACGGATGAAACCCGAGTGCCGTTGACCGATACCAGAACGTCGCCTTCAAGGATTCCGGCATACATGGCAGCGCCCGTCCCATATGGGGTGATGACGACTTCACCTTTCAGATTTTGCGTCAATATTCCCTGAATGTCGCTCTGATATAAGTCCTTGGCATTATCGTACTTGGGCGACAGGCCTGCTGTAAAGAGCCCCAGCGCTATGAGAGTTATCGTCAGCCAAAGAATACGCGCGAGAATCATCTGGCGGCGATTCAAACGAGTAAGCGGCGCAATCGATGGTGTATTTTGGATATTTATCTGTTCCATATCTTCCTCCCCTAATTTCCGCATTCGGGCTGGGTATTCAACCAATCCAATGCCGCGAGGATTACGCGATCTTGATCCGAGCCAAATTGTGACCAATCCGTGTTTATGTTTTCATCTGGGTAGATGGGACCTTCATAACTATTACCCTTGCGATCCGTTGCATACGCGCCACTCAGAACAATTTCTACACCATCACTGAGCGCGGTTTGCACAATTAACATAGGCAGTCCACGCGTATTTTCACCAAACGTGTGGACTTTCTCACGCCCTTGGAAAGCAACGATAACCAGTTCGCCTGCGGCAGTGGTGGCGTAGCTGGTCAGCAGAGCCACCGGAGGCATTTTCCGTTTGGTTATATATATCCCGCCTTCTACCATGCTTTCATAGCGTTCATTTTGTGCCCAAAAAACCTTGCCATCGCGGTAACTCCAGAGTTCGCGTGTATTGTCCGGATACAAAAAACCACCGACATCTCCCTCGCCCATGATCGGTCCGAGCGCGGCAAGATAAGACCAAATGTCTCCCCAGTCATTGCGCCGTAAATCAATAATCCAGCCACAGACCGGTGTTCGATCTAGCTTTTGCATGAGGTAATGTACTCGACCAGGGTATGTACCTGGGTATGTGGGTGAGCCAGAATTGGGGGTCAACTCAATATAGCCAACCCAGTCAGGGTTGGCATATATTTTCCTTCCCGTCGGTTCTGGCTGGTAAGCATTCTCAGGAGGTGAGATTTTGTCAAGTACGAAATCAATAGTTTCTGCTTGCCCAACACGGTATACGGTTAATCGAACTGTAGATTCAGTCGGCACATCCTCATACGATACGCCAATATCGCCGACGCGCACACCCGCCTTATCCGCAGGACTGTTGGGATCCACATAAAGAACAACATGAGCTGGACCGTAGAATCTTATTCCAATGTAGTTGTCTTGGTCGGGCGTTATTGCATGCGGCTCAGTAAACCCGGAGTTGTCGTCAAATATGTGCCCAAGCACGTAACGAATTGCAGGGTATGTATCGGCAGTCGTGCGTGGATTATTCGCATACGCCAACGCCTGGCGCCGGATTACTTTCCAATTTACTTCATTCGTAAATACGGAATGTGTTTGAATCCAGTTTAAAGCGTTTTCGAGATACTCATTAGGATCCTCAGGTTCAGGCGTGGGGATCAAGCTCGCGCAAGCAGTCAGGACCAGAGCCACAAGGCACAGATAAGTAGGAACAACATACCTGTAAATCATATCCATTTCCCTTTCTCGAATGATCCAAGTCAGCTATCAAGGCTTGGAGCGCGTCTATGGAATTCTCCGATAGGCAAACGCGCCAGGATGAGCGTGCCGCGGATCGTTCCGCCATCGATCAAACAGCTGCCGCCGATTTCCTCCGCCCGTTCCCGCATGGACCTCAAGCCGACGCCTGCCCGGTGGGCTTCAGATATTCCTCTTCCATCGTCCTGGATTTCAATGCAGAGAGCGTTGCTGGATCCATTAGGGCTCACGGTGAACCGGATGTTGCAATGCTTCGCCTGGGCGTGGCGAATGACATTCGTCAATGCTTCAAGAACAATTCGATACGAGGCGACTTCGACGGCGGCGGATAAAGGCGGCAATCCATCTGGCGGCTCTGTGATTTCAATCTGCAGGGAGGACTTTCCATCCATGCCCATTACATAATCACGAATGGCTGCCACCAATCCCAATTCATCCAGTGCGGGTGGACGTAAGCCATAGACCAGACGACGGACTTCCTCCACGGTTGATTTGTTTTGCGCCATGATCTGATCCAGTAACGGAATCACCGCAGCCCGATTACTATCCAATGATTGTTTGACCGCCGCAAGTTTCAGTCCCTGGCTCGCAAGATTTGGGCCCAAGCCATCATGCAGATCGCGGCGCAGACGGCGTCGCTCTTCTTCGCGAGTCAAAACCAGTTGTTCACGCGAACGCTGCAGGTCCGAGGTGAGGCGCATGGCATGGACGGCGACTCCCACTTGCGGGGCGAGATCATCCACCAAACGCAAGTCGGAAGAACTAAATGCCTCATTCGGCGCACGCGGACCGAGCACCAGACAGCCCAGTGTTTCGCCTTGATAGATAATTGGGATGCATTGTCCAACACGCTCGATGCCAGGGACGCGGATTTTTCCATTTTCAACACGCAATGATGGCAATGCGGATTCAGCGATGATCTTGTAGTCATCATCCTGCTGTTTCATATAAATTGCCGTGTACGGCAATTTGAGCGCCTCGCGCACCGTGGTCACGACTGTGGGAAGCACAGCCTCCGGAATAATGGTTGACTTCAAGCGCTGTCCCAAACGTGAGAGTGCGGCATACGGATCATCGCGATCGCCATATAGCAGACGGTTGACACTGCCTTGGAGTCGTTCGCGCAACGGTTGAAAGAGAAATGCGATCAGACCGGTGGCGAGGAGTGAGATCAGCAAATTGCCGGTCGTCTGCGAGAGCAGGCTCAGTGTGCCAACAAGAATGATATACAGCGCGACGATTCCCGCAGTCAACACGCCATATACCAGCGTGCGATTCAGAATAAGATCAATATTCCATAAGCGTGAACGCAGAATTGCGATGGCAAGCATCAGGGGGAAGATGTTGATCAGGGGTCCACTTGGCTTTTTGTAAATGAGCGAGGCAAGCAACGAAAGCACCATAACCATGAGCCAGCCAAAGACCACCCACTTGGTTTGTTGAAGTTCCATATCACTCGATACATGGCGATAACGATATACCTGAGCATACGTGACAAGAATAAATTGAGGACCAAACGTGAACTGTAGAATGAAGAAGGGGACAGCAAAAAATGAAAATGACGTGATGATTGAAACGAGAAAAAGCCAGCGCGTCCAGCGCGGCACAAACCGTCCATCTGGAAAGATACAAAACAGCAGAATCCACAGGGGAAATGTTACCAGGCTGAAGAGATTAAGCGGTAACGCTTGCGCGCCATAATACGCAGTGAGGAAAATGTCATATGAACTGCTAACGATTGTGATGAAGAAGAAGAAAGAGACAAACAACGCCATACGGTCATTTGGTTTGCGCCAAAAGAGCAATACCGCCAGTGCGAAACCAATGAAACTTTCCGCAAGAGCGCCCAGGCCCACCAAAACCTGGAACGGCACGTTGAACTGTCCCAAGTGGTAGGGATCGGCGAGGGAAGGATGGATAAAACGATTGTAATAGACGGGAATTGTGTTGAGTAGAACAACCGCCACCAGCATGGCGCATACCAACCATACGATATGCGCTGCCCGGATCCAACGAGAATTCAGGGGTAATTCGGACTCCGATTGCGATTCTTCTATTACCTGTTTTAGCTGCGGTCTATCACGTTCGCCGAATGTAATGCGATTAACCGCACGTTGGACCCGAGTATGCAGTGATTGAAAGGATGGGATCGTCAGCGCCGCAGTCACAAGGACTGCTGCGAGACTCACATTTGTATTGAAGAGCGTGCCCAGCAAGCCGACAAGCAGGATATAGGTGACGACAATGCCCGCGCTCAATATGCCATACACCAGCGTACGGCTGAGGATGATGTCGATATCCCATAACCGGTAACGTAGGACAGCGATCACGATGGAAACCGGGCGCAAGAAAGTCGTCGCAGAGGACAGGGTATTTAAAATAGCAGACAGGATGAGAGCTCGGGCAGGATCCATGCTCCCTGCCCGGGAGGTCAACAATCCGTTCAGTGGCAGTAGTATCAGGAGCTGGGTAAGGAGGAATCCCGTGTCTCCACCAAAGATCCACTTGAGTTGCTGGCGTTCGAGAGGGCTTGCAACCCGAACGTAGCGGTAGACCATGGCATATATGCCTATGGAGGAATAGATGAGTATGAATACTATAACAAGCTCAATCTGACCGGCATGGTCCGCAAAGGGCAGGTAAAACCACAACAAGACCGAGCCGACAAGCTCAAGTAATAGCGTCCAGCGTGTCCAGCGCGGCACGAATCGCCCGGTCGGGAAGATCATCGGAAAGATTTGGTCGGCGTTCGTCGCGACCACGCTAGCCACGCCAACCACCCACGTCCAGGCTGGTTGACGAACCGCCAAAGTGAATGCTAGCGGCATAGCCCAAAGCGGGGTTGTCGCCAGCATCACAGACACAAACAGGACCATCCAGTTGTCGGACTTTCGCCAGAACAGCCCAGCCGCGATCAGCAAAAATAGCAGCGCGGGGATGCCCATTTGCAGGGCGCCCAGCCAGCCATACTGGTCGAGCGTCAGACCGAGCGTCTTGAGCGCCTCGACCTGGTCAGGACGGAGAGGCTCTGCATAGCCGAAAGGCCCCCCCTGCCAGTCCATGACTTGTTCTTCCGCGGCGGTGTAGCGAATTTGCCGCCCCAGTGTGCATCGCTCTTCTTCGCAAACTGTGGAGAGGGCGTCGCGCACAGCGAAAAAGCCGAACACGTACATGAAGGTCAGCGCGATAAACAATGTTATCCACAGTACTCGCGCAGTGACTAGCCATCTGCCATGAAGACGAGTATAGGATTCGGTCTGAGCGCTCATGATCGATTCCTTTTCCCTGCAAACCTGGTGCGACAATACGTTGTTGCATAGTGCGATGTGCGTAACATCATTATACGTCGCTCCAGAACGAGAAGTGTAAGCGAATCGCTCTACGGTCTCTCCAACAATCTCTGGGATTCATCGCCTTGCTCACATCGTCCCGGTACGCTCGGGAGAATGATCGGGAGCCGGGCTTGTTCCTCTCGACAGAACGAGGCCGAGGATGGCACCCGCGGAAAACGCTGCGGCAGTTGAGCCGAGGAAGGCGACCGTAAGCATGGTGGAATGTTCCACCGCGCGCGGCGCGCCGACTCTCATTCCCGCGCCGTCGAGGATTAGATCCATGATCAGGAAGGATAAGGAGGCAGTGAGTCCTGTCAGAAGCGCGGATCGAATCCAATTGGCTCGGTTACCGCTGACGAGCAGGATCGCACTACTTCCGATGGTTGCTACCAGGAATGTCGCGGGGACGAACAACATAGTGAAAATGATATGGACAGGCACACCGGAGAGATGATGCTGTGCAACCAGAATCCGTTCCAGGTTGTGAAGCAGGGTAGCCGCGCCGATCACGCCCAAACCGAAACTGAGACTGCCGGCAATCGAGGTTCCCATTCGGTGGGGAAGTCCATGAATTCGAGTTAACAGAACTCCCCAAAGCGCACCGCCGCCAAAGATCAGGATCATAGCCAGGAGGATGAGTATTTGGTCAGGGGCATGGATGCGAAGGCGATCAAGCAGAACATTTATGACTACGGCTACGATCACACCGCCCATCAAGGAAGCAGCCGTCCCCACTCCGGACATGAGAATTGGACGTTTCATTTTACTGTGCGCTCTGGCTTGCCGTATCTGCGATGGTTCGCGACCTGGGATTCCGTGAGAACCAGAAGAGCACGGCGCCTGTCGTGATTCCAAGTCCCAGCCCAATCGGCGCACCGATCCGAAACCAGATCAGGATGAACTCCAGCGTCCCTGGCTTCCACGCTGCATGGCCCTGCACGGCAGCCAGAGCAGAGCCATTCATAGCACCAGCTACCAATCCACCAACCAGGCTCGCGATGATCCACCAGCCGATGAAGACCCTTGGTTTTTTGAGTATGAGCCCTTGCAACAATCCTCCTAGCAATCCGTAGATCGCCGCGATAACGAAAAACGGATTGATCTGAGAAGACATGCGCGAATCCATGCTAGCTGCGGCAGCCACCGCCAGCATAAATGCCAGCGCGCTGAACGGAATCCATAAGTCAACATTCTGGATCTGCCTGCGAAGGACGATACACTGTGCGAAGGCTCCAATCGCACCAAAGATGGCTCCGAACATGATCGGGAGGGCAAAGCTGTCAGGGACGCCGGCGCCGAGGAGAGCGGCGATGCCCAGAACCGCGCCCAGACCAAAACCAATAACACTTGCCAACACCCATGCGAGCCAAAAGCCGATACCCATGTTTTTCTGATTTGTATTCATTTGATCCTCTCTTTCTGAATAGGGAAGCAGCCGTTGCCACTGTAGAAGCAAGAACTGGATTTTTCATAGAACCTCTCTCTCACTAGGACAAGAGTTGGATCAGCTTGTAGCAGGTTATTCTGTTTACTGTGCGCCCCGTTCAGCTGTTCTCGCGCTTGATCCAGACTCGTGCTGTCGCAGAAGCCATACCAGCGCGGCGCCAGGGAGAGCTCCAACGCTCACGCCAAAAAGTATGCCGAACACAATTAGGAATTCAATTCCCCCTATCTGACCAAACTTTATAGCCACGGGGACAGTTATGCCTATGCCCACAACTAAACCTACGATGCTGGCTACTACCCACCAGCCCGCGCGAGCTACATGCTCCCGCAAGATGAGCCATTGCATTGTCCCGCCAGCGATGCTACCTACGCCTAGGAATGCGACGGCGGGCTGGATCCCGAGTTCCCAATAAGGAATTTGGCGAAATACCCACTGTTCAGTCGCGATCCCAGCCAAAAAATAGCCAAATGCAGTTGCCAACACCCACCAGCCAGTTAGAGTAACGTATTTACGCATGACCAACCATTGCATTGTTCCCAGCAGGGCTCCGAATATGACTCCAACGGTGCCCATGCTGGCAAACCCCTCACCCATGGCGCTGCCGGCGAAACCTGCGATCGTCACACCCACTGTGGCACCCAGGATGCTGGCTAACACCCACCTCAGCCAAAAGCCCCAGCCGAACTTGTTCTGATTTGTATTCATGTGAGCCTCTCTTTCTGAATTAAAGATAACGAGTTACTACGTACTCATTTGCCATGATACAGTGAATGTGCAAAGACTCATCAACATTGCTCAGGCTGTTGCCATTTCCTTCGACGAATCATCAACCAACACAGATCCCAGAATGCACAGTGTTAGGAACTGGATCATTACCGTCAATACAATTGCAGGCAAATATTGGTCTGGAAATACGCCCTTATGTGAAATGTCGTAAACGGAGAAGAGGACGTACGTCAGCTGATACCAAATTCCTGCAAGAAGAGGCAGCCAGTTCAAGCGGGACATAGTTTTACTAACCAACGCAGTTAGACCAAACAAGGTAAGCCCTAGCAATGAGATTGCCGGTCCGACGAATATCAGAACCCATAAACCCTGCCCCATTGGAATTATGTTTGCCGTTGCGGCCAGGAATACGATGGCAACAACCCAAAGAACGGGCCCAGACATGCCTAGTGTCAACATATTCCTGCCAAGGCGGCCAATATGTTCACCATAGCCTTTCCGCAAATTTGACATTCCTACTGCCAGCAGAATAGCGCTGACCGCCGATCCAGGAATCGCAATTGGGTCTGAGCCGGTCAGGATGGTGATGAAAGCAAACGCTCCTGCTACGAAAAACCATCCGCTTGACTTGATCAATTCAGGTTTTGACATGTCTATCTCCTTTTGCAGGTGTTTATCAAACACACTGCACTAACTAATGAAGTCTTTTCAAATATAGAGTCTTCTCAAATCCGTACCAAATAGGTGGGAATATAAGGCTAGGTATCCCTTCTGCTTATTGATTTCTCTAGTACCCATCCCATTGCCATCCCTCCAGTCAGCGCCGCGCCGATACTGCAAAACAGCAGGATCTTGAGCATTCCAGATCTTCCAATGATATGGTAACCAACTTCCCAGCCGAAGCTGAAGAACAATATCAACCCCACTGCCAGGAAACCAAGGGATGCCGCAAGACCTGTGTACAACCCCACTGACTTTTTCCGTTCATGGAAACCCAATTTATTTGCCACCCCATATCCATTGATTGCTGAGGCGATGCCGATAATCGGGACAAATACCAATAAGAAGTTATAGTGACGAGAGTGGGGAAAAATGGGCAAAAAATTAATCCTGGAAAGCCCGC
>Ga0070698_100007710_pt1 | contig 11642 bp, 15 predicted proteins | sample KBSK1502metaG_FD_65477 | JGI IMG/M metagenome (GOLD analysis project Ga0070698, IMG submission 65477) | Corn, switchgrass and miscanthus rhizosphere microbial communities from Kellogg Biological Station, Michigan, USA - KBS K1-50-2 metaG | ecosystem: Host-associated > Plants > Roots >...
AAAGCCCGAGTCACGAACTGGCCGTGAAGACGCTTGGCTGATTCAGGGCTTTCGGCTTCAGGTTGCTCGGCCACGCATTTCCTTTAGGTCCGCAGACGTTCCGAGGAAGCGTAGTAGGCCGACGTGAAACGCGTCCACGTCGACGATCGCGCTGAGCGCCGCCTCGAGCACCTCGGGCGTCTCGCCGTTCAAGTTCTTTGCAATGATCGATGGGTGACGGAGATCGTCAAAGTTCAGTTCCGCGACGCCATGAGAGGCGAGTGGACCGCGGAGATAGACGACGCAACCGGATCTACGACGTCCCATGAAGGAGTTACGCAGGTATTTGGTCAGCGGGTCGATAGCGGTAGAGGGATGACTCAACTTGCCGCCTTTCCCGACGACTCGATTCTCTGCGTTACTTTCGACAAGAAACCGTCCGCCTAGCTGTAGTCCGTTTCGGCCGTCTCGACGGCTGCGTCCACGCAACGTGGGCTCGGAACTGGCCGGGAGGATTGGGAGTCTCCTAGGGTTTCGACTCGCCGCGCCCGGATCGCCACGCACTCAGGAGTCTTTGCGCTGAATCTCGACCAGGCGCTCCCGGATGCTGGCGGTGTGTTGAACGGCGTCAGCCAGCGTTGCCTGAAGCTGTCCCGCGAAGTTGAAGCCCTCATCCGCCGCGATGAGGTCGTCGGCGGCCAGGTCGAGGTACTTGTTGAGCCGGTCCCGCAACTCGAGCAGGGTCGCCTCGAGGTCGGCGATGAGCTCCGAGTTTGTGATCTGAGGGAGTCCTTGCTGGCCCATGGCCCGTGCGGCCCAACTCTAGAACTCGAACGCCATTGGCGTGCGTGGAGCGTCCTAGGGGTTCGGCTCCCCCGGCCCTTTAATGCGTTCGTAACTTCGGCTTGAACAGGCACCGTTACGCGGGTTCGGTACCCACTCAATGCCCGAACATAGACGCTGCGCGAACGCAGGAGCTCTTCTTGGCAGCCGGCTCCGCTCTAGCGGCGGACTGAGGGCGCCTGTCGAACCACCAGCTGCATTAGCCACAGTCCAACGAGCAGCATGTAGGTAATCGCGGGCAGGGCCAGGGCGAACAACGCCACCAGCTCTGACAGCACCCCCGGGAGTCCGGGAACAGCGTGCACGACGGGCCCAACGACGGCGCCGACGATGACGGCCATGGCCAGATGGATCGTGCCCGCGCCGAAGCTTCCCGGCGCAAGGCGCGGTCGGCATAGAGCAACCCAGAAGGCGAGTACTCCCGACCCCAGGACGAACAGCAACATGAACAAATCCCTACTCATCTCCCCGCGTCCCACCCTCTTCGGATTTCAGATCGCGGTACACCGCCGAAGGGCCAGACCTAGCAGGTCTATCGGCCAGGCAGGCGGTAGCGGCTTAGCCGTTCGACACTTGCCTGGCGTTGTAGTCGTCCAGCAGGCGGCGCAAGTAGTCCTCTAAGTCCGGCACCAGGTGGCCGTAGGTCTGCGAGATCATCTCGACACTCGCCCCAAGATCAGGGAGAAGGGCTGCACCCCGGCCCGGCGTCGTCGTCACGAGCTGGGTCTGGGATCGTCTCCTTGGCCGACGCCACGTTCTGTCGAACGAAGAGTCCCAGGACGCCCCGCCGCAGTTGCGTGCGGATCGGTTCGCCATCCTCGGTCTCCGGCCGTGACCATGCCGCCGCTACCTCGGCACCGAGGAGCAGCGCAGACGAGTAGAGATACATGGAATAGAGAAAGACGAGCGCCGCTGTCAGCGAGCCGTAGACCACGCTTAGCCTCGTCGTCCTCTCGCTGATCCATCCGGAGGCAAGCGAGATCAGGAGGAAAAGGATGGCAGTGACGATCGCTCCCGCAAGCCCGTCGCGGATGCGTAGGCCGCGGGCCGGGACGAACCGGTAGAGCAGCAGCACGACCACGATCGAGACGAAGAACTTGGCTCCGTGCAAGAGGCCGGTCGCCAACGTGCCGGCCCCGAGGCCGATGGCCTCGCCCAGGCTTCCGGAGGCCCTCTGCAGGAGATTGCCGAGCAGAGTGATTCCCACCGTGACGAGCACGAGCACCGCAGCGCCCACGACCAGCCCGAGGTCGACGAGCTTCCCACGCGCCGCCGGCCGTGACTCGGCGACGCCCATCGCCGACTCGAGGCCCCGCCGGATCGCAGTCATCATCCCGGTCGCCGCCCAGGCGAACACGAGCAGGCCGACGAGCCCTGCGGCGCTCGCCGGCGTGGCGATAGCAGTGATCGCATTCTCGACGTCCTTCCGGCCGGCCACAGACACCGGGAGCACATCGACGATTGCGTTCACGACATCGTGGCGGATGCTGTCGTCCTGAAGCACGAGTCCGAAGATCGAGACGAGCACGATCGCCAGTGGTGCGATAGAGAACAGCACCCGATACGCGATCCCGGCCGCATGCTGCGGACACTGATCAGCGAAGAATCGCTGGACCGCGTCCGGGATGACCCTGGCAACCTTCTTCGTGATTGCAAGAGCCCACCCCAGGAACCGTGATGGCGCTGATACTCGCGTCTCGACGCCGTCACTCACGGGCTCAACTCGTCCAGGCGTTCGCTTGGAGACTTCGGCTCGAGCATGCGCGGGCTCCTCACCCGGCGCCTCAGCAGGTAGGCGAGGTACGCGACGATCACTAGGTTCACGACGATTCCAGCGGCCTTCCAGACACTCGGACGGTGCACGAACTCGTAGAGCTCGATCGGAAGCAGGAGCGAGGTCGCGATCACCGTCAGGTACTCCGCCCACAGCTGGTCGAGCCAGAGGCCTGTGCCCTCGACCAGCTCGAGCATCCCGTAGCCGATCGCGACAATCGCGGCGACGCGCAACTCGGAGGCGTGCAGGTGATGAAGATAGTCGACGATGCGGTGGAAGAAGGGCCGCCGGGGATCAAGCTCGATCGCGCGCATCACCCGCTCTCCAAGGCGGCCGAAGTCGCTGTTCAGGTGAAAGAGCAGATACACGCCGGCGGCGAGCAGCAGGAGGCCACGTCCAGCGCGCTCGAGGGCGATCAGGCGGAGAAAGCGTCGGCTGCGGGGCGGGTCTGCGGCTCCGGTCATCGCGCGACCACTATCGCCGGTACGTTCCCAACTCGCTTGCTGGGTTTAGAGCGAGAGTTCCAGTTACCTCCTGTTACCCAGTAACGATCGGCCTCGCGTCGGTGTACGACGGCCGTATTTCGGCCACTCTGCGGTCGGCCCTGAACCCTTGACCTAAGGCACAAGCATCAGTCGCTGGTCGTCACTGCGAGCAGCCCGACAAGGACGCCTGCGGTACACAACACGCGCACTCTCACTCGTCAGATGATCCTCGCCTACGCAGTCGCGCTCGACGGACCGAAGGCTAGAACTTCCTGGCTAAAAGGGGCGTCACGTGAAGAGGTGCCGGGCACTAGACTCGGAACCGCCGTCCGACCCCAGAGAGGAGCAGCACGACCTCGCAGGGCCACCCTCGAACGATCTTTCGGCGGGCGCTCGAGCGCGACAACCACCGCACGGCAAGGCTGACGCTCGGGGGCCGGATCCTGCCGAGCGTGCCAGGCGCTCTCAGTGGAAGGCGAAGGCCCGAAGTTGTAGGTCCACTTTCGCGTCTTCCATCCTCGCGCCGATCTTGTCCATATGCTCAAGCTCGGGTCCCGAGCAGACGTTGAGCGCCTCGATGACAGCACCGGGAAGGTCGTTAGGGTCGACATTGTTCTTCTTCAGGTGCTTCTCAACTTCAGGCGTGGGCGCTGGTCGCGGCATCGCTCGTCCCCTCTCTGTCGACATGCCCGACTAGGCGCCGGCAAATATCCCTCGCTCAGTCGCCGGCTGTCAAGCCGCGCTCAGGAGGAGGCGCAACGGACGCTACGGGCCATGGCCGAAAGAGCGACTAGGCGACACCGGGGCCGAGGCGTAGCCTGACCTCGGGCCGGGTCGTGGGAAGCCTCCTAGGCGCGCGTCGCGGAGGGGTCGATGCCCACCCACGCGCCTAGCTAGTTGTCTTTGGTGGGGTTCTCGTCGGCGGAGCCGCTCCCTTGAGGCGGGTGTACACCCTCGTGAGCCGCGCGCGCAGCCTGCGACTCGCCGGCCTCCGGCGGCTGCACGACTCCCTCCCGGTACTCCTCCAGCGCGCCTGCGTTTCGCTTGAAGCGCTTGAACCAGTCGCCGATGCCCATCACTCAGCTCCTTCGTCGGTGGGGTATCGGTGAAAGTGAAACAGAAGCCCATAACGCCTCAGACCGAGGTCGCGAAGTGGCACCTGAGCCAGCGTCCTCGCCGTGCCTCTACGCGAGCGCGTGCGCCAGCTCGTCAGGTGAGACAGTCGCAAGCCGAACCTGCCTAAAACCTGACTGAGGGCCGCGCTCGTTGCCGTGGCAGGAAACAGACAACCCCGTCTAGCGGGGCTTTCTACAAGAAGAAGAAGCGGATGATGGGATTCGAACCCACGACCTTCTGCATGGCAAGCGGGCCCCGGACTCCGGTCTGACAGCAGACGAAACCGTATGGTTAAGCGAAATCGTGCCGTTCAGCGCGCGCTCGCGGTTTGGCTCGGATTCCCGGGATTTGCGGTCGATTCGATTGAGTTTGGGCACTGGATTCGCCCTTGTGCCCAAACGGCGATGGCGCGTAGCCGCCATGACACCCGCCGCTCTCATCGGCGGCGTGGTGGCCTTGGGGACCCCCGAGCAGGCGTGTGACGTAGAGCTTCGGATTGAATCTCCTCTTCTGACTCCCATAAGGGCCATCGATCCAAGGCTGCCACCACGATGGGCGGATGGGTCATCTGTCGCAGCAGTCGCGTGCGTCTTCAGTCCTCGGTGCGGCCATCTCCCCGTCGCTTCGCTCGACCCCCAAGGTGGGATAGTCCACTCGACGGCAGGCCCTTGCGAACAGTGGAGGCTGACATGAGATCGCTTCTGTGCACACGGGGCTCCGGCAGGCTGCTCTTCCTACTGGTGATCGGAGTGCTCGTGTCGAGCCTGACTGGAATCGGAGGGGCTGGCGCCGAGCGTCAGAGTCGTGACGCGAACGCCCTCGCTGGGCCGTACCGGAACGGACTGATCGTCTACGTGCAGGGGCCGCCTGGCGTAATCGAGACCGTGCGTGCCAACGGAACGGGACGGCGCAGTGTCATCGCGCGCGCCTACAGCGATGCGCCGCTGACTCCTGCCTGGTCGCCGGATGGCAAGCAGATCGCGTACTCGCCGGGCCCGCCTCAGGGCGGCATCTGGGTGATGCAGGCAAACGGCAGAAAGGCGCATCGGGTCACTCTTGGCCAGGCGAACCCCGATCAGAGCGCCGACGAGGCGACGTGGTCTCCCGACGGCAAGTCCATCGCTTTCGCCGACATGATCCGCGGCCAGCGCCAGGAGGACATCTTCCGCGTCGGGGCAAACGGCAAGGATCTCAAGCGCTTGACGACCTCGCCAGCACAGGAGAACGATCCTGCATGGGGTCCTAACGGCGAGATCGTCTACCAACGGGGCGCGAACCTCTGGGGGATGGACGCCCAAGGGAGCCACCAGCACCTGTTGATCGCGAACGCGGCCAGCGCTTCCTGGTCACCGGGCGGGACGCATCTCGCGTTTGTGCGTTCGCGGATGATCCAGATCGCGGCGCGGAACGGGACCGGTGCGAGGATCGTTGTCCATCTGCCGGATTACCCGGACACGCTCGCCTGGTCGCCCGACGGGCGCTGGCTCGTGACGTGCTCCTCTGGGCGGGGGAATTTGATGCTCGTTCGCACCGATGGATCCAACCTGCACGCGCTGACGCACGAGCCAGACCTGTACAACTTCTCGCCATCATGGCAACGGCTGCCGCGGCGCTAGCTGGATCGCTCGGAGGCGTGCCAGCAATCAGCCGCGTTCACAAAGTGGTGGGTAAGACTGCTAGGGAGCAGTGACGGCCCGGAGTCTGGCGAAGCGGCGCATGTTCTCCGCCCACACGACTCGGCGACCCTCGATCGAGAGCCCGACCGGCTTCCGAACGGCCATCGCGAGCACCGTGACAGCGCCAGTTTTTGCATCCAGGCGGCGGATTACATGACCGGTCGCGAAGACGACGTTGCGGCCGGCGGCCGAAAGGTTTTGGACCCCCGACGGAAGGGCGGCCCCAGTGCGAAAGCTGCCATCTAGGTTGTAAAGCTCGACGCGCAGGCTCCGATCGTGCTCCACGAGCAGGGCCACGTAGTCGGGCCCAAGAGCGATCGCCCCCGCGCGGCCGTCGATCGTGAAGGGCTTGATCAACCGCCCCGTGACGGCGTCGCGCATCTCTACCGTCGAGTGCTCAACCGGGGCGATCTTGGTCGCCTTGCCGCCGACCGGCGAGACGAGGCGGATCCCCGGACGCTGCGGCCAGTTACCAGTGCCGTCGTACCAGTCGCCGACGACGATCGAGCGGCCGTCCGGCGCCCACTGCGGAGAGTCTGCATATTGAGTGGACGGAACCAGTTGACGCTGATGGCTCCCGTCCGCGTTCACGACCCACAGGGCTCCCTGCCCGGTGTCGACACGAACGTAGGCGATCCTCGATGAATCCGGCGACCATGCCGGCGAGCTATCGTTGGCTTTCGTCACGCGCGTGGCGCCCGCGCCGTCGGCGTTGACGACGCCGACGCCGGGCGAGGAGCCTGATTCGTCAACGTAGGCGACCTTCGCGCCGTTCGGCGACCAGGAAGGCTGAGCCTCAACGTGCGGGCTGGTCGTCAGGCGTGTCTCGCCGGTCGCGTCGGCACGGATCGAGTAGATGTCGCCGCTGCGCGCCACTGCGATCCGTTTCGAGTCGGGCGACCAGGAGAGCGGCCCCGTTGTCGGGCGCGCGGTGGTCGTCAGCTTCAGCTGGTGCGTGCCGTCGGGATCGATTGCGTAGACGTCCTTGCCGCGAACAAACGCGATCCTCGCTCCGTCGGGGGACCAGGCGGGGTCCGTTCCGGATGCGAGACGCTGCAGGCCGCCCCCCGCTGCATCGACGCGGTAGACGCCGTGCTGTCCGTGAGCCTCCACATGCTCGAACACGAGCCGCGTATCGTCCGGCGACCAGCTGGCGCCGACACCCGTTGTGAGACTTTGCGTAAGTCGCGGCGGCGACGCTCCGGTCGCAAGCTGCCGGTCGCCGGTGCCGTCAGCGCGGATCGTCCAGAGATTGCCGTGGTAGATCCAGGCGAGTCGAGTGCCGTCGTGCGACCAGACCGGCGTGAAGTTGCAGCAGCGAGGGCTATTCGTGACGACGGCGAACCGGCGGCCGCTCATCGCAAGTCCCGCAGGGCTTGTAACGTTTGTGAGTCGCCGCGAACGGCGGCCGACCAACCGCTCGATCGCGCCTGGCTGGTTGCATTGCACGTCGCAAAGCGAGTAGAAGAGAATTGCCTTGCCATCGGCCGCCGTAGGCACACCCAGCACCTCCGGGTCGACGTAGTCGGGGTTGCTCGGGTCAAACCCCATATCGAGGTCCGCGACGAGCCGTGCACGCGGGGCGCGGAGCGCCGCCGTGAACAGGTCGATGACGAGTTCTGTATTGCCGTGGCCCGCGAGCGTTTGCCACAGGACACGGCCCTCCGCGCCGAGCGCGATCGCGCCGATCGCATGGCCCGCGCATCGGCAGCTCCTGCCGCCGGCGGCGCCGACGGAGACCGGGCGCCGGCCGGGGAGCGTGAGAATTTGCACCTGCCTTCCACAGCAGGCTTGAGTGTTGATCCAGGCGATGCGGCGACCGTCCTGCGCGAGTGCGGCGACCGAACCGCCGACCGTTGCCAGGGTTCTTGGCCGCGCCGCCGGTTGCCCTGTCCGCGCCGCGGCCGTAGAGCCGAAAACGAGCACAACCCCGAGAGCAATGAGTGAACCCCGGAGCACGTGACGATTATCGCTAGCGGCGAGGTGCCGCGGCGGCACGCTTAGCGCCCCAGCGAGTAGCGGCTGACGGCGACACCAGTTTTCGGCGAGGAGGCGAGTTGGTAGACCGCCCCGTCAGGCCCGAGACGGACGTCGGGCAGGAGGTTGTCGCCGTACACGGCGTGGCGCAGCGTCACGCGGGGGACGGTGCCACCCGAGCCCAGCCGCAGGACGACGTAGTCCCATGCAACCGAGGTCGCGGCCGCGTGTTGGATGTCGAGCAAGACAACCGGTTCACGACTGACGACCGCCAGCGCGCGGTAGTCGGTGATCGCGCTCCGGCTGAAGATCCGCCAAGTCCAAACGACCGAGCCGCGGCGGTTCGTCAGCGAGAATCCCACCGAGTGGCTCGCGCGGATAGGCGCGAACTCGTGCGAGACCAGGCGCAGTCCCCCGCCCACCGGCTCCGGGCCGGTCGCTCGTCGTTGCTCGGCCGGCGGAATCGGCGCTCCGGCGGCGGTCGCGACAGGAATCCACGTCTCGTGCGGCCCGATGCAGTAGAGCGTGCCGCCGGGCCCGGCCTGCAGGGCGCCGCAGAACTCGGCGGACGAGCCGGTGCCGAAGCTCGGGAGTCGCGTCTCCCAGATCAGCTTGCCAGCAGCGGTCTGGTGGTCGAGCACCAGCCGGTAGTTGTGGTCGCGGCCGTTCCCGAGGAATCGGGTCGTGTAGATCGATCCGGCTGGCCCGAGAGCGACCGAGCTGTCGGCCGTGGCGAACCCCAACGGCACAACGCGCGCGACGACGCCGGCCCGGCCGGCGCGGTAGACGAGTAGTCGGTTGTTGAGGCCATCGTCGAGCCAGATCGACCGATCCTTTCCGACGAGGAAGGTCTGCGGGCCGAAGCCGCCCACGTCGCCGTTCGGAAGCTGCCAGCCGACCTGATCCGCCGCTGCGCGCGCGACGACCGATCCCGAGGCTGTCCGGCCGAAGTGATGGATTCCGAGCCGGATCACGATTGGCTTCTCGACGGCGGCACCCGCCGTGAGCGAAAGCAGTAGGCACCCGATGACGGCCGCGCCGGCGAGTGAGATGGCAGATCTGCGAGAGATGTTCATGACGACTCCTTTCGTCTGGTTGCACAGACGATCGGAGGTCGCGGTAAAGCGCGGGCAAACCCTCGGTAAAGAGGTACGCCTACGCGCTGGTGCCGCCGTCGAGCGGCTCGGACACCTGGGCCGTCGGTCTCTACTTCGCAGCGGGAGCGCTCAACTACACAGAACATCGCCGACGGACACGACACCGACCTCGCGGAATAGGCAGGATCGACCGACGCTGGGGCCGACCGGCCGTTGGACGCCAACCCTGGCGAGGGCCCAACGAGCATCAGCAATCCGACAATCAGTCCTGCCAAGGCGGCGTACCATGCAGACTGCTTAGCCCGGCTCAGATGGGAAGCCTGCCTCCTCATTTGCCCCTCCTCCTTCGGCTACAAGCCACAACCAGAAAGAGCAGCCGTACACTCGTCACGGCCAGCGCGCAGAGCCGGAGAAGCGGCCGCGGCCTCGTCGACAAGTTGATCTCTCCACTCCTTTCTGCCACCTTGGTCGTGCGAGCGCTCTCCCGCGCCGTGCCACGATCAGGTGGGAAAGGAGGCCCCAACCAACGATTCTCTTCCCTTCCAAGACGGCGTACAAGCACGACTTGCCGCCCGCTGCTCAACCGGTCGAGCTTGGCAACACCGAGAGCATCAGCACGGTCGCGCGGTTGACCCCTGACCTTGAGCGTGGTTCAGTCGCCCAGACGGAGGAGGCAAGCATGAGCACGTCCAGCAACACGGGCCTCCCGGCTGGCCGCATGGGATCGACTTCGGGATTGTCATGTTCATCGTCACGCTCCACCTCTACTCGTGGCACCGGGTTTTCAAGACCCAGGTCTCCGCCCAGACCGCCGCACAAGCGCGAAAGGATCGACAGTGGACATCCGCCTAAAGCGCGCTTACGAACCGGCGTCGCCGTCAGACGGCTATCGCGTTCTCATTGATCGCCTCTGGCCACGCGGGCTCTCAAAGAAGCGGGCCAAGCTCGACGAGTGGGAAAAGGAGCTGGCGCCGAGCACCGAGCTCAGAACATGGTTCGGGCACGAGCCTAGTCGGTTCCCCGAGTTCCGCAGGCGTTACATCGTTGAGTTGCGCCGCAAACGCCAGCGGCTGACCGAGCTCAGGCGACGAGGGAGGCAGGGGACGCTCACCCTTGTCTACTCCGCCCACGACACCGAACACAACGACGCCGTCGTCCTCGCCGATGTGCTGCGCCGCGGACTGCCGACCTCCGACACGCGGCAGCGGCAACCAGCGAGGCCCAGGGCTTGAAAGAACGACCTGGCTCAGGGTGCGAAGGAGAGTACGAATGCGAGTGCGGCCTCGTCTCCGCGAGTTGCATCTCGCTGCCGTTCCTTGCAGTGTCTGTGTGTCCTCGGTGCGAGCAAAGGGCACTAGCGACGATCTGACCGCGCGCGTTGCAGAAAGAGGCAACAAAAACCCCGCCTGGGCGGGGCTTTCTGAGGAGGAGCGGATGATGGGATTCGAACCCACGACCTTCTGCATGGCAAGCAGACGCTCTAGCCAACTGAGCTACATCCGCGCGGTGGCAAAGTATAGCCCCCCTTAGATCGCGTCTAAGGCCTCATTGACGAGCCTGTCGGCGAGCTCATTGTGTTCTCGCCGGACTGCTGTGTAGCGCACGCGGCCCAGCTTGCGCTCGAGGGAGTTCGCCTCGTCGTTGAGCCCCCGTAGCGTCTCGTTCTTGACCCGGTATTCGCCTTGCATCTGCTTGACGAGGAGCTCCGAGTCGGAGACGACCTCGAGCTCGTCAATGCCCAGCTCGACCGCTTTCTCGAGGCCCGCGATAAGGGCTCGATATTCGGCGACGTTATTCGTAGCAATGCCGATCCTCTCGCCGCGCGCGTCGAGCACGGTGCCGTCCTCGGCCTCCAGCACGTAGCCGTAGGCGGCCGGTCCGGGGTTGCCGCGCGCTCCGCCGTCGGTCGAGAGCCTCGCTTTCACGCGAGCGGATAGAGGTCGTAGGCGACCTCCTCATATGGGTGCGCCGCGATCAGTGCCGAGACGACGGCTTCGACACGCTCGCCCGGGACGACGGTCTCGACCCGCAGCTCCGGCGTTCGCTCTTCGCTGCCCGGCTCGCCCGTTGCGGGAGACGTCCCTGGGCCGGCAAGGAACGTGCCGGTGCCCGCCGTGTACCACGAGCAGCGCTGGTAGTCGCCGATCCGGCCGGCGCCGGCGGCGAAGACGGCGTCGCGGGTCGCATCCAGCGCCTCTTCCGGCACGAACCAGACGAGTTTGTGCGCCCGCTCTACACCTAGACCGCGCACGCGGCCGCGCTATTCGTCCGTGTCGATCTGGGCGCGCTGCAGCTTGCCCGAGTAGTCCACGTAGATCGACTTCCACTCGGTGAAGACGTCGAGGGCGGCCTGCCCCGCCTCGCGGTGGCCGTTTCCGGTGTCCTTGGTGCCCCCGAACGGAAGGTGAACCTCGGCGCCGATCGTGCCGGCGTTGACGTAGGTGATGCCGGTATTGAGATCGCGCATCGCGCGAAAGGCCCTGTTGATGTCGCGGGAGAAGATCGAGGACGAGAGCCCGTACTCGACGCCGTTCGAGACGGCGATCGCCTCCTCGAGCGAGCGAACGCGGATCAGCGCCGTGGTCGGTCCGAAGATCTCCTCCTGGGCGACCCTCATCCCGGGCTCCACGTCCCCGAAGACGGTCGGTCGGTAGTAGAAGCCTTTCTCCAGTCCGTTGCCGTCGGCGACCTCGCC
>Ga0070698_100007711_pt1 | contig 11640 bp, 12 predicted proteins | sample KBSK1502metaG_FD_65477 | JGI IMG/M metagenome (GOLD analysis project Ga0070698, IMG submission 65477) | Corn, switchgrass and miscanthus rhizosphere microbial communities from Kellogg Biological Station, Michigan, USA - KBS K1-50-2 metaG | ecosystem: Host-associated > Plants > Roots >...
TCAAGATGATCAAACGGCAGATGTACGGCCGCGCCGGCTTCGTCCTGCTCCGTAAGCGCGTGCTCCTGGCAACCTGACCGGAGGGGTCGAGACCATCACGAAATGTGGGTCAGATCCAGTTGGGGTTGACACAGCCACACAGTAGGCGGGATCTCCGGTCACGGTGCCGGCGGCGGGGATGCCGACCTAGGCGGGCTTGCAGGTAGCGCGGCGGAGCGCGGCGCCAGTCCGCCGGAGGAGGCGCGTGACTCCTCTATGCTCTGTCGCCAGGTGCGTACGCCATTACCCGGATTACTAGGACCTCATTGCCCGCCGCCCGCAGGCGGGAACGCCGCAGGGGCGGCCGGGACAGCGAGCTCGGCTCGGCAGCGGCGGTATTAGCGGCCGGCGCGTCCGCGCCGGTCCCAGGCGCGGCAGTTGCCTGCCGGCGCGGGACCGAGGCGGCAGGGGCAGGGCCTCGTCAGTCCTCTGCCGGGTGCCAGTCGACCGGCGGCGGGAGCGAGCCCTGTTTGATGATGTTGGCGTACACGCTTTCCAGTGCCTCGCTGAGCGGGCCCACGAGGCCCTCCGGCAGCCCCTCGAAGAACAGGCGCCGGACAAGATCCACGTGCCCGGGCGCCGCTTCTTCCTGAGCCTGCCACCCGCGGGCGGTCAGGGTCACCTCGGTGACCCGCCTGTCGGCGGCGGACAGGCCGCACGTCACAAGCCCCCTGGCGCTCATCCGCCGCACGTGGTGGGACACCCGGCTGCGCTCCCAGCCGATCTGGGCGGCCAGCACCGTGACCTGCATCCGGCCCCCGTCGGCGACGCTCAGTGCCGTCAGCACGTCGTAATCGGGCAGCGACAGGCCGCTGTCGGCGAGGAGCTGGCGGTTCATCTCGTACGCCAGGCGTAGCTGGACCCGGATGTAGGCCAGCCACGCCCGCTGCTGGTCCCCCTCAAGCCATCCCCCGGCGGGCGCCGGGCCGGCCTTGCCGTTACGTGACATGTCACATGAGCTTACAGCCCGCAGCCGCCGCGCGCATGGTTGCGACGCGAGCCACCCTCAGGAACTCCTCCAGTATGGTGAACGGCTCGGGCCGGAAGCTGGTGCAGACCCGGCGCCGCGCGGCGGCGCCACTAATCTTCTATATCCGGGCAGATTCGGCAATGCAGCACCTACGCGACCACAGAGCATCGACGCCACCTGTACTGCCCGCCGCGGTGAACGTCTTGGGCCACCCAGCGCCACGCGCGCAGAACCGCATAATCGGTGCACGCTCACGGCAGAGGTTGAATCGCCGAGCAAGCGCGCCGAGTCGGCGATCGGCGCGTTTCGGAATTCTCGCGGCCTGCTTATTTCGTCACTGCGCGTGTCGTCCTGAGCCGAGCTGCCCGACCGGCCAGTTCCATGCACCCGCGTTCCATGCACCCGCGCCATGTGCGTCGCTGCGTGACGGGCTCGGGCCGACCCCGACATCAGGCCGCCACGCTGAGGCGCGTTCCGAAGGTCGGTAAACCGGACTCCAACCGAGTTGAACCCCATGTTCCTGACCTGCGGTTTCACCGGAAGCGCGCCCGCGCCTCCATAATAAATTGCCTGGTCAGAGCATGATCATCCGTGTCCGAGGGGAGAGCTTGAACCGTTCGCCTATATCCTGACCGCTTCAGCAGACCTCTGGCTAAGCGGTTGACCAGCGGTCTCAGCTGGCTGCGACTGGCATGAGACTTGCCGCAGGTAGTCGATGACTTTGTGGGCGTCCCGCCGGGATCCCCGGGCGGCGAGAACGCCGTCCGGTCTTACGAGCGCGAAGACCGCGGGCGCGTCCTTACCCGGCCGGTACATCGCCCGGAGGTCTCCGTCCACGATGTTGACGAGTCCAGCGCGTACGCGTGTTCGCAGTAGCCGCTCGGTTTCGTTCTGAGGAAGGTGGAGGACAAAGCCGTACCGTGAGCCGTTGCGCGCCAGATCGAGATTCAGCAGGGTGCGCTTACCGGCATACCAGTGCAATCGGCGCACCTGGTGGCCGTGCGCGATCAAGGTCTCCGCCAGCCCCATGGTGTCCAAGAGCTCCAGGGTGCGCGCATAGATGCTGATCGCGCGGCTCTGCCGGGCAGGGCCTTTGCCCTTGTCTATGACCCGGGTCCGGACGCCGCGGGCCAGTAGCTGTGCCGCCAGGACCAGGCCGGTCGGACCTGCGCCGACGATCAGCACCTGACAGTGCGACGTTGATGTCTGCGTTTCGCTCATGGCAGCAACGATGGCTGTCCGGGCGGGCCGAGTCGTCAGAAGATCTACGTAGGCACTACGTATTTCGCGGCAGCAGGCCCTCCTCGTGCGCCCACGCCGTGAGCTGCGTGCGGGTACGGAAGCCCAATTTGGACAGGATGTGGTCGACGTGGGTCTCGACAGTCCTGACCGACAGGTACAACTGGTCGGCGATCTGGCGGTTGGTCAGGCCGCCGGCGACCAGCGCCGCGACTTCCTGTTCGCGGCGGGTAAGGCCCGGGCGCCCGCGCCGACGATAGGCCGCGCAAACCCTCGCAGTGGCTATGGTCTCACCGGTTCCACGCACGAGACGACCGGAGCGAATCTCTCGAGACCGCCCCCAGCCCACTCCAGCCATCGCCTGTGCTCATCGTGACCCGGTCTCTCACGGCAGCCAGGAAGTCCTGGTATCCCTGCCAGCTCACGGCGAGGCCGACTTGAACTCCCATGGCTGTGACCTGCGGCTTTGTCGGCCAGCATCTGGCCGCCCATAACAAAGCTGCTGGTCAGAGCATGATCAACTGTGTCCGAGGCCGGATCGACCCCATTCCCCCACCGAAACCCCTACCTGTGCATGCCGAAGTGCCTGTGGGGGCGCACCAGTCGGGGAGTGAGCGCGGCGCTAGCGCGATCTTGTCTCGCGGTGGTTTCGTATCCAATTGGATACGAAGGGAAGTCTTATGAGCGCTGCGAGACTACTCGAGCGGGTACGGCGTGCGGCGGGGCTGAGCCAGGAGGAGCTCGCTCGGCGTGCCAGCACGTCCCGCCCGACGCTGTCTGCGTATGAGCACGGGCGGAAATCCCCGACATTGGTCGTCGCCGAGCGGTTGTTGGCTGAGGCCGGGTACGAGCTCACCGCGGAGCCTCGGGTGGTCTTCCATGAACACCGTGGCCGCCGCGGTCACCTTGTCGCCGTCCCGGATCGGCTATCGCGGTTGCCGGTTCACGAGGCGCTGGCCACCGTCACGCTTCCGCTGCACCTCCAATGGTCCGGCCCGCGTCGCACCTTCGACTTGTCCGACCGGCGCCAGCGGGCCCGGCTGTACGAGATTGTGCTGCGTGAAGGGGGCCCGGATGATATCCGGACCTATATTGACGGTGCCCTGCTCGTCGACTTGTGGCCCAAACTGGTGCTGCCCCGCGACGTTCGGGCGGCGTGGACACCGATCGTGGAAGCCGCCGTATAGTGCCGGCCGAGGAAGAGCCCGGCACACCTGCCCACGATGGCCTGACCGGGTTCCAAATCGAGGTTGCGCAGGACCTGCGGCGGCAGGCGTGGCTATGGGCTCTGACGGAGCGGGCTGCTGATGGCACGCTCCCCAGCGGCAGGCGGATCGTGTATCAATTCGGCCGGCATGAGCGTTGGGGCGACTTGTCAAGCGCGCAGGCATGCTGGGCGAGTTTGGCGCTGACAAGTCACCCGACATGCGCCACGTCGAGGTCGGCCGAGCGTTGGCCGGGGCGGAGTAGATGACCGGGACGCTACCCAGATCACTACACGAGTGTTGGCTGGCCTGGGTGATTCCCAGCTAGGATCTGCCGGAGGCGTTCTCGCAGTTGATTCCGGCTGCGCACGGCAACCGCGCCATGATCTAGAAGGATCTTGTTCCCCTGTGGCATGTCCTGACTGAACTCCAAGGCAAGGACGGGGCGCTGCTCATCAAGGGCCCGCAAGCCGGCGGCCAGGGTGCCGCCGGCCTCTCCGGCCTCGATGACGACGAGACCCAGGGTGAGTCCGATGATCACATCGTTCCGGCTCATCGCGCCACCCGCCGTCCAGGTTTGGCCCGGGGGGAACTGAGAGACCACGGCGACCTGCAGCGGGTCATGTGACCTGGAGGCTAGCCAGCGTTTGACCTTGAAACGCGCGATGCCCTCTGCCAGGACCATAACCGTACCGTCGCCTGCGTCCAGTGCTGCAGCGTGAGCCTCAGTATCAACACCACGCGCATATCCGGATACGACGACGAGGCCGCACCTGGCTATCTCTTCGCCGCACGCGCGTGCCGCACTCAGTCCCTGGCTGGATGCGTCGCGCGAGCCGCAGATCCCGATAGAGCGCATCCCGAGCAAGCCGCCGTTGCCTTGGTAGAAGAGAACGGGAGGGGCCTGCCGCAGGCTCGCCAGGATCTTTGGGTAACCACCCAGGCCCAGAAGCACCGCGCCGACACCGCCTGCATGCAACGCTCGGGCCTCGCTGTCGATGCCATCCCGCTGGTCGGCCGTGAGTTGCTCGTAGAGAGCATGGGCTGCTTGAGGTCCTTGCTCGCGGAGTCTGCGGGCAAGCCGGCGAGGGCCGTGCCCGTAGCGCACGACAGCCACCGCGAGGCGAAGCGCGTCGACGCTCAACTCAGTGCGCACCTCTCTCCCTCCCTGGCCGGTTCTGGCCATGTACCCGAATCCTTGTTCGAATATGTCATGCGCCTCTGACAATATTGATGCCGGGGCGGAGACGGACCCGGGGGAAGGGGTCGGGTGACTCTCGGCGCGCCTTGCCCACAGTGTCGCGCAAGTGGGGCAGCATTACGTCGATACCCGCAGTCTTCTCCCCGAGGAAGGCATGCCTGCGGACGGCGAGCAGGTGTTCATCCCCGACCGGCGAGGCAACCGTTTGGAGCGCTACTCGTTCGAAGTGGCAGCTGACAGGCGGAGCCATCGGTTGTTGCTGCGCGCCTCGACCGGGATCGCCGGCCAGTTCCAGAACATCACCCCCGCAGGCCCGGATTACCGGCTGACCGGTATTGGCATCCTCGCCCCACCGGGGTGGACTCATTGCCTTGAGGCGCCAGGTGCGCCCGATGCGACAGCCCGCGAGCTGGCTGAGCTGCTCTCCGAGGCCATCACGTTGCCCACGCTGCCGTCCGTCGAGTTCGCCATTGCGATGGACTGGTACAAGGTTCCGGCTGACGGCGTCGATCCGCGCGACTGGCGCAATACGCCTGACGGGCAGCGTGTCTATGTGGGGAAGTACTGGACCAGCACCCCGGAAGCCATGGCGGAAGCAGGCCGAGCGCTCGTCCGGCGCCTGGTTGGGGTCATCCAGCGGCATCCCGTCTTGGCCTCTGCCGATGTGGTGGTGGCTGTGCCCGGTCATGACAGAACGTATCTCAGTTTCGGCGAGCGGATCGGGGCCAGCGTCGGCAGCGCTCTTGGGTTGCCTCTCGTCCGGGTGACTACTCCACGTGAGTTCCGGCCACCTGCAAAGGACCTGCCAGCCGCTGGAGATGACGCCGTGTGGAGTGAATTCTCCGTGGCCGAGAACCTGACGGGAGCGACCGCACTGATCGTTGACGATGTCTTCCGCACGGGGAGAACCATGTCGGCCGTCGGCTCCGCCGTCATAAGGGCAGGTGCTGCGCGGGCTTGCGGGCTCGTTGCCGTGCGCACGATGAGAAGGTAAAGACCTCAGCCAGCTAAAAGGACCAGTCTTCGTCCTCGCGCCGGGGGATGCCAGGAATGCGGGTGTTGATCACAATCGTTCGAAGCTCCCGGCTCAGGCGGTCCAGCGTTTCGTGATCAACTTGGAGTCGCGCCCGGGCAGTTACGCTCAGTGTCTGTGCGAGTGGGGCTAGAGGCACGGCTCCGCCCGCGACAGGACGATGCGCCGAGATGCGCGACAAGGACTGGGCGGCTTCCTCAAGCAGCGAGTTCCAACCGGAGACCGTTATGTGAGACTGGCGGTACGACTCGATCACGTCCCGCGCCATCACCGCTGAGCGGACCAGGTCCTGCTCAGCAGCCACCACGGGCCCTCCCTCAGCTATCTCCGCATGTCTGAAGCTCTCAACCCTCGCACATTCAGGATAGAGCGGCAGCGTCAGAATCTGTCGCAGACACGCAGAATCTGACGCTAGCTTAAAGACGTGACCCGCCGACGACGGGGAGTAGAGCCTCCGGTACCCAGCAGCTACGGCACACCGCATGTGCGTTGGCAACCGTCCAATGATCACGACGCAGTTCGCGTCGCGGCGCTGAATATCCAGCACCTTGTGCTACACGAGATGCGTCGACTGGCGGGCGAGGGCTTCACTGCCGACCTCAGTCGGCTTCTTGGGGTCAGCCCTCGAACGGCACAGCGCATCACCGCAGGTGATCACATGCTCGGGATCGACGAGATAGTCGAACTGGCCTGTCTCTTCTTTGCTGGCGGAGTTGGAGGTACCAGACGCCTCCCCGCCACATCTATCTGAAGATCGAGCAGGTCTTCAGCTATAGCACGGTCGAGCCCGAGTTCAAGGTGATGCCGCCCAAGCAGTACCGGCGTGATTGCATGCGAAACTCCGGTCACGAGTCCGCGGTCATTCCGCCGGCGGAGGTCGAAGCTTGCCGGCTCACCGCACTGGTGTACCGGGAATATCTCGATCCCGGTTACCTGGTGCCAAGACCGGACAAGCTGGTTCCGGCCGATGTCAACGAGCCGGTCTTCAGCCGGCGTGTGCCCGGCGCCGTCATCTACGCGCAGCCCGGTGAGCGCCTAAAGATCCACGTCCTCAACGGCGACTCCACGCCACACAGCTTCCATGTGCATGGCCTCAGATCCGGCATCGACTCCGACGGAGCGTGGCCGCTTGGAACGCAGAGCTCCGACGGGCGGCGCTCCGACGAGATCTGCCCGAACCAGAGCTGGACCTACACCTTCGACATCACCGAGGAGATGGCCGGCGCCTGGCCGTTCCACGACCACGCGCGGGACCTTCGCGCGAGCATCAACCGGGGCCTGTTTGGCGGCATCGTGGTCCGCACGCGAGAGCACCACGAAGAACGGCTCGAGGAGCTGGAGCTGCCACCACAGGTCCAAGAACTGCTGGAGCAGCGCCCGCGGCTCAGCGACACCGAGACGCAGGCGTTTCGCGAGTCGATCATCGAATGGGCCATGCAGGAGCACGTCCACCCCTTCCCGCATCACCCTCGGGTCATCGAGGTGCCGCTGTTCTTCCATTTCATGGAGGGATCCGCGGGTACTCCCGCCTTCGACAGCGGCAACATTGCGCCCGGCGGGGTTTTGAGGTCACCTTCGGTGCCGCCGGTACTTTCCCCTACCACTGCTCCATCCACCCGGTCATGCACGGGACCGTCAACGTCGTGCCCGGTGGCCAGACCCTGGCCAGCGTGCAGATCAAGCCGGCCGATCTGGCCCTAGGCCTCGACATGCGGTTCGACCCGGCGAGCGCACCGGTCGGACCGGGCGGAAAGGTCCACTGGACCAATGTCAACCCGTTGACTACCCACACCGTCACCGCGGACGTCGGCGCCGGGATCTCCTCCTACTGCTTCAACGGCCGCTCGTTCGTCGGCAACACCCCTACCATCCTCGCGCACGCCGGCCAGCGGATCCGGTGGTATGTGTTCAACCTCGACCTCGGTGAGGTCTGGCACAACTACCACCCGCATGGCCAGCGCTGGCAGTTCGCCGGGCATACCATCGACGTGCGCAGCATCAGCCCGGCCGAATCCTTCATCGTGGAAACCGAAGCGCCGCCGGTGCTTCTGCTGCCCGACGACATCGAAGACCACCAGCCTCCCGACAAGCGGCTCCCAGGCGCCACATCGTATGAGCTCAAAGGTGACTTCCTGGTCCACTGCCACATCGAGATGCACATGGGCCAGGGCCTTGCGGCCGTGGTGCGCTCACGCCAGACGGTCTGGCTCACCCCAGCCCAGGCAGACCAGCTCGCCAAGGAAACAGGCTTGCCCATGGACCCTGGGGACAACTCGTGCCCCGTAGTCGACTTGAACCGCTGCACCCCTCCGGGGTGCAGCACATGGCAGGAGGTGGCGGGCCCGCCAGGAGTCACGATGATGCACGCCGCGCTGTTGCCCGACACGAACAAGGTGCTGTTCTGGGGGTATCACCACCTCGACCAGAGCCGCCTGTGGGACTACAGCACCCCACCGGGCGCATACTCGAATCCCGCGAACCAGCCCGCCAACGCCGATAACGGGCCTGCACCGCCGGACGAGCTGTTCAACAACCTGCACTCGGCGGGCCATGCGTTCATCGACAACGCCGAGGGCACGGTGCTGGCGCATGGCGGGGAGTCGCAAGGCCAGCAGCAGTCCTGCTGTTCCATCCCGCGACGCTGCGCTGGAAGCAAACCACGGCGACCGCTCGGCCCCGCTTCTACCCATCCACCCTCACGCTCCACGACGGCAAACTGCTCACCATCTTGGGAGGCACACTATTCGGGTTCCCGGAGAAGTCAATCGAGGTCTACGATCCGCAAACGGGGACCTGGTCGGCACCGAAAGCACTGCCCCCGACATTCGACTACGTCTACTATGCCTGGACCTACCTGCTACCGGGTGGCGACCTGTTCATCGCCGGCCACCAGGGGGTGACCCGCCGGTTTGACTGGACCGCCAGCCCGATCGTCGACGACCCGGCCCAGGCGTGGAACACGATCGCCGGCGACCGCAGCTTCATGGGTGACACCGGCGAACTCGGGACCTCGGTGCTTCTTCCCCTCCGGCCTCCTCTATATGCGCTTCGCGTGCTCATCGCCGGCGGCGACGGCAGCCTTTCACCTGCCGACCGGGTCAGCAAGGTGCAGATCACCGCAGAGATGATCGACCTTTCGGTCCCGGCGCCCGCGTGGACCGCGCTGCCGGACATGAACGTCCCGCGTCCGCGTCAGTTCACGGCCACACTCCTCCCCGACGGCAAGGTGTTCATCGCCGGCGGGGTCCCGAACTCCCCCGGCCCAGCGGAGATCTTCGACCCCGACCACCCAGCCGACGGATGGCTACTCTGCGCCGCGATGAACCACGTGCGCGGCTACCACTCCTCTAACATCCTGCTCGCCGACGGCAGCGTGCTGGTAGGCGGGGACAGCTCCGGCGGAGAGGATGGAGCAAGCACGCCAAACGAGCGCTACTTCCCCGGCTACTTCTCCCAGCCACGCCCGGTCATCACCGGTGCGCCGGCCGCAGTCGCGCACGGCGCGCCATTCACGGTCCAAACACCGAACGCGACCTCGGTCGCGGAGGTGGTGCTGATCCGGCCAGGCGCCGTCACCCACGGCTGGAACCAGTCACAGCGGTTCGTGGGCTGCGCGATCACCGGGACAGCGGCAGGATCAGTCGACGTCCTCGCGCCGCCGGACGGAAATGTGGCACCTCCCGGCCACTACCTGCTCTTCGTCGTCGACGGGGCACGAGCGCCATCGGTTGGGAGATGGATCCGTGTCACGCCATGACCCCAAGATGCCGACCAGCGACGCCGACGGGCGCGTGGTCGGGTTCTGGGGGGCTGGCGACCGGCGAGCTGACCCCGGCGCACCGGCTCGAGGCCCGGGGGGGCGGGTCCTATATGGGTGGTGCGCCTTAGCTTGTGATTAAACCCGTGAAGATCATTTAACTGTTGCAGTGCTCTCATCGGCTGGCTTCTCGTCGCTCCGGCTTTTCTTCCTGGTCGGGGCGGCGTTCTTCTTGCCGGCGGGGTGGCGGGTGCGGGGTGGCCGGGTGGTGCCGGGTGGGCGGCCTGGACCTGCGGTGGCGGGTTTCGGGATGCTGGCCGGGGTGCCGAGGTGCCGGCGCAGGATCGGAAAACCTCGGTGGGCCCGGCGGGGTGTCAGCGGCCGGTCATGGGGGATCGGTTTCTCCCAGCGTCGGCGCAGGTCCTGGTGCAGGGGGCGGGCGAGGCGGAGTTGGGCGTGGGCGGCCAGGATCAGCCAGGTCCAGCGCTCGCCCTGGGCGGGAGTGCGGATCTGCGGCGTGGTCCAGCCCAGTGCGCCCTTGATCAGCCGGATCCTTCCCCAGGGGTCAGCCTGGGCGCCGACGGAATCTCTCCCGCGTTTGCGCAGCTCAAAGATGCCATGTGAGGCGGGACCTCCCCGGCGTCAGTCGTAGCAGTATCTACGACATACGGGCTTAGGGAGCAGGTCCCTGTCCCAATTTCGGTAGGAGCTCGGGGAGGTCCCTCATGAGCATCGTAGGCGCGTTTGACGTGCACCGCCGCCAGCTGACCTTCGACTATTTAGACACTGTGACCGGGGAGGTGAAGCGGGGCCGGGTGCTCCCGGCCGACCGGGAGCATCTGCGGGAATGGCTGGGCCGGTTCGCCGGGTGCGACGACGTGCATTTCGCGCTGGAGGGCTGCACCGGCTGGCGGTATGTGACCGAGGAGCTGGCGGCGGCGGGGATCGTCCCGCATCTGGCCGAGCCGGCCGACACCGCGGCGCTGCGCGGCCGCAAGCGGCATGCCAAGACCGACAAGACCGACAGCCGGCACCTGCGGGTGCACCTGGCGGCCGGGGACCTGCCTGAGTGCTGGATCCCGCCGGCCCACGTGCTGGAAGCGCGCGCTGTGGTCCGGCTATATAAGGACCTGCTCGATGAGCGCGGCGCGTGGCATCAGCGGATCGCGGCGACGTTGTACCACCAGGGCATCCCGGCGATCGGCTCCATGGCCAGGCCCGAGGGCCGGGCCGCGGTCACCGAGATGGACCTGTCGCCGGCCGGGCGGCAGGCCGTCGAGACAGGGCTGCGGCAGGCCGACCGGCTCACCGGCGAGCTGGAGCCGCTGCGCCGCCAGCTGGACATGCTGTCGCGCCGGCAGAGCGGCTGCCGGGCGCTCCGCGCGACTCAGTTCGGCGGTGTCCCGGCTGAGCGCGGCGATGACGCGCTGGCGGCGGCGGGCCGAGTCGGCCTGCCGCCCGGCCAGCATCGGCCCGGTGCGGCGGGCAGTGGTGGCCGCGGTTCCGGCAGCGGGGTTGCTGGTGGTGCTGGTCATGGAGCGGTCTCCGTGGCGATCGCGGCGGACGGGGGACGGGCTGCGGGCATGCCGAGCGAGACGGCGCGGTGCCGGCGGAGGGCGGCGACCGCGTCGTCGATGGCGGCGCGCTCGGTGCCGGTGAGGCTGGCGAGGTCGCCGTTGATCTGGCTGATGAGCCGGCGGATGCGGGTGATCTCCTCGCGGGCGGGGGTGGCGTCGGCTCGTGCCCAGTCATCGATTCCGTCGATGGCGGCGGCGAGGCGTTCCCGGGTGCGCAGCAAGTCGTCGAGGTAGGCGGTGAGGTCGGCAGGTAGGAGACGTCGGTGCGGAAGTGATCGCAGCCGGCGCAGCGGAACCTGACGGGGCAGGCGCCGCCGCCGGCGGCGACGTTGGACGGCTCGGTGCAACGGCCGTAGGGGACGGCGACCTCGCCGATGGCATACCGGGCGTGCTCGGCGTCGAGTAATGCCCGCACGTCCCGCCAGATCCGGTTGCCGTGCCGGTCGAACTGCAGGGCAGCGACGCGGTCGGCCGCTTCGCGGCGGCGGTCTTCCCCGATTAACGGCACAGTCGGATATTGGAACTGTCTGAATGCCTCAGCTTGGCGGCGGTGCGGGATAGCGGGCGATCATGGTCTGGCGCGGGTCAGGGGTAGGGGCGTGCCTGCTCCCAGAGGCCG
>Ga0070698_100007714_pt1 | contig 11639 bp, 8 predicted proteins | sample KBSK1502metaG_FD_65477 | JGI IMG/M metagenome (GOLD analysis project Ga0070698, IMG submission 65477) | Corn, switchgrass and miscanthus rhizosphere microbial communities from Kellogg Biological Station, Michigan, USA - KBS K1-50-2 metaG | ecosystem: Host-associated > Plants > Roots >...
TTCCGGGGAAAGGCGGCGACTTTCAGGCGAGCCTGAGGGAGGATTTTCTCCCAGCCTACCGGAAGGCCGGTGTCCTCGACTTCCTGGTGTTCGGCACCAATTTCGGCGGTGTCGATGGGGTGATGGCGAGACCTATCGCCAAGTACGCTGAGCTCGACCAGCCGGGCCTTCTGCAGCGCGCGGGCCTGTCCGAGGAGGCACAAGCGAAGATCAACGCCCGCCGCAACGCGACTCTCGCGGGACCGATCGAAACCAACATTTACCGGCTCATCCCGGAACTGAGCTACGGGATGCCGGGGCCGCCGAGAGCAACGAACTGAATCAGCGGTAAGGGGTCACGGGTCAGGGATCGGCGGCAGTCGGTTCCTGATTTCTCGTCCCGATACGCTCGCTTGCTCCATTACCGCGAACCCGTTGACAGTCCTTTGTAGATGAACTTCTGGACGCGATAGCCCTGCGACTCGCCCGTGACGATGTTGCCCTTCGGATCGACGCCGAGGCTGTGCAGATGAAAGAACTCGCCCGCTTTCCGGCCAGCGCGGCCGATCTGACCGATCTCCTCGAGCGTCTTGCGATCGAGGATGGCGATGCGTTCGTTGGAACCGTCGGCGACGTACAGGAATCGCTGCTGCGGATCGGCCGACAGTCCGACGCCGAACGCGGAGCCGGTGCCATCTGACTCGCGTTTCACGAATCCTTCCTTCAGGAACGCGCCATCGATCGTGAACGTCTGAATCCGGTTGTTGGCGCGATCCGCCACATACACCACGCCGTCGTTGGCGATCGCGATGCCGTGCGGCGTGTTGAATTGCTGTGACGCCTGGCCCGTGGACTGGCGCGCGTTCGGCGCCTTGTCGTCCGGCTTTCTGCCGTAGGCGCCCCAGAAGCGCTTATACGCGCCGGTATCGGCGTCGAAGACGATGACGCGGCGATTGCCGTACCCGTCGGCAACAAATACTTCGTTCGTCCTGGGATACACAGCAATGCCTGCCGGCCTGCTCAAGTGTTCCGTGCTGTTGCTGTCAACGGGAACGCCGCCTTTGCCGATCTGCAGCAGGAACTTGCCGTCTTTGGTGAACTTGAGAATCTGGCCATCGCCAGTGCCGTTGCCTGTCAGCCACACATTGTCTTTGTGGTCGACCGCGATGCCGTGCTCGCCGCTTCCCGGACGTCCGTCGCCATTGGTCCGGTGCTCTTTCGTGCACGAGGCGCATTCCGCGAACGCGGAAAAGAGACCGCCGCGATTGAACCACTCGTAGCGCCCGTCACGCGTCGGCCCGCCCCATCCCTGGATGTACTTCCCCGTCTCGCTGAATTCCATGACTGGCGGACCCGGCGTGTACCCGTTCTCGGTCGCGTTACCTTCCTCGAGCGTATGCGGCCGGTGGAACACCCAGACGTTGCCGTGTGAGTCGGCCGTTGCTCCACCGACGCCGCCCATCAACATCCGGTCGGGCAGAGTGGGGAAGTGGGAGTCGACTTCGAAGACCGGCAGGGTCGCCTTGGAGCCCGACTTTTGATCCTGCGCGGACGCGCGCATATCCGAGCGAGGCCCGCCGAGAATGGCCAGCAACGCCAGACACACCAACCCCGCACCCGAGACGAGTGGCTTTCTCATGCCTCAACCCTCCAGACGGGCTGAATCCTACACCCGTCTCGAGGCTGATGCGCGCGCCTGAGGGCACAAAGACGGTGTTAACCACGAAGGTCTCGAAGGACACGATGAAGAACCAGAACGCAAAGAGATTCATTTTCTTTGTGTTCTAACCTTCGTGCTTTTCGTGACCTTCGTGGTTCGCCCCGTCTTTGTGCCCTGTTGTTGTCTCTTGTGTTGTCTCTTGTTGACAATTGCCGGAGCCCCAAGATAATCGGCACCTGTTGAAATCAACGGGAAGCTGACACAGCGTGCGGATGGAGGGAGAGGGACATATGGCCCAGGTCTCGATCGCGGTCAACGGCAAGGTGCGTAAGGCCCATGTCGAGCCGCGCCTGCTGCTCGTGCACTTCCTGCGCGAGCAGCTCAATCTCACGGGTACGCACGTCGGCTGCGACACCAGCCAGTGCGGCGCCTGCACGGTGCTCGTGGACGGTCGGAGCGCCAAGGCCTGCACCATCTTCGCCGTCCAGGCCGACGGGTCCGAGGTCACCACGATCGAGGGCCTGGCGAAGGATGGTCATCTCCACCCACTGCAGGAAGGCTTCTGGGAGGAGCACGGGCTTCAGTGCGGCTTCTGCACGCCGGGCGTGATCATGTCGGCGGTGAACCTCCTGAACGTGAACCCCAAGCCGACCGAGCGCGAAATCCGCGAAGGGATCGCGGGCAACTTCTGCCGCTGCACGGGCTACCAGCACATCGTCAACGCCATCCAGCACGCTGCGAACAAGAGTTAATCCATGGCCGCCACTCCGATCATCTTGCCGAAGCTCGTGGGCCAGCGCATCAAGCGGCGCGAGGATCCGCGCCTCATTCAGGGCCGGGCCACTTACGTTGACGACGTCAAGATAGCTGGCATGCAGCATCTGGCGTTCAAGCGCAGCGACGTGGCCCATGGCCGCATCCGTTCCATTGACACGAGCGCCGCTGAGGCCATGGACGGCGTCGTGGCGGTCTTCACCGGCGCTCAAATCGCCGAGTTCCTCGCGCCGATGCCGATCGCCACGGCGTTCCCGTCGCCCGCGCATCGCGCCGTGGCCGTGGACACGGTCCGGTACGCCGGTGAGCCTGTCGCCGTGGTCGTGGCCAGCGACCGCTACGTTGCCCGCGACGCCGCCGACACCATCGTGGTCGACTTCGACATGCTGCCGGTGGTCGTGGATCCCGAGCTGGCAATGACTGGCAAGCCGGTTCTTCTCCACCCGGACTTCCCGAACAACCTCGCAGTGGCGCTCATGTCCACCGGCACCGGTGTCGACCTGAAGGGCAACGTGGACGACGCCGCGATAGACAAGGCCTTTGCTGAAGCGGACGTGGTGATCTCACAGCGGATGATCAACCAGCGTCTCGTCCCCAACGCGATTGAGCCGCGAGGCGTGGTCGCGCACTACGAGCCCGGGAAGGAGTCGATGACGATCTGGTCGTCGACGCAGAACCCGCACATCCTCCGCTCGATGATCGCCGCGATGAACGGCCTGGGTCAGGACCAGGTCCGGGCGATCGCGCCGGAAGTCGGCGGCGGCTTTGGCGCGAAGATCAACATCTATGCCGAGGAGTACGTCGCCGCGGCGATCTCGAAGCGCCTCGGCATCGCGGTCAAGTGGGTGGAGGATCGCTCGGAAGCCTTCGTGGCCACCACGCACGGCCGCGACATCATCGGCTACGTGGACCTGGCGGCGAAGCGCGATGGGAAGGTCGTCGGCCTGAAACTGCGGCTGATCGCGGACATCGGGGCGTACAACATGTTGCTGACCGCCGCCGTCCCGACACTCACGATGCTGATGGCCAGCGGCACGTACGACATTCCCGCGATCCGCACCACGCTCACAGAGGTCTTCACGAACAAGACACCGACCGACGCCTATCGCGGCGCCGGCCGTCCGGAGGCAACCTATTTCGTCGAACGGGCGATGGACATGCTGGCGCGCGAGCTGAAGATGGATCCAGCCGATGTGCGCCGCAGGAACTTCATCCAGCCGAAGCAGTTTCCCTTTGCGACTCAAATGGGCGCCGTCTACGACTCCGGCGACTACGAGCGGGCGCTCGACCTGGCGCTGAAGGCCGCCGACTGGACGCGGTTGAAGGCGGAGCGGGATGCCGCGCGAGCCGAGGGACGGCTCGTCGGTCTTGGCCTGGCGATGTACGTCGAGGTGTGTGGCATCGGACCGTCGGCGTCGCTCCCGACCGGTGGCTGGGAGTACTCGGGGGTGACAATCGAACGTGACGGCCGGATCACCGCCACCACCGGTGTCTCGCCGCATGGCCAGGGCAACGAGACGACGTTCGCCCAGATGCTGGCGGATCAGTTCGGCGTGCCGTTGGAGCACGTCAGGATCCTTCATGGCGACACCGGTGTCGTGAAGCAGGGGATCGGCACGTTCGGCAGCCGCTCGCAGGCGGTCGGCGGCACGGCCCTGCACATGGCCGGGGGCAAGGTGAAAGTAAAGATGGCAAAGTTCGCCGGCGCGATGCTCGAAGCCCACGAGGATGACATCGTGTTCGAGAACGGCACGATCATGGTGAAGGGATCGCCCGCATCCGCGAAGACGTTTTCGGATGTGGCCGCCTTCGCCTACGTGCCGGTTCCGCTCCCCGAGGGCCTCGAACCGGGCCTCAGCGAAGAGGCTTTCTTCGAGCCGAGCAACAACACGTACCCGTTCGGCTGCCACATCTCGATGCTCGAGATCGATCGCGAGACGGGCGAGCCGACGTTGTTGAAGCTCGTTGCGGTTGACGATGCCGGGAACCTGATCAACCCGCTGATCGTGGAAGGGCAGATTCACGGCGGGCTTGCCCAGGGTATCGGGCAGGCAATGATCGAGGAGGCCGTGTACAGCGAAGAGGGTCAGCTCGTGACCGGATCGTTCATGGACTACGCGCTCCCTCGGGCCACGGACTTCCCGCGCTTCGAGCTCCACGCCACCGTGACGCCGACGCCTGTGAATCCTCTGGGTGCCAAAGGTGTGGGCGAAGCCGGCACGCTCGGTGCGACACCGAGCATCGTGTCCGCGGCCGTGGACGCGCTCAGCGACTTCGGCGTCACGCACATCGACATGATGCTGCGGCCTGAAAAGCTGTGGCGCATCATTCATGGAGGCCAGGCGTGATCCCGACAGCATTCGACTACGAACGGGCCGTCTCCATCGACGACGCGGTGGCGAAGCTGTCGGCCGCGAATCGGAGCGCGAAGCTCATCGCCGGCGGCCACACTCTCGTGCCACTCATGAAGCTTCGGCTCAGTGAGCCGCAGGTCCTCATCGATATCGCCCGCATCCCGGGTCTTTCCGGCATTCGCGAGATAGACGGCAAGATCGAGATTGGTGCCGCCACCGTCCACCACGATGTCGCCTCGTCTGCGCTCCTGCACCAGCAGTGCCCCATCGTCTCCGACGCGGCAGGGGAGATCGGCGATCCGCAGGTTCGCAATCGCGGCACGCTCGGCGGCAATATCGCTCACGCGGATCCGTCGGCTGACTACCCGGCGGTCATGCTCGCGGTCGACGCGGACATCCACGTGAAAGGTCCGAAGGGATGGCGTGCCGTGAAGGCGCATGACTTCTTCAAGGATCTGCTCACCGTCGATCTGGCACCGGACGAGATCATCCGTGGCGTCCAGTTCGCGCCGGTTCGAGCGGCGGCGTACGCCAAGCTCCATCACCGTGCCTCGCATTACGCCGTCGTCGGCGTCGCAGCCGCCCTCGAAATCGATAACGGTCGAATTCGCGCGGCGCGGATCGGACTGACGGGCGCCGCTTCTCACGCGATCCGCCTTACGAATGTGGAGGAGGCGTTAGCGGGGCAGGTGCTGTCCACGGAGACCGTCGACGCGGCCGCCAGGCTGGCCGGGAGCGATCTCAAGGACATCAACGGCGACATCCACGGCAGTAAGGAGTACCGCCGAGCGATGATCCCGGTCTTTACCCGTCGGGCCCTGAAAATGGCGCTCGCGCGCGCCTAAAGTAGCGCGTTAGCGCAGGCCCATCTGCTCGGCCGCGAACGCCCACTGATCGGCCCGTTCGGCAATGAGCTTGTCCGTCGGCCGATATCCGTGCGAGCCCTGTACTTCGATTCGGATGAGGACCGGTTTCGCGCAACCCTGGGCTGCCTGCAGGGCCGCGGCGAACTTGAATGAATGGCTCGGCACCACGCGATCGTCATGATCGGCCGTCGTGACGAGCGTCGCCGGGTAACAGCTACGGGACTTGATGTTCTGCACCGGTGAGTACTTGATCAGAAACGGGAACTGCGCTGGATTCGACGCAGAGCCGTACTCCGTCGTCCACAACGCTCCGCCTGTGAATTTGTCGTACCGCAGCATATCCATGACGCCAACCGCCGGGAGCGCGACCGCGAACAGGTCCGGCCGCTGTTCCATGACGACGCCGACGAGCAGTCCGCCGTTGGACCCGCCCATGATGCCCAGGCGAGCGGGTGAGGTGTATCCGTCCTTGACCAGTTGTTCGGCGACGGCGATGAAATCATTGAACACGTTCTGCTTCTTTTCGAGCATTCCCCCCTTATGCCAGGTCTCGCCATACTCGGACCCGCCGCGCAGGCTCGCGGTTACCCATATGCCACCGCGCTCGAGCCAGGCGGGCACATCCTGCCGGTACACCGGGAGCGTGCTGACCGAGAATCCTCCGTAGCCGTAGAGCATGGTCGGATTGGAGCCATCGCGCGCCACGTTCTTGCGTGCCGTGAGAAAGAAGGGCACGCGGGTGCCATCAGCGGAGGTGGCGAACAAGGCGTGTGTTTCGAACAGGCTGGTATCGACGGGGGGCGTCGCGACCTCGAATCCGTCACTCTTCTTCGACACCGGGTCGAAGACGTAAACCGTCGACGGCATGAGCGGCGAACTGAAGCTGTACCAAATGTCCGGTGTGTCCTCGCGTCCCTGGAAGACGCCGACGGTCCCGGTCCCAGGTAAGGCGATCTCGCCTTGCGGCGTGCCGTCGAGACCGAAGAGCAGTAGCTTGCTTTGTACATCGACGAGATACTGCGCCACGATTCGGCCGCCAATGACTTCGGCGCCTTCGATCGCGTCCTTGCGCTCGGGAACAATCGTCTTCCATCCGCCTGGGGCAGGATTCTGGAGATCGACAGCGATAATCCTGCGGTTCGGTGCCTCCTTGTCCGAGCGGAGGTACAGCGTCGTGCCCTTGTTGCCCACAGGCAAGTACTCCGCATCGTTGATCGGCATGAGAGGCTTGACCGGTCCGCCGATCCTCGGCGCCTCTGCACGACCAAGATCCGCGTAGTACAGACTGTTCTTGTTTTCCGCCCCTTCGTACATCGCGATGAGGAGGTATCGGCCATCCTCCGTCACGTCGCCGCCGATGATCCAGCTCGATAGATCCTTTCTTTCGTATACGAGCGTATCCATCGACTGCGGCGTGCCGACCCGGTGGTAATAGAGGGCATGTCCCGACAGCGCGGCTTCGAGGACCTTGTTTTTCGGCGGTTCGGGATAGCGCGCGTAAAAGAAGCCTTTGCTGTCGTTCGTCCATGAGATGCTCGAGAAGCGCATCCATCTCACTTCGTCCGGCATGTCTTTGCCGGACGTGATGTCGCGCACCCGGACCGTGTTCCAATCCGCGCCTCCCTCGGAGAGGCCGTACGCCAGCAGCTTCGCGTCGGGGGACGGCGTCCATTGCGAGAGCGAGACAGAGCCATCCTCCGAGATGACGTTTGGATCAATCACGAGCATCGCCTGCGCTGCCCGACTGTTGCGGACGAAAACGGGCGACTGCCGTTGCAGACCCGTATTCCTCGAGTAAAACAGTTTCCCCCCTTTGACAACGGGAACGCTGATGCGCGGATAGTTCCAGAGCTCCGTCAGTCGCGTGTTGAAATGCTCGCGCAGCGGAAGCTTCGCCAGATAGGGCTCGGTAACGGCATTGGATGCTGTCACCCAGTCGGCCACTTCCTTCGAATCGAGCGCCTCCATCCAGCGGTACGGGTCGGGGACCTTCGTCCCGCCGTAGTCATCGACCACGCTGCCGGTGTGGGCAACCGGGTATGTGAGCTGCGGTTGTGCCGGATCGATCTGGCGGCAGCCCGAGCCGGTGAACGCGAGCAAGACAATCACTAATCTCAATCTCACGATTTCGTCCTCTGCAGCCGGACGACATCGACCAGTCACTCGAGGTCCGGCTTCAATTGGTTGCCGCCAGTAGGTGAGTGTCGTGCGAGAGTAACACCTCGCGAGGCTCCGCCTCAAACCCTCGAGCATGTGTGGTTTGGCTCCGCCTCGCTAGGCACAGTGTTGGTTTTGCCCCGGCCTTCAAGGCGTCTAGCACTGTTCCCCGAGAACGGGATTCCAATACCATGGCGCAGGTCCGTTTCGAGGCTGATAAGAAAGAGGTTGGGTATGAGGTCGCGACGCGAATTCTTGAAGGCGACGGCGGCGGGGGCTTATGCACTGATGGCTGCGCCACCGTTGCCGGCCCAGACGGGGGGTCCGCCGATGCGCGTTCGCGGGATCAACCACGTGACGGTCTCCGTCTCCGACGTGAAGCGTTCGGTGGATTTCTACCAGGGTCTCTTCGGCATGCCGGTTATCTCCAGGCAGGGAAGCGGGACGAACTTGCAGATCGGCGCAGGACCACAGTTTTTGGGCGTGAGCACTGCAGGCTCGGACCCGCCTCGGCTCGACCACCTCTCCCTGGGCGTCGTGGATTTTGACGTCGAGCGCGTGAGCAGGATCCTTACGCAGTACGGAGTGACCAGGGTTGACAGCGCTGCGGGCACCGGCGGCGGAGGGCTGAGCGGCGGACCCATGAAGATGCGCGTCCGAATGCGTGGCTCGGACGCCGGTGGCGCGCAGGAAGGGACACCTGAGCTCTACGTTGGCGATCCGAATGGGTTCGTCATGCAGTTGCAGGATGCGCGGTACTGCGGAGGAGCCGGCCCGCTCGGGAACGTGTGCCCGGCGCAGGAGCCGTCGCCACGGCGCGGACTGCTCGCGCTGCGCGGATGGAGCCACTGCACGAATAGCGTGTCGGATCCCGCCGCGTCCCGGAAGTTCTGCCAGGATCTCTTCGGTCTCAGGATTCAGGCGTATCAAGGGCCCACAGCCCCGGTGCTCGGGTTGGGCGGCGTCGAGTTCCTGATGTTCACGGCAGGTGGTGCAGGCCGCGGCGGATCAGGTGCCGCCCCGCGCGCCGCCATCAACCACCTGTGCATGACGCTGGATAATTTCCGCCCTGAGACCATCATCAAGGCACTCGAGACGTACGGGATCAAACCACGCGGCGACGGTCAGGGCGCACCCGGTCCACTTGTTCATTACATCAGCGTGCGGAGGGAAGATCGCGGCGGGGCCAAGGAAGGCACGCCAGAACTGTATTTCACCGATCCCGACGGCCTGATCATTCAGCTGCAGGACGTGAGGTATTGCGGAGGATCGGGCGTGCTCGGGAACGTGTGCATCTGAATCCATGCGAACGCCATGGGTGGCCGTGGCTGCGAAGTGTATGCGCGGTGGCTTCTCGCCAGGCAACTGCTCCCGACATCGTTGTCGGCGAACGGTGCTATGCTCGCGGCGACTTCCGGACGATACGAAACCTCGGCGTGAGTCGGCGCTCACTCTTGAGAGGAGGCGTCACATGACCCTACGAGTGCTCGGACCGCTGTACAGCTCCAAACGCGAATTTTGCAGGGGGATTGCCGGGGCCATCAAGCGGGGTAGCCCCTTGGCTGTTTTAGTCATCGCAGCTGTCGTGGCAATGATTTCGCTGGTACCGGTTCCCGCGGCCGGACAGGCATCCGCGCCAACCCGTTGGAGCCCCCCTCGTCTCGCCGACGGCCAGCCGGACATGCAGGGACACTGGATCAGTGACGCCGTCGGGGCGGCGCACAGCGTCGAGGACGGACGAGATCCGGCCGACGACGTCATTCAAGCCAGGGTCGGAGAACGGAATCCCACCGTGGTCGTCGATCCCCCCGATCAACGGATTCCGTATCAGCCGGCGGCGGCAGCCAGGAGAGCGCAGCTCCTGAGGGACATCTTTACGCCGACGCAACCGGAGCATGTCGACCCACATGTCCGCGCGTTCCTCGACGGCGTGCCGCGCAACAATTACGTCCCTGGCGGGATGCAGTTCATTCAGCGTCCGGGATCGGTGTTGATTGTCTACGAGTCGAACCACTCCTATCGCGTCATCCCGCTGGATGGTCAGCCGCACGTCGGTTCACAGGTGAAGCTGTGGATGGGGGACTCACGTGGACGTTGGGAGGGAAACACGCTGGTCGTCGACGTCACGAACTTCACCGACACGACCTGGATTGACGCTCATGGAAGCTTCCACAGCGACGCGTTGCACGTCGTGGAACGCTGGACGCTGGTCAGCGCCGATCGCATCGATTACGAGGCGACGCTCGAAGACCCCAAGGTCTGGACCAGGCCCTGGAAGATGGCGTTCCAGGTCAACCGCAACAAACAGGCAGGTTACGAGATCTTTGAAGACACCCGTCACGAGGGTGAGCGCGACGTGGAGCAAATCATCCTGGGGGGCAAACACAACAAGGACGCCGGCCTCACGGGCATCCACGAGCATCGTCGAGACGGGAGGTGACATGCGGTTCCCGGATGGAACACGCGTGGCGTAAGCGAGGTCGGCGCGCAGTTCAGTTCACCGACAGGCTTTTTCCGTTGATCGCCGGAGGTCTGCGAGCTGCACGTGCGTGTCGAACGAATTGCCCTGATAGGTGACGTAATACAGGCGCGTCGGTCCGGGCCCCTTTCAGCTCGACGTTCGGCTCGGCGCTATTAGTGATTACCGGAATGATGAGTCGCAACGATCAACCGCTAACCTTCGTGCAGGAAGGTGAGTGGCGCGCAAGTCAGGAATTCGGTCAGTAAGACGCCGGCCGGTCGACCGCGCGCTCACAAATCTCGAAACCGCGATCTTCGCCCGCGCATCCGCAGAGCCAGACCTGCCAGACCGATGGCCAGCAAGGTCCAGGCAGTTGGTTCCGGCACCGGGTCAGCAACGGTGAGCTGCAGATGCGGAAGCAGGCCATTGCACACCGCACAACCAGAAGTCTCGCCATCCCGTACGGTAACCAGACCCGCCACGTTGAAGGGTACCGCGCCGAACAAACGCTCGAACTCGTAGTAGCGCACAAGATTGATGGCTGGGTCTCCCTGCGGAAAGGTCCAGTTAGGAAACCCGATTGAAATGTCATAGTCGAGACCAGAGACGAAGCTGAAAGAGATTGGCACGTCGTAGAACCGAATCGCCGTTCCCGTGCCTTGGATTGTAGCCGTCGCGGAAGTTAAGAGTGCTCCACGAACAAAGCCGGAGGCGGCGTAAACATTCGCAATTAGGGTCGTGCCGGCAGATGGAAACAACGAAAGCGCAATTCCAATATTAGTCACGTCGAAGTCTGCGGTAGCTGTGACGTACGCGCCACGATTAGTACCGAGTCCTCCACTGGAGCCGATGAACACAGAGCTGGCAGGGGGAGTCAATACGATAGGCGTAGCGTGCGCCGCCTGCGGGAGGATACCGAGGCCTACGAATAACAGCGCGAGGCGAATCATCATGATGTCCTCCTTCTGCACAGTCTCCTCTGGCCCCCCTGCGCGGGGCTCCTAAGGCCGAGCGCAAAACTTCTTAATTCGTCACGATCTTGGCCTCAGGAGATGTCTATGCGAACGTGCCCAGCGGCTCGAACCGCCCTTTCAGGATCGCTGCCGTGTCGGCGACGCCAAGCCACTCGTCGATCATGGTGGCGTAGACACGTCTGAAGTCGGTCGTCATCTTCATGTTGCCATCGTCGAGGTCCGTGAGGCTCGGGTGCTTTCCATAGAGGCCGCCTTTGACGCGATGCCCGACGATGAACATCGGCGTGGCCGTGCCGTGGTCGGTGCCAAGGCTGCCGTTCTCCTCGACGCGGCGTCCGAACTCCGTGAACATCACCACGGCCACGTCGTCTCCGCGCCCGAGGCGTTTGACATCGTCCATGAAGCCGCGCACCG
>Ga0070698_100007715_pt1 | contig 11639 bp, 14 predicted proteins | sample KBSK1502metaG_FD_65477 | JGI IMG/M metagenome (GOLD analysis project Ga0070698, IMG submission 65477) | Corn, switchgrass and miscanthus rhizosphere microbial communities from Kellogg Biological Station, Michigan, USA - KBS K1-50-2 metaG | ecosystem: Host-associated > Plants > Roots >...
CGACCACATCGAAGTGCGGCCGGTAACTCATGGCCCACGATCGCGCCGGTCCTGGCATTCCTCGACGTCGCCGACCACATCGAATGCCGCCGGTGAAGGAATGACGAGGCACCGTCGATCAGCCGGATACGCGCGAGCGCGGTGTCGCGACACACGGCACGCAATCCGGCCGCACCTTGTTGAGCGCAGTCGCGTGTCTCGCCGCGCGAGTTGTGTGCTCCGACAGCGCGCGGATCCGGACCTCCCGCCGTCGATGAACGTCTCGTCGCGCCGGAGAGCGGTCACTGGAGCGACGATGGAAAGCTCGTTCGCGTGGTCCCGTGCGAATGAAGCCGGCAGCGGGCATCCAAGTCTGACCGCGTTGGGACGTGCGTCTGTGCCGCTGCCCGCGCTGGACCGACGAGATCTCCGCAGAAAAAATATCGGCGTAATTGATTGCCACAGAAATCATCATCTGTTAAACGAGAATATGCCTCGCGTGCGCAAACGACATGTCCAGCAAACGCTGCGGTTCCCCGACAAGAACGGCCAGAATCGCGGCCGGCGGAAAGGCGAAACGTGGCGAGGCAAAAAGCCGGGACGCAAGCCAAAGGGCCTTCGTGCCGGCTCACCGCATACGGTTCGCCCCAAGCTCGAGGCGCGGTACCCCGTTCACGTCGTGCTTCGCACGCACCGCGACATCGGCAACCTCCGCAAGCGCCACCTATACAAGGCGCTGCGCGAGGCGACGCTTTGCCTGTTTCGGCACGAGCTCAACTACAAGACCGGCAGCGCGTTTCGCATCGTGCACCTAAGCATCCAAAGCAATCACATCCATCTCCTCGTCGAGGCGGACCACAAGATGGCGCTCTCGCGTGGCATGCAGAGCTTTCAGATTTCAGCGGCGAAACACATCAATCGCGAGTTCAGCGTGCGCGCTCGGTTAGCGGTACGGCGTCGCGGTTCCGTGTTTCCCGACCGCTTTCACCAAGAAATCATCACGAACCCCAAGCAGGCGCGTAATTCGCTCGCGTACGTCCTCAACAATTGGCGAAAGCATCGAGAGGATCGGCACGAGCTCGCTCGCGGCTGGAAAGTCGATCCGTTTTCGACCGGCGTGTTGTTCATGGGCTGGAAGGAACACGAGGACGCAGTCGTGTTGTGGAAGTGGCGCGACACGTATGACCCACTGCCCGTGTACCTGCCGAAGACGTGGCTATTGCGCGAGGGCTGGACAAAACACGGCGCCATCTCGTACTTCGACATCCCGAGTACGCGACCGATGGCGTGACGTCGTCCGCGGCGCATTTAAGCTGCCGTACGGCGTATGCATCTTTTCGCGCAACTCTGGCCGTGCCCTGACGATACGGTGCGCATGCGTACTGCTTTGATCCGTTACCATGGCCCCATGGGTTGGCGTTGTGCTCTTCTGGCTGTCCTCCTTGCCTTCGGCTGCACGCGACGAAACGACGCGAAATATTGCGACGAAGGAACCTGCACCACGCCGGACTATCCGTTCTGCGACGTCACAGGACAGCTCGGGGGCGACGAAGCCAGAACATGCATCGCGGTTACGTGCTCCGCCGGAACGCTTGGCGAGTGCCGAGGCGATCAAGAAGTGCGCTGCAATGCGATGGGCAACGGCTACGACATCGTGCAATGCGAGCGCGGCTGCGATCCCAACGCAGACGGCTGCCGCCTGTGTGATCCGAATGAAACTGCTTGCACTAACGGCAAGGTGGCAACGTGTGACGGCGATGGAGCTGTCATCTCCACGGCGCTCTGCCCATTGGGATGTTTCGAGACCGAACCGCGGTGCCGCGAAATTGATCCATCAAACGGTTTGGGCCCCTATCTCGACATGGTCGCTGATCCACCCAGCATCGATGTCGAGGAGCTCGAATTCGACACGATGAGCGGACAGGTCGTCGAACGACCATCCGGGACGCAACTGACTGTACCCAGCTTTTTGATAAATCCCGCTGTGGGTGGCGTCCCGGTCCGCGTGTTCGTCGTCGACGCACTCAAGATCGTCCGGGCGAGTGCGTATGGGCCAGGCGGTCCGTCGACGGGCAACTCACCAGGTCCGGCGTTCGCAATCGTCGCTCGCAGCGATATCCAGATAAGCGGCCTTCTGCGTTTGTATGGAAGCGCGGGCTCGTCGCTCACTCCGGGATGCATTGGTGGTCGAGGACGTCTTCGCGCGAACTGCAGCTACTCTTCATCTGGTGGTGGTGGAGGAGCGTTCGCCACAAATGGCGCGAAGGGAGGTGACATTCCAAACAACTCCTGCGCTGGTGGTATCGGGGGCATCGCAGCAGGCGTCGATAGACTCGTTCCGCTCCGAGGTGGATGCGCCGGAGGTGGAGTCGACGACGACAACGGCGTGGTCTACGAGTACGGCGCTCTTGGTGGTGGTGCGATACAGCTTGCCAGTCGCACGAAGATCTATATTGATGGTGTCATCGACGTCTTGGGGGAACCCGGTTTCGCCGATCGTTTACAACCTGAGGGACCCATTGCCACGGGCGGCGGTGCCGGCGGCGCGATGCTCTTGGAGGCACCGGTCGTCGAGCTGGGCCCTAATGCACAGCTGCTTGCGAAGGGCGGGGGTGGAGCTGCTGGCTGTGGGACCGGCATCACGTGTTCGCCTGGCGGTATTGGCGCGAGCGTTGGAGTCGCGGCGACCGCCGGCGTCGATATCAACTGTCCGGCGAACTTCACGACGACCTCAGCGGGAGCCGGCGGCGGTGGCCTCGGCCGACTGCGAATTAATACGCGAGATGGTGTCTACACGAAGGCGAGCTCGAGCGTGGAGGAAGCCGCCACGACGAGCGGACCTGTATCTACACGCTAGCTCGCAGGTGACTCAACATCCCTTCGTTATGGGCATGCCACTTGAGCGGACTTGCTGATCGGCAGCAAGCCGTACGCATTGCTGTAGACCTGGTAGGTCCAGATACCCGTGATGTCGTAACACTTGCCGACGTCCGTCGACGTTAGGCGCAAGATGTCATCGTCGGACAAGAACGTCGTCGAGCCCTGCAGCAGTTGCCCAACGTAGAAGTTCGCGCTCGTGCCGACGTCGACTACCTTGACGCCACTCAACGTCACCAACACTGACTCGTATGGCTCACCGGTTGAAGTCTGCACTAGCGCTGACGCTTGCTGGCCAGTCAGGGCTGTCGGCGCTCCGGCTGGTGCAGCGGTGACAGTGATGCCAGGACTCTTGATTTGAGTGACGGTGTCACCCATCGCGTCGTTATTGCCTTCTTCGACGATGCCGAAAACCGTCACCTTTGCTCCGACCACTACGTCGGTTGGCAACACGGATGCCGAGCTTCCGCGATAGACGTAGATGCCTTCGTTCTGCGCAGCGCCAAGACTTGTCGATAGCCAGAGGTTCTTTTTGCTAAACGAAATCGCGCTTACGTAGACGTCACGCAGCTCGACGCCACCGGTCGGCGGGGTCGTGGCGGTTTGAATCGCGGAGATCGTCGTTAGCGTGCGGCAGGAGGCCTCGGCAGCGATGCAGTTGAAATCGCCGCAGTCGTTGTAGCCATTGCCATCGTTGTCGATACCGTCCGTGCAGAGTAGCGCCGTCGCTTCCGGCGGTGGACACGCCGTGCCGCCGGTGACGACCTCGGCCGTCGTGCGCGGCAGAATTTGATAATCGAAGAAGTAGTCGACCACGCCGGTCACGCTTCCGAGACAGTCGTTGACCGCGATCTTCGGAGTAGGCAACGCTGCGAGCGCCGATTCCACCAACACGTCTCCGGTGAGGGAGACTTTCTCGAGCGTCGTATCGCTGCCGATCGTCGCTGGCGCACTCAGCGCCGATACGTTCGTCACCTGAACGAGAACACCCTCCCACTTTTCCCACTCGGCCGCACGCGCCTGCCATGTCGCCAACTGCCCAATCGCCAGCGCGTCGACGACTTGCGGCGTCAGCGGTGCGCCGGCACTGACCTTCGTCACGATCATCTGCCCACCGCTCTCGGGCTTGAGCTCGGTGACCGTGTTGCCGGACATGTCACTCGACAGCGCGAACTCGTCCTTCACTGCACCCTTGATGTCGATGACGTCACCGAGCTGCAGCGTTGCGACTTGATCGAGCGGCGCGCCGTAGACGTGCACGCCCGAGTACGGGCCACCTTCGGGCTCTTGCACCCAGATGTCACCGGTCTTCATGCCGTAGGCATCGATCGCCGTGACGACGACACCCTTGAGCTCGACGGGCGAGCCGGGCGCGAGCATGTCACTCTGCACCTGCTGGATTGTCATTTCGCCGGGCGGCGTGTCTGGCGTGACGTCGTCATCGCCGTGCGATGTGTCGCGGCAGGCAATGAGCGACAGGCTGAGCAGAATGCTGGTCGAAACGATGCGCATGGTGCGGGCTCTCCGTGCAGACCTCGGGCCGAGGTGAACGGCGTTATACAGAAGGGACGCGAGAACCTATGCGACCGCCATCACACACGTCCTGACCGATGCGAGGCGGCTACTTCACTTGGTGTGGCAACAGGAGTTGCCACCTTCGTGACGCAGACAATTGTGCGCAGTTACGGCCGCGCGGCGTTACAGCGACGGCGTTACGCCGACGACGGAGTTACAGCGCCGACCGGCGATATAGCGACGACGGCGTTCTTACGCTTACGCCGACGCCTGCTGCGGTCCGAGGCCGACGAGCTCGACGAATGCCATCGGAGCTGCATCACCTTTGCGCGTGCGCGTCTTGAGGATGCGCGTGTAGCCGCCTTTGCGGGTGGCGAAGTGCGGGCCGATCTCGGCGAAGAGTCGCGCGAGAGCGTCGGGCGTCTTGACCGTCTGGCGAGCTTGGCGGCGCGCGTGGAGGATCTTCGCGCGCTCGGAGGCCGTCGCCTTCTCGCCTTTGGCGATCAGGGAGTGGACCGACGTGCTGAGCGAGATCGTCGCGTCGGCGAACCGGCGAAGCTCCTTTGCTTTCGCCTCGGTGGTTTCGATGCGCCCGTAGGTGAGCAGCGAAGTTACGAGGTTGTTGAAGAGGGCTTTGCGGTGCGCCGAGTTGCGACCGAGCTTTCGTCCAGAGTTGCGGTGACGCATGACACTACCTTCGCAGGCTGCTTAGGGCTTCTTGAGCGGGTTGGGGCCCGGCCAGTTGTCGAGCTTCATGCCGAGTTGGAGGCCCATCTCGGCGAGGAGCTCTTTGATCTCTTTGAGCGACTTGCGACCAAAGTTTTTGGTCTTGAGCATCTCGGACTCGGTCTTTTGAACGAGCTCGCCGATGTACTTGATGTTCGCGTTTTGGAGACAGTTGGCGGAGCGAACCGAGAGCTCGAGCTCGTCGACGGTGCGCCAGAGGTTCTCGTTGAGCTTCTCGGCGGCTTCATCGCGCGGCGCTTCGACCGGCTCGGCCATCTCTTCGAAGTTGATGAAGAGGTTGAGCTGCTCCTTGAGGATCTTTGCGGCGTAGGCGACGGCGTCGTCGGGACGGACCGAGCCGTTGGTCCAGCACTCGAGCGTGAGCTTGTCGTAGTCGGTCTGCTGACCGACACGCGCATTGGTCACGATGAAGTTGACCTTGCGGATCGGCGAGAACAGCGCGTCGATCGCGATCGTGCCGACGGGAAGCTCGTTGGAGTGACGCTCGGCCGGCGCGTAGCCGCGACCGGTGGCGATCGTGAGCTCCATCGCGAGCTTGCCGTCTTTGGACAGCGTGCAGAGCTTGTGGTTCGGGTTGAGGCAGGTGACGCCATCGACGAGCGAGATATCACCGGCGGTGACGACACCCTCGCCCGACTTGTCGATGCGGACGGTGTACGTCTTATCGTGCTCGACTTTGAACAGCGTCTCTTTGAGGTTGAGGATGATGTCCGTGACGTCTTCGACGACACCAGGCAGCGCTGTGAACTCGTGCAGCGCACCTTCGATCGCGACGTGCGTGATCGCAGCGCCTTGCAGCGACGAGAGCAGGATCCGGCGCAGCGCGACACCGAGCGTCGTGCCGAAGCCGCGCTCGAGCGGCTCGCACGAGAACTTGCCGTAGGTCTCCGACCGCTCCTCGATCTCCAACGTGCGTGGACGGATCAAGTCACGCCAGTTCTTGGCCATGAATGCGGTCTGTTCGGGGGTCGGTTCCATCTGTCATTCTCCTTGGTCGGCACGCTTTCATCACGGCCGAGTTTGTCGTGCAGGGTTTCGAGGCCTGCTCCAATGAACGAACTAACTAACTACTTCGAATACAGCTCGATGATGAGCTGCTCGCGAATCGGAAGCGTGACGTCTTCGCGCGAGGGCAGCTGGTTGATCGCGCCGCGGAAGTTTTCCTTATCGAGCGTGATCCACTGCGGCACGCCGCGGCGATCGACGGCCGCGAGCGCCTCGTTGATGCGCACGATCTTCTGCGATGCTTCTTTGACCTGAACGACATCGCGCGGGCGCACGAGGTAGCTCGGGATGTTGACCTTCTTGCCGTTGACGGTGAAGTGACCGTGACGGACGAGCTGACGCGCTTCGGCGTGATCGCTCGCGAAGCCCATGCGGTAGACGACGTTGTCGAGGCGACGCTCGAGGAGCTGGATCAGCGTGTAACCGGTGACGCCCGGCGTGCGCAGCGCCTTGTAGTAGTAGCCGCGGAACTGGCGCTCCGCGATGCCGTAGATGCGCTTGACCTTCTGCTTCTCGCGCAGCTGCTCGCCGTAATCGGAGCGCTTGCGGCGGCGGTTCTGGCCGTGCTGACCCGGCGGATACGAGCGACGCTCGTAGCCACACTTGTCCGTGTAGCAACGCTCTCCCTTGAGGAAGAGCTTCATGTCTTCACGCCGGCAGAGCCGACAAACTGCACCAGTGTAACGAGCCATGACTAAACCCTGCGGCGCTTGCGAGGACGGCAGCCGTTGTGCGGCACCGGCGTGACATCGCGAATGAGGTTGATCTTGAAACCGGCGGCGTTGAGTGCACGCAGCGCCGACTCACGTCCGGAACCCGGACCATTGACATAAACGGTCACGTTGCGAACGCCGTGCTCCATCGCCTTTTTGGCGGCGTCTTCGGCGGCGAGCTGCGCCGCGAACGGCGTCGACTTGCGCGAGCCCTTGAACCCGCACGTGCCGGCACTCGACCACGCGACGACGTTGCCCGAGACGTCCGTGATGGAAACGATCGTGTTGTTGAACGTCGCCGAAATGTGCGCGACGCCGGTCTGGATGTTCTTCCGGACCTTCTTCTTCTGCTTCGCTTTGACCGTCGACATGCGTGACCTTTACTTCTTGGTAACCGCGCCAAGCTTCTTGATCGCCATGCGGCGCGGCCCCTTGCGCGTACGGGCATTCGTGTGTGTGCGCTGTCCGCGAACCGGCAGGTTGCGGCGATGACGCCCGCCGCGATACGTGCCGAGATCGACGAGGCGCTTGATGTTGAGCTGAGTGTCGCGGCGAAGATCGCCCTCGACGCGGAACTCTTGTGATTCGATCGCATCGCGGATGCGACGGACATCGTTCTCGTCGAGGTCGTCGCTGCGCTTGTCGGGCGAAACGCCGGCGGTCTTGAGCACGAGGTTCGCGCGATGACGGCCGAGGCCGAAGATGTACGTCAGCGCGATCTCGATGCGCTTGTTACGAGGAAGGTCGACGCCTGCGATACGTGCCATGACTTCTTAACCTTGACGCTGCTTGTGGCGCGGGTTGCTGCAGATGATGCGAACGATGCCCTTGCGCTTGATGACCTTGCACTTGGGACAGATGGGTTTGACTGATGCTCGTACCTTCATAACGCTCGCTCTTACGCTCTAGTGAGTACCCAAGGTCCATCGTCCGTGACCGCGATCGTGTGCTCGAAGTGCGCGGACATCGAGCGATCTTTGGTCACGGCAGTCCAGTTATCGTCGAGAACCTCTACCTCAGGGGTCCCGGCATTTACCATGGGCTCGACGGCAATGACAAGGCCGGATTTCATGCGTTTGCCAGTGCCAGCTTCGCCGAAATTGGGCACCTGCGGGTCCTCGTGCATCTGGCGACCGGTACCGTGGCCAACGAACTGCTTCACGACCGAATAGCCGCGTGATTCCGCATGGCTCTGGATCGCTTGGCCGATGTCGCCGAGGCGCATTCCGGGTCGGCAGAGCTCGATGGCGCGGTCGAGCGCCTCGCGAGCCGTGGTCACGAGCTTCTGCTTCTCGGGCGAGACGTCACCGATGAGAACGGTGCGCGCCGTATCGGCGCAAAACCCGTGCTTGAAGATGCCGAAGTCGATGCCGATGATGTCCCCGTCTTTGAGGATCTCGTTCTTGCGCGGGATGCCGTGGACGACGACCTCGTTGATCGACGTGCACAGAACCGCCGGGTAGCCGTGGTACCCGAGAAACGCCGAGACGACCTTGTGCTTGTCGATGCCGCGGGCCGCGATGCGATCGAGGTCCCAGGTCGACGCGCCGGGCTTGGCCGCTGCGCAAATCTCTTCGAGGATCTCTGCCGCGACGAGACCCGCCTCGCGCATTTGGCGCAGCTCGTCCTTCGACTTGAGCTGGATCCTCATCGACCCTCCGAAACGCGGTAGCCCCCGCACACAGCCTACGTCCGCGGCCGCGCCGCGACTCGGCCGCGTATCCGCGGTCCCTTCGGGCCGGCGAAGCCTTCGTAGTTGCGCGTGATGAGGTGCGACTCGATCTGTTGCACGGTGTCGAGCGCGACGCCGACCACGATGAGCAGGCCCGTGCCGCCGAACTGGAACGGAACCTGGAAGTACTTCTGCAAGAACGCGGGAATCATGCACACGACCGAGAGGTACAACGCGCCCGCGAACGTGATCCGCGTGAGCACGCGCTCGATATACGACGCTGTGTTCTTGCCGGGACGAATGCCCGGGATGAAGCCGCCCGACTTCTTCAGGTTGTCCGCGACGTCGACCGGGTTGAACACGACCGACGTGTAGAAGAACGCGAAGAACACGACGAGCAGCGTGAAGATCAGGTTGTAGCGCCAGTCCGCGGGGTGCAGCACGCTCGTGATCTCCTGCATCCACGGCGAGCCCGACATGTTCGCGATCTGCGATGGGAACATCAGGATCGATGACGCGAAGATCGGTGGGATGACGCCCGAAACGTTGATCTTGAGCGGCAGATAACTCTGCGCGCCTTGGTACATCTTTCGACCGACTTGCCGCTTCGTGTACTGCACCGGAATGCGGCGATGCGCGCGTTCGAAGAAGCAGATCGCCGCGATCGTGCCGAGCACGAGGACGAGCAGGAACAACACGACGAGGCCGCCGACGTTGCTGCCGCCGCCACCCGAGAGGAAGCGAACGATGGCATCCGGCATGTCGGTGACGATGCCGGCGAAGATGATCAGCGACGAGCCGTTACCGATGCCCTTGTCGGTGATGAGCTCGCCGAGCCACATGATGACCGTGGTGCCCGTCGTCAGCGTGAGCACCGTCATCAGGCGGAACGCGAGGCCGGGCTCCGCGACAACTTCGGCGCCGCCCTTCGACAGGCTCTCGACGTACGTCGCGATGAACCACGACTGCACCGCGGCGACCAAGATCGTGCCGTAGCGCGTGAGCTGGTTGATGCGTCGCCTGCCCTGCTCGCCTTCTTTATTGAGTTGATCGAGCTTGGGGACAACGACCGTGAGCAGCTGCATCACGATCGACGAGGTGATGTACGGCATGATGCCGAGCGCGAAGATCGACATCTGCTCGAGTGCGCCGCCCGAGAACATGTTGAACATGCCGAGGAACGACCCGGAGCCGCCCTTCGTCACGACGTGACTCATCTCGACGCGGTTGACGTTCGGGATGGTCACGAACACGCCCACGCGACAGACCGCGAGGATGGCGAGCGTGAACAGAATGCGTCGCCGAAGCTCGGGGAGCTTCGCGATGTTTGCGACTGTGCTGAGAAAGCTCATGCGTTCGCTGGAGCAGTGGTTTCGATCAATTCGATCGTGCCCCCCGCCGCCGCGATCTTCGACTTCGCGGTCTCGGATGCGCGATGCGCCTTGATCGTGAGCTTCTTCGTCAGCTCACCCTCGCCGAGGATCTTCACCGCCTCGACGAGCTTGGGCACGAGGCCCTTGGTGCGCAGCGCCTCGACATCGACCGTCGCGCCCGCTTCGAACATCTTCTCGAGCGTAGCGACATTGATCGGGTACGCCTCGATGCGGTTTGGGTTCTTGAACCCGCGCTTGGGAATGCGGCGCGGCATCGGCATCTGACCACCTTCGAACGCGAACCGCGCGCCGTGGTGACCGGGCCGTGCCTTCTGACCCTTGACGCCCTTGCCCGATGTCTTGCCGGTGCCCGAGCCGCGACCGCGACCAAGTCGCTTCTTCGTCTTCGTGGCGCCTCGAGCGGGATGGAGATTGTGGAGAGTAATCGACATGGGAGACTTTCGTGCCGCGCCGAGAATCTGGCGCGTTATGGGACGAATGGCAACTGACCGATAGGAGATCGACCCGGTCCCGAAGGGACCCTACCTGACTGATCAGTCAGCCGATTCGACCGTGACGAGGTGGCTGACCTTGCGGATCATGCCGCGAACCGCATCGGTGTCGTCGAGGACAACCGAGCGGTGCGGCCCGCGCAGGCCGAGGCCTTCAAGGGTCTTGCGTTGCGTGGACGGGCGGCCGATGCCGCTGCGAACCTGGGTAATCTTTAGCTTGAGCGCCATGGCACGTACCTACTGCGCGGGCGGGGTCTGCCGCCGCTGATAGAAATCGCTGACGTTCTTGCCGCGCGTCTTGGCGACCTGATCGACGGAGCGCAGCGCCTTGAGCGCCGCGATCGTCGCGTGGATCACGTTGTGCTTGTTCGACGTCCCGATCGACTTCGTGAGGATGTCGCGAATGCCCGCGACTTCGAGAACCGGCCGCACGCCACCGCCGGCGATCACGCCGGTACCGGGCGCTGCCGGACGGAACAGCACCTGCGCCGCGCCGAAGAATCCGACGATCTCGTGCGGGATGGTGCCTTTGATCAGTGGGATCTTGAACAGGTTGCGCTTCGCGCGGTCCGTACCCTTGCGAATCGCTTCGGGCACCTCGTTCGCTTTGCCGAGGCCCGCGCCGACGTGACCATTCTGATCACCGACGACAACGAGCGCCGAGAACGAGAACCGACGGCCGCCTTTGACGACCTTCGCAACGCGATTAATGTGGACCACGCGGTCCACGAGCTCGCCGACTTCTTCAGGATTGATCGACATTAGAACTCCAGCCCTGCTTCACGGGCCCCGTCGGCGACTTCTTTGACCCGACCGTGATAGATGAAACCGTTACGATCGAAGACGACCGCGTTGACGTTCATGGACTTCAGCTTCTCGCCGATGACCTTGCCGACCTGACGCGCGCGCGCCTTCTTCGGCCCCGACAGCGAGTCGCGCAACCCCGGCTCGAGGTCGCTCGCCGCCGCGACAACGCGACCCGTCACGTCGTCGATCGCCTGCGCGTAGACATGCTTCGCGCTTCGGAACACCGATAGCCGTGGCCGCTCCGCCGTGCCGGTGATGCGCTTGCGGATCGTGCCCTTGCGCTTGACCCGCTTGCGCGTCTTCTCGCTGCCGAATTTTTGATAACCAGCCATGGCTACTTACCTGCCGTCTTGCCTGCTTTGCGCAGGATCGTCTCTTCTTTGTATTTGATGCCCTTGCCCTTGTACGGCTCGGGCGGACGGAAGCTACGGATCTTCGC
>Ga0070698_100007716_pt1 | contig 11639 bp, 10 predicted proteins | sample KBSK1502metaG_FD_65477 | JGI IMG/M metagenome (GOLD analysis project Ga0070698, IMG submission 65477) | Corn, switchgrass and miscanthus rhizosphere microbial communities from Kellogg Biological Station, Michigan, USA - KBS K1-50-2 metaG | ecosystem: Host-associated > Plants > Roots >...
GCGTCGCTGGACCGCGCCAATGAAACTTTGAAGGACCTGGTGAATACCGGAGAATCGCGGTTCTTGCTGGATCTTCAGGAAGTGCCGATGATCGACTCAAGCGGAATCGGGTTGCTGGTCCGCTACCTGACGGCGGCCAAACAGCATGGCGGTTCGCTGAAGCTTTTGAATCCGTCAAAGTTTGCTTTACAAACGCTTAAGCTGGTAAGGGTGTTGAGCCTGTTCGAAGTTTTTGAAGACCAGCAAGCCGCGGTTGCCTCGTTTCAGTAGCGTTCACAGCTGATATACATTTTTTCGAGTATGGCCTGCGGTCCGGTCTGGGATGCAGAGTAAGGTCATGTATTGGCCTTACCGCCTGGGCGGTTTTGCACCTCGATTTGGCATTTACCTCGCACTGTCGTGGTTTAGCTCTTCCTTATATGGACAGATTATTCCCGCGCCAACTTTGGCGCAGCCTGCGCGCTTTCTTGCCCGCTCCGATCCTGCCGACCACTGCGTACTTCTTCCGGCCAAGCTATGCGAAGGATTGCCGCAGTCCCAGTCGAGTGGTTCGCCGAACGCATCCAGGTCCGCTCCATCTTCATCGTCAGAACCATGGAGCGTTTCCCGGATACTGAAGCGCTTGGCGCGCGATCAGGGAAGTATTTACGCCGGACCGTTGCGGAGCGTAAATGTCAAGTGGGATGCGGCTTTCATCCTGGGGACGACAGCGTTGGTGGTCACGGATCGTCACACCATCGGCATCGTTTCCCGCGACAACGAAAACATCAGTCGCAATATTTCCGATGCTGGTCTGTACGGAACCGAGGCAGCCGCGGGCGCAATATTTTTTACCGGACTGCTCACGGACAATGCCCACGCCAGAGAAACTGGATTTATCACGGGTGAGGCGCTCCTGAACGCATACCCCGTATACATCGCAATGCAGTTGATCGCCGGACGCGAACGGCCCGACCAGGGCGCCGGGCACGGAAGATTTTTTCAGGATCATTCCACGAACACTTCGTTTCCGTCGGGCCATTCCATGTTCACCTGGACCATGGCCGCGGTGATCGCTCATGAGTACCCGCGTACCTGGGTGAAGATTCTGGCCTACACCACTGCTGCTGCCGTTTCAGTCGCCCGTTATACCGGCCGGGAACACTTCGTGTCCGATACGGCGCTAGGTGGCTTCATCGGATACTTCATTGGACGTCATATTTTCAAAATGCATTGCTCGATGGAATTCAGCGAACGCTGCATGAGACCGTAAGCTATTCGCCACTCAGGAACGCGTAGCGGCAGAGGAAAAGCGCTGACAAAATCCAGATTAGCGGGCTGATTTCTTTGTATCGCCCCGAGCCGACTTTCAGGAAAGTGAACGACAGAAGACCCAGGCTGAGTCCTGTCGCAATGCTGAACGTGAGCGGCGTCGCGATGACTGTCATAAACGCGGGGAACGCTTCGGTGAAATCGTCCCATTTCACGCGCGCGACGGAACCACACATTAGCGTGCCGACTAAGATTAACGCCGGCGCGGTAGCGTACCCGGGAACGGCCGCCACCAGCGGAGCGCAAAACATTGCCGCCACGAATAGCGCGGCAATCAATACATTGCCCAGGCCGGTCCGTCCACCTGCCGCCACGCCTGCTGCGCTTTCGATATAACTGGTAACGGTGGAGGTGCCGGTAAGAGCGCCGGCAATCGTGCCGAAGGCGTCCGCGAGCAACGCGCGGCTGGCGCGCGGCAATTTTCCATCGCGCAAAAATTTCCCTTGTTCGCAGACGCCTACCAGTGTGCCGACGTTGTCAAACAAATCCACAAAGAAAAAGACGAAGATCAGTTCACCGAGACCGATCTTTGCGGCGCCGGCAAGATCGAGTTTTAAGAATGTTCCCGAAGGATGTGGCAGAGAGAACAGTTGCACCGGCCAGTGGCTCAGTCCCAGCGGAATTCCAGCAAGTGCAATGAGCACGATGCCGATCAGAATTGCGCCGCTCACCCGCCGTGCCATCAAAATTGCCGTCAACAATAATCCCGCAACCGCGAGCAGGACTTCGCGGTCGGAAATTTTCCCGAAAGCGACCAGTGTCGCTGGATTGGCGACGATCAGTTTGGCATTGCGCAGCCCGATAAATGCGATGAACAGCCCGATACCCGCCGCGGTTCCATGCTTCAGGCAATCCGGAATGTCGTTGACGATGTGTTCGCGAACTTTGGTCAGCGTCAGCAGCAGAAATAAAACGCCGGAGAGAAATACGACTCCGAGCGCCGTCTGCCAGGGCACTCCACGTTGAATCACGACGGAGTAGGTGAAATACGCGTTCAACGACATTCCCGGCGCCAGCGCGATCGGATAGTTTGCCCACAATCCCATCACCAGCGTCGCCAGCGCGGCTGATAAGCAAGTGGCGAACAGCACGCCGTCCGCGGGCATATGCGCTTCCGAAAGGATTCTCGGATTCACCACCACCACGTAGGCCATGGCCATGAACGTGGTCAATCCCGCGAATAACTCGCGGCGCACGGTAGTCTGGTTTTCCTGCAGACGGAAAATGCGCTCCAGCAAGCCGCGTCTCCTTCGAATTCAAAAACGGTGCGCCAATATAGGTCCGAAGCATTCCACTGTCAAACGCGGCTGCAAATCTGTTCGTGCCTAGTGGCGTATATATCTTCGCGATTCTTTGCTCCGCAATCTTGCCGCCCCTGCTATGCTCTCTTTTCCGAAAGCGCCGGCGATGGCCAAGGAAGGCACCTAGTGTGCGCAAGAATCTCCACCGGAGAAGAAAAGTTGCGACGGCCGGGTAGTCAAAGAATTGCTTTGCTGAAGATAAGGAAGGAGTCTCCCGCGCATGTCCCACACAAAAAGGCTATTCGTGTCGCTCGCCGCCCTGCTCGTGTTGGCTGCACCTTCGTACTCGCAAACAAAAGCCAAGCCGGTCGCAACGGGCATGACGGCGCTCGAACAGCGTGCTTCGCTCAATCTGGATGCGGCACGGAGCAACCCGCTGCAATTGCGCAATTTGCTCTACGAAATGCCCAAAGGCGCGGACCTTCACAATCATCTCTACGGCGCGGTTTACGCGGAATCCTGGATTCGCGCAGCTGCCAGCGATCATCTCTGTCTCGATCCGTCGGCCCTGCAAGGCGCAAAAAGTGTTTTCTCGAAGCCCGAGGGCCAGGAATCGCAAGCCTGCAGCAATGGAAAAATCCCTACTGCTGACATTTATAGGGACCAGGTTCTCTACGACGATCTGATTGATGCATTCTCGATGCGTGGCTTTGTTCCTTCTCCCAGTGTGACCGGCCACGATCAGTTCTTTCGCACCTTCGCCAGATTCGAAGGCACTGCGGGCGATCACCTGGGGGAGTGGCTTGATGAAGTGGCGGCGCGCGCCGGCCGCCAGAACGAGCAATACGTGGAGCTGATGCACACTCCCGATTTCGGCCACGCTGCGAGCGCAGGATACGAAGTCGGCTGGCAGGATGACTTGGCGCGCTTCCGCGATGCGCTGTTGGCAAAGGGCCTCGGTTCGGACATTTCAGCGGCAAGAGAAGCGATGGATGAGGCTGAGGCGCTGCGCGCAAAACGCCAGCGCTGCGGCCAGCCAGACGAAACTCCCGGCTGCCGCGTGCAATTGCGCTATCTCTGCCAAATCTTGCGCGGCTTTCCCAAGCAGCAGGTATTCGCGCAAACTATTTTTTGCTTCGAACTGGCCGCGGTCGATCCGCGCTTCGTCGGCATCAACATGGTCATGCCCGAAGACGGCTATATATCGATGACCGATTACGCGGTGCAGATGCAAATGGTTAAATTTCTGCACACGCTCTATCCCAAAGTTCACATCAGCCTGCATGCGGGAGAGATCGCCCCTGGAATCGTGCCGTACGAAGGCCTGTGCTGTCACATTCGCCTGGCCGTCGAACAAGCCTCCGCGGAACGCATCGGCCACGGCGTGGACATCATGTACGAAGATCGGCCGCACGAACTGCTGAAGGAAATCGCCGCGAAGCACGCGATGGTCGAAATCAACTTGAGCAGCAACGATTTGATTCTCGGCATCGCCGGGAAAGATCATCCCTTTCCGCTGTACCGGCAGTTTGGCGTGCCCGTCGCGCTTTCTTCCGACGACGAAGGCGTATCGCGCATCGATCTCACTCATGAATATGTGCGCGCGGTGCAGACCTATGATTTGCATTACATGGATTTGAAGCAGATGGTCCGCACAGGACTTGAACATGCTTTCCTGCCTGGCGAGAGCCTGTGGGCGGCGCCGGACAAATTCACTGCAACCGTCGCGGCCTGCTCGCACGACCAACTGGGTGGGGAAAAACCGTCCACATCCTGCGCGACTTTCTTGAAGTCGAGCGAAAAGGCGCAGCAGCAATGGGAACTCGAGCGGCGCTTCCACGCATTCGAAGCGGCACTCTAACAATCGAAACTTGCGGTCTGTTCTTGCGGTTTGAAATACAGAGATAACTATTCGTAATCGGGACAAACAACGCGGACGCTAGCGAAGGCTACGTCCGGCGTTTCCTTCTGGATCAGGCAAGCAACAAGCACTCCTCAAATTCGGGTCTTGCTGCGCCTTTTCTTCGGGGCTGCGATTTTTGTCCGCGATTCCCATTACCCGCATCGGAGATCTACAAAAATTCACATTAACCTGCCACCGCAGCGTCCCGTCGCTTCGAACAACGACAGCACGTTCGCTATGCTGAACAATTCCAAAATCTGCTTGCTCGCGTTCACCACTTCCAGCTTGCAGCCCCGCGTCCGCGCCGAAACGTGCAGCGTCACCACCGCCCCCAGTCCCGAACTATCCATCATCGGGACTTCTTTCAAGTCCAGCACGATTCGCCCTTTCCTTCCGCACGCCTCGCGCATCGCGTCCTTCAGCAGCGGCACATTGTCGCTTGTCAGCCGCCCGAAGCATTCCACCACCGAGCATTCCTCCAACTCTCTCCGCTGTACTCGAAACCCCCTCGCCGAACTCTCTGCGATCTTTCCTGGCATCCTGACCCTCCCTGCGTCCAACCCACTATTCCTTATGCTCTATTCCATACGCGCGACGCGTTGTACCTCATTTCTGCCCACTTGCCCAGAGCCTTCCAGCCATTTTCATTCCACTCTGAACCGGCAATGACCCAGCGCTTCTGCAACTTTGTTAGAATGAGTGGTTAAGAAAAAATGGTGGCTGACAGTAACTACTAAGGAGGGCTTTCAAGTCCGCCTAACCACTCGCTATTTTACTGCATCCATTCACCTAAGAATTCTCTTGCTTTTCCCGTTATTCAGTGCTAGCTTATAAGTGCGTTTGTTGCTCTTGTATCGCCTTTGCGGTTGTAAAGCGGTCGCGGGTCAAACTCGCGGCCTTTTTTTGTGCCCGCTCAGCAGCGGTAACACAGAAAAGCAGCTGAAGACGGCCGAAACTCTTAGGGATTCATCGCCTAGCGGTGGAAACCACGGTTTCGGTTAGCGGGGCACCAGATAGCTTTTTCAACGAAAAGAGTATAACGAAGTGAGCAAAGAACAAGGAACAGTAAAGTGGTTCAACGCCAGCAAAGGCTTTGGCTTCATCCAGCGTCAGACCGGGGAAGATGTATTCGTACATTTTTCCGCGATCCAGGCGGATGGCTACAAGTCGCTGAACGACGGCCAAGCGGTCGAATTCGAAGTCGTCCGCGGCCCCAAGGGCCTGCAGGCCTCGAACGTTCAGCCTCTGTAAACCGCTTTAAACTCGTTCAAACGGGCGACTTGGGAAACCAAGTCGCCCGTCTTCTTTTTTGAGCCACGCTTTTCCGCCTGGTTTCGCCTTTCAGAGGTCACTGCCGTTTTCGGCCTCTTAACCTTGTTGTTGTTGCCCGTGGTCCCGCTATTTGGCGTCACAGCATAGTTGCCGTTTCCGCACACAGGTCGCATCGGTTCTATTGCCTGCCGCGCTCATTCCTTGCACGATGGATAAATTACAAGATTCGTCGGCCATCTTTGCAAGGGTGCTTTGAGAATGCAGAAAAGGCAGGAACGCATGAGCGGCGGCACGATACTCAACCGGGAAGAGCTCGATAAACTGGAGCGCCGCGAGCTTCAGTTGACGGTGCTTTCCGTCGTCTTCGTTCTGGTGCTGGCCGGCGGTCTTGCCAGCTTCATGTATCCGCTGGTTTTTGTTCATCCAGAAGGCGGCAAGTGGACCATGCGCGTAGCGTTTTTCGGGTTTTGCGCCCTCACACTGCTTTTTGTCAGCTACCTGATGGAGCGCCAGCGTACCGTTCGTAAATTAAAGCAGCATATCCTGGGCGAACTGGAACGCAACATCGCCCTTAAGCACCAGGCCAACATGGACCTTCTGGGCTCCATGCCCGATGCCAATCAGTTCTGGGACCGTCTCACCATGGAATTCCGCCGCGCCAAGACCATGCAGAAAACGCTCTCGCTGGTGCTGCTGAAAGTAAATAAGGGCGCCAAGAATCCAGACATGGCCGCGGTCTGCAGCGCCACCGCAAGAGCGCTTTCGCGCCGCCTGCGTCCCACCGACTCGATCTTTCGCCTTTCTCCTGACCTGTTCAGCGTAGTGTTGCCCGAGACCGACGCAATGAACGGCAAACGCGTCGCGGTGCGGCTGCAGGAAGAGTTGCAGAGTGCACGCGCCGCGTTCGGCGTGGTCTTTGACCTCAATGTGTATAATTATCCGGAAGATGTGGTCAGCGCCCACGAAATGGAAGACCTGGTGAAGTCCTTGCTTCCTGAGCAACAGGGTTGGGACGCGAGCGTACCGGCGTTGGCTGAATAGCCGGGTCGGCGGAATCCTTTCCAAACGAATGCCAGCGGTAGGTTTTTGCTTTACGATCGCGGTAGCCCAATGGAGTACCGGGCCTTCGCGAATCCATTGACCAGCGGCGGGAAGGCTCCGTAACATCAATCCATGCGGCTCTGGCGCACATCGTTGCTATGGCTTGGCCTTGCGGCGCTGGCGCTTGTAACCACAGTCGTATCTGAGGCCGCCACTGGCGAGCCTATTACCAGAAAGGCCTCTGGCGCACAACCCGCCGCAAGTGAAACCGCGCGAGCGGCTGCCCGTCCACAAAACACGCTGCAACTGGCTCCCGTGCCGTTGTGGAGCCGCGACCGGCAAGCTCCTATCTCTTTGCTGCCCGCGATCCCGGACGGCAAAACGCTTCTGATGGCCAAGGTCCAGGAAAAATTCTCGTCCGGCGAGCAGAACTTTAAAGCCGGTCATCTGGACGCTGCGCGCCGTGATTTCAACGACGCAGTGGACTGGATGCTGGAGAGCGGCTATGACCCGAATAGCGATCCCCGACTGAGCGAACTTTTTCGCCACGTGGTGGATTCCGTTTACTCCTACGAACTGCAGGCGTTCCGCGCGGGTGACGGCTTCCAGGAAACGCCGGCTGTGCCCGCTCCAATCGACGAAGTAGCTGAAATGACCTTTCCGGTCGATCCCCGGCTGAAGGACCGCGCCGAGCAAGCTGCAAAGACTACTTCGCACGACCTGCCGCTTACGGTGAATGACGAAGTCCTTTCGTTCCTGAACTTCTTCCAGACGCCGCGTGGAAAGGCCATCGTGGAAACCGGCTTGCGGCGCGCCGGCCGCTATCGCGAGATGATTTCGCGGGTGCTCAAGGAAGAAGGCGTGCCGCAGGATTTGATCTATCTGGCACAGGCGGAAAGCGCGTTCCAACCGTTGGCGCTTTCGCGGGCGGGCGCGCGCGGCATCTGGCAATTTGTTCCCTGGCGCGGCAATGAATACGGACTGAAGCGTTCCTGGTGGGTGGACGAACGGCAGGACCCGGAGAAAGCCACCCGTGCCGCTGCACAACATTTGCGCGATCTCTACGGCCTGTTCGGCGACTGGTATCTGGCCATGGCGGCCTACAATTGCGGCCCCGGCAACGTGCAGAAAGGCGTCGAGCGCACCGGCTACGCCGATTTCTGGGAGCTGTACCGTCGCAACGTGCTGCCGCGTGAAACCAAGAATTATGTTCCCATCATTGTGGCCTTGACGCTGATCGCCAAGGACGCGGCGCATTATGGAGTGCAGACCGAACTCGACCAACCCATTCCCTCCGACGTCGTCAAGCCGGGGCGCGCGATTGACCTCCGTCTGGTGGCGGAAACCATCGACGTGGATGCGGAAACCCTGCGCTCCTTAAATCCGTCGCTTCTAAGAATGGCCACACCGGATGACCCGGCCTTCGAACTGCATCTGCCGAAAGGCACTGCGCAAAGATTCTCCGCCGAGATCGCGGACATACCGCCGGAAAAGTGGGTCAGTTGGAGGCGGCATCGCGTCGAAGCGGGCGAAACGCTGACTTCTCTGGCCAAAAAATACCACGTGACCGCACCGGCCATCGCGGCAGCCAACAGCCTTGGCCGCACCGACGTGCTGAGTCCCGGCGACAAGCTGATCATTCCGGCCTCGCAATCCGTAGCCGAAACCAAAAGTCGGCTGGTGCGCTACCGCGTTCGTAAGGGAGATACTCTGGGCGGTATTGCCGACCAGTTCAGTGTCAGCCCTGAAGAGCTCCGCAAATGGAACGGGTTAAAGACGGCCCGGGTAAGCCGGGGTATGGTTCTTCGCGTATATACCATCGGCGGAGCCCCCGAAACGGTGATGGCGCGCAAGCGCACGGGCGCCAAGAAGAAGACTAGCTCCAGTGTGAATACTGCGTCTGCGGCCACACACACCAAGAAAACACCCTAAAAAACGACCGCCTGGCAGTGGTTTTCCTAAAAAAAAGCGCCTGGTTGTAGTTTTGTTGGTGCTTTCTGTCGTCCCCGTATAGGTACCACCCTCTGATCGGTGAGAATTCCCGACCTGCCATGCAAATTGCGCGTGTCGGCGTTAGAATCCTTGACATTGCCCGCTGAATACGGTACCAAACCGAAAGTAGGCTGCCGGGCGCGCTACGATTTTGTGCTGTGCCCGGCCCCGATACGTCGGGCTAGTTTCTCCCAGGGGAGGATGGAATGGATTTCGAAAAGGATCATTTCGACGATGAGACGGAGTTGTCTCCGCTGGAAGAAGAGGAAGCCGGCGATTCCGATGAAATCGTGGAAACCGAAGAGGAAGAATTGATCATCGCTGACGATGATGCGGACGAGGAGGCCAAACCGGCCTCCAAGCCGGCAGCGAAACCGGCTGCGAAAGCAGCCGCGAAAAAGCCCGCAGCCAAGGCGGCTTTAAAGGCCAAGTCCAAGAAGGCAGCCAAGAAGCAGGCGAAAAAGGCCACGAAGAAAAGCAAACCCAAGAAAGCAGCCAAGAAAAAGAAGAAACGCTAGCGGGATTCTGCGCTTAGAACTGGCCCGGACTTCCGTCCGGGCCAGTTTGATTCTTGCCGCTGGGCGAGTGGTTTACGGCTATCGCAAGAACGGGACGCGCGGTTTCGTGCACACGCTCAGCGTGTCGCGAGCGCCTGCAGACTGCAAGTTGTTTGCCTATACCGCCGATCGCATCGCCACGCACGTACAATCCGAATTCACGGCGGTAACGGATATGCCGCTTCAACCTGACCATAACGAACGGCATCGTTTTGTGCGAGACACACTGCGCGATGCGAACATTCAGTTTTTTGGATATGAGTGCTTTCGCTGCGTGGGTGCCAAAGCTGACCAGAAAGCAGCAACCCGAACCGGCCGTTTTACGCACACCCCGCCGATTTCTGCTCATGCTCGGCTGGAACAACTTGGCACTGATTACTAATTACCGAAAACCTCTGCTAAACCAGCGGCTCGGACCAATTCTCCAGCGTCTCTTTGACTTTGTGCAGGAACTGGTGCGCGACCGCGCCATCCACGACGCGGTGGTCGTAGCTAAGCGTGACGTAGCACATGGAGCGGATGGCGATGGAATCGTTGATGACCACCGGGCGCTTTTCGATGGCGCCGAGACCTAGAATGCCGACGTTGGGCTGGCTGATGACCGGAAGGCCGAACAATCCGCCGAAGACGCCGGGATTGGTGATGGAAAATGTTCCTTCCTGGACTTCTTCGGGGCGCAATTTTTTGGAACGCGCGCGCTCGGCAAGATCGTTGAGCGTGCGCTGAATGCCCAGGATATTTTTCTCGTCGGCGTTTTTCACCACGGGAACGATGAGACCCCAATCGAGAGCCACCGCGATACCCACGTTGATTTCCTTGTGCAGAACCACGTTGGTTCCGTCCAGCGACGCATTCAGGGTGGGAAACGCGCGCAGGCCGCTTACCGCCGCTTTCACGAAGAACGGCATGAAGGTCAGCTTGGTCTCGTAACGCTCTTCGAATTCGGCCTTGGATTTGGCACGTAACGCGGCGACTTTACTCATGTCGATTTCGTCCACCGAATATACGTGGGGAGAAACGTGCGTGGACGCCACCATGTGCTCGGCAATTTTGGTGCGCATCACGGAGAGCGGCTGCACTTCGTAATTGCCGAAGTACAAACGCTCGCGTGGAACGGCCAGTTGCAGCGCAGGAATGTACTGCGTGCCGTGCGCTGCTTGTCCGCCCGGGCCAGCAGTGGGGGCGGGCGATACAGGAGGCGGAGGCATTGCCGCAGGCCGTGATGGTTGAGGTGGCGCCTCTTGCGCCCGAGCGGGCTCAGCAAATGGCGACGGAACTCCGCCGCCTCCGCCACCAGCGATCACGCTTTCGATGTCTTCCTTGGTGATGCGCCCGCCGGCGCCGGTACCTGGAATGCCACCGAGGTCGATTCCGTGCTCCTTGGCCATGCGGCGAACCAGCGGCGAACTGTGAATTCGCGCGCCTTCTCTCGCAGCCGCGCTGGCGGCAGCTGCGGGAGCGGCCTGCGGCGCAGGTACGGCAACAGGTCCAGGCCTTGGCGCGGCGACAGGCGGTGGTGTCACGGCAACGGACTTCGGCGCTTCTGGTTTTGCAGCCGGAGTCGCTGCTGGAGCAGGCGCGGCAGCTGCAGCACCGGCGCCGTCAATAGTCGCGACGACCGTGTTGATGGGCACGGTCTGCCCTTCTTTTACTTTTATTTCTTTCAGGATGCCCGCGGTCGGCGAGGGAATTTCCGCGTCCACTTTATCGGTTGAAATTTCGAACAGCGGCTCGTCGCGCTCGACTTTGTCGCCGGGCTTTTTCAGCCACTTGGTGATTGTTCCTTCAAAAATGCTTTCGCCCATCTGGGGCATTACGACATCGGCTGCCATTGGAGTCTCCTGTAAATACAACAAAGTCTCTGCGGACTGTTGTCAGTAATCAGTTTTTCAGCAATCAGTCAAAACCCATGTCAAACACCAGTTGCTTGGCTTAATTATTTTAGTACTTTGCCAGCGTGCGTGCTGCGTGCAGCACTTTCTCCTTGTTGGGTAGAAAAAATTCTTCGAGCGATGGCGCGTAGGGCACTGGCGTGTCGAGCGCGGTTATTCGCATGAGCGGACCATCCAGATCGCCGAATGCGCGTTCGCAAAGTATGGCGGCAATTTCTCCTGCGATGCCGCCGGTTTTGGTGTCTTCGTGCACCACCAAGCATTTGTTGGTCTTTTTTATGGAAGCGAGGATAGTGTCCTCATCGAGAGGCAGCAGCGTGCGCAGGTCAATGACTTCCGCTTCGATGCCCTCGTTCGCCAGGTCCGCCGCCGCTTCGAGAGAGGTATGCATCATCGCGGCGTAGGAAATAATGGTGAGATGTTTGCCTTC
>Ga0070698_100007718_pt1 | contig 11638 bp, 10 predicted proteins | sample KBSK1502metaG_FD_65477 | JGI IMG/M metagenome (GOLD analysis project Ga0070698, IMG submission 65477) | Corn, switchgrass and miscanthus rhizosphere microbial communities from Kellogg Biological Station, Michigan, USA - KBS K1-50-2 metaG | ecosystem: Host-associated > Plants > Roots >...
GCGAGGATCGTTCCCGGCTCGGCCATGTGCTCCAGGCGAGAGGCAACGTTGACCGCGTCGCCGGTCACCACGTTCTGGTCGGACGCCGCCATCACCTCACCAGTGTTGACGCCGACCCGGATTGCGAGGCTGACACCGTGCTGCGCTTTGAACTCGGCGTTCAGGTCGGTCAGGCGCTCGAGCATCTGGAACGCCGACCGCAACGCCCGCTCGGCGTCGTCCTCTCGCACGATTGGGACCCCGAAGGTCGCCATCACCGAGTCGCCCATGAACTTCTGGACCGTTCCGCCCCAGGCCTCGATTGTCGACGTCATCACCGAGAAGAACCGCTGCAGGAGGACCCGCCAGCGTTCGGGGTCGAAGCGTTCGCCAAGCGTGGTCGACCCGGTGATGTCGGCGAAGAGGACGGTGACGAGCTTGCGCTCCGCTATGGCCCGATCGCCGACCGCCGTGCCGCACGCCGGACAGTACCGTGCTCCCGCGGGTATCGCCGCCGAGCAGTTTGAGCACCCTCCGTCCACAGCCACGATCGAAGCCTACATGTGCCTCTGGTCGAATTCAAGCAGGGGATCCGGACGCCGAAGTAAAATTCCGGCGGCCGTGACCTTCGAAGACTTCCGGCGCTGGGCCTTAGACCGGAGCCTCCAGGCTGCGCGTCGCTGGGAGGAGCCATATGAGGATGAATTCCAGGTTCTACTTGGTCTCGACGACTACGGCGCCTTTCATGTCGTCCCGGTGCCGCCGATCTACCTGAAGAAGGATCGCGGGCACGTCCACTGGTTGGGGGGCGCTTTGCCGGACCTGGTCGCGAACCGCAGCCTTCAACGGGTTGCCTTTCGTTCGTCCGCGTGGGCCAGCAGTAATCCGAAATATGAGGATCGGCCCGTTGACGACCCAAAACGAACCGAACGGCTCCTCCTTCAGATAGCGGAAAAGGGCCGTTTGGAGTCCTGGATGGCGCCAATCAAGCGATCCCGGTCTGAACTGCCGACGGTCGGTGAGTGGGAGCTTTACGCAACCGACGCCGACGGCCTTGGTGGTGCAGTGCCGAACCACATCCGGATGTCCCTCGATGAGCGGACGGGTTCGCAGGGTCCAACGATGCCGGCCGCAGACATGGTGCTTGGTCCCTGGGACGTCCCCGATGACCTCTTTCCGCTGCAATCTTCATGCGGGCCACTTCCGAACCCGAGCGAGACCTCGACCAGCAGCTACAGGGCCGTTTTCCGGCCTGAGTCGCCCGGGCCGGTGATCGTTAGCCACGCGGCCGTTTCCAACAGCGACGATGCCCCGCCCGATTACCTGTTCGGCGCCATGCAGGTCTTGAAGGAAACCGGGAACGACGAATTCGAGGGCCCTCCGCTCGGCGAGGAGAGCCACTACTTCAGGGGCACGCTCGATGGCGGCCGGCTCCAAAGGTATACGGCTCTCTGGCGTTACCCGCACGTCTTTTGCGAGGTTGCCGTGGCCTCGCCATCGGGCCGGTTCAAGGCGTCAGATGTTCGTCGCTATGCGGCACTTCAGGACAAACGCGCCAGAGCTGAGCTCGAAGCCTAACGCGCTATGGCCAAGATCAACCGGCTGCGAAATGAACTCGAGATCGCGGAGTTACAGGCCTATGCCGCTGTCTGCGATCCAAAAGGGCGCCATCGGTCAATTCGCATTTCTAGAGACGGCCTTGGTTACAGGGCGAGGTCAGGTTGAGATCTACACGCCGGCGGCTGACAATGAAGGTCGCGATGCCGAGGTTCGCCGGCACCTTAAACGAGCTGCAGCGATTGGGATTCAGATCAAGGTGGCTTTTGAAATATTCAGGGTCAACCAGCGCGGCCGTCGGACGTATTTGTCGCTCCGCTTTGTGATCCCCGAAAAGAGGATTAGCCGCGATCCACGGCTCTGGTACTTCCTGGCTGTTTACGATGTTAGCCAAATGCGGCTCCACGACCCCGTGTTCTTAATACCCGCCGCTGTCCTGCACAGATTGGCACGGCACGGGAAGGCCAGACGCGGAATCGTGTTTTCCGTCGAGGCGAACCTGGCGCTTGGAACTCATGATCGATGGTCGCCCCATCGCGTTGCGCTCAAGGATCTCGGGAAGCGCCTTCTGGAAATCATCGACGAGTCCAGCCTAACGGCTGAGGCCGGCTCGTTAGCGTTGCCGGCTGAGGCCGTCTTGCTTGGACGCGCCACACGCCGCCCAAGTGCACGGCGGCTCCGGGCCGCTTAACTCGACCGAGCGGCGTTTAAGCCTTCTCCGCCACTGCGACACACACCTGTCAAAACCGAGCCGTAAAGTGACCCTTGGAGTAGAAGGGCAAAATGCAGTTTCTCGATGGCAGGCTGATCGTGAGCCCGTCCGATTTGACGGGCTTTTTGGAGTGCGAGCACCTCACCCAGCAGGAGTTGGCGGCCGCTAGGGGCGAGATCGAGCGGCCGGACCGAAAGGATCCTGAACTCGAAGTCCTGGCGAAGCGGGGACTCGAGCACGAAGCTCGCCACCTGGTTGAGCTTCGAACCAGCCGCCAGAGAGTCGTCGAGTTTCCTTTCCCTGAAGGAGGCATCGCCGGCCTTGCCGAGGCCCACGAGAGGACGGTTGCTGCTATGCGCGACGGCGTGGACGTCATCTACCAGGGCACGTTCTTCGACGGCCGCTGGCGCTGCCATCCCGACTTTCTATTGAAGGTCGATAAGCCGAGCAAGCTCGGCGACTACAGCTACGAGGTGGCCGACGCCAAGCTCGCGCGCAAGGCCAAGGCGGCCGCCGTTCTCCAGTGTTGCGTCTACGCCGAGAAACTGGCGGCGATTCAGGGCGTCGATTCCGAGTACATTCGCCTGTTCCTTGGCGATGGCTCCGAGGAAGAGCTGAGGCTGAAGGACTACGGCGCCTATTACAGGAGTGTGAAGCGCCGGTTCGAAGAGACGATGCTAGCGCCCGCTATGGCGACGTATCCCGATCCCGTTGACCACTGCCGGATCTGCCGATGGCTCGATGTCTGCGAGCTCCGCCGTCGTCAGGACGATCATCTATGCCTGGTTGCGGGGATGCGCCGCGACCAGACACGCCGGATGAACCTCGCGGGCATCAAGACCGTGACCGAGCTGGGCGCCAGTCCGGTCGACCAACCGATCCCGGGCATCAACGAGATGGCCCTCGCCCGGCTGCGCCAGCAGGCTCGGTTACAAGTGCAACAGCGGCAAACCGAGAGCCTTCCCTTTGAGGTGCTGCCGCCGCTCGGCGAGCAGCTCGGCTTCCAGGCACTCCCGGCGCCGACCCCAAACGACCTCTTCTTCGACATGGAAGGTGATCCCTTCGTCGGCGACAACGGCCTCGAGTACCTCTTCGGAATTCTCGAACTCAATTCCATTGCGACAGCGGGACAGACCTCCCTCCCCCCTGTGGGGAGGGCAGGGGAGGGGGTAGGGACCCACCACACCTTCTGGGGCCATAACCCCGACGAGGAGAAGCGCGCCTTGGAGCAGGCGGTCGACCTCCTCATCGAGCGCCTCAATCGCAATCCCGATCTGCACATCTATCACTACGCCGCCTACGAGCCGAACGCGCTCAAATACCTGGCTAGCTCCTATGCGACGCGCGAAGCCCAGGTCGACCAGCTGCTCCGCGGACGGGTGCTCGTCGACCTGTACCGCCTCGTCCGTCAATCCGTCCGTATCGGGACCGAGTCGTACTCGCTCAAGGAACTCGAGTCGCTCTATCGAGGCAAGCGATCGACCGAGATCGTCGATGCCGCGGGCAGCATCGTCGCCTACGAAGACTGGCTTGAGTCGCGCCACCAGCGCTTGCTCGACGAGATCGCTCGCTACAACGAGGACGACTGCCTCTCGACGGCGCAGTTGCGAGACTGGCTGGAGGCGCGTCGGCTGGAGGCGATCGCCCAGTATGGGGAGATACCGAGGCCTGGGCCCGAGGAAGCTGAACTTAGCGAAACGCTACGCGACATCGACGAGCGGACCGCTGCCCTTGTCGATCGCCTACTCGAAGACGTTCCCGAGGAGGAGGACGATCGGTCGAATGAGCAGCAGGCGCGATATCTGCTCGCGCACAGCCTCAACTGGCATCGTCGCGAGGGCAAGTCAGAGTGGTGGGAGTACTACCGCAAGTGCTCCTTGACCGATGAGCAGCTGGTCGAGGATCGCGAAGCGATTGGCGCGATCGAATTCCGCGGCGGGGTGCGACAGGAGAATCGGTCCAACGTCTTTCGCTACTGGTTCGACCCAAACCAGGAATACAAGATCGGGGTTGGCGACCAGCCGCACGACCCGCGGACCGAATCAGGCGCCGGCGAAGTAGCAGCAATTGATCCGATCGCGGGGTGGGTCGAGCTCAGTCGCGGCGTGAAATCGGAGTCACCACATCCGACGTCGCTGATCCCTGCCAGCCCGATTCCGACTAAAGAGCAGCGAGATGCCCTGATGCGCTTGGGCCAGCGTGTTGCCGACCACGGATTTGGTGGGCCCAGCCCTTACCAGGCAGCGCGCGATCTCCTTAGCCTTGAGCCGCCCCGGATCGAAGGTGTGATAGAAGGAGCGCCGCTAGTCCAAGCAGGCGAGCGTGCAAAGGACATAGCGATGCTATTGGCGCCTCGACTCAACAACAGTTACCTGGCGATCCAGGGGCCGCCCGGTTCTGGGAAGACCACAATCGGTGCCGAGATGATCCTCGATTTGGTCGCGCGCGGCAAGCGAGTCGGGATAACGGCCAACAGTCACAAGGTCATCAGCAACCTTTTGGACAAAGTGATGGGGGAGGCCAGGCGTCAGGGGCAGCTGGTCCGCGCGATCCAGAAGGCCGATGCCCGTGACCGATGCGCTTCACAAGAGGTTCAATGCACCAGCAGCTCGTCGACAGTCGAAGCGGCGCTGGCCGCCGACGAGGTAGACGTCGTCGCCGGGACCCCTTGGCTCTTCGCTCGCGCCAGCTTCCCCGCCAAGCTCGATTACCTGGTGGTCGACGAAGCCGGGCAGATGGCGCTCGCAAACGTTCTCGCTATCGGCGGTGCCGCAAACAACCTTATATTGCTGGGCGATCCGAACCAACTTCGGCAGCCCTCACACGGTATTCATCCTGAGGGCGTCGACCAGTCGGTTCTGGACCATGTCATCCAGGAGCGGTCGACGATGCCAGCCGCTTACGGGCTCTTCTTAGAGACGACCTACCGGCTACATCCTGCGGTCTGCGCATTCATATCCGAGGCCTTCTACGATGGCAAGCTGGAGCCGGACGATTCGACCAAGCGCCAGAGTCTCGCCGTCAGCGACGGCACTGGCGGCCTTGGGTTGCGCTATCTTCCCGTCGAGCACAGCGGCAACCGGACGCTAGCAGCAGAGGAAGTCGACCGAGTCAACCAGGCTTTTCGAGCGTTGGTTGGACTGCCATTTACTGATCGCGATAGCAAAACTCGCCCGCTTGCCGTTGAAGACGTATTAGTCGTCGCGCCATACAACGCGCAGGTCCGCCGGTTGATCGAGACGCTCCCGGACGGCGCCAGAGTCGGAACCGTCGACAAGTTCCAGGGCCAGGAAGCCCCCGTGGTGATCTACTCGATGGCGACTTCATCGGTCGACGACGCGCCGCGCGGCATGGACTTCCTTTTCAGTCTGAACCGGCTCAATGTTGCTGCCTCCCGAGCTCAGGGGCTCGTCATCCTAGTCTGTAGTCCTGAACTCCTCAAGGCTCGCTGCCGCACGCCGGACCAGATGCGACTTGCCAGCGCGCTTTGCCGACTGGTGGAGCTCGCTAATTGAGAGGTCCAGGGACAGTTCTCTCCATGGGCGAAACCTTCTTCCCCCGCCTGTTGCCAGAGGCTTGACCACTTTTCGCCGGCGGTTGATGAGATCAAATTCGCCTGGGCCGCAACCGCCTCACTGATGGCGGCGCCGCCGCGGGCAGTCATCCAATACGATGGGCGGTCGCCTGGCTACACCGGCTGACCCCACGGTCAGAGCGATTGCATATCGGTCATCAAGGCGGACGTAGGTGGTCCGAAGAGCCGCAGACCGCGTCGGGACAGGGAGCCGTAGGCTAGGGATCAGTCACCTTGCTGATGGCTGGGACGAGGGTATGATTTGCCTACGTAGAGAGGATTCAGGGGAAGGTGGGGCATGTCCAAGTGTAAGTACTGCGGTCAGGAAGCTGGTTTTCTTCACGATAGTCATCAAGAATGTCGTGAATTTCACACCGTTCAAGGATGGGATCGGCCTCTTTCGCGATGCCGCAAACGCAAAACCCCAGAACTTTCAGACGGGCGCCGGCTGGTTTACCTATAACCTGATCACGAACTTGGCTCGGCCGAAGGTCCCAGAAGCGAAGTAAGTTCGGCCAACGGCTCACCGCGCAGGCCAACGCATAAGAAGCGAAGCAAAGCCGGCTAAACCTTTTGCATACTTAGGCGATGGCAAGTAAGGCTGATCAAGTGATCCGGGCGTACGCGAGACTTTCAGCGCTTCGGAAAAACGCGCCCGATTCAGTCGTCAGCGAAGAGCTGGTTAACGACTACCATGAAGCGCTGTCGCACCTTGAGGCAGCGGGCTACGACGTTTCGGAGCTCCGCATACCGGGCGACCGTTTAGAGCCTCGTTGGGCGGGCGGGCGCAGTACAGGCGAGAACGTCTACACGAAAGGCAAGTACATCAGCCAGCGCGATTTCCTCACTCGACTCGATGCGGTTCTCACCTATTTCGAGATATCCCAGCCGGGGCAAGCAGTGGTTGGAGATCAAGGGCTTTAAGGGACCACGGCAAAGCTAAAGCTCAACCGTTTGAACGCACTTGGTTGTGGAGAAGTTCGACGGATAGCTGTCACAGCACCCTGCTAGCGTTCTCGCCATGCTTCAGCAACAGCGACCGGGAGCAAGCCATCCTGACTGGGTTTAGGGACCGGTAGACGACCTTGATAGGCCAGTCCAACGGCTTCGACACCGTCCGAGAGGACAACGGTTTTCGTGGTCCCGCTCCGAGCGACTACGTCATGTCCACTCGTGCGGAAGCCGACGGCGTTGTGGTGCTCCGCATCCAGCGTCGTGATATGCCTTGGCGACGAGATATACGCATCGCTCCGAACGACAGTTGGAAAGAGTCCACAAACGGCGGGCCTGTCGAGCACAGCAGCGCGCACTTTCCCTCGGAGCGACAAGCCATCCTCAGGCGTCTGTTCGATGACATCCGTGGCTAGGCGTGGTTGGCTTCTCATCCGCGCTGGCATAGCCGTTGTTGCGGTTATCGCCGGTTGGCTGCTTGGTGTTCTTCCTGTCCTTTCTGGCGATTGGAAGGCCCGCGCCCCTCTCGTGGCGCTCGTCATCGTCTTCATTCTTTACGTGTCGGCCGAGTATCTGCATGGCGTCGCCGGTCGCAAAGAGACTGAGGCATATCGAAACCACGTAAATGATTTGGTCAGCTTCGGGCAGCAGGCGCGCACAACGATTGAGCGGCAGTCGATTCAAGGAGCATTTCCAGTAGACCTTGACCGACCATTGGGTCGTGCCTTCCGCAGCCATTTTCCGAAGGTGGCGGCGAGGATTGATGAGTGGAACGGAGTTGCGAACGGCTATCGACAGACGGCTCAAGCATTCGTTGACGCTACCGACGTCGAAGCAAACCGAATTGGATTAGGTTCCAATGCCCTCAGGGGCGTTTTGAGCAATCTCGGCAATGGGCTGTGTGACTTGCACGACCTGACTTGGCTAGCTGACGCCGGTTCGGTCATAATCGCTCGTGATCTGGCGCACGATGACTTCTTCGTCGTTTCTGCCATGCCGCCGACCGAAGTAGAAATGGAGGCACTATTACTGCGCCTGTGGGATTGCTGCTCCCACTTTCATGAGGTTCCTCAAGTTGCTGCTTGGATCACCGCACGACAACGCAGCAAAGAGTTAGCGCCCCCCTTAGCCGATGAACTCGCGCTTGTCGAAGTCACCTACGACCCGCCCGGTCGATGTTCATTATGCCCGAGATGACCATGCTGGTGCGGCAAGCATGATCGTTTCTTGGAACGCCGGGTCGTTAGCTTCATATGCCGCGATCCGAGGGCGAGTAGAGGACGATGGCCGAATTTTTCTACGAGAGCTTATTTCCGCGCTCGTGCTCGACACGCCTCCGAATCAATCGCTGTTAGGCCGCGTCTTGCGCGACCCGAACTTCTTTGTAGCCCTCGGTCAGGTGACGGCCACACGGCGACAGGTTCCAAGCGAACGCGAGCCGTGGAATCAATTCAGCCAGTTTGCTCTCCAAATCGAGCGCATCGCTGACCAAGAAAAAGTTCGGATGGTTGGTGAACGTCATATCGCGAAACTGCTAGTTGAGTTAGGGCAAAATAACGAGTTCGGATTCCTCGGGTTGATTCCTAAGTTAGTTCACGACGAGGTACGGAGACTGGAAATCGGTCCTGACTTCACGGACCACGACCTCAAGGGATGGCACGGCTTGATCGATACGAATGTTGTTCTCCGGTCAAAGAAGAAGGTGCAGGACATCGATTGGCGGGAGATCAGCAAAAGCGCGAAGACCGAGCCCGTCACGATCTGGATCAGCACGGTAACCCTTCATGAGCTTGACACGATGCCCCTTCGTTTTCGGGAACCTGAGCCTCGGCATAAGGCCACCGCCTTCACAGTATGGTTCAACGAGAGAGTGCGAACGCGCGAAGACCTGAACGAAATACTATTACGCGACAACATGCGGTTCAAATTTTGGAGGCTCTTCCTGCCGCGACGCCCGACACTCAAATTCTTGAGTCGGCCAATAGCCTGCGGGATAAGGGAGTCAAGCTTGTAATCATTACCCACGACACCGACATGAGATTGCGGGCAATTGATGATGGCTTTGAGGTCGCGGACCTTCCAAGTAGTTTGGTGGATACCCGAACTCCGCCAGCGAAGTGATGACCTATCAATACCCCGACCGATTTCGCGTGCCACGCACGACTGATGAGGTTAAGCAGCTTGTCGCATATCGCAAGGATCAACCGTGGTGGGAGTACCTGTTGTTCGCTGGTGTTTTAGCTCAGGGGAAAGACGCGCTGGAACCGAAATGGCGGGATTACGAAATCGGATATGTTCGTCCGACTGGTCAATCCCTCGATGATGACAAGCAAGCTTGGGCCTTTATTGCGGCCTCGATGCACGAGGCATCGGTCTACACGCAAAACATGGAGCGCGCCCTCAGTCCCAATGCTCAACTTCCGGCTTTCGGGGCCCCCGGAACTCCCGGTGATCCCGTGCTCATCGAGCACTTGGCGAAGCGTGTCATCTCATCCTACGAAGACCTCATTGACCGGGCGGCACGGATACGCGGAACGAGGTGCCCGGATAAGTTCCGACGGATTTTTGAGCTTGCCGCTGTCTTCACCGATAAGCCCCTTCACCAATTTCGCGACTTCATCGATGACGTAGTGGATAAGGTCGAGCATATCCCCGAGATGATCAAGAACGCGGGTGGTAAACGAGCCTCTCTGACTCTTGAACTGGTTGTGAGTCTCGATAAGCAGACTCAGACGGAATTCAATCGAGAGGCAAAAAGAGTCGGGAGGCGACGATGGCGCATCTGAAAGCCTCAAACCGTCCTTAGCCCTTTCCCTCTTCGCTTTAAGACTTGCCCTTGCTCCGCAGGGCGGTAAGGTAGCGAGAACGATGTGGCCATTCGGGGGGCGGCTTCGAACTCCAAAGGAGTACAGGGGCCGTACCCGCTTCGTGCTTCTGACTATCGCACTCGTTCTGCTGATCCTCATTACCTGCGGTCTGATTGCCGTTGCGGTGCTGTCAGCAAACGTGTCGATCGGTACGGCGGTTGGCTTCCTCTCGGGCTCTGAACATCTCGGCACAGCGGATCGAATCGCGCTTGTCACAGCTGAGGTCGCCGCCGCTACATTCCTCTTGGCTGTTCTGGCGTCGGTATTCGCGATCCTCGCGTATGCCGTCTCAACCCGCACGCCTGACATTGATCCGATCTTCAAGTTCCCCGGATGCCAACCGGATAAGCCGATCGTGAGTCAAGGGCAAGGAGACGCGGCGCGGGGTACTCCGCTTGAGCCGAGAACTGGTTCCAGTGGCCCGCTGCGTGTTGCCGTTAGTTTCGTAAGCCGAAACCGATGGACTGCTGAGCACGTAATGGTGAGAGTGCGATTGCTTGGCATGGTGTTGACTGCTACATGGAACAGCATGGGTTGGGAACGCGACATAACCACTCCAGCTGAGGCTCCAGTTGATACCTTCCAGCTTCAGCAAGCATTGCCACTCATGTACGGTCAAATCATGCAACGATTCTGGCCACTGGATTTGACGGGCCTGAGGTTGACGGGCAATGAACCGACGGTGCTCGTGTGGGTTGCCGCTCACGGTGGCTATCTGAGAATCCGAAAACTGCCGGTCAGTGTAGAGTGACTGCACTCTCGCGGATGTTCCGCGGGCCGCACGGAGCGGGGGCGGGGCGTGACCGCTAGGGCTCGCTTGCTCGCAGGTAATCCTCACGCGAGACGGCGACAACGGGTCCCGCAAGAGTTGGTCCGTATCGTTGAGCCCGTCGAAGAACCATCGGATTCGAGTGCGTGGCGTAACCTGATTCGCGTCGCCAAGGATGTGGTTTCGGCCCAGCAACGCGTGGTCATCCTGACGGGTTCGTCGCTGACGCTCGACGAGCTCGCCGTGGTCGCTCGCCAGCGCATTCCGGTCGAGCTCGATTCGGCGGCCATCGAACGAATGGCACGACACCGCGCGGTAGTGGAGCGCAAGCTTGCCAGCGATGCGACAGTCTATGGGCTGACTACCGGGGTGGCATCGCTCAAACGGGTAACGGTGGATAGCTCGGCGGTCCATCGTTTCAACTGGGCATTGGTACGCGAGCACCGCATTACCCAGGGAGCGACCGCTTCGCCGGATGTCGCCAGAGCTGCGATGCTCCTTCTCGCGAATCAGTTCGCGAGCGGGGTTCCTGGCGTTCGTCCGCTTCTTGTCGACCGGCTCGTGGCCGGCCTCAACGAAGGCACGATTCCAGGAATCCGGCTCCTCGGCTCCATCGGAATGAGCGACCTGGGACCGAACGCCGACCTGGCGGCTGGACTGTTTGGGAGCGTTCGACTGGAGCCGGGCGAGGGGTTGGCGCTGCTCAATCACAGCGCGGTCACTACCGCACTGGCTGCGTTTGCCGCCGTGGATCTGGGGCACCTGCTGGACGTGGCCGACGCCGTGGCGGCGCTCAGCCTCGAGGGGTTTGGTGCGAACCTATCGATCCTGCATGCCGCCGTCGGAAAGACACGTCCGTATCCAGGATTGAGCCAAAGCCTCGAGCGGCTGCGCTCGTTGCTGGATGGGAGCTATCTCTGGCGGCCGGGCGCGGCGAGAAACTTGCAGGACCCGCTGACCTTCCGCGATATCCCACAGGTTCACGGGGCTCTGCGCGATGCGCTCGCCTATGCGCGAACGCAGCTGGCCATCGAGCTGAACGCCTCCCAGGGGAACCCGCTCGTCGTCGCCGACGAGGATCGGATCGTCTCGGCGGCGAATTTCGACATCCTGCCGCTGGCGGCTGCCCTCGATTTTCTGCGGATCGCACTAGCCCCGGTCCTGACGTCCTCCGCCGAGCGGACTACCAAGCTGCTCGAGTCGGCCTGGTCGGGCAGGTACACCGGGCT
>Ga0070698_100007719_pt1 | contig 11637 bp, 8 predicted proteins | sample KBSK1502metaG_FD_65477 | JGI IMG/M metagenome (GOLD analysis project Ga0070698, IMG submission 65477) | Corn, switchgrass and miscanthus rhizosphere microbial communities from Kellogg Biological Station, Michigan, USA - KBS K1-50-2 metaG | ecosystem: Host-associated > Plants > Roots >...
GGCGGCTTGCGCCGCGCTAGAACGGACGTTCTGGGACGCGCGGGTGCTGGCCGGGTGCAAGCACGGCGCGGCCATATGGCGAGTGAAAGCGGGCATGAGCCGGCACAGTACCCCGTTGACCGGGACCATGTGGCCGGGCCGCTGTGGATAAGTGGTGCACAGCGGCCCGGCCTGTGGTGGGATCAGCCCTCGATGGTCTGCCAGAACGCGCACTGGTGTGCGGCCGAGAAGGCAGCCGCGGGCTCCGGCGTCGTCGCGTCTGGTACGAGTTCCTGGATCTCCTGGTGGCCAGTGGTGAACCTGGGCCAGTGTGGCGCGGACGCGGCGAATGGGCCGGCGTTGGGGGTTCCTGTGGCGGCGAACCGGCTCCAGTACTGGATGATCTGGTCGGACAGGCGCAGCTGCGCGGGCGTGAACGGCGGCAGGCTGTCCAGGATCGGGAACCGCTGAAACACGTACTGCAGCTCGGTGCTGTGCCCGGCGGCGACGGGGAAGGTGAAGTGAATGCCGAGAATGGCGAAGATGTCGGGCGGGCTCGGGTCGCTGAACTCGTAGCCGTAGGCGCCGCTCCCCGCGGCGAGGTTGTCAGCGAGCAGCGCCTGGCAGCTGAACCTCGAGTCGGTGGAGATCTGCGCGAACGCGAGGTCGGGTGAGGCGAAGTTGGACAGCGGGTAGTGGACGAGAATCGCCGGCGTCGCGCTCGCGCCGAACATGCCCTGCACCAGGCCCGGGTACTGCTGCGCCGTGATCGGGTGGCCCAGCAGGTCGAAGCCCACCGCGACGAAGAACCGCCCCTCGTCGTGGTTGGTGCCCTGCAGCAGCGGCACATGGATGAACTGGCCAGAGCGGAAGGCGTCGAGCGAACCGCGCGGCAGTGTCAGACCGCCCACGACCGGTGAGAACCGCATGGCCCCTTCCGCCTGGAGTATGTCGGCGGCGGGCTTGCTGCGCAGGCACTCCGCGGCGGTGCTGGCGTCTGTGCAGCCCAGGTTGTTGGCGAGCGTGGCGCCCAGCTGCTCGGCGGCCTGCTTGGTGACGCCCCGGTTCACGCACCCGCTCTCCGCGATCGCGTGATTGAACAGGCCGAACGCGGTCGGCGAGGACATGTTGTCGCACACGCTCGCGCCGCCGGCGGACTCGCCGAAGATGGTCACGTTGAACGGGTTGCCGCCGAACGCGAAGCTGTTGCGTTTCACCCACCGCAAGGCGGCCTGCTGGTCCTGGAGGCCGTATTCACCGCTGGTGTTGTCCCGGCTTTCCCGGTCGAGCGACGGCAGCGCCAGGAAGCCGAACGCGTTGACCCGGTAGTTGATGTTCACCACGATGACGTTGCCCTTGGCCGCCAGCACAGCGCTGTCGTAGATGTTGGCGGTGCCGCCGGAGAAACCGCCGCCATGGATCCACACCATGACCGGCAGCGGCCGGTGCCGCAGCATCTTCGGCGTGTACACGTTGACGACCAGGCAGTCTTCTGCGGTGCTGGTGTTGATCACACCCGTGCCGACGTTGCCGGTCTGCGCGCACACATTGGCGAAGGTCGTCGCGTCCCTGACGCCGGTCCACGGTGCGGCAGGCTGCGGCGGCCGCCAGCGAAGCGCGCCCACGGGTGGCGCGGCGTAGGGGATGCCGAGGAACTCACGGGCGTCGGCGGTGAAAAAGCCCCGCACCGCGCCCTTGTCGGTCTGCACGACCAGAGGGGCAGAACCCGTCTGGGAATGCCCCGCCGCCACGGCATTACCTGTGGCCATGCCGGTGAGCCCGAGGGCGAGACCGGCTGTGGCTGCCAGCCGGCGTATGGATCGTCTGGATGGCATGACGTGCCTCATCTTCCGTCATCGGGACTCCGGCCCGCCGCCCGATGCTGGCCTCGCGGACCGGTGCTCAGGAATTGGTCTCCTGGGTGGATCGCGCAACGGTTACTCACGGGTAGTCTTCTCCGCGCTCGTGGGGCGGTCAAGACAAGTGGCACCCCGGTAGCCTCGTCGACCTGGTTTGTGCTCGCGGCAAGCGCAAGATCGTCCACGGACATGTTCGCCCACCGTTTGCTGGTCTGCCCCGGTACCATCCATCAGCGACCGGCACAGAATGACAGGAAGCGCAGGTGAAGTCCGCACAGACCGCCACCAGCTGGCACCGAGAGCACTGATCTGATATCAGAGCAGCAGCTCTTAATCCGCGGGCGTTCCAGCGCTGGTCCCAGCGTTTCCGCCCCGCTCATGGAATTGTTGCACAGCCGAGCTGGCCCGATCGTAGCTCCCGATTGCTCTCAGCAAGCAAGAGGGCGACACACCGACGCAAAGAGCCGCCGTTCTGGATGTGTTGCGGCTGCATGCTGGGGGCAGCGGGGCCACACTGATCGGGTTGTTCTGTGTGAGCCCCGGCGGCCGAGGTTGGCGTGGCAGGCAGGACCTGCCTTTGCCGTCCCGGATCTGGTAGCGAGCTGGCCTTACGCATCGGCCGAGGCGCGTAGCGCCTGGTGCACGGTGGCGGCCAGGCCTCGGCCATTCGGCCCGCCGGGGTCGATGTCGGGGTTGTAGATCGCTACCTGCAGGCCCGCGGCACGCCCCGAACGCACGGCGACGGTCAGCGCCGAGGCCACGTCATCCCAGCAGAGGCCATCCGGCCGGGGATCATCGACGGCCTGCATGATCGTTTCGTCGAAGACGTCGGCGTCGAGGTGAATCCAGAACCCGGCCTCCGGCCCCCCCTCGCGGGTCAGGTGCGCCACCGCCTCTCGGGCGGCGGCGTCGGCGCCGAGCCCGCGAACCCGGTCACGGTCGACAATGACCAGGTCGGCCGGCAGCGGCTGGCAGCCGCGGCGTTCCCGGTCAGCGGCATCCCGGCAGGCGAACACCACCACGTCGCCGGAGCGCACCAGCGGCCGCCGGCCCTCGATATCGACCACGACGTCAGGGCCGTGGCCCGTCGCGAACGCCAGATCACTGGCCGAGGCCGCGCCGCCCAGCGGGCTGGCCTCGGGCTGGTAGAAGTCGGCGTCGCCGTCGATGTAGAGCAGCCCGTAGCGGCCGCGCCGCCGCAGCGCGAGCATCGTTCCAAGAAGGATCGAGCAGTCTCCGCCCAGCACGACCGGGAACTCCCCCGCGCCGAGGACCGCTGCTACCGCATCGGCCAGCAGCGGCGAGTAGTCGCGGATCGCCTGCGGATTCATGATCTTCGTCGCGGGATCGCGCTCTGAGCTGTAGCCGGCCGCCGGCACCCGGCCTGCCCGGCGAGCCGCCAGGCCATCGGCCAGGCCGGCCGCCAGCAGCGCCTGCGGCGCCCGCTCCACCCCAACATGCTCTTTGACGTGCCCCAGAGCCGACGGCGCCTCCACGATCGCGTGCGGACTCTTGGACGGGTGTGAGCTTTACTCGTTTCGCGCTACCTCGGGTCCGGTGATCCGGTTCAGGAGCGGGAACGTCGAGGCGATGATCGCGAGTGAAGCAGCGAGTCCGCCGAGGACGGTCGCCCAGTACGCGATCCCCGGAACTCGGAACGCGATGTCGACCTGTGAGTGGAGGTAGAGCGCAGCAGAGACCAGGCCGACGACGATCGACACCACCGCGACGAGCAGGAGCGGCAGCGCACTTTCCAGGGCGACGACGCGGTGCAGGACGCCGGTGGAGACGCCAGTGAGCCTGAGCAGGCTGAACGGGCGCTTGCGCTCGCCCAGCCCGGCGGCGATGTTCACGGCGAGACTGCAGGCGGCGATGATGAGGCTGGCCACGATGACCACGTCGGTCATGTCCTGGATCATTGTGAGGAGGCGCGCGGTTGACGGATCGAGCGCCTCGACTGCGACCGGAGTGCCCTGGAAGGGAAACGCCCGCTCGAGGGTGGTCCGTGCCCGTTCGAGCGAGCCCAGCGACCCGTTCGTGGCGACGACGAGTGCATCAACGGGAAGACGCGCGGCCTTCGCCGCTGCCAGGTGAGCGGACGGCCAGACCGTCGACGACGCGTGCGAGTTGTGCCCAAGGAGGTTCGAAAGGAAGTAGCCGATGCTCGCCACCGTCGCTCCCGGCGCGCACTTGCCGATCGCGGGCGTCCGCGCCAGCTGGTCGCACGCGACGACCCCGAACGAGTTCCACAGCTGAGCTTGGGACGGGCTCTGGTGGACCACCGTCACGGCGCGCATTCCGGGCGTCGTGCGGAGCTCGGCAAGCACCTGGCCTGGGACGGAAGGAACTTCGGCGGAGGCGGGACAATTCGACGTCGAGAAGCTGCAGAACGGGTCGGCGAGGGTGCCTATCCCCGCGCTGCCTCCGCCGGAGCTGCTGGCGGCGGCGAACGAGCTGAGCGCCCCGATCACGGCGCTGGCAACGAACAGGGCGATCACGAGCCCGCTGATGAACCGGAAGGCCGCCTTGGGATTGTCGAGGAGCCGGCGGCCGGCGATAAGGGTAGAAGGACGGCTTGCCCGGCTGGCCATGAGCCGCGCACCCGCGGTCGTGAACCACGGTCCGGCGAACACGAGCCCCACCACTAGGAGCACGAAGCCCGCGAGCAGCTCGAGAAGCTGGCCGCCGATGGCGGCCGGCTTGCCAGCGGCGTCGAAGTACGCGAGCACGGCGATGCCGGCGAGTAGCGGGATGATCCGTACGATTCGCGGCGGGCGGGACGACGCTCGCCGCTTCACGCCGAGCGGCGATATCTGGACTCTGCGAAGCGCGAGGCGAGCGGACACGACAGCGGCGACCGGGACGCCGATCACGGCGAGCACGATGTCGATCCAGTGCAGCGAGAGGTCGCCTTCAGCCAGAGGCGCTCCGGTGAACGGCACGTGGTAGAGCAGCGGTCGGAAGACGAAGAAGAGTGCGAAGCCGACGGCGACGCCCGCGACCGCCGCGACCACTGCCTCCACCGCGGAGACCACAGAAATCTGACGCGGCGTGGCGCCGACCAGGCGCATCGCGGCGAAGCGCTCCTCGCGCCGCGCGGCCGATAGCCGGCTGGCGGTCGCGATCAGGATCAGCACCGGCAACAAGAGCGCGACGGCTCCGCCGGCCAGGATGAACTGCAGAACGGGTCCGCTCCCGATGGTGTTCTGGCAGGCGTAGCAGTTGGCCGGCGTGCGTTGGATGGCTGCGACTTCGACCGCACCCGGTGCCTGGGAGAGCTGGCGCGCGGTGTGGCCGATGACGATGATCAGCGAGTTCGGGGACGGCAGCGCCGCTGCGCCGATGGTCCCGATCTGGTGCCCCGGAAACCGGTCGCGCAGCTCATTCGCCGGTTCGGACCGAAGAAGGGTCGTGAGGGCGGGCGAGGCGAAGTAGTCACCTGGTCCCGGTAGGCGGGAAAGCCCCGGCGGGACCGGAGCGTTCGGCCCGGTCGCGGCAACGTCGATCCGGTCGATCGCCTGGTTGCTGAACTGGTCGGTGCCCGACAGCCACCACAGCCGGTCGGATGTCGGGGTCGGTCGTGACGCCTGCGCCGAGGTGTCGAGCCACGCGCCACGGCCGGTCTGGGCGTGCAGCCCGTTGACTCCGGCCAGGGCGGCCAGCAGCAGGCCGACGCCGAGGGCGACGGCTGCCGCGGTGACAAGGACACGCAGCGCGGCTTCACGCCCGCTTCCGAGCGTCAGGCGCAGGCCGAGCCGGATCATCGGGCCACCGCCGAGGCGGTGGTCACTCGCCCGTCGCGCACGATGACCTCGCGGTCGGCGTAGGCGGCGACCCGCGGTTCGTGGGTGACCAGGATCACCGTCGACCCCTCCTCACGCGCGGTGCGCGTCAACAGTCCCATGACCAGCTCCCCGCTCAGCGAGTCGAGGGATCCGGTCGGCTCGTCCGCGAAGAGCACGTCGGGATGGGCGACGAGGCCGCGCGCCAGGGCGACGCGCTGCGACTGGCCGCCGGACATCTCGCCAGTGCGGTGGCGCTCCATGCCGTCGAGGTCGAGGCGTTCGAACCAGCTGCGCGCGGCACGCAGGGCCTGGTCACGGCGCGTGCCACCGAGCAGCAGCGGCAGCGCGACGTTCTCCTCGGCGGTCAGCTCCGGGACGAGCTGGCCGAACTGGAAGACGAAGCCGAAGCGATCACGCCGCAGCCGGGAGCGCTGGGCCTCCCGCATCGTGTCGAGGCGCTGGCCGTCGAAGTAGACCTCGCCGGAGGCCGGGACGAGGATGCCCGCCAGGCAGTGCAGCAGGGTCGACTTGCCCGACCCGCTCGGGCCCATCACGGCGATGATCTCGCCACGCCTCACAGAGAGACACGCGCCGCGAAGCGCCGGGGTCTCGCCGAAGGAGAGCACGAGGTCGCGTCCCTCGATGATCACCCCTCCGACCTTGGCAACTGAGGAATCGTTCGCCCCGTTCACGACGCCACCTCCTCCGCGAGTGGCGCGAGCCGCGCCGCGGTGAGGTCGATCCAGCGAAGGTCGGCGTCCAGGTGGAAGAGACCGTGGTCGGCGAGCAGGGCGTCGACGAGGCTGTCGTGTTGCTTGAGCTCGGTGAGCTCGCGCATCCGCCGCAGGTGCGCGGCCCGCTGCGCGTCGAGGTACTCCTCCGCGGGGCGGCCGAGCATGAGCGAGAGCACGACCTTCACGAACAGGTCGGTCTGCAGGTAGGGCTCGGCCGGGATCGGCTCCGCGAGCCACGCCTCGACCTCGCTCTTGCCGGTCTCGGTGATGGCGTAGCGCTTGCGGTCCGGACCGGCTCCGGGCTCAGCCTCCCCGGCGATGGCCTTTCCGTCTCTCGCGAGACGGGAGAGGGTGGCGTACACCTGGCCGAAGGGCAGCGGCCGGCCCCGGCTGAAGTAGGTGTCGTAGTCGCGTTTCAGGTCGTAGCCGTGGCTCGGCTCGCGGTCGAGAAGCCCGAGAAGGGCCATGGGAACACTCATACCTCAGAGAATACGCTGTGTGTATACGTTTAGTCAATACGTCTCAGCGCCGCCCCGGGTCCTGTGTGCGGAACCTGTCGAGCTTCGCCGCTGCGCCGGCGTCGACCTCGGGGAAAGGATGCCCAGAGCGCCGTAGGTGAAGGCGACGCTTGAGTTGAAGAGTCCTGTGCCATCCGCCCATAACAGGGCGTTCTGGGTTCAGCCGGCCGGCAGTCCTCGAGTCGTCGGCAGGAGCCATACTCGGCGATTTGGCGTCGCGCTGCGTCCGCGCGTAAGTCACGCTCCGTGACTGGCGCTGGTCTCCTCCTGACGCGCAAGTATCCGCCGATATGGGCGGCGGTTGCGTCTGCCCGTGCGCTCAGCTGGGCCGCGCTGAATCGGCTGTTCTGCGCGTGTCGATTGCCGAGCGGACACCGGTCAGGCGAGCCGGTAAAGGACGGGCATCGCCGCCAGGTGGTGGGCCTTCAGGTTGGCGAGCATGTAGTTGCGGAAGGTCTTTTTGGGCAGCTGGCGGGCTGCGAACAGCAGCAGGCTGCCATCCCAGCGGGCATGGTTGATCAGCACGTAGTCGGATTGCTCGCCGTCCAGCGGCGCCAGCAGCGTGGAGTTGTCCAGCCCGGTTTCGGCCTCATACCAGCCGGCCAGGTAGTCCCACAGCTCGACCGCCAGCGCGGGGTCGTCCCCGGCGAAGTAGTTGAACAAGAACACGCCCGGGCGGGTCTTGTCCACATCGCCGACCCGGCGCACGTTCCGCGCGGCGACCTGGTGGACCCGGCGCGCGTGCTCGGCCAGGGCCCCGGCCAGTGCCTGGTAGGGCGGGGCGGCACGCACCTCGGCCGCCGCCTCCGGCGAGGAGAGCTCGGCCAGCACAGCCACGTCGAACCACGCCGGTGGCGGTGGCGAAGGCCGGTCCTTGACATAGCCCCCGGGCGGGGCGAACATCACCGCGTCGTAGACGGTCACCCGCTGCACCGCATCCAGTTCGGCCAGCTGGCGGGCCTGCCACTTCAGCACCCCGAGCAGCTGGTGTTTGTCCCGGCTGCGGCGCGGCACCGGCCCCGGGCGGTGCGCGGCCTGCACGTCCGCGGCCAGGTGCAGATACCCCAGCGGCGCTGGGTCAATGAGGTGAACCTTGCCATACCGCGGGTCCGGGTTGACCAGCTCAACCGGCATCACGACCCCCTTTACCTGCGCACCAGGCCACACCGGCCCGGCGGGGACTTTGGCCTCCCGCTGCCCCACCGTAGCCCCCGGGGCAAGCGACCAGCCCTAGAGAGCCGGGCATTGTGGCCTATCCGAAAAGCCCAGGACATTGGGCAGGACCGCCTAACTGGCGGGATCACGTCGGCCACGTCCCGACGAAGACCCGCGTCGACGGGCAACCCGACCCGATTTTCATCCCGCGTGGCGTCCCCGCAGCGGATACCAGGACTCGATATGCACGCTGAGAGTAGCCGGTAGGCGCGGCCGAGCCGGCGTGCAGATGGGAACATTCTGTCCTGCTCGCTACCGGTGTGCGATCTTCTTCTCAGCCAGTGGCGCGGTGATCAGGGAGCAAGGCGGCCGGCGAGTTCGCCGGGAGCCGGTCCCGGTGCTGGCGTCCAGCCGGGCTACCTCAAGACGGCGCTTGAGGGCGTCGGTGAACGGATGGCGGTGGGCCTGCACGGTGGCGACCCGGGAGCAGTCTGTGCCGAGCAGGCGCTGCACCGCGCCGCGGAACGCCGCCGAGGCCAGTTCCATCTTCCCGAGCTCGTCGATCACCACCACACCCCCGGTTCCGGGATCGCCCAGCGCTGGGAGCGCCACCTGCTCGAACGCCGTGAGATCTGCGCCGTACCTGCCCACCCACGGCGGCCCGGCCAGGTTCACGTGCGCGAGCACGGCGCGCTGGCCGCCCACTGCGGTCACCGTGAATCCCACCCGGCGGCCCACCTCCCGAATCTCGCTGGTGGTGAAACCCGGACCGGGACGCCGCAGCCGCGCAGGATGCGCACCAGGCGCCGGGCGGCGGTGGTCTTGCCAGCGCCCGGCCGACCCGCACACCACCGCCGTCCGCGCCGGGCGCAAACCGCTCACCGCCATGTCAGTCCAGCGGCTCCACCCGGTAGTCCCCACCGTCTTCGATCAGCAGCACCCCCTGGCCCTTGCCCAGCGGCGCGACGACCTGGCCGGCGAGCCCGAGCACGGCGGCCTCGTTGGCAGGGCTGTGGCCCACCACCAGCGCCCGGCCATCCTCGGACAGCCCGTCCACCACCTGGCGCAGCGCCGTGCCGAGCAGCAACGACTCCTTCTCGACCAGGTCCGGGTCGACCGCCCGCATCGCGTCCAGGTCCGCGCCCTTCCCCGCCGCCGTGGCCGCCTGGCGCCACCGGTCCTCCACCGATGACCGCAACCCCGCCGCCACGCTGATCGGGGTGTCGTCCTGGCCGACCGCGTGCCGCAAGATCTCCAGCATCTGGGTGGCGCGGGCCGCGCCAGAGGACACCAGCGCGGCGTAGGGCGGGTGCAGCCGGTCCCGGCCGATCTCCTCGGCGTCTGTCGCCCCCTGCGGTGTCAGGCGATCACCCTCGCTGTCGGTATGCCGGCGCAGCTCCACGTACCGCATGCGCGGGTCTTGCCCAGTTGTGGCGTTGTCATGCCGGCCCCCGCCCGGGATTATCTGCTCCAGGGCATGCCCCACCGGCTGTGATGACCCGGCCTGACCATGAGCCGCCACGACGCGGCCCGCGGACTCACCCACCGTGATGGCCCCTCGGCACCGGAGCGGCGCGCATCGCCGCCGATATGCGCGGCTTGCCTGAGCCGCCGAGTTCGGCGCCAACGCGCACCGAACTGGCGGTTCTGCGGCGTCGGTGGGCTCGGAACATTGGCGCCGGCCTGTAGCAGCGAGCCGATGACCACGGTGCCGGGCGATTGGTGCGAGCAGGGATGTCTCGCCGCGTGCGTCGCCGGTTGCGCTGTCCCAGGTCGCGCAGCCGTCCACGATCGCCCGGAGCTCCTGTGGCAGCAGCACGAGGCCGGCCCGGGCGACGGCGGCGCACCGTCAGAGCAGTCGTATGCGCCGTCGGTGCGCGCACAGTGCGAGACGGTGCTGCGCGGCTGTTACGACTTCCGTGTCGAGGCGGGCACGGGCCGCTGGTCAACCCGTTTCCGCTGACGGGTCCCGGGGCGGGCGCACGCCCACCACAACCCGATGGGGTGCCGGTGTTTGCCCTCGACGCCGCGCACAACCTGTTCACCGTCGCCCTGTTCACCGTCGCCGATAACGACACCATGCGCGTGATCGAACTGACATCAATGACCGACTCGCCTGTCCGATGGCCTTCACCTCGCCACCGGCACGGTCACGGCATCATCTGACCCGGTCGGCCCCTTGTGCTACCGGTTAGTCCGAGTTATAGCTGATATCTGGCAGCCCAGCGTGGCCCTCCAGGTAAGGAGTGGGATCCCATGAAACGCGCACTCACCTGTGCGGCGTTCGCCGCCGCATTAACACTGGCAGCAGCGATCCCCGGCGGCGCAGCCGCCGTTGCCGCAGCAGCGCCCGCGGTCACGGCCAGCTCGCCGGCAACCCCGTTCAGCCTTTCTGGCCTGCCGGCCGAAAGCCGCGGGCCTGCGGTGGCGACGACACCGGTCACCGCCGGCTCTTACCCCGCCGCGCCGCGGGCGGAGACCGCGCTGGCGACCGGAACGCCGGTCGACGTGATCGGCAGCAACGACGTGGTGCAGCAGGCGACGATCAACGGCACCGCCGTCCACACCTGCAACCCGGGCAAGGACACCGCCCAGAACGAGACCACCATCGCGTCATCGGGAAGCACGCTCATCGCCGGCGCAAACGACTACCGGCTGTATGAGCCCAGCGAGAACCGCTACGACGCATCCGGCGGCTTCTACCGGTCCATCGACAACGGCGGGCACTGGACCGCCGGGTTCCTGCCCGGGCTGGTGCGCGCCAACCCCATCGCCCCCGGGCCCTATGAGGCGGCCGGCGACCCGGCCGTGGTGACAGGGCCCGACGGCTCGTTCTGGTACGCCAACCTCGCGTTCGACCGGACCGACGACGCCAACTCGGTGGCCGTCAGCCGGTCCACCGACGGCGGCGTAACCTGGCACACCCACTTCGTCGTGCAGACCCCCGCGAGCCGGGGCCACGCGCTGTTCAACGACAAGGAGTGGATCGGCACCGACCCGGCCAACGCCGACGTCGCCTACGTCGCCTGGACCCAGTTCGAGTTCAACAGCTCCGCGATCGTGATCTCCAAGACCACAGACGGCGGGGCGACCTGGTCGGCTCCGATGAAGGTCGCCGACCAGTTCCCCAACTCCCAGGGCGCCACCGTCGTGGTGAGCTCGACCGGGACGGTGTACGTGACGTTCGAGACGTTCAACGGCCGCACCGACGCGGTGGTATTCGCGGTCTCCAGCAACGGCGGCGCCTCGTTCAGCAGCCGGGAGATCGCCCCGATCCACGACGTGCCGAGCCCGCTGCCCGGCGCGACATGGCGGGACGACAGCTTCCCGATGCTGGCGATCGACGGCAGCACGCTGCACATCGCGTGGCCGGACTGGAACGGCACATCCGCCAGCGTCGTCTACATGCGGTCGACGGACGGCGGCGCCAGCTGGTCCTCGCCAGTGGTGATCAGCGGTTCCGGCAACAACGTCATGCCGTGGCTGGCCGCGCGGGGCGGCAAAGTGTACGCAAGCTGGTTCACCGTCACCGGCAACAACTACACCATCGCCGCGGCGGCATCCGTCAATGACGGTGCCAGCTGGTCGGCGCCGGTGACCCTGTCGG
>Ga0070698_100007720_pt1 | contig 11637 bp, 11 predicted proteins | sample KBSK1502metaG_FD_65477 | JGI IMG/M metagenome (GOLD analysis project Ga0070698, IMG submission 65477) | Corn, switchgrass and miscanthus rhizosphere microbial communities from Kellogg Biological Station, Michigan, USA - KBS K1-50-2 metaG | ecosystem: Host-associated > Plants > Roots >...
CACGGCTTGGGCCTGCTGGGTGATGTGGACGACCGGGGCGGCATTGCGATGGGCCGCGAACGTCTATCTGTGGGAATGGAGAATCCTGTTGCCGCTCTCCGCGTTTCTTGAACTGGCGGCGTTTCTCATTTTCTTTCGCAGTGTTTCTCGACATCGGTTCGAGGATTCGGGTAAACAAAAACTAGACCCGTGGATATGGGTGGTGGTCAGCGCGAGCATGGGATTGCTGGTCGTCTTGGTTACAAATCTTGCGGGTTGTTTCTACGTTTCGTTCCGCGGAGCCACGCCTGCGTTCCCTCATCGGTTCGACCAGCGCTACCTCGCCTTGATGGCCTGGGGATTTCTGGTGCCGTTTGTGTGGGGCTTCAGCGCGAAGTGGATGTCTGTATTTCTGGGATTGAGGGCGCTGCGCTCGAAATGGTTATTGGCCGCCGTGGTCATCAATGTGACGGGCCTCGGACTGACCATGGCTGGAGTGGGTTCAATCGGATCGTGGCTCTTTGTCCTCGGTGCAGGATTGGCGATTGCGGCGCTGCAGATGTTCGAGCCGTCCGACAAAGAAGCAAAGATTCGCGGCGTGCACGCAAGCTTTCCCTTCTTTGTCCGCATGGCATATGCATGGTTGATCGTAGCCGCGGTCCTTGGCGTTGCCGCGACGCGCTGGGACACCTCGGGTGGAATTTGGGGCGCGTCACGTCACGCTTTAACCGTCGGGTTCATCTCGGTAATGATCTTGAGCGTCGGACAGCGCATCCTGCCCGCGTTCGCCGGAATGCGGATGCTTTGGAGCACGAAACTGATGTTTACAGGGCTTGCGCTGGTCACTCTAGGGTGCACGCTTCGCGTTTCCTCCGAGATCATCGCCTATCAGGGTTATGCGTCGTGGGCATGGTCCATTTTGCCGATTTCGGCGCTCTGCGAGCTTGCCGGGCTGACCATCTATGCGATCAATATTTTAGGAACGTTCATCCTCGAACCGAGCCACGCTCAAAAACAACCCATGGTCGTGAGCGTGCCCGTTAAGATCACTTGAACGTGTCGAAACTTCGGCAGTCAGTTTCCGTTTGTCTGGAGCGAAGTGCGAGATGTATGCTGAAAACTCCCTTCCAACCAGCCTTTTTTAACCCAGTTCTTTCCTACCTACCGGAGGCCTGCGTGGAGCAGCGATGAACACGACCCAACCAGCTCTCGAGCGATCCTTCAGTTAGTTCTGGGAACGGTCTCCTTTGCTATTTGCTTCGCTGCATGGGGATTGATCAGCGCGTTCGCGCCCCGTTTTCGCGAAACCTTCCACCTGACGGCAACGCAGACTGCTTTCCTCGTGGCGGTTCCCGTTCTCCTCGGTGCTTTGTTGCGAATCGCAACCGGAATGCTGGCCGATCGCTTTGGCGGCCGGGCGATTTTCTCGTTGCTGATGATTGTCGTTGCCGTGCCCGCCTATCTCGTGCCGCTGGTTCCCAGCTACCGGATGCTGCTGTGCGTCGCATTTTTCCTCGGGATAGCGGGAAGTTCGTTTGCCGTTGGCGTGGGATTTGTTTCTCGGTGGTTTCCGCCCGAAAGACAGGGCGGCGCTCTGGGCATCTACGGACTGGGTAACATCGGTCAATCGGCCGCTGTTTTCCTTGGGCCGGTCCTGGCTGTGGCAGTGGGCTGGCAGAACATTTTTCGTGGCACGACAGTTTTGTTGGTCCTGTGGGGCGTCGCCTTCTTTTTCCTGGCCCGCAATTCCCCTAAGACGGTTCGGCCTTCGAGCGTCGGCGCGATGGTGCAGCTTCTCGCCCGCGAGCGATTGTCTTGGGTGCTCTCCCTGTTTTACTTCCTGACCTTCGGCGGATTCGTTGCGTTCTCGATTTATCTCCCGTCGTTGCTCAGGGATCAGTTTGGATTGAAACCTGCGGATGCGGGATTTCGCACGGCGGGTTTCGTTGTGCTGGCGACTCTAGCGCGCCCTTTGGGAGGCTGGTTGTCGGATAAAACCGGTGGGGCTCGCGTTCTCAATGCTGTTTTCCCTGGGATCATTCCCTTTACCCTGTTGATGTCTTGGCCGGCGATGTTGCCGTTCACCGTAGGGGCGCTCGGCTGTGCGTTTTTGCTGGGCATCGGCAACGGCGCGGTCTTCAAGTTGGTGCCGCAGTACTTTCCGAAAGAGGTCGGGACGGTTACCGGGTTGGTGGGAGCGATGGGTGGCCTCGGAGGATTCTTTCCTCCCTTGCTGTTGGGTTTCTTCCGGGACCACCTACACACCGTTTGGCCTGGCTTCACTCTGCTGGCTTTTCTTTCCGCGGTTCTGTGGCGCACAAACTGTGTGGTCTTTCTGACCAGGCAGCAAACCGCCGAGCTGAGTTTGCCCGCATCGCTTACCCGCACGGCGGACCGCCTTCGCGCCGGCGTTACGGCCACACTCTGCACCGGCTTGTTAGTCGCGGCGATCGTTGTCGGCTCGCGCAATCTTCAAAATTTTGATCCAGCCCTGGTCATCTACACGTTCGCAACGATCTTTGCGACCTGGGGCGTCGTCTACCATTACCGCGTGTGGCTCGATAAACCCCCTACACGAGTGTATTGGGAACGAGGATGGCGGCTTTTCCGCGAGGCGGGCGTCCTGCGCGGAACGGTGCGGCTGGTGCGCGTGGCGACTACACACCTCGCCGCGCAAACGTTCATCCGTCGCCGTTCGGCATTGCGGTGGTGGATGCACCAGATGTTGTTTTGGGGATGTCTTCTGGCGGTCGCCATCACCTTCCCGCTTGTCTTCGGTTGGATTTCGTTTCAATCGCTCCCCACGGATCAAGAAACGTATGTCGTCCTGCTCTACGGTTTTCCGACGCAGACCTTCCGGTTGCACACTCTGTTTGCAGAACTCCTGTTTCATGGACTCGATGTGTCAGCGATTCTCGTTCTTGGGGGAGTCGCTCTTTCGTTGTGGCGGCGCTTTCGTGATCGGGGCGCGCAAGCGGTTCAGTCCTTTGCGTTGGATTTTTTGCCCATCATTCTGCTGTTCGCGATTTCCGTGACCGGGCTTGCACTCACCGTTTCCCAGAACTGGCTGCGCGGCGAAGCCTACAGCTTCCTTGCGATTCTCCACGCAATCACTGTGATCGCCGCGCTGCTGTATCTCCCGTTTGGCAAGTTTTTCCATATTTTTCAGCGCCCCGCCCAACTGGGCGTGAAGTTTTATCAGGCGGCAGGAGAAACGGGTGAGCCTGCACTTTGTAAACGTTGCGGTGAGAGGTTTGCGTCCCGCATGCACATCGAAGATTTGCAGCGAGTTCTTCCGCAGGTTGGCTTCGATTACCGCGTGGCAGGCTCGGACACGATATGGCAGGAGCTTTGCCCAGCGTGCAAACGGAAATCGCTGTCCCTCGCGCAACTCCAGCTCCGGAAGGAGGCGCGTGGCTAAAGTACCGATTTCGCCCGAATCGCTCCTTGTGCGGTTTGGCCCGCATCCCGCCTACACCCCTCCAGGTGGCTGGCAGGACGAATCGCGGAACCCAGCGGAACGCCTGATCAAAACCCATTGCTGTTTTTGCGGCCAGCAGTGCGGAATTCAGCTCAAGGTTCGCGGCAATCAAGTGATCGGTTTCGAGCCGTGGGAAGAGTTTCCGTTCAACCACGGAATGCTTTGCCCCAAAGGAGTGAAGCGCTACCTGCAAGGAGGGCATCCCGACCGGTTGCTCGACCCATTGATGCGCACGCCGCAGGGATTCCGCACTGCGACTTGGGACGAGGCTTTGAATTTCACGGCGTCGCGCCTGAAAGAAGTGCAGGAAAAGTATGGCAAGGATTCCGTGGCCATCTATGGTGGAGCTTCCCTGATTTCCGAGAAGTCCTACCTGCTCGGAAAATTTGCGCGCGTCGCGCTAGGCACACGCCACATCGACTACAACGGGCGGCTGTGCATGGTCTCCGCGGGCACGGCCTACAAGCTGGCGTTTGGCGTTGACCGCAGCCCGTTGCCCTGGGCCGACATTCTCAAGGCGCAAGTGGTGCTTGTCGCGGGAGCGAATGTTGCCGAGTGTGCGCCCATCACGACCGACTACTTGTGGCGTTGCCGCGACGCCGGCGGAAAACTCATCATCGTCGATCCGCGGATGACGCCCATCTGCCGGAACGCGGACATGTATCTTCCGGTCCGCCCGGGCACCGACCTCGCGCTGTACCTGGGCTTGTTGCACGTCATCCTGCGCGACGGTTTGGAGCGCCGTGATTTCATTGCCAAGCATACAACCGGCTTCGAACAAGTGGCGGAATCGGTCCGCGCCTGGGACCCACGCACGGCGGCAGAGAAGACCAGGGTGCCGCCCAAGTCGATCGAACGCGCCGCCCATCTGTTTGCGAATGCCGATCGTGCGATCGCCCTTCACGCTCGCGGTGTTGAGCATCAATCGAAAGGGGTCGAAAACTGTCTGGCGCTGATCAACCTGTGTCTGGCGACCGGCAACATTGGTCGCGAAGGGGCGGGCTGCGCCATGATCACCGGGCAAGGAAATGGGCAAGGTGGCCGCGAGCACGGCCAGAAGTGTGACCAGCTTCCGGGGCAGTGTTCGATCAGTGATCCCGAAGCTCGCGCGCACACTGCGAAAGTGTGGGGCATTTCCCCGGACGAAATTCCGCAAGCCGGTTACTCGGCCGTGGAAATTATGGAAGCGATTCATCGGGGGGAGATCAAGGCTTTGCTGTCCGCCTGTTTCAATCCCTTGGTTTCGCTTCCCGATGCGAAGTTCACACAGGAAGCCCTGGAGAAGCTCGAATTCTTTGGCGTTGTTGACTTTTTTATGTCCGAGACGGCGCACCACGCGGATGTGGTTCTAGCGGGCAGTTTGCAAGAAGAAGAGGAGGGGATCGGCTGTACGAACGAAGGCCGAGTCATTCATATCCAGAAGGCTGTGGACCCTCCTGGGAACGCGAAAGCCGATAGCTGGATCTATTGCGAGTTGGCCAAACGTCTCGGCAAGAGGAAGTATTTTCCCTACGCTTCCACGAAAGAGATTTACGAGGAATTGCGGGAAGCTTCGCGGGGCGGGCCTGCGGACTATTTCGGCATCACCTACGAAAAGATCGACCAGAACATGGGGATTTTCTGGCCGTGTCCCACGCTCGATCATCCCGGCACACCGCGCCTGTTCGAGAATGGGCGTTCGTTCCACTCGGACGGCAAACATCGCTTTGTCGTCACGGAGTGGCGTGAGAGCGGCGATCCGGTTTCGTCGGAGTTCCCGATCTATCTCACGACCGGCCGGGTCGTGAGCCAATATCTTTCGGGTACGCAAACGCGCCGGATCGGGGCTCTCGTGGATCAATATCCGAATCCACGGCTGGAAATCCATCCGCGGCTCGCGGCGCAATACCAAATCCAGGACGGAGATTGGGTCACGATAACCTCCCGCAGGAATGAGATCACCCTGCAAGCGATGGTTGTGAAGACGATTCGTCCGGACACGGTGTTCATTCCGTACCATTGGGCCGGCCAGCGAAGTGCCAACAAGCTCACCCATCGCACGCTGGACCCGCGCAGCAAGATTCCGGAGTTCAAAGTATCTGCCTGTCAGCTCCGCAAGGCTGAAGGGCCTCCCGATTGGGCCTTGTCTTCTAACGGAAACACATCCCAACCGAGAAAGGGCGAGTTCTGATGCACGGCTACCAGTTCTACGTCGATCCTTCCCGGTGCATTGGCTGCCAGTCTTGCGTCCAGGCGTGCGCTGAGTGTGAGACCCACCGCGGCCAATCCATGATCAATTTCGATTTCCTCGACCGGCAGGGAACGACGGCCACCGCAGCGCACGTGTGCTGGCATTGCGAGGAGCCGACCTGTGCCATGGTGTGTCCCGCGGACGCGATCAAGAAGGGCGATGACGGCATTGTGCACTCCTCGTTGAAACCGCGTTGTATCGGATGCTCGAACTGCGTCCTCGCCTGTCCCTTTGGCATTCCCAAGATCTTTCCCGAATACGAGCAGATGATGAAATGTGACATGTGCTACGACCGCACGTCCGTTGGGAAAAAGCCCATGTGCGCAACCGTCTGCCCCAGCCAGGCGCTCTCTTACGTTCGTCCCGAGGAGATTACCCGGCGACGGGAAAAGCCCACGAACGTGTTTCAGTTCGGGAACCAAAAGATCGTCACGCGCGTGCACATGATGGTCCCGGCCGAGACGGATGCGGTTTCACTCGATGTTCTGGATTACATGTGGGAGGAGTCGTATGCCTCTTTTTCGCAACCCCAGTAAGGAGCCGCTCTGGAAAGACGAGTTCTCGGTATTCACGAGCGACGAGCGCTATGTCACACGCCGGCAGTTCACGAAGTTTCTGACGCTGGCCAGCCTTGGCATGTTCGTCGGCAACTTGTGGATTCTGCTGAAGTCGCGGTTCACGAAGGCGCTCGCGTTTCCTACGGTAGAAATAGCGGAGACAAATGAAATTCCCGTTCGCGGCGTGAAACTCTTTACCTATCCCACTCCACAGGACCATTGCATCCTGATTCGTACCGGCGAAGAAGAATACGTCGCCTACAGCCAGAAGTGCACGCATCTATCCTGCGCCGTTTACTACTCCGCGAAAAATGACCGGCTCGAATGCCCTTGCCATCAAGGATTCTTCTCCGTGAAGGATGGTTCCGTCTTGCAGGGCCCTCCACCGCGCCCGCTCCCCCAGATCGCTCTTGAACGGGACGGGACAAAGCTAGTCGCGATTGCTGTAAAGGGAAGCTGATATGGCCAACTTCGACCCTTCCAAGCAGCGACGCGGACTTGTCGCCATCGACGGCGCGATGGCCCTGATTGTTGTTCTCCTCATTGTCCAGATCTGGCTGCTGAGCGCCACCCTGGAAACCTTCCTTGCGGGTCACACACGAGCAGTTCTTCCGGCCGCGATTTTCTCCGGACTCGTCTTCTCCGGATGTCTAGCTCTGAACTTCTTCGTAACGCGAGTCGATCAAGAATCGCGCAAGCCCTAACAAACGCAAGGGCGTGAGCACGAACAGGGCAGAAGGACTGGGTGCCACAGAACTTCAAGAAGAACAGCCGAAAAGATCTGCGAAGGCGTTATTTCATCGGGGAGAATTAGTTCTCCGAATAGTTGCGTTGCTTCGATGCGTCACAGTCCCTGACACTCCCTGTCACGTTATGAGCGAAAAAGAATGACAACCAAACGATCTTCATCGGACCGACGGGATTTTGACGGAGGGAGAAAGGGTCGGACAAGCAGATACAAGTAGCGTGACCCGCTTACTCGAAAAGAGCTGCCTGAAAAGATTCGTCATTAGGATCGCGAAAGTTGCTCAGCCCAATACCGACGAGGCGAAAGCGTTGCTTTGGAGTGAGGTCTATACGCTCGCGTAGCGACAGGGCAATGCTGGTCAATTCATCGCAAGAAGCGGGCGGTGCGTGGGGTGTATGGCTGCGAGTGAGAATCTTGAACTCGCTTGTTTTCAGTTTGAGGACCACGGTGCGCGCGATACGCAATTCCTTGCGCGATGCAGTCCAAGTCATTTCCGCGAGACGGCGGATCATGGGCTCGGTCTCGCTCAAGGGCACATCATGTTCAAAAGTATCTTCGGCTGATATGGACTGTGTTGGTCTGTCTGGGATGACTTCACTTTTGGCGATGCCGCGGGCCAACTCGTAGAGACGCACGCCATAACGGCCGAAGTGGTCTTCGAGTACCGGTAAATCCAGCCTGCGCAAATCGCCAACCGTTTGGATGTCCATTTTGTTCAACCTGTCTTCCGTCACCTTGCCTACTCCGGGAAGGCGTCCCACAGGCAGGGGAAACAAAAATAAGTCTATCTCTTCGGGCTGGATGACGAAGAGACCATCCGGTTTGCGCCAGTCCGAAGCAATCTTTGCGAGAAATTTGGTCGGCGCCACGCCTGCCGAGGCCGTCAATTTCATTCGTCGCGGATCTGTTCGCGAATAACGCGCGCCACACGCGTAGCGGTCGGCAAGCCAGTCTTGTTCTCAGAAACATCGAGGTACGCCTCGTCGAGGGATAGCGGCTCGATCAGATCGGTGTGACGCTTGAAGATTTCCCGAGCAAGGTGCGAAACCGCCCGGTAGCGTGGGAAATCCGGTGGCAAAAAGACAGCGTGGGGGCACAGCCGCTCGGCGCGAATTGCTGGCATTGCGGAGCGTACCCCGAAACGTCTCGCTTCGTACGAGGCGGCACAGGCGACAGAGCGGTTGGCGCGCCAAGCTACGACTACAGGTTTGCCGCGCAGCTGCGGATCGTCCCGCTGCTCAACCGACGCATAAAATGCGTCCATGTCGATGTGCACAATCTTGCGGACGTTCATGTGAAAACCATCAGAGCGGCGGCCAACGCGAAATGATTATATCCACGCGACGCGATTAACTGGTATGTAAGAAGGCAGATGCGAAAGTGCGGCGCCGGAAGCTTCTTGTTTGTCCGCCTGTAGTTACCTATTGTTAATCGGTAATCACGAAATTGCTAGGCCATCGAGGCAGGCAACACTTCGCCTGCGCCAACCGTCCCGGCGAGGGCCGGAGTATGGGATGCAAATCAACTCAGATGGCGTCGTCTCAATTGCCTCTCACTGTCTTTACTGTTTATCGGCGGAGCACAGACTAAACGGCTGCCCGGAGAAGTATGATTTTTTCCCGTTAACCTCGAATGACCAACAATTCCTAAGGCAGTGTGGCATCCGATTGCCGTGGGACAAGTAGGCCGGGCCTGCGGGTTGTCCTGGAACTGCTCCGGCAGCGATTGTGATCACGATCGTCCGGAATCCGCACTTTCGCAGGGCGGATGATGTTAGGTATACATACCTAACATCATCCTTCGTCTCCGGTCGATCAGTCTGTACCTATATAGAGGTTGTTTAGCTTGTAATGTGCCTTTATATGGGTATAATTTGACTTATGGCAAGAGCAAGCCAATCCTATCCCGCACTGCCCGCAGTGGTTGCTGACCAACTACAAAAGCTGGGCCGCGATCTCACTGTTGCCCGCAAGCGGCGCCATCTGTCGTTGCGCGAGATGGCTGATCGCATGATGGTCAACCTAAAGACCGTACAGCGACTGGAAAAAGGGGACGCTGCGGTCGGAATTGGAATCGTCGCCGCCGCCCTCTGGATTCTGGGTATGCATCGACGTTTGGGTGATTTGGCGGCGCCGGAAACCGATACAACGGCACTGCAAGAGGATATAAGAAATCTGCCAAGAGATTTTCGTAAAAAGAAGAGCCGCAGCGACAAATACGATTTTTAAGTGAACCATGCCAGAAGCATACGTCTACATCTATCTGGAGGAGGGACCCGTACCCGCCGGGGTGTTGGAAACGATGGGCTCGGGGCGCGAGGCGGCTGCTCGCTTTCGTTATGGTCGTCGCTATCTTCAACGGAAGGATCGGCTGACAATTGACCCCATCCAATTGCCGTTACCCGAAGACGACCCTGACCGCGACTATGTCACACCCGAGGATTTTGTCCTTTTCAACGGAATCCGCGATGCCGCGCCCGACGGCTGGGGCAGGCACCTTATGGATCGCGCCGCGGGGGCAATCCCTCTAACCGAATTCGATTACTTGGTGGCAACCGGCGATGCTCGTGTCGGCGCGCTGGCCTTCGGGCCGGACCTTTCCGGCCCTCGACGCATTGTGCCGTGGACCGAACAGGACTTGGACGGTGAAGACCTCGATCTAAAGGGCATGCTTGAGGCTGTGCAGGACGTGGACACAGCTGACGATTTGCCGCGTAAGCACGGGCGTTTCCTTTCTCGCGGCTCTTCGTTAGGTGGAGCGCGTCCCAAGGCGGCGACGGAGTACAACGGACGGCAATGGATTGCGAAATTTGGCCGCGCCGACGATCACCTGCCAATGTGTCGCGCGGAATACGCAACCATGACACTCGCGCAAGTAGCAGGCATAAACGTGCCGCCTGTCCGCATTGAAAAGGTACTCGGACAGGACATCTACCTAATTGAGCGCTTCGACAGGATACCCAACGATGCGACCTATCGACGCCTGCCATTCATCTCCGGACTAACCATTACGGGCGCGCACGAAAGCGAGTCCTCGCAGCAGAGTTATCGGCGCCTGGCGGAACAGTTACGCCTTTTCGGGTCGGACCCCGTGAAGGATTCGAAGGAGTTGTGGCGAAGGATGCTTTTCAATATCCTCTGTAACAATACCGACGACCACCTGAGAAACCACGGTTTCCTGTGGGATGGCAAAGGATGGCGACTGTCTCCCGCTTACGACATCGTGCCGTACCCACAGGTGAGTCTGGAACGCGACCTCGCGATTGGCGTTGGGAGTAATGGCCGCCAAGCGACGTTGAAGAATGCCTTGAGCGAAGCGGCAAGCTTTGGCTTCTCCAAATCTCAAGCTGTTGCGCTCGCTCTCGACATCCAGAAAACAGTGAAAGCAAACTGGGAGCCTGTCTTCAACAAGAGCGGTATCACGGCCGCTGACCTTGAACGGCTACGTAACTGCTTTATCGCCTGCGATGAACCAATCCAGCAGCTCCAGGAGGAAACTTCCTAGCGCTCCATCGCACACATCAGGCGAACATCTCACATCGAGACATAAGTTTCCTTATCCACTGGCTATTCTTGGGATGCTCCGCTGTTCGAAACGCCCTTTGAACGCAGAAGGCTCCGCATATTGAACACGCTGTTCTCTGCGGCGGCAAGAATGAACGGCAGGCCGACTGTAAGCCGAGATGGACGGAGCATTCATCTGACCGTGTATCAGCAACACGTTGGTATAAGGCTTGCCAGTCCTAAAGAACATCTTCGACGCAGTTATGGCGTAACCAAGCCAAATGAGTTCAATGATACGAAGCTGTCGTTCTCGATCCTTGAGAGTGTCAGCTCTGAAAAAGAGAGAATCGGTTGGCAGGATGATGACAACGGCAAGCTGGAAACCCGTATTACGGAAATTGCGGTCGAGCTTGTCCTGACTGCTGAACTTCAGCACCGACAAAGTGCTATCCGAATGTATCAATGGCGTGTTAAACGGAAAGCCGAACTCGAAGAAGAGGAAAGGAAACGGAAGGTTGAAGCGGAGCGCCGCGAACGCGAACGGCTGAAGCGCCTCGAGCAGGCGCGCATCGACCGCCTTCTTAAGGATGCTGCGGCATTTCAGCAAGCTGCCGCGATAAGGAAGTACGTCGAAGCAATCCAATTGGCGCAGGGTTGCAGCAGTGTTTCTACAGCAGATGATTTGGAGCGATGGAGCAAATGGGCATTAGCAAAAGCCGACCGGATCGACCCGGCAATAGGCGGTGCATTCTTGAAGGCAATGCGAGATGAAGACAATGCTGAGCCGGTGAAAACACCGGTCGACAATCTGAGCTTGTGACAATCATGTGCGCGAGGGGCCAAAAAAACGCAACTGTCACCAAATTGTCACTAAAACTGGCGCAAAATGGCCTAAAATGAGCGAACTCCAAGAAATTGAAAATGGCGCTATCTGACGGCTGGCAAAAGGGTTTAGTTGAATTTTCTGCCAGATAGCAAAACGGCGATTTTATTTTTCAAGACCGCCGCCTTCAACCAGCTCGGCCACTCCTCCGTTCTTCATTGTACCTTGAATCCAGTTTCTGGTTCCTGGCCCGCATATCTATATCTTGCTGGTTTGATGAGGAATAACTAAGGCATAATCCACGGGCGTTCGAAGT
>Ga0070698_100007722_pt1 | contig 11633 bp, 7 predicted proteins | sample KBSK1502metaG_FD_65477 | JGI IMG/M metagenome (GOLD analysis project Ga0070698, IMG submission 65477) | Corn, switchgrass and miscanthus rhizosphere microbial communities from Kellogg Biological Station, Michigan, USA - KBS K1-50-2 metaG | ecosystem: Host-associated > Plants > Roots >...
GCCGGCGTCTTCGGCTCGAGTCGAGCCGAACCGTAAGCGTTCAAGTAGACGATCTTTCCGTCTCGCACCACCGCGATCGACGCGCTTGGCACACCCGACCGCGCTAACGCATCTGTGGCGAGTTTATCGATCTTGTCACGAACCTCGGGCGACAAGTCTGACTGTGCGCTGGTTACTGAAACCGAGGACAACAGAAGTACGGCTATGATTACAACACGGGAAAATAAAGCGCGAGCTTCAGGCATAGAGTTCTCCTTGAATCAAAGGAATCGGTTTGCGATCCTTACAACAGACCCACGGCTAAAGTCTAGTCGATATTCGGACGGGAACTACGCTAAAGCAGTTACGAGGCCTTTTAGATCGCCGCTCGCACTCGTGAGGGCGAATTGACGTGCGAGTTTTTTGAGCTGGTCTGGAGAAACTTCGAAGCGGGTACGTGCATCGGCGAGATGTTGGCGGGCGCGTCGCAACAGTTGGCGACAGGTGTCCGCTCGGTTGCTTATTACTGACGCGATCTCATCGTAGTCGCAATCAAACACATCGCGCAGCAGTAAAACCGCGCGCTCTTTAGGAGACAAGCGCTCGAGTAAGATCGTCAGCGCCGAAAGTGACGCGAGCGCATATCTCTCAACAGAGTTTTCCGACAAGGCAGGTTCGGAGCCATCTGGCTCAACGTTCAGTTCCCTGCGAACCTGAGCCGATTGCAGATGATTCAAACAAAGATGCTTGACGACAGTTGCCAAAAACGCTTTTGGGGATCGTATTTCCACAAGTGAGGTTTGTTGCCAGCGGATGAATGTTTCCTGGAGCAGATCTTCAGCGTCTGTGCGGCCGCCCAGGATACGCTGGGCGACCGACAAGAGATATTCCCGGTACTCTGCAAAAACCGAGAGATGATTGGTCACCGAAGCACGCCGTTCTCAAAAGGATCGAACTTCTTCAAACTTATCAAAGCACCAATAATAACTGCGCCCGCAAGAATCCCCGTGATTATACCGAACTTTGCTCCCTTGCTTAAGCCTTGTCCTCTCAGTCTCGTCACATCTGCATAGCTGATGTCATGACGCGTGCCGGTATTCTTCTTGAGAGTAAACATGTTTTCGGCGGCGTCCGTGATCCGGCCTTTTAGTTCCGAGCCGTTACGTAACCTGACCGTCACATTTGTCTTCGCCTCACGCAATCGCCTGGCAACGTCAGTCTTGACCCTTTCCACACTCGAATCAATTAACTGTTGCTGGGCCAATACCATACGAGGAACCGGAGCAAGGACCAGCGCGAGCATCAACAAGACGAGCTTGAGTTTGTTCATCACAACCCTCCATCAATTCTGACTGCTGATTTAAAGACAAAATGGAGGACCGCTTTTGTGACGGTGCGGTTAAAAAATTTGATGAAGAGAAGGTGAGGACTCAGATTCGGCGAAGCTGAGGAACGAAACAGCGCGGCTGAGATCGTCAGCCGCTGCTCGCCCCGCGTTTTTCGATCTTGGCCCAGGTATCGCGAAGGCCAATGGTCCGATTGAATACCAATTCGCTCCCTGAGTTGCGGTCAATGCAGTAATAACCGAGGCGCTCAAACTGAAACTTAGTCCCGGGTTCTGCGTCTCGTACACTCGGTTCTACTTTGCAATCTGGCAGTACCTGCAACGACTCAGGATTCAGGTTCTCGGTAAAATCGTGTCCCTCTTCGACTTCGTTCGGATTCTCTTTCACAAAAAGATTGTCGTAGAGTCGAACTTCTGCCGGCAAAGCATGCGCCGCTGAGACCCAGTGAATCGTGGACTTTACCTTTCGACCATCGGGCGTGGTACCGCCGCGTGTAGCCGGATCGTAAGTACAACGAAGCTCCACAACATTGCCGCTGCTGTCTTTGATGACTTCTGTGCACGTTACTAAGTAAGCATAACGGAGACGCACTTCGCGACCAGGGGCGAGCCGGTAAAACTGCTTCGGCGGGTCTTCGCGAAAGTCATCCTCTTCAATAAAGAGTGTCTTTGAGAAAGGAATCTTTCTTGTTCCCGCGGAACTATCTTCAGGATTGTTGATCGCTTCCATCTCTTCCACGAGGTCGTCCGGATAGTTTTCGATAACCACGCGCAGAGGTTTCTGCACACACATCACTCGCGGAACAATTTGATTCAAGTCCTGGCGGAGAAAGTATTCGAGTTGCTGTAGCTGAGTAATTCCATTCGTCTTCGAGACGCCGACACTTCCGCAAAAGTTGCGGATGGCGGTGGAAGTGTAACCGCGGCGCCGCATGCCCGAGAGCGTCGGCATACGCGGATCGTTCCAGCTTTCGACATGTCCGTCCTCGACCAACTTCAGTAGCTTACGTTTGCTAAGCAGAGTATGCGTGAGCGCCAGCCGGTCAAACTCGTACTGCCGCGAAGGAAAGATGCCGAGTTGTTCGATGAACCAATTATATAAAGGACGATTGTTGTCAAACTCCAGGGTGCACATCGAGTGTGTGACGCGCTCGATCGAATCTGACTGCCCGTGCGCATAATCGTACATCGGGTAAATACACCACTGACTGCCCGTACGATGATGATCCATGTGCAGAATTCGATACATGACCGGATCACGCAGGTTGAGGTTTGGAGAGCTCATGTCGATCTTTGCGCGCAGAGTTCGCGAACCATCCGGGAACTCGCCCTTTTTCATGCGCTCAAACAGATCGAGACTCTCTTCAACAGAACGGTTGCGGTACGGGCTTTCTCGGCCCGGCTCGGTTAACGTGCCGCGATACTCGCGGATTTCGTCGGCACTAAGATCGCATACGAAGGCTTTCTCGGCCTTAATCAACTGAATCGCCCATTCGTACAGTTGCTGAAAATAATCGGAAGCGTAGTAGAGGCCGTCCCATTGGAAGCCTAACCACTGCACGTCTTCCATGATGGCGTCAACGTACTCGGTTTCTTCTTTTGAAGGATTTGTATCGTCGAAACGCAAGTTGCACTTGCCACCAAACTCCGCAGCGAGTCCGAAATCGAGGCAGATGGCTTTGGCGTGACCGATGTGCAGGTAGCCGTTTGGTTCAGGCGGAAATCGAGTTTGAACTCTTCCCTCGTATTTTCCGCTATTAATGTCATCGATAATGATGTCTCTAATAAAATTCGAGGGTCCACCAGGATTCTGGCGCGATTCCGGCGAGGTCTCAGCAGATTCAGTTTCAAAAGGCACGTTTCTGATTTCTCCGTAGCTAAAGCTCTGATATAAGACAGCAGCTTCAGTTTACAAGAGATGCTTGGCAGGGTCATCTCACGGTGAGGACGAGGTCGAGTTGACAAGGTAATTGACAGGATGGATAGTACGTGCGGATTTCCCTTTATAACTGACATTCGCACACAGATGATTACTAATAAATTACGTTTGCGCTGCGTTATGTGCGCTAACGCACAATTCTCTAATAACTCACCTGTGTTATAGTCGAGCGACAAGCAAACGGCCTGCTTCAAGACGGATCGAGTTCCCCTCTTCCTTTGCCCTTTACGCAACTCAAGCACTGCTGAAAAGGCTTTCAGTCGACCCTGGAGATTTGACGATGAAAATTTTGCTCTACAACCCGGACAATGGCGTTACTCGGAACTTCATGCCACATCTCTGGATGTTTCTGCTTCAGGCACTGACTCCACCACAGCATGAGGTTGTCCTGATTGATGCTAACGCCCGTCCAATGAGCGATGCTGAAATCGTTCAGTTTGTGCGTGAGCAAAAGATCGAACTAGTTGGCATTGGCGCAATGACCAGAATGATCGAGAAAGCCTATCGAGTCGCCGACGCAATCCGTCTTGCGGGCGTACGGGTCGTAATGGGCGGTCCACACGTTACTGAAGTTCCCGATGAAGCGCTCGGCAGAGATGGCGGGCCACGGCATGCTGACGCCATCGCGGTTGGCGAAGCCGATGAAACATGGCCAAGGTTAGTTGAAGACGCCGCGCGCAATGAACTCAAGGAGCTATACGCTCCGGTTGACGAGAATGGAAAAGAACGGAAGCCGAGTCTCCATGCGTACCCAGCAATTCCCTGGGAGTCGCTCGATCTCGATCAATTCAATTTCTTCCCACGTTTCCTGCGTCCATTGTTGTCTCGCGTCGGTCCGCATTGGCGCACGCTGCACATTGTTCCGATCGAATCAGGGCGAGGCTGTCCTTATGGTTGTGAGTTTTGCACCGTCACCGGATTCTTCGGCGACTCGATCCGCTTCCGCACAAATAAAAGTATTGTTGACGAACTGCTTACGTTAAAGGCGCGTGCTAAAGCTGAAGGCGGAGTAATCTCGGTGTTTTTTGTTGATGATAACTTTGCTATCAGCATCAAACGAACCAAATCACTGCTGCGCGACATCATCGCTGCCGGCGCCCAGATTCCCTGGATCGCGCAAATCAGCGCCAACCTCTTACGTGATCAGGAATTGGTTGATCTGATTGCGGAATCCGGAGGGAAGGTCATCTTTATTGGCATGGAGTCGATTGACCCCGTTAATCTGGCTGATGTTAAGAAGGGCTTTAACAAGCCCGAAGAATACACGGGCGTGCTCCAACGTCTTGCTCAGCATAATATCTACGCCATCACTTCCTTCATTATTGGTATGGATAACGACACACCCGGCGTGGCAGAGCGGATACTGGAACAAATTCGGACCTGGCCTGCCGGCTTGCCGGTTTTCGGACAACTCACACCGTTTCCCTCTACACCGCTATACAAGCGGTTACAGGAAGATGGCCGTCTCGTCCGGCCAAAACACTGGTTGAAGTTTGAGAAAAATACGATGGCCCACGTACCTCTCAAGATGACCATCGAGGAAACTCACCACGAGCTCCATTATGCGTGGGCCCACTCGTATGACGCCGAACGCAATGCAGAGGCGGTTCAGTCGATGAGCTATGCGCCGGTTGGTCCGCGGATTTTTCACCTTGTCACGCGGTTTGCCTTCCGAGCCATCTATTTCCCACAAACAACCAAGCGAGCATGGATCAAAGTATTTTTTGAGAATCGACGCACCGTCTTCAGTCTGGCGAAAGAAGCGATCGGTACGGTGCTAACTTCCAAGAAACGAATGGAAGAAAAGATGGTCGCTCAACAATGATGAGATAATCGCTGAAAGGATTGGTAGGCGCGCGCGGATTTGAACCGCAGACCCTTACCGTGTCAACGCGGCCGCTTACCCACAAAACATAAAACGGTCCCTTACGGTCTTTGAGAACCCCACCCGTCCAACCCGATTTGATCACGAGCGATTGAGTATTATCGCGGTCGGCAAAGCCATCAACAATTCCTAACGACCTGTGATAGTGCTCCAGAGAAAGTATCGATGACTTCTGGCCACAAGACCGGCGAGTTGGCTTCACTTGAGACTGGGAATCAAGCCTGAGGAAGCGTGAATTCCCAGCTCTCGTTCGTGGATGAACAGCTTCGCGTTTCAAATTCTCAATATGCTTCGATCTCGACTACCCGGCTCAAACTGTCAACCTCGCCTTTTGAGACTGCTGTTCCATTTATCCAAAGCCGGATCGCGTCAGTTGTAATTTCCGAAAACAGGAACTGCGTCCAAACCTTGTCATTGCCCGTCACAGAACCGTCAGGAATGGTGATCCACTCGCCAGTGTCGGGGTCGCGATACTGCACTTCGAAATCAGTAATACCGTTTTGAGTGAAGATCTGACTCAACGACGACGGTTCGGACAACGAGAAAAGATCATCGCCGAGCGTGTATACGTCGACTTCGCCGATGGTCTGTAGCTGATTGAAGTTCACTTGAATCCAGTCAGGAAAGACGCCCGCCGTCGCATCACTCCAACCACCACCTTTGCCCCAACTACTGCTCTTACGGTCGCCGTCGATGACTGCGAAGTCAGGATACGAATCACTGAGAAATGATGAAGAGAACACCGTGGCTCCATTGCTGGCGAGAGCGACATTCTCACGGCTGGTCGTCGAGGCACAGTTATTCGTCATTTTGGTGACGCGAAGCAACATATCAAAGTTATAGAATGGCGACGTTAATAGCTTGGTCTGCGGTGCCGGCGCCGGCGCCCCTAAGTCAAACTCGGTAGATCCGATATTCGTCGTACAACTGCCGGTGCTGTCAGGATTAATCCATTCAGCTTTGTAGTGCTCCTGACATGCCCCCTGCTTCTTGAACGTAATATTCTCGCGATAGCCATTAGTCACCACAAGGGGAAAGTATTTGCCTCCTAACTTATGAACGGAGTAATTGCTGTGATGGATGTAGTAAAGGAAGGTCCGATCGCTCTTCATCGCACTCCAGAAATTGCCGGGGTTGTAAGTGGGCGCACCGGTAAACCAATCTGACGACCTTTTCGTTTTTGTTAAATCGAGTTTGACTCCTGAGGCAGTACACATCAGAACCTTGCTCAGGAAGCCAAGATTCCCTCGAGCTTTGTTTGCCTCCGGCAGATGTGGGTCCAGGTCGGAATCAGGAATCTTATTACCCCAGGTATTGCTGAGGTGATCGTAAAAGCCGCCGCCGCTTAACATGAATTCCCATGCTTCTGCGCGCGCGCTCTTATCGGTGGCGGGGTCTCCTTTGTTATCCCCAACGCCGGTGACTCTTGTTTCATTGAATCCCCACACCTTGTTGTTCTTTGTTCCAGGCACGCCCGTCGCGCTGTAGAGGTTATATTGCCGGATGAGTTCCATCGCACCATAAGGAGGTGTGGGTGAAGTGGTTGGCGTGGTCGAGGGATCTCCACTGGCGGGCTGCTTTTTCACGTAATGCGCGGCGATCATATCTATGTATGCTTTGGGGTTTGCATCAGTAACTGCTTTTTCAATCGGCAATTGGTTGGCGTAGTTTACAGAAATCAAGTGTTTGTAACCGTAAGTCAACAACTCGTAGTCGCGCAGTTGCTTCGCCATGTAATGATGCCAGTTGGCCATTTGTTGATCGGTGGCCTCGTCTTCTGGTTCATTCGCGAGTTCCCAATAGAAGTTGTATAGAGGCGGCCGTACATCATTTAACGCTACCTTACCGTTCAAAACATCCACCGTCTTTTTGATGAGCGAGACCTGATAGCCGCGCAGCGTTCTATTCGCGCTTGTGGCCGGATCAATAAATTCATTACTCCCGAACAGGTACACTCCGGTGTTCTCTCCGGCTGCAAAGTATTTGTTGTTGGTAAACTGCAACCCACCCGTATTGTGATTTGATAGCCAGGGACTGGTCGGAACCCCGCTGACTTCGTACAGTTTTGGACCGAACAACGTGACTTCGACAATCACGCCCTTGGTTCTGCAGTACTCAACGACTTCATAGAGTCTCTTAAAAAAGTCGTCCTCAAATACGGTTTGACTCAGCGTCCACTTGGTTCCATTAAATTTATAGGGTTGCTCCAACACAAACGGGTTGGACGTAGTCCCACTCCCGGGGCTGCTGTTCAAGTCAACCCACAAACGGATCTTGTTTAAGCCGGCTTGCGATATGAGGTTGACGCAATTTTTAAACTTCAACGTCTCCGGTTGGAAGAGGACTTCGTTGGTGCTTATCTGAGTTACCAATTTATTATAACCACAGTACGCACGGCTTACGTCTTCGGACGGCGAACCTTGATGCAGACCTGTATGCGTCAATTGAACATGGGGTAAGTAGTCGGCGCTGATGCCGACTAGAGCTACCGTCTGATTAACTGTCGCGCTGAAATAATAGTTAAAGTAACGCGGGTTTGTTGTATCAATGCTAATCGGCCGCGTGGGATTGATGAGCATCCCGTTGCTTGCAAAGGCCGCGATCGCCGCCTTCTCGTCGCCTATAGTCATCTCCTCCGTATCTTGCGCTGAGAGGTTTAGGGAATAAGTTAAGCCGAATAGGATTGCTAAGGTTAGTCCAACGACGTGAGTTTTCTTTAACATATCTTCTCCCGATTTGATGGCAAGAGACTACCTGCCAGACGCTACAAAGTTGATTGGTTGAGTTGCGTTTGAACGGCTCACACCAACGAAAAATTGTACGAGTGAATTTGACGTCAGCGTGGCTTTGTGATGAGGCAACTGCGATGCCGTTTGCGTGCTGACGTGAAAAGCCAGGCGAGTCTCCGCTGCGCAGTCTACCGGATTGAGTCTTTGCTAAATTCTTGCGTAATTTGGAAGGACGTTTCTGATTCGTTACCGTTTTTCGGAGAGTGCCTCGCGCGCGTAGTCGCTACATAACATCAGGTAAGAAATGAATTTCATATTGATGGGGTCTCATCGATTATTCGAGGGCGGCTTTGTTTTCACGACAAAGGGTAAAAAGACTCGTCCACCCGTAGTACGCTTACGAGACGCGTCAAAGAGCGACGCCGGAACACCGTTGCGCAAACATTCGATCCACCAATCTCGCTATTTCTTCCACCGCTCGTTCCGGAGACTTACCGCGGCGATGAATCCCACAAACGGCCGTGGTCCACGAATGGTCGAAGCCGGCCGCTGATCGTGATCCCCAGCGCGATTCCCCCTTTTGGTCCAGACCATAGGTTAAGTACGCCGAAAGCGTATTAATCCCTGTTCCTGGTCGCTCGCCTATCAGATGAATGATTACTTCAGCTTCAAGCAGCGATCCGACGTGATAACCCGCCCGCACTCTCCCATTCTCAATAACCATATCTATCTCGCTAATATGATGGCCTGCTGCCAGAAGTTCGCGTCTTATGCCCGGTAGCACCGAACGCAAATTCTCATTGATTGCGTTTGCATTGAGCCCATCGGAAACGACAAACTGCACTTGCGGCCGGCGCGCGGGATAGATTGCCTGGATACGAGCAATATCCTTGTTGTCGATCAGCTCGCCCGTTGCCGGGTGTGCCAAATAGTCATCTCGATCCGAAGATCTTGTGTGCACTCGAATGTAACGCGGCGACGAATCAGAGATCACCGCCTCATCAAGTGTTGAGTAAAGGGCGCGCCTCGCATTTGAGTAGATTCTCGTAATTCGAGCATTAGCTTCGGGCGGGTCACCGCAGCTCTCGTCGCAGCCGTAACCAAGATCGAACCCTCGTTCTGCGAGCGCACCAATCTTTTTTGCTCCTTCATCGCAGAGCGTATCGAACGAACGCGTGTCACCGCCGGCTTTGTGGTAAGCCGCATACAGTGCATCCGCACTCCTGCCGGACACTGCACCGGATTCCGTCATCGCCGACAGCTCGATTAATCTCTTCTGCATAGCGGAGGCGATTTGCCGACCGGTTTGGCGGCGCAACCTCGGATGTTCGCGAAACGAAGTTGTCATGTAGCCGAGCATCGGATCCGCGTTTCCCGCGACTGCCATCAAATAGGCCGGGGCAGCCTGTACTACGATACGTTCCGTGAGGGTCCGCAATTCAGATGGTCCAATGCCCATATGAAACGTGGCGCACACATCGAGTCCCATCGTTATTCCGTGGAGCTTGGCCATCACGGTGTCTTCAAGACACGCCCGGAGCAATTGGTCGCCGGTGCGGAAGACTTCGGGTCCGATGAAGCCAGCCACATCGTTTACGATCATCCAACTCCCCGTCCGTTGACGAATGAGTCTCGCAAGCCCATACGCTCGCGCTTCGAGTGTAACCATATCAACACCCTCGGCGGCCTGATTGGTGACTGCAGAACCCTGACCAGTCTCGAAGTAGAGCCCGTCAAATCCGGGCGCAAGGGCGAGCAACCCATCAACATCAAGGCCCACCATCCCCAATATTGCCTTCGAAGTTCCGGCAAGACTTTGAAATCCAACATCCACTCTTGTTTGGGCTCGAGCAGCGGTCTGCTTAACGATGTCTGACAGCACGCAGAATCGAGTAGGTAACTGAAGTCGCTCGATCACACTCTGCAGCAACTGCTCGAGTCTAATGATTGTGTCGACATCGTCGCTGGCAGGATTGAGACCGAGAATCACATCGCCGCAACCGTAGGCGACACCTTCGAGGATTGAGAGCAATATCTCGGTTTCATCGTCGCCGGGGGAATTAGGCTGAATTCGCGAGCCCAAATGCCCCTGCGATCCAATAGCGACATCGCTTCCCGGCAATGGATTAAAGAGCTTGCAAGACAGCGTCCCAAGCTCTTCATTGTTCATAATTTTCACCACCGCGGCAGCAGCTTCGCTGGACACACCATTTCGATGATGTTCGATCCAACTCGTGCCCTGGGGCGAAAGAAGAATTCGCTTGAGCTCAGCAACAGTAAGGTGGGCCACTTTGCCGGCCAACTGCGGATCCAAAGACCGATGGAGATCCTCGGTGACCTGATCTTCGACGAAGTCAGTTCTGGCAATATCTCCGAGCGACACAGCGGCCAACTCGGCACGGGCTTGTCCGCGTATGTAGTCATCGCTTGTGCCGCCGACGTTCAGATCACCCTCTTTGAACTCATTGGCGAGCGCGAATATTTGACTAAGCTGGTGGTGAGCCATACTTGAATCAAACAACATTCAAGCGATGATTTCAATGGCCCACTCATCGTCACATAAGAAGAATCATAGGAGTCGTTCTTAAGAAGAAGCGTTGATTCACCTGTCTGTAATTCAAACGATAGAGATCAAAGCGCCTTGCCTCACTCTTCTTAAGGCCAATAATCACCTCTTGCGGATGTTCGGGACTAAGCTTTTAATGCGGGCCGAGATTCCTGCTTGAGAGGTCAAATCTCGAATCTGTCTATCGCCAAGATTGAATTATCAACTCCTCCTGGCCGCATCTCGCGTGTAACGAGTCCTGCCTTTCCGAGACCGTCGCCGCGCGTTACCTTGAGAGAATGCTTCGCATAAGCCCTTGCGCCCAACTCGAGGTTGACTCCGCTTTGCAGAAACGCCATCAATCATTTCGAGCACAGCACCAAGGTTGGTCCGTTGCGAGTGCTTGTGATTGTATGTGTTAGCTTGAGACCATTAACTCTGCAAATAACGACTGCGCAAGACGCCCATATGGTGCAGTTCGTGTCCGGCAATGATGTAAGCCAGCGCGCGAACGCTGACATCATTCTTGTTTGCCTTTCCGTGTCGCAACCACTCTGTTTCATTTAAGGGTCGAAAGAGTTGAATCGTTGCTCGACGAACAGTCGCGAACTCCTCCGCCATGTCGGCGAGATTGCGACTATCAAAGTTTCCCTCGCGCACGTAATCGTTTTGTTCATACCCGGGCAGCGGAGTTTGGTCGTTTCGTGCAAAACTTAAGGCGCGATAACTGAAGATTCTCTCGGAGTCGATGAGATGGCCCAACAGTTCCTTCACGCTCCATTTGTCTGGGGCGTACCGGAAGTTGGCCCTGTCGGGGGAGATAGTTCTCAGCAACGACAAGCTGTTTTCGAGCTGTTGTTCAAGGGTTTGGATTATGTCGCCTTCGTCCACAAGCGTGACGTACTGTGAAAACTCGGGCGCGTGTTCGGTTGGCGCTGGTTTGGTGGCTGCTGCCTGACTCACGGTAAGCCTCCCTTTGAAAATAAATTCGAGGAATTGCGAGCTACTTTGAGAACTCCTTCGTCAGATAGGTTGTGATATCCATGTTACTCCGGTTACGTACCAAAACCCGAATCCTAAACTCACTCATCTAAGCTCTGCGGTTTTATCGCGGATAATTTCAGTTCAGAACTATCTAATCGTGTGAAGAATCTTCAGACGGACACGTCCGATCAATTTGCGAGTTTAAGGAACCCGATCAAACACTTTTG
>Ga0070698_100007723_pt1 | contig 11633 bp, 7 predicted proteins | sample KBSK1502metaG_FD_65477 | JGI IMG/M metagenome (GOLD analysis project Ga0070698, IMG submission 65477) | Corn, switchgrass and miscanthus rhizosphere microbial communities from Kellogg Biological Station, Michigan, USA - KBS K1-50-2 metaG | ecosystem: Host-associated > Plants > Roots >...
CGATCCATCGTCCAACTACCACTGAAGTTTGGTTTCGCTGCTGCGTAGGCAATCAACGAGAGAGTCATCATCGCAGCGATTATCAACAACGTCTTTCGTGCCATTTCAAATTCTCCTTTTAAGATCTTTTGACCAGCGACAGTAGCGGTCCGGTCATAAACGTCGTTACCAGTGCCATCAAAACCATCATCGCAAATATTCTTCCCGACAGGATTCCGAGATCATAACCGATATTGAGCACTACCAGTTCAACTAATCCTCTTGTGTTCATGAGCACGCCGATCGAAAACGATTGCGACCAGCTCATCCCGGTCCAGCGGCTCATCAACATGCTTCCCCCCAGCTTACCTGCGATCGCCACCAGAATAATAACCCCGCACAGCGCCCATCCCTGCCAATCATTTAGCAGACTGACCTGCGTGCGCAATCCGGTAAACGCAAAGAAGAGCGGCAAGAGAGCGTATGAGCCGAACGCTTCGAGCTTGTCCTTGAGAAAGATCCGAAATTCGGTAGAAGGCGGCATTATTACGCCGGCCACGAACGCGCCGAAGAGCGCGTGAATGCCGATCGTCTCGGTGATCAGGGCGCATGCAAAGACGAATGCCAGGATGATCGGAATCAAACGGCGTCTGTGTTGCTGAGAATCCGGCTCCTTGATCAGTCGCGCCAGTTGCGGCCGCACCAGAAAGATCATGGCGACTGCGAAGACGAGGGTCAGTCCGATTGTGATCGCTGCACTCTCCAACCCGGTCGACTTCACGATCGCGATTACGAGCGCGAGGATGCACCAGGCAGTGACATCGTCGACGGCGGCACAAGTGATAGCAATCGATCCGAGCGTGGTTTGCGACAGCTTGCGATCTTCGAGAATACGGGCGAGCACCGGGAATGCTGTGATGCTCATCGCAACTCCGATGAATAACGCAAACGCATTAAACGAGGTTCCTGCCGGCGCCAGCTCTCGGTAAAGAAAGAGTGAAAGTGTCGTGCCGAGAAGAAAGGGCACGATGATGCTCGCGTGACTGATCATCACGGCTTCCGTGCCTTTTTCTCGCAGCAGTCTGATGTTCAGCTCGGTGCCGACAATGAACATGAAGAGCACCACGCCTATTTGACTCAGTTGACGCAGTATCTCGAGCGATTGGACCGGGAAGAGAAACGACAATGCCGGAGGGTAGAACCAGCCGAGGACTGATGGTCCCAACACGATGCCGGCGAGCATCTCACCCATGACCGGTGGCTGGCCGATCCGGCGAAACAGGCGCCGGAACACGCCGGCTGTGATCAGAATGACGATTATCTGTGTGAGTAGAGTGCTGAGCGGCGTTCGAAAGTTTTCCCAGAGAAGACTCGTTGATGATGAAGTTGCATGTATGGTGGCTGGAACTCCGCTCGCGGGTTGCAGGCGTGAGCCTGAGGCCAGCACTAGCCACACGCCACCAACAAAAACCAGCAACATCAAAAAATACGGCAAATAGTGGCGGGCGTCCGAGAAACTGAATCCGCTTCGTGGTGGCATCGGATTTCTATACAACGCCGAGGGACGATGGCGCAACCTACCTCGTGACCGGCACGTAGTACATCACGCACCCAAAGCGTCGAGCACCTCTTTGGAGTGCGGCGGCCTGACGCCGCTTTTATCTTGATTGGGCGCGATCGATAACAAAGCGGCGCCAGGCCGCCGCACTCCAAAAATCGCTCTTATTGCCCCGCGCGCAGCAATGATGCTAACTTGAATGTTTTCATGACGACAGACGTAGCCCAAACCAGGACTGAAGTAGGGAACTATTTTGTCTCGAACTATCCGCCATTCTCCCAGTGGAAGCCTGAGTTTGTTTCCGAGGCGCTCGACGCACTCAATCAGCCGCCAAGAGTCGCAGATCCTTTAGGCCTTTACATCCACATCCCATTCTGTCGCAAACGCTGTCACTTCTGTTACTTCAAAGTCTACACCGACAAAAATGCTTCCGAGATCGAGGTCTATCTCGACGCTCTGATCAAAGAGAATGAACTCTACAGTCGCATGCCTGCATTCCAGGGTCGCCAGCTTCGCTTTGCGTACTTCGGCGGTGGCACGCCCTCGTACATCAGCGACAAGCAGTTACGTTATCTCGTCGAAGGTCTCAACCGCCACGTGAGTTGGCAGAACGCGGAAGAGGTCACGTTTGAGTGCGAGCCGGGAACGTTGCAGAAGGCAAAGCTCGAGACACTCAAGGCGATCGGCGTAACGCGTCTGAGTCTCGGCATCGAACACTTCGACGACGAGATCCTCGCGGCTAACGGCCGCGCGCATCTGTCACCTGAAATCTATCGTGCTTACCAGTGGGCTCGCGAAGTCGACTTCCCGCAAGTCAACATCGATCTGATCGCAGGCATGATGGGTGAGACGGAAGAGAAGTGGCATGAAGCTGTGCGCCGTGCGATCGAGCTCCAGCCTGACTCGGTCACGATCTACCAAATGGAGCTGCCGTACAACACGGTCATCTCTCAGGACATTTTGAAAAAGGGCATGGAGTCGCCCATCGCAGGTTGGACCGCCAAGCGACGCTGGCTTGATTACGCTTTCGAGCAGTTTCAGGCGCATGAGTACGAGATTGCCGGAAGTGACATCGTGGCGACGAAGAAGAAAACGTGTCGCTTCATTTATCGCGATGCGCTCTGGCACGGCGGCGACATGATCGGCATCGGTGTTTCGTCGTTTTCGCATTTCGGCGGCGTCAATTTCCAAAACGCGCACAACTTCGAGGAGTACGTGCGCATCCTTAACGAAGACCGACTCCCACTTTTGCGGGCCGTTTCGCTGACCGCGAAGCAGAGACTCATCCGAGAAATGGTTTTGCAGTTAAAGACCGGAGCGCTCGACACCGGTTATTTCAGTAAAAAGTTTGGCGTTGATGTTTGGAATGAATTTCGTCCTGTTTATGAAAGACTGGAAGAAAAGAGTCTGCTCGAACGTCAGAACGGCGATATCGTGCTGACTCGTCGAGGTCATTTGGAAGTAGACTCGTTTTTGCCCGATTTCTTTGAACCTGAACTTAGAACCGTACGCTACGCATGAATACAAATACTTATGACGTCATAGTAATGGGTGGTGGACCCGCAGGGAGCTCCGTAGCCGGCATGCTGTCGCGCGAAGGGCGCAAGGTAATCCTGTTCGAGAAGGAAATCTTTCCGCGGCATCACATCGGCGAGTCGCTGATGACTGACACGTATTGGACCTTTCGGCGTCTCGGCTTGCTCGAGAAACTGAAGGAAAGTCCATTTGTTCGGAAGTACAGCGTGCAGTTTGCCAATCCGGCCGGGAAAGAGTCGCGCCCATTTTATTTCTTCGAGGCTGTGCACCACGAGAGCGCCGTCACCTGGCAGGTCACGCGCGCGCAGTTCGATCACCTCTTGATCGATCACGCCGCCGAGCAGGGCGCGGTTGTGCATCAGGGCGTGTTAGTGAAGCAGGTGCTCTTTGAAGGCGATCGCGCGGTAGGTGTCGAAGTGCAAATGCAGGACGGCACGCGCGAGAAGTTTTTTGCGAGAGTCGTTGTCGATGCGACCGGGCAAATGGCGATGCTCTCGAATAAGTTTCGCTGGCGTGTGCGCGATCCAAAACTCAAGAAGGCCGTGCTCTATTCTTACTTCAAGGGTGCGCATCGCGAGCCGGATCTCAACGGCGGCGCCACACTTGTGTTACGCACCGAAGCGGGAAGCGGTGGCTGGTTCTGGTATATCCCGCTCGAGAACGACATCACGAGTGTCGGTATCGTGGCCGATCCTGATTACTTGCTGAAGGGGCGGGGACAGGATCTGGCGAAGATCTTTAACGAGGAGATCGAGAAGTGCGGGCCTTGCCGCCGGCGTGTTGAAGGTGGAACTCGCGTCGACAAGATCTATTCGATTCTCGATTATTCCTACCGATCGAAGCACAACGCTGGTAACGGCTTCATCATCATCGGCGACGCATATGGTTTTCTCGATCCGATTTATTCGTCAGGTGTGTTGCTGGCGTTGAAGATGGCTGAGCTCGCCGCCGATGCGATTCACGACGCGTTCAATCACGACGACTTTTCCGCCGCTCGACTTGGTCAATACCAGACGAAACTCGATCGCGGTATCGAGTCGATGCGCAAACTCGTCTACGCTTTCTACAACGACGGCTTCAGCTTCGCCGGCTTCCTGCGCAAGTATCCCGACGAGCGCGTCCACATCATCAATCTATTGATTGGCGATGTTTTCAAGGAAGGCGTCGACTCCGTTTATGGTCCCATGTCCGAGTTCGCCGAAATCCCCCCGCCACTCTACGAACAACTCGACGGCACCATGACCCCACAAACACCAACAGCAGAAGAATCAGATCTTCTGCTGTCAGCGAAGTACATGTTTTTTGATGATCGCGTCCAAGTGAACGCGGATTCCGCGGATTAGAACAATAGCTTCAATCCAAATTGTAGATGACGTGGATCGCGTGCTGAAGTGATGCGTCCGAACGTCGGGGAGCCGAGGAAGTTGTCCGGCAGGTTGAAGTTTGGATGATTGAATAGATTGAAGGCCTCGACTCGGAACTGCAGGTTCACGGTTTCCGTAAAGTGCGTGTTCTTCACCAGCGACGCATTGAAGCTTTGAAATCCCGGTCCATCCAGAATATTCCGTCCCGCATTTCCAAACCTCCCCGGCGCCGGGAAGACAAAGGCAGCGGTGTTGAACCACTGGTCCGTTGTCGGATTTGAAAGCTCGGGATTTCCGATGAGGTTGGGGCGGTCGTTATTACCAAATCCGAGAATCGAACGCCCGGTACCGCTGTTGTCGATTTCCGAGAGAAGAGCGACGGTGAATGGTCGTCCTGATTGCAGCGTCAGGATTCCAAACGTTTCCCAGCCATTTACAAGTTTAGCCTCCAGTCCATCACCCGATCTGCGGAAGGGAAGCGCATACGAGTAGCTGGCCGAGAGCCGATGAGCGACGTCGAAGTTTGAACGTCCACGCTCGGCGGCGACGTTGTAACTATTCTGCGGAAAGTTTGGATCGCCGGCGCTACTGAAAAAGTTTGAAGCGTCGTCAATCGACTTCGACCAAGTGTACGACGCGAGCGCCGCCAAACCACGCGAGAGTCGTCGCTGAAAGCGAGCCTGGAGCGCGTGATAGTTTGAATTCGCGCGCGACTCGAGCAGGTCAATGTCGTCAAACTGCGGATTGGGCCGCGGAACGAACGGAAGACCCTGTGGCAACACGCTTGGTTGCGGCTGGTTGATGTCGCGAGCTGTCAGCAGCTTGGTTCCTTTCGAACCGACATAAGCGATTTCAACCACGTTTTTATCGCCAAGCTGACGTTCGACGTTGAAGTTCCAGTGCTGCATGTACCCGGTGCGCAGATCGCGCTGAATCGCGAGCGCGGAGTCAGGCAGAGCGAACGGGAAGAACGAAGGAAACGGATTGTTCACCGTCAGCGGTAAACCTGGCAACGAGAAGAAGACGTTGTTATCGAAGAACGGCGAGTTGAAGTAAAGCGCTTCCGCGGGCGCAAGCGGAGATTGATCGTAATAAATTCCGTAACCGCCGCGCAGCACTGTTTTCTCGCCGACGGACCATGCAAACCCAACGCGCGGAGCGAAGTTGTTCTTGTCAGCCTCGAAGCCGCTACGTGGAACGCCGTTCGTGCCGACGCGGACCAGACTGCGCGTTGCCACGTCGTAAATGTTTGCGCGATCTCCAGCGTCGACCGGCGGCGAGTTGTATTCGTAGCGCAAACCGCCGTTGAGCGTGAGCCGCGGCGTGATTCGATAGCTGTCGTTGACGAAGAAGTTGAAGCTGTGGGTGCGGATCTGCTGCGGATTATCTACGCGTGCCACACTGGTCACGAGCGGCAAGCCGAGCAACAAGTCGCCGAGCGCATTGAAGGTAACTTGTCCGAACGGCGAGAACTGAAGTCTGCCGCGCGATTCGACATCGCGAAAAGCGTTTTGCTGCGTAAATCGCACGTCGGCGCCGAATTTCACGATGTGATTGCCGTGCACGTAGCTCGAGTTGTTGATGAACTGGTAAACGTTCGTCACACTCTTCTGCGGATTATTTCCTTCGTCGCCGAGAGGAGAGAATCCAGTGATGGTAATAAAACTCAACCCGAGATCGCGCTCGCGCGGAGAAATCGTCGGCAAACCAACTGCGGAATTCAGCACGCTTGCTTCCTGATTAACTGAAGCCGCAACTCTGCTAAACGCCACCCGGCTCTCGTTAACCAGATTCGGCGTCAATATCCACGTCAACGCTCCCATTCCGTTCTGACTGCGACGCTTCACCGCGTCACCAAATCCAGGCACGAGCGAAAACGATGGACCAGTAAACGGCTCAAAAAGATCGCGGTCGCCGAAGCTGTATCTAAACGTAAGCTGGGCGCGATCGTTCAGATGATGATCGACTCGCGCATCGAAACTGTCGTTGTCGTCACGAAGGATTGGCGACGAGACGAAGTTTTGAAACGGCGCATTTCGATTCGGCAGTGGATAGAGCGCGGCGATTGCACGCCCGATCGGATTGATCAAAAAGTCCGGAATGCGGCCGTTGTCGAACGGCATGCCAGTAAACGGATTGAGCGGCACTCCAAAAACACTCTGCGAGAAGTTTCCGACGCGCTCCTGCGCCGTCGGCACGTTTGTAATGCGTGTAATGCCTTCGCGCGAACGCGTGCCTTCGTAATCAGCGAAGAAGAAGGTTTGATCGTGTCTAATTGGACCACCAAGCGAGCCGCCAAACTGGTTGCGAATGTACTTTGGCCTGGGTTCCGAAGCGGGCGCGAAGAAGTTGCGCGCATCGGTCGCAGCGTTGCGGTGAAATTCGAACGCCGAACCGTGAAAAGCATTCGAACCAGAATTAAGAACGACGTTTACCTGTGCACCAGGGTTACGCCCGAACGAGGCGTCGTAGGTGCTGGTCAGCATCTCAAACTCGCGTATCGCATCGATCGAAGGCCGGACGCCGAAAGTATTCAGCTTCGGGTCGAGGTTGTAAACACCGTCGAGCAGGAAGTTGTTTGCGTCCTCGCGGGCGCCGTTGACGCTGAACGCGAAGTCGCCGCGAACTGAACCAGCAGATCCCTGAGCCGGTGGCACCGCGCCCGGCACCAGCAAACTCAATTCGTAAAAGTTTCGGCCGTCGAGCGGCAAACCAGTTACCTGACGGTTCTCGATCACTGTTCCGAGTGAGGCATTCTCCTTTTTCAGCAGGGCTTCGAACGGCGCGTCGATCTCATATGGATGAAGTGAACCAACGCTGAGGGAGACATCATGTCGTCGCTGTTCATTAACGAGTAACACCAGTTGTTGAACTCGCTTTGCAAAACCATTCGCTTCTACTTCGATCTGATAGTTGCCGGCCGGTATCGAAGTTATGACGTACTCGCCCTCTTCGCCTGTCGTGGCAGTGCGCGTCTCATCCGTATCTGTATTCCGTAGCTTAACCGTTGCGCGTGGAACGCCTGCCCCAGTCTGATCGGAGACTGTGCCGCGCACCGAGGCGCGATGCGTTTGGGCCGCGATGACTGCCGGCAGTAAAAGGGGAAGAACAAATAGGAAGAGAGTTCTAAAGTTCGACTTCAAGATTTAAGGCTCCCCGTTCGAGATTTTGGATGGATAGCGACCCGCGTGTTCGGCAGACCTTAACAAATGAGTTGCTGCTCTGTCTAAGCCTCAGATGTTAGAATGCGCGGAACCTAAAGGGACGTAGACATTACGGCAGAAGCCCGTTTCGAGTTTCAGCTTCGCCGCAAAAGATATTCGCCACAAAAAAGCACAGAAAGCAAAAAGGGTTAAGTAGAACCTTGCTTAGACGGTTAGTGCTTCTTGTGCTGTTTTGTGGCTCATCTCTAGTTTGCGGAGGTCCTAATGCTCTGGATTCTTTTCGCTCTTGGCGCCGCGCTTTCATGGGGACTTTATGGTCCGGCTCTGCATCGCGGCCAGACGGAGCTCGGCAATCCTATGCGCGCCCTGCTGTGTGTGGGTGTCGCTTACTTCCTGATTGGTGTCCTCGTGCCCGTAATAAGTCTTTCCGCACAGGGACAGCTTAACGGTTTCTCAATGAAAGGTTCTGTCGGCGCCACCATTGCCGGCGCGCTCGGCGCAGTCGGGGCCGTTTGTATCATCTTTGCTTTCAGATCCGGCGGGTTACCGACGTATGTTATGCCGCTTGTGTTTGCCGGGGCGCCACTCGTGAATGTGCTGTATTCGATGTGGCTGCATCCGCCAAAGACTTCGCCCAATCCGTTGCTCTATCTTGGTTTTGTTTTGGCTGCTCTCGGCGGTGGTTTGGTGCTTTACTTCAAACCGTCGTCGTAAGCGAGATCTTCGTGTCTCCCCTTTGAACGAGAGTTTTTTACACGAAGGAGATCAGAATGAAGAACACACGGGTTTTAGTGCCGGCGATTTTGTTGCTGGCTTTGGCGCAACAGGCGTTGGCCCAATCCGCTGCGAGCTGGCCGCAATGGCGTGGCCCAAATCGTGACGGCATCTCGAAGGAAACAGGGCTTCTCAAGCAGTGGCCCGCGGAAGGTCCGCCACTCGTTTGGAAGGCTTCGGGCGCCGGCGGTGGCTACTCCTCGTTCTCAGTTGCCAACGGCAAGTTGTACACGATGGGACTGCGCGGTGAGCGTGAGTTCGTCGTGGCGTTTGACGTGGCGACGGGCAAAGAGGCATGGGCCACACCGCACGGAAGCGCTTTTCGTAACGACCGTGGTGATGGTCCAAGAGGCACGCCGACAGTCGACGGCGACCGAGTTTATGCACTCGGCGGCAGCGGCGACCTCACGGCGTTTGAAGCCCGTACCGGGAAGATCGTCTGGTCCAAGAACGTGTTACAGGAGTTTGGCGGCTCAAACATCACGTGGGGAATCAGTGAGTCGCCGCTCGTGTTGGGAAACAAAGTGCTCGTGAATGCTGGTGGTCCGGGCGCTTCAATCGTGGCGCTGAACAAGGATAACGGTGCGGTGATCTGGAAGAGTCAGAGCGATCGCGCTGGTTATTCGTCGGCCATTCCGGTGGAATTAAACGGCACGACGCAGGTTGTGTTCTTCACAGCTCAGCGAGCGGTTGGACTCGACGCGAAGGACGGCCGGTTGTTGTGGGAATATGGAAAACCGTCAAACAGAGTCGCGAATGTGGCAACGCCGATTGCGCGCGGGAATCGTGTGTTTATTTCGTCTGACTACGGGACTGGCGGCGGTGTGGTCGAGATCAGCGCCGACAACAGCGCCAAGGAGATCTGGTTTACGCAGGACATGCGCAATCACCACAGCAGCTCGGTGCTGATTGGTGATTACCTGTACGGTTTCTCGAGCGCCATTCTTACTGCGATACGGTTTGATACGGGCGAGATCGCGTGGCGCGATCGCAGCGTGGGCAAGGGTTCGCTGGTGTTTGCGGATGGCAATCTCTACTGCTTCAGTGAGAATGGCATCGTCGGGCTCGTGGAAGCGACGCCGACTGGTTACAAGGAAAAGGGACGCTTCCGGCTTGCGCAGGGCAATCTGCCGACGTGGACGCATCCGGTTGTTGTGGGTGGGAGATTGTATCTACGGGATCAGGATACGATTTACGCCTATGATGTCCGTCAGAAATAAGCCACAGATCGGACGGATTTTTAAATGCAGATCAGCGCGGATCTCTTTAAAGATCCGTGTTATCCGTGGCTATCTTTTGGCTTGCTTCAAGTAGTCACGGGCTTCGCGTAGTTCGAGCAGGTTCGCGTCGGCCTGTTTCCATTGATCGATCAGGGCGGCGTAGGCGGTTTGAGCGCCGGATTGATCTCCGGTCTGGGCGGCCGCGCGGGCTGCGCCGAGTAATGAACGTGCGCGATTTGGTTGTCGCTGCAACGCTATTTTGAACTGCTCGGCTGCCTCAGCGGGTTTGCCTGCACGCAAAAGGATCTCGCCGAAGAGTTCGTGTGATGGTTTGATGAGGCTGGGTGGTCCGTATGGCGCGCTCGTAGCTTCTTCCAGCGCGGTTGCTTTCTTCATCAAATCAATAGCCTTCGCTTGATCCTTCTTCATCGACGCACTCAAAGCCGCGATCTCAAGTTCTAGAATTTCCGCATTAGATGATGCGCTACGACTCGTTCTGAGTGTTTGCAATTCGTTGATGTTTTGATCGACTGCAGATCCGTTTACGGCGGCTGCCAGACCTCGAATAAACAACGGCAAAGTCACACTGGCTGATGACGTGCGCATGGTCGCGCCCGAATTGTGACTGCCGTGACTGCCAGTCATCGACGCTGTCTCAGGAGTCGAAGGAGCTTTGCTCTCGGCAAAGAGCTCGGTGGCGAGATTCCATCTCTCAGTTTCGACCACAAACGCCGCGGCCATGTTGGCGTAATTATTTTCGTAGTAGCCCGGTCGCAACTTGTTATCGTAAGTCGACTCCGACATCACCTTCTTCATCAAAGTCAGCAACTTCTCGGCGTCGCTGTAACGTCCCTGTTGGAGATAGACGTAGAGCAACCAGTGCAGACTGTGATAGTCGCGCACGTTGACCGATAGGTTCTTGCGTTTCATCCACGCATCTGACGATTCCCAAGCCGCTTCATTCGACGCTGCGGCTTCGGGCCACATTCCGAGTTGCAGGAAAATATGAGACGGCATGTGGCGCGCGTGATGAGCTTCGGGCGCGATGCTGGCGTAGCGGCGCGCAGCGGGTAGCGCGAGAATCGCGTGATCCGGATCGTCAAAGGCGTGAATGATGTAATGAGCAGCGCCGGGGTGGTTTGGATTCTTTTGATAGACCTCCAGAGCGATCGCTCCGGCTTTGGCTTGCAAGCGATAACCCTTCTCGCCGCCCGCGATACCGAGCAGTGAGAGAGAATAAAACGCGGCGGCGTCGAGATCTTCCGGATATGCGCGATAGACCTTCTCCATCGCCGCCGAATAGGCGAGATCACGCGCGCGTTTGTCACCCTCACCGTAAAGCAAACGGACCGCATTGAGATACCCGCGCTCTCGCTCAGTCAATTTCGGTGTTTCCTTGAATTTAGCGACGACGGCGCGAGCGGCAGTGAGATCCTGCTCAGACCAGAGCGGATGATTGTAGGTCATCGCCTCGCCCCAATAACCCATCGCGAAGTCAGGATCAATCTTCGTCGACTCACGAAACGCCTCGAGCGCCTCTTCGTACCAGAACGAATGCAAAGCCGCGAGCCCGCGCAGAAACGGCGCCTGCGCCTTTGCCGATCCAGACGTAGGAAACTCAACTCGCCCGAGCTTGGATTCCTGCGCGCTTACGCTCAAGCCGAAGACGACCAGGACAACAACGATACTCAGCAAACGTCTCATAATCCGTTTTCCTATCCGTGTAATCTGTGGCTACTTCTTTCCGATCGCATAAAGATGCAGCGCGGTGCGAATGTAAATCCGGCCATCCGAAATCGCCGGTGAACTCAGCACGTAATCATTCAAAGGATTTTCTGCCAGTACCTCAAACTTCGGCCCAGCAGCAACAACCGTAGTCAATCCATCTTCATTGGTGATGTAGATCTTTCCATCCGCAAGCACTGGAGAGCCGCTGTAGGTGCCAGGCTTGATGCGTTGCTGTGCATAAAGCTCGGCGCCAGTCTTGGCGTCGAGACACCACATGATCCCGCGATCGTTGATCATGTAGAAATACTTT
>Ga0070698_100007724_pt1 | contig 11632 bp, 9 predicted proteins | sample KBSK1502metaG_FD_65477 | JGI IMG/M metagenome (GOLD analysis project Ga0070698, IMG submission 65477) | Corn, switchgrass and miscanthus rhizosphere microbial communities from Kellogg Biological Station, Michigan, USA - KBS K1-50-2 metaG | ecosystem: Host-associated > Plants > Roots >...
ACGGCGTCGGCGACCAGCGTCTCCGCCGTGATCGGCGACTTCCACGAGCCATACGGCGCGACGATCTGCGCGCGCGGAGCATGTGAGGGCACGAGCAACCATCCTATCCAGGTGCGCACGACACGCACGGCGGTTTCGCCCAGTGTATCACCCTTCCGCGCGCCGTCAGCGCGCCGCGTGGAGTGTCGCGCACATCTACCCCATCTTTTCCAATCAACCGACTCCTGCTACACTGGCATAGATAATGTTGGGCGAGGCTGGAAGGGTGGACGGGGTGGAGGAGAGCGGAGGACAGGAGCGGATGGGCGCGTCGGCATTCAATCCCGGCGCGCAAGAAGAAGCAGACGGCCATGCGGCCAGAGAAACCCCGGAGAACGCCGAGGACGTCGCGCCGACACATGCGCTGGACGCGCTCGCTTCGGCCGCCGCTGCGGACGAGGACGCGCTCCATTCGCAACCTACCGATCTCTCGCTCATCGCCATTGGCGGCGCACAGATCGGCGATGCGGCGCCTGCCGAGGCGGAACCCCTGGCGCGGCGCCGGAGATCGCCTCTCGTGTTCCCGCGTGGGCGTCTGGCCCTGCTGGCGCCACTGGCGGCGGCGCTGCTGATCGTTGGGGTCGTCTTGAGCGGGCTGGGTCTGCAGGGGGCTAACATCGCGAACCTGGTGAGCGCGCCCTTCCTCGCCGCGCGCGCGCACGCCACGCCAACCCGTGCGCCGACTGCGACCGCCACCATCACGCCCGTCTACACCACGCCCACGCCACGCACGCCGACGCCGCGCGAGCGCGCACGGCGATTGAACGCGGCGATGGGCTGCGTCAACGGCGCTCCACCCGCCCTGACAAAGCCGATCTACACGAGCAAGAACTTTCTCCCTGGCGCGCCAACGCCCAATGAGGTCGCGTTGACCTTCGACGATGGACCGACACCCTACACGACGCCGCCGATCCTCGACTACCTGGAACAAAACCACGTGCCTGCCACGTTCTTCGTGGAGGGGTCGTATGCGCGCATTTGGCCGTATCTGGTGCAGCGCGAGTGGAACGACGGCTTCGCCATCGGTATGCACAGCTGGGACCACCCCGTGCTGACGATACTGCCCGACAGTCAGATGCCACACCAGTTCGGCGAGTCGATGGACGCGATTCACGCCGCGATCGGCAAAGACGCGTGCATCTGGTTCTGGCGTCCGCCCTATGGATCGTACAATCCGCGCATCCTGGGCATCGCGCAATCCTATGGGCTGACGACGGTGATGTGGGACGACGACTCGGTGGATTACTCACGTCCTGGCCCGCAACAGATCGCGGCGACGGTGCTCTCTGAGGCGCATCCGGGCGCGGTGATCCTCATGCACGACGGGCCGGCGCGGCGCGAGCAGACGCTGGCGGCGCTGCCGCTTATCCTGGCGGGGCTAAAGGCGCGCGGGCTGACGCCCGTGACGCTGCCACAGTTGCTGGCCGATAGCCTCTATCCCGGTGTCGATACTGTCCTATACCCAGGCCGCGACAAACCCGACCTCACCACCTGAGCCAGGGCGTTTCCGCGCGCTCGATGCGCTCCACTGCAGGGATGATCGGGCGACCGAGTCCCCACGCAGCTAGACGGTCGCACGAATATAGACCGGCGTGCCGAGCGTGACCCATGCGTAGAGCCGCTCGGCGTCGGCGATGCGCATGCCGACGCAGCCATGCGACCCTGTCTCCCAATGGCCATCTGGGAGTTGGTGGGGCGTGTTGCTGCCCGGTCCGAACCACGAGTGCCACCAGGCGTCATGCAGATAGTAGCCGTCCTCGCGGAACTTCATCGCATAGTTGATGTGCGTCGGCGCGTACCAGTAGGGTGACCCCTGCGGCCAGGGCGAATTGAAGACCTCCTGATAGCCATCACCCTGATGCTCGACGCACTGCGCGTTGTGGCTCGTCGTCGGCGCGGTGTTGCTGACCCAGCGCTTGTCCGAGCACTCCTTGAGGAAGACATGAAACACCCCGGTTGGCGTGGGCAGCTCCGGTCGTCCTGTCTCGACGGTGAAGGTGAAGGCGAGCGCGCCATCGCGGTATGCGTAGAGTTGTTGGCGCGAGAGGCTGACAAGGATGACTTTGCCAGTCGCCTCTGGCGCGGCGGGAACCCCGGCGGGGCGCGGCGTCGACGTGCGGGTAGGCCCAAGTGTCGGCGCCGGGGTCACGGTCGGATCGGGAGCGGTGGTCGGGGTGGGAATCTCATCCTGCGCGCTGGCGTCGGGCGTATTAGTCGTCGTGACCGAAGGCTGCGTCCCACCGAGCGAGACACGCGCCGAACAGGCCACCAGCAGCGATGACAGCAACACGATCCCCGTCAGCATGACCCATGGAACATGCGCTCTCCGGGTTGGTGGCGTCCACATCCGCAGCCTCCTTGCCTGTACATCGTGCGCGCCGCGCGCAATGAGTCCCCCTGAAAAGAGGCGCCCTACTGTATATGATGCATGAGCAAGGCAAAAGTTGACACCCAGCGCGCGACGCGAGCGAAATTGGTTCCCCCGATTCCATTGTGCCTCGCAGACACACCAACGCGCATCCCTGGCCCGCGAGTGACCAGTGATGCGCGCGGCAATGGCATCGTGTCGTGCGGCTCGATCCGCAGCGCCCTCCGCGACTGGGATGGGAGAGCGCTACGCTGAATTCAGACGAGTCGCATGCTGCGCGAGCTACGTAACAGCCGTACACTCGCACAAGCGGTCTCCATACACTCTACTGTACCTGCCATGCGACGCATGTGCAATGAATTACTTCACAAAGTACCGCCTGCGAAACCATTAGCAAGAAGGAAAGGGTGAAGCACGTGAGGGCCGAAGGCAAGACAAGGGATTCTTATTAGGGCCTGTCCGCAAACCTGCGTAAACTGCGGGTATGGGCAGACATGAACTGACAGATGCACAGTGGCTCAGGCTAGCTCCCCTGCTTCCACCTCAGAAACCGCTTGTTGGCCGACCTAACCATTCCCATCGACGCATCCTCAATGGTATCCTCTGGATTCTGGCGACCGGCGCTCCGTGGCGGGATCTGCCGGAGCGCTTCGGTCCCTGGCACACGATCGCCAGCCGCTTCTACCGCTGGCGGCGCGCTGGTGTCTGGCAACGCATCCTGGCTGCCTTGCGGCAGCTCGCTGACCGCCTTGGCGAGTTGGACTGGTCGCTCCACTTCCTCGACAGCACGAGTGTGCGCGCTCACCAACATGCTGCAGGTGCCAAGGGAGGTCAAGCGAGCGAGGCGCTGGGCCGAAGCCGCGGCGGCTTCAGTACTAAGATCCACCTGCGCGCGGACGGCCATGGCCGTCCCTTGGCGCTGTTGTTGACGGCTGGTCAGCGCCATGATCAGATCATGTTCGAACCCTTGCTCAGGCACGGCAACGTCAAGCGGGACGGGCCAGGTCGCCCCCGCCGTCGACCGCAGCGTGTGGTCGCCGACAAAGGCTACAGTAGTCGGCGCATCCGGAGTTGGCTCCGCCAGCACGGCATCCGCCACACCATTCCCCATAAACGGAACGAATGTCAGCGTGGACCCTTCGACCGCGCCTTGTACCGGGCGCGGGGACTGTTCTGGCGGACTTGCGCTACGGGTGTAGCCTGGGAGCATGACGCCAGACAACCGCATCGCCGAGTTGGAAGCCGAGAATGCCGCCTTGCGGGCGCGGGTGGGCGAGATTCCGCTGCTGCAGGCGCAGATCCAGGAGCTGGTCGCCCAGGTCCAGGACCTGCATGCGCGACTCGCCAAGGCGACCAAAGACAGCCACAACAGCGGCAAACCGCCCTCGACTGACCCGCTGGGCCGCAAGCGCCCCCGGAGTCAACGACGACGCAGCGGCAAGAAGCCCGGTGGGCAACTGGGACACCCAGGGGAGACGCTGCATCTGGTCGCTACCCCGGATGAGGTGGTCGATCACCGTCCCGCGGTGTGCGTAGGATGTCAGGCGTCCTTAGACGAGATGGCGCCCGTGGTGCTCTACGAGCGACGCCAGGTGCGCGACCTGCCACCGGTGCGCCTGCTGGTGCGCGAGCATCGCGCGCTGCACGTGCGCTGTCGAGCGTGCGAGCAGGTGAGCGTGGGTGCCTTCCCGGCCGAAGCCCCGAGTCGAGCGCAGTACGGACCCCGTCTGCGAGCGCTGGCGGTGTACCTGCTGGAGCAGCAGCTCATCCCGTACGCACGGGTGCGCGAGGTGTTCACCGATCTGGTGGGCGCGCCGGTCTCCTTGGGCACGCTCACCCGCTGGGTGCGACAGGGAGCCCAGACGCTGCGACCGGTCGAGGCGCAGATCAAAGCGGCGCTGCAGCGCGCTGCCGTGCTGCACAGCGATGAGACGGGCGTGCGCCGCGCCGGAACGCTGGCGTGGGCGCACGTGGCGAGTACGAGCCGGCTGACGCACTACGCCATCCATGCCAAGCGGGGCAGTGACGCGACCGACGCCATCGGGATCTTGCCCGGCTACCAAGGCGTGAGCGTGCATGACGGCTGGAAACCCTATCGCCGCTACACACAGTGCCGCCATGCGCTCTGCAACATTCACCATCTGCGCGAACTGACCTTCCTGGAAGAGGCGTACGACCAAGCGTGGGCCAAGGAGCTCAAGGGGGCGCTGTTGGAGATGAAGGCCGCGGTGGAGGCAGCGCGTCTGCGTGGGGAGGACCGCCTGGGTGACGCCAAACGCAGCGCCTTCGTCACCCGCTACGAGGAACTGCTGGCGACCGGGCTCGCCGCCAACCCTCCTCCAGAGCGACGGTCTGGACAGCGAGGGCGTGTGAAGCAGTCTCCGGCGCGCAACCTGCTCGAGCGGCTCCTCTTCGGGCAGCGAGAGACGCTCGCCTTCCTTGACGACTGCACCATCCCCTTCGACAACAACCAGGCGGAGCAGGATCTGCGCATGCTCAAGGTGCAACAAAAGATTGCCGGGTCCTTTCGCGCGGACACTGGCTCCGAGGCGTTCGCCTGCATCCGTGGCTACCTCTCCTCGATGCGCAAGCAGGGGGTAGCGCTCCTGGCTGCCCTGCAGACCGTCTTCACCGACCAGCCGCTCTACCCCGCCTTTGACTGAACAGTCCCATCGCGGATAGCCAGGCGTCTCACCAGCCTGTACCCGGCGGAAGAACGCTTGGAATGCGCGCTCAACCCGGAGCGCCACATCTCGCAAGACCTGGCTGTGGACTTCGCCGTATTCCGGCATCGCCTCCTTGATGCCCGGTAACTCGGCCTTCTGCTGATAGTACGTGACGGAGGCACCGCGCATCCGCCACGCCTCTCGGCGCTCGCCAACGGCGGCATTGTAGACGTGGCGACAGAGGATCAGCGTGCGATCCAGCGCCTGCTCCTGCTCTGGCGCTGGCTTCAGTTTGTACTTAAAGGTCTTGCGCACCGAATGCTCTGCCACGATCTATCGCCCCTTCTGGCTTTCGACATAGCGTTTCAGGGTTTCAAGTGTCACAAAGCGCAACGCTTCGCCTGCTGTGGACGCCGCCAGATCTCACCTGCGCTCACTGGCCACTCGTCGCAGCTACCCGCCGCACTAGCCACCTAGCTTCACTTACAGAAAATCTGTCAGAAAGCCCCCGGCTTCAGTCGGGGGATGAATGGCCTTTCCGCCGTGCCGATTTTGCGCCAGTCAGGCAGACCAGGTATCTTAGGTATCTATGGAGCAGCAGACAGTACACAAGACCTTCAAATACAAACTCAAACCCACGCCAGAGCAGGAGCGAGCCATGGCGTTTGTCTTGCGCCGCTGCCGTGAACTCTATAACGCCGCGTTGCAAGAGCGCAAAGAGGCGTGGCACAAGTGCGGAGTGAGTGTCACTGTCGCCCATCAGAGCGCCCAACTCCCCGCCATCAAAGAGGTGCGGCCAGAGTACCACGACATTCACTCGCAGGTCTTGCAGGACATACTCACCCGGCTAGACAGAGCGTTTCAGCGGTTCTTTGCCCGCGTGAAGGCGGGCGAGACGCCGGGGTATCCCCGCTTTCATGGCGCCAATCGCTACAACAGCTTCACTTACAAGCAATTTGGCAACGGGGCCACCCTAGATAATGGCTTCCTCGTCCTCTCCAAGATCGGACGCATTGCGGTGCGGTGGAGTCGCCCGTTGGAGGGGACACCCAAAACGATCACGATCTCTAGAGAAGCGGACGGCTGGTACGCGTGCATCTCCTGCGCGGATGTGCCAACGCAGCCGCTTCCCGCTACCGGGCAGGAAACCGGCATAGACCTGGGCATAGAGGCGTTCGCCACGCTGTCAGACGGCACACGCATCTTTTCCCCCGGCTGGTATCGCCGTGCCGAACGCGCGCTGAAAACCGCGCAGCGTCGTGTCTCGCGTCGCAAGCAGGGGAGCAACCGCAGGCGCAAAGCGGTGCAACTGCTCGCCAAAGCCCACCAGAAGGTGAAGCGCCAGCGGCAAGACTTCCACCATAAGACGGCGCTCGCCCTCGTGCAAAGCAACGATACGATCTATCACGAGGACTTGCAGACGGCCAACATGGTCAAGAACCACCACCTTGCCAAGTCGATTAGCGACGCGGGTTGGAGCCAGTTCTTGAGCATCCTCTCCTACAAGGCAGCATGGGCCAGTCGGAGAGCAATCGCGGTCAATCCTGCGTTCACAAGCCAGACGTGTTCTGGCTGTGGGATTGTGGTCTCCAAGGGCTTATCCGTCCGCTGGCATTCCTGCCCGAACTGCGGAACCAGCCTTCACAGGGATCACAACGCGGCAAGGAACATCGAGCGGCTTGGGCAAAGCCGTCGGGGAGCGGTGGCGTAGGCTGCCGCGAAGAACCGAGCATCTCGCGGCTTGAGCCGGGGGAGTGTCAAGAGAGCGAGATGATGGCGCTGCGTTGCGCGCTCTCACGGGCTGACTCGATCACGCGCAGCACGGCTACCGCCTCGGCAAGCGAGACGGGGGGCGGCCCCCCCGCGCGTATGGCGTCGCGGACGAGGGCGTAATAGGTCTCGTAGCTGCCCGGAGCCGTCTCGACACGCCCATCGACGGGCATGCCCGCGATCTCGGTCACGAGCCGCCCCCACGATTCTGGCGGCTCCTCTCCCCAGCCCTCATCGCCAGGGCGTCCGCCTAAGCGTAAAGCGTCCTCCTGCGGGTCGACGCCGTCCTTTTCGTATACACCGCGCAGCCCGACCGCTCGGTAGCGTGGCGCGGGTTTACGTGGCAAGACACTCATCCACAGGTGCGCCGTCTGACCACCTGCAAAACGCAACGCCACGAAGGTATCGTCGTCAATGGTCGCGCCAGGGCGGCGCGTTTCCGCCTCGGCGTAGACCGAGACCGGGCGCCCGAAGAGCACCATTGCCTGGTCAACCAGGTGCGCGCCCAGATCGAAGAGCAGCCCGCCACCCTCTTCCGGCGCGGCGCGCTCGCGCCAGGCGTCGGCGTTTGGGACGGGATGGAAGCGCTCAAAGCGGCTCTCCAGCCGTACGACCTTGCCAAGCGCGTCACCCTCGATCAACCGCCGCAGGGTGATGAAATCGCCATCCCAGCGGCGGTTCTGGAAGACCGAGAGCAGCTTGCCCGCGCGTTCCGCCGCCGCACCTAGGCGCTCGGCTTCCGCGCCCGAGGGCGCGACAGGCTTATCAATCACGACCGGCAGGCCGGCCTCGAGCGCGGCGACGCCAATGGGAACATGAAAACGATTCGGCGTCGCGACGACCACGAGATCAAGCTGCGCGGCGTCGGCGAGCATCGCGTCGGACGACGAGTAGACGCGCGCCGCGGGGAAATCGCGTCTGGCTCTTGCCTGCCGCGCCTGATCCGCCGTCACGATAGCAGCCACCGCCAATCCCGGCGTCGAGGTGATGAGCGGGGCATGGAATACCGTTCCCGCCAGCCCAAAGCCCACGATGCCCACACGGAGCGGTGGCGCTCCCTCCCCTGTCGCGGCCATGTACTCGCTCTCCCGTCGGTTCTAACGTAGACCCGTTGCGTTCCGCCTACGTGTGAGGGCGTCCACCAGGACGGCGAGGAGAAGCACCACACCCTCAACCATATTTTTTACTGCCGTGGATTGTCCAATAAGGTCTAGTCCATTTTCGAGGCTTCCGACGACCAGTGAGCCGAGTACGACGGCCCACACAGAGCCGCGGCCACCGAAGAGGCTGACGCCACCAATGACCGCCGCCGCAATGGCGCTCAGCAGCAGCGTTTGATCCACCGCCGACGCCGCCGAGACCTGGCGCGATGCGAGCAGAATGCCGCCGATCGCCGCGAGCATCGCGGCCAGCGAAAAGATCATGATGCGGAGACCCACCACACGGATACCAGCCCGGCGCGCCGCCTCAGTGTTGCCGCCGACTGTATAGACGTGGCGTCCGAAGCGGGTGCGTGTCGTGATGAGCCAGAAGATGATGAGCAGTCCTAACAGGATGAGCGCGACCAGCGGGACACCGAGATAATTGTCGAAGAACACGAGAACGGCGACGACGATCGCCGCCACCAGGCCGATGCGAAATGCAAGTTGTCCAACCGTCATCACCGGCAGCCCGGCCCGCTGTCTCGCCGCGCGTGAGATCACCAGGCTCAGCGCGTAGATAACGACCAACGCAATCGGGATGCCGATCCCGAGATACTCAGGCATATAGGTGACTGCGATGCGGTTGATTGCGTCGTCGCGAATGGGCAGGGTGGTCTGCGGATACAGTACCAGCAAGAGCAGCCCCTGATAGAAGATCAATGCGGCGAGCGTCACGATAAACGACGGCATGCGCAGGACGGAGATGAAGAAGCCGTTGATCGCGCCGATCAACAATCCGGCGACGATCGCCGCTAAGATCGCCGCCCATGCTGGCCAGCCCTGTCGCGCTGAGAGCACGCCCATGAATGCTCCACAGAGGGACGCGACCGCAGCAAGGGAGAGATCAATCTCGCCGATCAGCAGCACGAGCACCGCTCCCAGTGCCACGATGGCGATCGTGATGATCTGCTGCACCAGGTTCGTGAGGTTTTGGGGAGTGAGAAAGAAGCCACCGCCGGCGATCTGGAAGTAGATCGCGATGAGAACTAACCCGATGAAGACGGGTAGCTGTCCCAGATCACTGCCGAGGAGTCCACGTACGCGACTGATGAGGCCACCCACGTTCGCAGACGCTGTGGCGGCGCCAGACGCTGAAGACGATTCTGCAGAGATGGCATCAGGCTCCGAGCTGCCCGCGGTGTTGGTGGTCATGAACTGAACTCCTCTTCGAGTGATTCCGAGTGATGGAGACGCCCTATTGCTCCGCGGCCGCTGCTCCGAATTCCGCGCCCGTGATGGCTCCGACAACCTGCTCCGGTGTCGTCTCATGGATATCGAAGGTGGCGACGCGCCTGCCGAGACGCATGACGATCACGCGGTCAACAACTTCGAAGATATCCGCCAGGTTGTGCGAGATCACGACGACGCCTAATCCCTGCTCGCGCAAGGCGCGGATCAGGTTGAGCACCTGTTTCGTCTGCGCGACGCCCAGCGCCGCTGTCGGCTCGTCGAGCAGAACCACACGTGGATTGCGCAAGATCGTCCTGGCGACGGCGATGGATTGACGTTGCCCACCGGAGAGCTGGGCGACTGGTGTGCGCACCGATTTGAGCGTCTTCACGTCGAGCTGCTTGAGCACGCGAAGGGTCTCTACCTCCATCTTCGTCTCGTCGAGACCAAGTGGGGTAATATCCTCGCGTCCCAGATACATGTTGGCGACAACATCGAGATTGTCGCTAAGCGCGAGATCCTGGTACACAGTCTCGATGCCCCAGCGCGTCGCATCCTGGGGCTGTGAGATAGTGACTCTACGGCCCCCGACGAAGATCTCCCCAGTATCAGGGGGATTGACTCCGGAGATCGCCTTCACGAGGGTCGATTTGCCAGCGCCGTTGTCGCCGACCAGGCCGACGACTTCGCCCGCATAGACTTCAAAATCGACGTTCTGCAAGGCCTGCACGGCGCCGAATGCTTTGCTGATCCCCGTCATCCGCAAAACTGGCTCGCCAGCGCGTGTTGGCTTTGCCCCTGGGTTGGGCGATGGTTGAGCGGGTACAGGAACACTGCCCTCAGTCATGACATGCCTCCACGCTCTAGCCTAGGCGTCATCTGGGCTAAGTATAACATCGGCGCCTGAAGATTTGCTTGCGCAACGTCGCCGATTGGACGCCGCAGATAGAACGTATGGGACAGCGCAGAGGCCGTCCCATACATCTACCTGGAGAACCAGGTGGGCGTCTGTGAGGGAGCGGAATGAACGTTGCCGCTCATTCGAATCCCCCTCCTTCAGACAACATTCCAGGAATCAGCTAGCAGACACCGCCAGCGCCAGCAGGAACGTCCTTGCAGACGTCAGCCTTGGAGACAAAGCCATCAGCGATGACCGTGTCCTTGATGTTGGAGATGTCAACCTCAGTCACGGGATTGAGGATGGACTTGATGTCCTTGCTATTGGCGTTCTTGATGGAGGCGCTCGCGATGGAACTGGTGTCCTCGCCCTTGCTGATCGCGGCGACGAGTTTGCCCACGGAGTCCGCCAGCTTCTTGATTGGCTTGTAGATCGTCATGGACTGATCGCCAAGCAGGATGTTGCGGATACCGCTGACCTCAGCGTCCTGCCCGGTGACGAGCACCTTCCCGTTCAGGTGCTGCGCCTTGAGGGCGGCGATGACGGTGTTGGCCATGCCGTCGTTCATGACATAGGCGACCGAAACGTCGTTGTGGGTCTGTGTCAGCGCGGCCTCCATCTCGGCCTGGGCTTTGCCATTGTCCCAGCCCGGCGTGGACTGCTCGTAGACCTTGGTTAGCGCCTTCGAGCTGAAGAGCGGATCGAGGATCTGATGAGCGCCACCGCCGAAGAGTTTGGCGTTGTTGTCAGTATCGGCCCCGTTGATCATGACCGTGTTGTTGTGGCCAGGCGTGACGAATTTCTGGTAGTGGTCGGCGATGTACTGACCCTGCTTCTTGCCGACGTCCACGCCGTCGAAGGAGGCGTAGTACGCCAGGTCGTCGCTCTGGATCAAGCGGTCATACGAGATGACCGGCACATTGCTGGCTTTCGCCTTCGTCACGATCGCCGCCGCCGCCGCGCTATCGAACGGCGCGACCACCAGGATGCAGGCGCCTTTGGTCAGCGCGGCGTCGGCCTGGGTCTGCTGGGTCGTCTGGTTACCTTGCGCGTTAGTAACATCGACCGTCGCGCCTGGCAGGCTCGCTTGGATCGCCGCTACTACATCAGGATGGTCGGCGGCCTCCCAGCGGGCGGCGGTGGCGCTTTCCGGAAGGAGGAAGGCGACGTGTTTGCAGTTTTTGCCGTTGGCGATGCCCTCGCTGGTGCTGCCGCAGGCCGCCAGCGCGCTCACCAAGAGCGCGGCGCCCATGCCAGCCACCACCAGTGTTCGCCATCGTGGGTTACCAATGAACCTCATGAGTTAGGTTGCTCCGTTCTTGTCGTACGTCCGAAGTAACAGTGCTGTGAACGCCGTTGGCCCAGCGTGTAGAGCGCCAGAACCCTGAGTGTCGTCAAAGCCGAGAGCCACCCCCTTCCATACATGCCTTATTTACCATACTGCGCTCGTTGTGTAGCGCGGTTGGAGTGAAAAGCCTGTTCCACCATGAGGCTTGTGTATAGGATATACCGATGCCAC
>Ga0070698_100007725_pt1 | contig 11632 bp, 10 predicted proteins | sample KBSK1502metaG_FD_65477 | JGI IMG/M metagenome (GOLD analysis project Ga0070698, IMG submission 65477) | Corn, switchgrass and miscanthus rhizosphere microbial communities from Kellogg Biological Station, Michigan, USA - KBS K1-50-2 metaG | ecosystem: Host-associated > Plants > Roots >...
CCCACAGGAAGTAGACCGACCAGTGCGCGCCGCCCGAGCCAGAGCCGGTCCAGAACCGCTGGGTCGGGGTGCCGGGAAACGCACTCGTCTCGATGCTCGGGTTGTATGCGCCGTAGTCGACGATCGATTCGAGCTCGATCAACGTCGGCAACCGCCAGCCGGTCCCCGATAGCGAGAGCTCGTGGCACGTGTAGTCGGCCGTGGTCCAGGTCATTTGCGACGCCGAGGCAACCTGCTGCCAATGGAGGCCGGTCACGGAGTCCGTGACGACGCTACCACTGGTGACATAGTTCGCGGGCGTCGGGTTATCGGGAGGCACCGGCCACGCGCTCCACTCGAAGTCGACGTTGCGGGGCACTGCTGCATCCGGCGATACGTTTCCATCGCCTCCGCTGTCGCTGCTGCCGCTGCCGTTCGGGTTACCGCCATCGGGCGTTGCGCTTGTGTCCGTGTCACCGCCGCAGGCCGTCAGCGCGAGCCCACCGATCACGAACAGACGGACGACAAACGACGTGGACGATAACAGGGCGGACTGCATCAAAGAGCTCCTCGACGACGGCACGATCCTCCTTAAACGCTCGCCGGGCACTCCATGGGAACCTTTTCTGAAGGGACGTGAGTGTCGGGTGTTTGTTAGAGGGCTCGCAGGCATGCCTGGCTGATCCAGTCGACGACTGCGCCTTTGAATTGCGGACACTGCTGCGCATACGTCGTGATGGCTTCGGCAGCTTCGTATGCGGGCCCGGCCGCTATCCTGCTCGCCTCTTCGGCGGCATCTCCGTCGGCAGCCCGTCGTGCGTCGTCTTCGGACCAGAGCGCAGCACGTACAGCGAGAGCGATGCAATCTGCCAGCGCCACTGCCTGCGCATGCAGGTTGCCATCGCCCGAGACCTCGTTGGCCAAAAACCGAACGCGGGATACGAAGGATGCCAGCTCCGTCGCCGTGGCTCGTAGCTGCGCAGCAGTGTCATCGCTTGGCAGACGCAACGATTCCTGGACCGCATCACGAGCGCGAACCAATACCAAGTCGTCGCCGACGTAACGCCCGAATTGCGGATCGCGCTGAACCGTAACGCGCCATGCGTCGATCGCCGGCGCCATCACAGCACTTGCTGCTGCGACAAGCACTCGCTTGCCCAACGGCACGAGCGACCAAACCCACACGCGAAGGTCTGCGGGTGGTTCGCGGAGTGCTCGCTCCAGGTACTGACGCGCCTCGTCCACGCGGCAACGTATAACGCGCCGAACATCAGCTGTCGCGCTTGATCGACCCAACCACAAACTTCACAAGCGCCAGAGCGTTAGCTATCCCCCCGACTCGGCGGCGGCTTGAGGCCGTACTTCTCCATCTTGTAGATCAACGCGCGGCGAGATAGTCCGAGCCGACGCGCGGCGCGCGTTTGGTTCTGATCTTCGGCTTCGAGCGCAGCGACGATCGCAGCGCGTTCGACCTCCGCGAGGTGACCGCGCATGTCGGCGGCCGGCGCGACGGGGCGCAGTCGCTGGCCGGCATCGCGCAGCTTCTCGGGCAAATCGGCCGCGGTGATCTGATCACCGCACAATACGAGCGCGCGCTCGATCGCATTCTTGAGCTCGCGTACGTTGCCGGGCCAGGTGTACGCGGTCAGCGCGTCGCGTGCGTCTTCGCCGAGCGTCGGGGCAGCGCCGCCCTGCTCGGTGGCGGTTTGTCGTGCGAAGTGCTCGGCGAGCGGCACGATCTCCATCTGGCGATCGCGCAGCGGAGGCACCGCGATCGTGAAGCCGCCGATCCGGAACAACAGATCCTGGCGGAAGCGGCCCGCGCGCACTTCTGCTTCGAGATCGCGATGCGTCGCGGCGACGACGCGCGCGTTCGTCGCGATCTCCGCCGTGCCGCCGACGCGCATGATCATCTTGCGCTCGAGGACGCGCAGCAGCTTCGCTTGCAGTGCGAGCGGCATGTCGCCGATCTCGTCGAGAAACAGCGTGCCGCCGTCGGCGGCTTCGAAGAACCCGACCTTGCGCTTGTCGGCGCCTGTGAACGCGCCGCGCTCGTAGCCGAACAGCTCGCTCTCGAGCAGCTGCTCCGGCAGCGCCGCGCAGTTGATCTTGATGAGCGGCTTGTCGCGGCGGCCAGATTTCTGGTGGATCGCCTCTGCGATGCCTTCTTTGCCGACGCCGGTTTCGCCGAGGATCAGGATCGTCATCTGACTGTCGGCGATGCGATCGACGAGCGTGTACACGCGTCGCATCGCCGGATCGAGCACGATCGGCTCGTTGATCGCTGGCACCGAGCCGCTCTCGCGCGGCGAGCGGCCGGTGCGTAGGCCTTGGCGAACTGCGCCGATCAGCGTCTCGACCGTGGTGCCGTCTTCGGGGCATTGCGCGCTCGCCGCTTTCGCGGGCACGCCGGCGCCGCGCGCGAAGTCGAGCAGGTTCGCCATCGCGGCTTCGCCTTCGGATCGACCGAGCTCGGGCAGGATGACGAGGTAATCGTCGCCCGCATCTTCAGCCATCAAGTCCATCGGTCGCAGCGAGCGCGCCATCGCTTCGAGCACGGCGTCGTTCGCAACGCGCACGAGCCCGATCGTCAGCGGCCGGTGGTAGCGCAGCGAGCGATCGACTTCGGCAACGAGACGCGCTTCACCGCGCACGTCATCGGCGATCGGCGACGACCGGCGCAACCCGCTTGTCACGCCGACGACGGCGAGGATCGAGCCGATCGCGATCTCGTCACCGCTCGTCACGCGGACGACGCCTTCGATCTTCTCGCCGTTGACGCGCGTGCCGTTGCGCGAGCCAAGATCCTCGACCTCGATCAGATCGCCGACGCGCCTCACGCGTGCGTGCATGCGCGAAACTTTTTCGCTCTCGACGTGCACCGTGGCGCCGCGCGAGCGGCCAAATGTGACATCCACCGCTTCGGGCAAATCGACGACGCGCGAGCCGCGGTCCTCGCCTTCGACGTGGATCACGAGGAATGCGTGTGCGGCGGGTTCTGTCGAGAACGCCGTACCTGCTTCCTGAGTTAGTGGCTCGGTTACCATTGGTTTGTACGAATCGTGCACAGTGACCAAATCTCGCGCACTAGGCGCGGCAACAATTCAGCGTTCCGTCGTGGCCTCGTGGTTGCTAACATCATTATGCATGGAGGGGACCATCCGGTGCGTTGTGCTGGCCGGCGTCCTCGTCGGATGCCATTCCGACGACACCGCTGTTCCCGATGGGGAGGTCGTGGAGAATGGACTCTTCGTGGACTGGTCGAGTCAACCCAGTACATGGCCGAGTGATCTTGGCGACGCGGTCACGCTCGAGCGCGCGCGGTTTGCCGTCGATAGCTTGCGCGTGATCGGGGACGCTGGACCTGGGGATCCACGCACCACGAAGGTGACTTTCGAGGTTCGCTGGGACGATAGCAGCCAACCATCTGATGTTGTGTTCAGCGAAGCGCCGCCGGGGCTGTATTCGCAGGTCTCGATCGTGTTCGATGGTCATCTCGCCGACGACTCGTTCGAAATCCGCGGGCACGTCTTCGTTAACGGCAACGATTGGGAGTACCGGATCGAGGACCAGAACCCGCTCGGCTTCACGATTCCGATCGACATGATGCTGAGCCCCGGCGGGTCTGCGACGGTTCGCGTGCGCGTCGACTTCATTCACGCGCTCGATGCGATCGACTTTAGCACGCTACGCATCGATGATGGCCACCTCGAGCTCGAGGCGATCGACACGCAGATGCCGAGTTTTCGGCAAAAGCTCGTCGAGAGCTTCGTGCTGGTCGACAACTAATCGCGGATGCTGATGCCCTGCTTGGTGACCTCGATGCGGTTGGCGTCCACCTTGAGCACACCTTCGAGGTACTGCTTCGCCGATGCGCGAATATCGATGTGAGCGGCGCGTGCGGCGAGCATCGTCATGCTGATGATCGCCGCGTGCTCGAACATGTCCTGCTTATCTGCAAGCGGTAGCTTCATGAAATCCGGCATCGCCGTGAGATGTGTTCGCGTCTGCTCGATGAGCCGCTTGAACGTCGTGTCATCGAGCTCGACCTGGACGTAGCTCTGATACGAGATCGCGATCAGACTCGCGACCGCGACGGCGAGGTCATTTTTGGGAACTTGCATGAGGCGCTCGAACTCGCCGTAGCGAACGAGCATCTTGCGAAAGAACGCAACGTGCGCGGCGCGCGTGTCGCTCGCGATGTGAGCCGCGAGGACGTCGGGCATACGCGGCTGTCGGCGCGCGGCAATCGCCGTCGACGCGGCGCGCGCGAGCTTCTCCCGCGGCCGCTTCGACATCGGACTGACCATGTCCCAGTACTTGCGGTCGTAGAAATCATCGAGCGTGTTCTTCGCGTAGTCGTAATCGCGTGAAGCCCAGCCCTCGTCGTCCGCGTAGCTCGGCTGCGCAAGCAGTAGGAACCAAAGAAGGAACAGTCGCCGCATACACAGACGACGAGCGCCGACCGAAACAGTCGCACTTTATTCTGCGAGCGCGACGAGGTCCTCGAACGCCGCGTAGTAACCGCGCCGGAACGCGGCGAGTGTCGAGACGCCGGCACTCGCGCGATGCGTGACGAGGTTGCGCACCGCGGCAAGCGTGTGCAGCCTGTGCGCGAGCGCGATCGTACGCTCGCTGGTCTTGGCCTTTTGCCCGCCGAGCTTGAACAGGTTGCGAAATCCACTCGCCGGATGTTCGACCGCGAACAGCACCATCAAGCGCGCCCACTCGGTAACGGAGAGCGGCGAGTCAAGGCGCTTGCGGCGATGCTCCTGCAGCTCGCGCACCGCATTCGGCACGGAGCGCAACGGAATCTCGACCTTCGCGCCGCCGACCTCCGCCGGGTCGCGCCACTTCGGTTCGATCCATCGCGCGAAGCCGCTCCAGCTGCCTCCGATCACGCGATCGACGTAATCGAATAGCGTCGCCGGATCGCGCTGCAATCCGGCCATGCGCGGGCCTAGCCACGCGTGCACGTAGTTCTCGAGCACCTTCATCCACAGCGTGATCGGCGGCGACAGATCCGCGTCTGGGTTCGAGCCGGTCGTATGAAACAGCGACTCGGCGGAGCGCAAGCTCTTCACGAGTGTATCGAAGCCCGACAGCTTCACGAGCTGCGCGAAGCTCGGAAACGCAGACGTGATCTCGGCGTCGACGTCGATCGCGGACTGCGCCGGTGACGCGTGCGTCGATAGCTTGAGCCGCACGAGCTGCTCGAACGCCGGATCATCGGCATCGACTCTGCCGAGCGCGCGATCGATCAACGGCGTCAAGCGCTCGGCGTGTGCCGGCGGAATGTGGATCGCGGTCGCGAGTGCGCCGCGCGCGTCGGCATCGCCGGCGCCGGCGACGTATTCGATCGCTTGTGCGAGTGCGTCAGGCGTGCCGAGGCGCAAGAGTCCCGCGGCCGCGCGCTCGTGAATTGTCTCGTCGTCATCGCGAAACGCCGCGACGAGCACGCGCTCGCTCATCGGATCGGCGAGCTTGCCGAGTGCCCAGACAGCCGCGCCGCGAACGCGCGCCGCCGGATCATTTGCGAGCGGCGCGATCGATTGCGCCGGCACCGCGCCGCCGAGCAGGCCGGCGATCTCTGCGCCTGCTTCGCGCATGCGCGGATCCGGCGCGGTGAGGAGCTGTGCCGCGCGTCCTGCGAGCGGCGCGAGCGCGGCAGGCTCGGGCGCCGTTGCGATCAGCGCATTCGATGCCGCGCCGAGCACGCGCGGATCTTCTTCGCGCCGCACCGCCGCGACGACCTCGGTGATGACGCCCGGCATGCCGAGCTCGCCGAGCGCGACGTACGCAGCAAGGCGCAGATCGGCCGGCTCGGTTTGCGCGCATCGCCTGGCGAGTGCGGCCGCGAGCTTGTCGAGACCGAGGTTGCCAGCGACGTAGGCCGAGCGCCGCCGTACGATCGGATCGGAATCGTCGAGCATCGGCTCGATGAGCTTCGCGATCGCGGCGCCGTCGCTACCATCGCCCGGTCGACGCGCGAGCTGCATCGCCCATAGCAGCGCGCCACGGATCGCGGCCGATGGCGAGCTCGCGAGCGTGGCGCAGCGCTCGATCAGCTCGGTGCTCGTCGCGAACGCACCCATCGCTTGCACCGCGGCCGCGCGCACCTCGTCATCGAGTTGCTCGCGATGCGCGATCTTTGCGAGCTCGTCGCGTTCCCACGTCTGGTCCGCTTCGATCGCGCCGATCGCGCGCCGCCGGATGACGGGTGGCACATCGCTGCGCTCGACGAGCGCGAGCAGATAGCGCGTGATATCCGGATCGCGCAGCTCGCCGAGGATCTGGACGACACCGGCCGCATCGTCGGTGAGCATGACCTCGGCTTGCTCGATCACAGTTGCGACCGGCAACGTGCGCAGCCGGCGCGCGAGCACGGCGCGTACCGCGCGATCAGCTTCGCTGAGCGCGACGAGAAACCGCTCGCCGGCATCGCGATCGCGCTCGGCCTTGAGCGCGCGCGACGCGAGACTCGCTGCGATCCGGATCTCGGCGGCTTCCGATCGCGCGAGGCGGCGCAAGATTGGCAGCACCTCGAGCGCGCCGAGCTCGGCGAGATAGCGCACCGCTGCGATCTGCACTTCGGGCTCGAGCTCGCCGTCGAGCACGGCGATCGCGGCGTCGCGAGCCGCTGCCGAGCGAATCTCGGTGAGCGCATCGAGCGCGATCGCGGCTTCCACGGGATCGCCCATCACGAACGGCACGAGACGATCGACCGCGCTCATCGCGCCCATCCGCCCGAGCGCGCCGATCGCCGCGCGGCGCAGCACCGCTGGTGCGCGTTCCGTGACGAATGCCGCGACCGCTTCTTCGAGCGCGGGGAACCCGAGCCCGCCCGCAGCGTCGAGCGCGGCGGCTGCGATCGTCGGGTCGCGATCGCTGAGCCGGCGGTGCACGAACGGCAAGAGCCAGATGTTGCGGAAGCCGCGACCCATCGCGACGATCACGCCGCGTCGATCCGCTGCAGTATCGGCCACGCGGGCGGCTTCGAGCAGCGCGAACGCGGCGCGCTCGGCAGCATCCCATTCGGCACCAAGCGCGCGTCCCGCGAGATCACCGAGCAAACGACACGCATCGAGGCGCGCTGCGCGCGTCGGCGCTTCGATCGCCGTCACCGCAAGCGTCGCGACTGCATCGCCCGGGCTCGCTTCGCCATGCTCGAGGCGCATGCGGAGCGCACGTGTGCTCGTCTCGTCACCCATGGCGGCACGTTAACGTAGGCGCTTCGCGCCGGTCGATGACTTGCCGCCGCCTTCGGGCCCGGGCAGCCCGGGCCCGAAGGGGCATCCTTTGGCGGCGGACGGCGAGCCTTTCAGGCGGTACATTGAGTCGCCGTGTCGCAGCGCTTCCGCTTTCCGATCACCGCAGCCCAAGCCGACATCGACGGGCTCGGCCATGTCTCGAACCTCGTCTACTTGCGCTGGGTGCTCGAAGCCGCGACCGCCCATTCACTCGCGCGCGGCTGGGGGCTCAGCGAGTACCAGACGCTGGGCAATGTGTGGGTCGTGCGCCGCCACGAGCTCGACTACCTCGGCCAGGTCACTGCAGGGCAATCTCTGATCGCCGAGACGTGGGTCGATAGCTGGCGCGCGGCCTCATGCATTCGGCGCACCGAGCTGATCCGCGACGGCCAGGTGGTCGCGCGCGCAGCGACGACGTGGGCGTTCATGTCGATTTCATCGGGTCGCCCCCAGCGAATTCCAGAGCAGTTGCGCGAAGCGTTTCTTTGATCTCGCTTTCCGGGAAGTTTCGCCGCTTCACTCCCGGTTGCTAGGCGGCGATGAGCTTTCGACGCGTACTCGGTGCGGGTCTGACCGCATTGATCTTCGTGACGGTGCTAACGAGTACGCTGTCGATCATTGCGCTGCGCCGATCGAGCTCGATGCACGAAGATGTCACGCGCAACTTCGAGCAAGACCTGATCGCTGTCGATCCGTTGCGCCGACAGGCCGAGCACATCGTGACCGTGTACCCGCGCGGCACGTCGCCGGCAGACATCGTGCGCTTCATGGATCTGTTGATGCAGCTCGAGCATCGCGCGACGCCCGGCACGGCGGCGACGCTCGATCACAGCGGGCGGCGCTTCGTCGATGTCGCGTCCACGGCGCCGCCCCACGCCGACAAGCTGCTCGCCGCGTTCGATGAGTTCGAGCAGCACCTCACCGAGTTCGTGCAACGCGAGGAGGCGAACTTCCTGGACGATCTCGCGCACGCTCGCTCGGTCAACGATCGCCAGCAGCTCGTGGTCGTGTTCGCGACCGGTGTCGGCATCGCGCTCGGCATCCTGCTCGCGGTTCTCGTGATGCGTCGGTTGACGATGCAGTATCAACGCGAACGCGCTGCCACCGAGTCGGCGCGTCGCGAGTCCGCAGCGCGTCAAGAGGTGCTCGCCGTCGTTTCGCATGACTTGCGAAATCCGCTCGGTGCGATCGCGCTTGGCTCCTCGCTGCTCGGCGAAATGCTGCCAGATGTTCCGGACCGCACGCGTCGCACGATCAACTCGATCAAGAATGCGGCGAATCGGATGACGAGCATGATCGAGGAGATCCTCGACGATGCGCGTATCGAGGCTGGTACGATCAAGCTCGCGCGCGAGCCGATCATGATCGTCACGCTCGTCGAAGCGGCGCTCGAGATGTTCTCCGAACGCGCAGCCCGCCACGAGATCAAGCTTCGCCGCGAAGGCGACGATGCGCTCGTCAACGCCGATCAACAACGCATCCATCAGGTGCTATCGAACCTCATTGGCAACGCGTTCAAGCACACGCCCGACGGTGGCGAGATCGTCGTCGCGACCACGGTCGAGCGCGACCACGTCACGATCCTCGTGCGCGACACAGGCGTTGGCATTCCGCGCGACCAGCTCGAGCGTTTGTTCGAGCGCTACTGGCAGCGCGAGCGCAACGATCGCAGCGGGCTCGGTCTTGGCCTCTACATCTGCAAGAACCTCGTCGAGGCGCACGGCGGCCGCATCTGGGTCGATTCGACCGTCGGCCACGGCACGCAGTTCTACTTCACGCTGCCGCGCGTGAGCTAAGCCCGAGCTCGCGTCGCACGTCCTCGACATCGCGCTCGAGCAGCGCATCGGACCAGCCAAGCCGATACACCGACGTGCAGCGCCGGCCACGCGCGAACGCGCGCAGCACGCGTCGCGGCGCGATCAAGAGCCCGAGTGTGAACATCATCGAGTTGAGCAGCCAGGCGGCCCAGTACGCGAAGCCGCGATCGGGAAACGTCGCCGCGATCTCCCACGCCCCGATCTGCGCTTCGCCGACGAGCGTCGTGTCGTAACCGGTGAGCACGTGATGCAGATCGTGAAACCGGATCGCACGCCGTCGCGAGCGCACGTTTGGAAATACGATCGGCACGCGCGCGATGCGCACGCGCACCCAGCGGTCCTCGTAGCTCGCAACCGTGAAGCCATTGCGAGCGAAGTACGTTTCACGTGCCTCGGCGAGCGTCACTCATCTTGGATGCTAGCAACGGCGTTGCAGCTCGTGCGGCGGATCGTCGCTGGGAAGTCCCCACACATGGGGAGTCGAACCCCACGCGCGCAGTGCAATTTCCCTGCGCCGTCGGTCGCTTGTGCGCCGGTCCCTCAGTTGCACACACAGCCGCGAATGCGTTGCTTAGCGTTCGTCTTGCTTGCGGGATGCACCGTCGGGACGCTCGACGGCGGGGGAGGAGGCACCACTGATAACAACAGTTCGCCCGACGGGGGTGCGGCTGATGGTGCCACCGTCACCGCGGATGCCGCGACCTTCGCGTGCCGCAACAAGGTGACGAGCGGAATCGGCAATGGCCACCACAACGCGGGCCAAGATTGCCAAGGCGGTTGCCACAACCACGGCTTCACGCTGTCGGGCACGATTTACGCCGGCACGACCGCGCTCTCGGGCGCGACGATCACGGTCAAAGACGCGACGAACCACACGTTCGATGTCGTGTCGCAAGCGAACGGCAACTTCTACACGATCAATGCGGTCGTGTTTCCGATCACCGTCGTTGCGAGCATGTGTCCCGACGTCGCGAAGATGTCGAGCCAGATCACCAGCGGCAACGGCGGCTGCAATAAGAGTGGCTGCCACACGACGACCGCGCAGGGCCGCATTCACTTGCCGTGAGGGCTACGGCACGCTCTGCGTTGTGCGTGCAACGAGACCGGAACGAGCGACCCAGCGCGGGAGCTCGATGAAGCGCACATCTGCGGCTGTCGCGTCGATCGCGTCGTGATGACCGCCGAAGTCGATGTCAGCCGTATCGGCCAGGTCGCGAGACGGGCCGAAGCAGTTGGTACAAGAGCTCGCCGTCGACGGTCATCGGAGGCCGCGCCGCGATCCGGTTCGTCACGTCATCCGAGCCAGCAACGAAGCTCGAATCGGCAATCACGCAAACACCGCGTTGCGAGGCTACGCCGCAGCAAACAGCCGCGTCCGGCCGATGGCATCGGCACGGCCAGCCGGCCCTGCTCCTGATCATCGTCACGCAGTATGGCCAGCGAAATCGATAAGCTGGTTCGAGAGACAGCGTCAATACTCGCGATGCGCGTCTTATTTCGACAGCGGGCCAGGTGTCTCGTAGAGACTAATCGTCCCGTGCCTGTTTCGAGAGCGGGCCAGGTGTCTCGTAGAGACTAATCGTCCCGTGCCTGTTTCGAGAGCGGGCCAGGTGTCTCGTAGAGACTAACCGTCCCGTGCCTGCGCCAACCCTCCTTGAGCAACCACGTACGCGGGAACCATGCGAACAGCGATTCGTATCCCGGCGGCGGCAGCGCCCAAAACGGCCGCTCCTCCCGCTCCTTCCAACCGTTGAAGAAGAGCCCCGTCGAGAACGGATCGACCTTCCACGTGTTCGTGAACGGCGCGCGATCTTCGCCGTGCCGTCGCCAGTTGTTCAACACGTAGGCGAGCGCGCGCCGCACTAACATCGGCGACTTCAAGATGCGTGCGTGATACCGGTCCGTGAACACGCGGCCGTGACGTGGCGTGGTTTGACGCTTCGAGATCGCCCAGTTGATCTGCTTCGCCGCGGAAATCTGGAACGACTGCATGCCGCGGCTGAGCGCACGCTTGTTCTCCGCTTCGACGATCAGATGGAGATGATTGTGCTGGATGCTGAGGTGAACGATCCGGAAGTCTTCGCGCTTCGCGGCGCAGAGCGTCGCCCAGCGGATCGCTTTGTACATGTGACGCTTGCGTAAGCGACCCACGCCCGGCTCGACGCGCGCCACGATATGCAGCGGCTCGCTGGACTTGAAGCTCGCGCGCTTCTTGTGCCGCTCGCTCGAACGAGGACCGCTTGGAGGACGGCCGGCGCCGTCGCGCTGACCGCCCCACGTCTTGAACTCGAAGTGCTGCTGCGTATGTCGTTTGCGCTGCCTCACGATGTTGCATTAATACTACGGAAAACTTGATTTCGCCGATATTTGTTCTGACACCGGCTAACCGAATGCTGCACTCAACGTTTACACTCGGACCAAACGAGCGCAGCCTGTGACCGGTGCCGCTCCTGTGGAGAACGCGTCACCTTGCTGCATGCCCTGGATTCGCGTTCTCCACAGTCGCTTGAAGACCGCGCTCACCGCGCTCGATGACGTAATGGCGCGGTCTTCACACCGCTCACAGGCCTGCTACTACCAGCTTTT
>Ga0070698_100007726_pt1 | contig 11632 bp, 13 predicted proteins | sample KBSK1502metaG_FD_65477 | JGI IMG/M metagenome (GOLD analysis project Ga0070698, IMG submission 65477) | Corn, switchgrass and miscanthus rhizosphere microbial communities from Kellogg Biological Station, Michigan, USA - KBS K1-50-2 metaG | ecosystem: Host-associated > Plants > Roots >...
GAGCGCGACCATCCCGAGCATGATGAGGGTCCAGATGACGCGGCCGGAGCTGCCCATCGCTCATACGATAAGCCCCCGGGGCTGGTCCGCCAAGTCAGGGTGTCAGAGGACGCGGTCTCCAGGTTCAGCGCTATTTCGGCGGGCGGCGTATTCTCGATAGCCAGCCGTACCGCCACCTCCGACGCAACCAGCTCCTCCAGCGAGCAGTGCTCGCTCAATTGCGTGGTGTCCCCTCCGGGTCAGGAGCAGTTTTCTCGACTTCCGCCAATCCCTTCCCCCATCTTCGGCTCGCCGCGTAGCGAGCGCAGCAGCCGCTGGAAGCTCTCCGAGTTGTCGAGCAGTGTCCTCGCGGCCTCGCGCAGCCGCCGGAGCTGCCCTTCCTGCAAGCTGAACGTCGTCGGGTAGGCCAGGAGCTCTTCGCGCGCCGGCGACGGCAGGCCCTCGAAGTCGATGTGGATGAAGCAGGTCCTGATCTCCTGTGCCAGCTTGGGCATCGCGGTCGCTCCGCACTTGGCGAGCGCCTCGTTGCACTTCCGAATGTCTGTCTGCGCCTGCTCGCGCTCCGTCTGTCGGCGGAGCGCGTGCTCGATCGTGTCGAAGCTCACCGTCTCCATGCTGACGGTCGCCGTCTTCATGAAGACGTCCACGAGGCCCGGCGACCGCTCCCGGCGACTCAGCGTCTCGGGCGGATCGGTGCGGCCATTGATCGCGATGACGACAAACCGCTTGATGTGGCCCTCACCGATACGCGGACGGACGAACCCGCTCGTCCGGTCGTAGGCGCGGAGAATCGACCGCAGCCCGATGTTGTCGGCGAGCCCGCCGTCCAGCAGGTGCACCCACTTCTCGTTCGGCGCCTCGTCGGCCGTCTTCGGCACCGGGCTCATCAGGTCGAGGTGTTGCCGCGCCCAGTAGTAGCGGCCCGGGTTCAGGTCGCGCTCTTCGAGCCCATCGGTGACGTCGGCGGGCACCCGATAGCCCGCGGGCGGCGGGAAGCTCCGCAGGGTCACTGGGCTCAGGAGGAACGGAAACGCCGACGAGGCCGCGACCGCGCGGGCGACCGGAAACGTGCCGAGATCGGAGCCGATGAAGTCGAACTCGGCCTGGGTGAACTCGAACGGGGCGCCATTCGCCATGCTCGTCGCGTGCAGGATGATGAAGGGCCGCCGGGGGAGATTCTCGAACTTGCGGCCTTCGAATACCGTCTCGTCGTAGAGCTCGGCCGCGAGGTCAATGCGGCTGAAGTAGGGCGAGGCCAGGCGCACGAGATTGATCGGGTTCAGCACGCGCAGTGCCAGCTCGCTATGGATGTTGCGCTTGAGGAAACGGTCGTAGAACGTGTCGAGACCGGCCTTGCCGAAGAGGCCGTAGTAGGCGGCGGTGAACGCGCCGCCCGAGATGCCGGCGATGCAGTCCACCTCGTCGAGCAGGCTGCGCGGCACGCCGGCCCGGCCAATGTCGGTCTCCCGCAGGCGGAGGAGCGCGCCGTGCGCGAACGCCGCGGCCCGCGTCCCGCCGCCCGAGAACGACAAGCACACGAACAGCTCGTCCGCCGGGTCAGGGTGCCCGGAGACCATCTGCGGAAAGCGGTAGCCGCCCGGCCCCGACGGCGCGGCCAGCTTCGTGTTCACCGGGAAGTGCGCGCAGCCCGAGGCCGCGACCACGCACAGCCCGAGCACGGCGAGCCCGAAGCGTCGGCTCATACGGGGCTCCCCGGAGAGTGCGGAATCGCGGCGGGCGGCAGCCGCTGGAACACGATGCGACAAGGATCCATCGCCGACGTGTTCGCCAGTCGTACCTTCTGCTCGAGCGGCGAGAAGTCGTTCGGGGGCCGAGCGTCACCCGGTGCACGCCGGCCTCCAGCTCCAGCACGATGTTCGTCCTGCCCTGCGGCACGTCGCCGACCCGGACCTCGCGGTTGTCATCGAAGAGCACGAGCAGGAACTCCATCCCGTCCTCCTTGCCGAGCGTCGTTTCGCCCGACGCCGCCGTCCTCCGGGGACGCTAGTTGGGCCTCACGGTAGGTGTCAACAACTTCCTGTGCTTACTGCATAGATGTCGTCGTCGATCTGGGCGCCGCCGGCTCTGGTATGGTCGCGGGGACCATGGATGGCCTCTCGGGACTCATGCTGTTCGCGGCGGGGCTCGCAGGCGGCATCGTCACCGCGGTCGTCGGCGGCGCGTCGCTGATCACCTTCCCGGCGCTGCTGGCGGCGGGGTTACCGCCGATCGTCGCGAACGCCTCGAACGCGGTGGCGCTGATGCCAGGAAACTTCGGCGGTGGGTTCGCCGATCTGGAGCGCCTGCCGCGCTGGGACCGATCCTTCGTGAGCTTGATCGCGGTGTGCATCGCGGGCAGCGTGGCGGGGGCCGGGCTTCTTCTCGTGACCCCGGAACGCGCGTTCACGGCGGTCGTGCCGCTATTGATCGGCCTCGCGACGCTCCTCTTCGCAGGCGTCGGGCGCATCCAGCGGTGGATCCAGTTTCGCGCGGGTCGCCCGAACGGTCCGCGCGTATCCTCCGACGGCCTCAGGCTCCTGCTCTTGGCGCCGGTGGCGGTCTACGGCGGCTACTTCGGGGCCGGGATGAGCGTGATGCTGCTGGCGATCTTCTCGGTCAGCGCCACGAACGACTTCCGCGCGACCAACGTCATCAAGAATCTGCTCTCTGGCCTGACGAGCCTGGTGGCGGTCGTCGTGTTCGTAGTCCAGGGCATGGTCGCCTGGCCTCCGGCGCTGGTCATGATGGGGGGCGCGCTGGTCGGCGGCTTCCTCGGCGGACGGCTCGCCCGCGTCCTGCCGCCGGACCTCGTCCGAGGGATCGTCATCACCGTTGGCACGATCCTCACGCTGGTCTACGCGTGGCGCTACTGGCTGCGCTGAGGCCGGGTCAGTCGGCCAGATCGGCGAAGAGCGGCGTGCTCAGGTAGCGCTCGCCGAACGAGGGGATGATCGCGACGATGAGCTTGCCCGCGCGCGCCGGCCGGCGCGCGACCTCGACGGCGGCCCAAAGCGCGGCCCCCGAGGAGATGCCCACCAGGAGCCCTTCCTCGCGCGCGGCCCGCCGGGCGGTGGCGAATGCGTCGTCGTTCTTCACCCGGATGATCTCGTCGTAGATCTTCGTGTTGAGCACGTCGGGCACGAAGCCCGCCCCGATGCCCTGGATCGGATGTGGGCCCTTCGCCCCGCCCGACAGGACCGGGGACGCGTCGGGCTCCACCGCCACGCAGCGGAACGTGGGCTTGCGCGCCTTCAGCACCTCGCCCACCCCGGTGATGGTCCCGCCGGTGCCGACACCGGCCACGAGTACGTCGGCCTGGCCGTCGGTATCCCGCCAGATCTCCTCCGCGGTCGTCCGGCGGTGGATCTCCGGGTTCGCCGGGTTCTGGAACTGCTGCGGGATGAAGTAACGCGGGTCGCTCGCCGCGAGCTCCTCCGCCCGCTTGATCGCGCCCGCCATGCCCTCGGCGGCCGGGGTCAGGATGAGCTCGGCTCCGTAGGCCCGCAAGAGCAACCTTCGCTCTCGGCTCATGGTCTCCGGCATCGTGAGGGCGAGCTTGTACCCGCGGGCCGCGCAGACAAACGCCAGTCCGATGCCGGTGTTGCCGCTGGTCGGCTCCAGGATGATGGTGTCTGGCTTGATCCGGCCGGCCTGCTCGGCGGCCTCGACCATGGCCACGCCGATGCGGTCCTTCACGCTGTGGGCCGGGCTGTAGAACTCGAGCTTGGCCACCACCTGGCCGACGGCACCCTCGGTGAGCCGCCGGACCCTCACCAGGGGCGTGTTGCCGACGAGCTCGGTCACATCATCCGCGATGCGCAAGGTCAGCGGAGTCCGCCGACCTGCTTGCGGACCGCGTCCTTCGTGAAGCCGGCGGCGTGCACACCCTCGGTCTCCAGCATGCCTCCGGTCACGACCACCACCATGTCTTTGAGCTTGCTCATCTTCGTCGCCCTCCCACGTCCTTTGGATGTGCGGGAGGCGGCCGCCGTTCCCGGCCGGGGCGGGCCGGGCGAAGAATCCCGCGGGCACAATCCTCCATCCCAAGCGAGACGGGTGGTGCGGAGGGCGCATGGATCCGGCTGGCAGCCTGCAATTACTCGAACAATACGGCCTCCTGATCGTCCCGGCCCTGGTCGTCGCCGAGCAGATCGGCGTCCCGCTGCCCGCGGTGCCGGCCCTCCTGGGGGTCGGGGCGCTCGCCGCGCATGGCCGCATCAACCTCCCGCTGGTGCTGGCGGCGATCGCGCTCGTGGCCCTGACCGCTGACTTCGCCTGGTACGAACTGGGCCGGCGGCGCGGGGCGGTCGTTCTGGCGAAACTCTGCCGCATCTCGCTGGAACCAGACTCGTGCGTGCGCCGAGCCGAGGTTATCTTCGCGCGCCACGGCGCGCGTGGCATGCTCGTCGCGAAGTTCCTCCCCGGGCTGACCACGGTCATGCCGCCGCTCGCCGGCATCTTCGCGGTCGGGCGCCTGCGCTTCGCCCTCTACGACCTCGCGGGCGTGCTGCTCTGGTCGGGGACGTGGCTGGCCCTGGGATACTTCTTCAGCGATGCCATTACCCTGATCAGCGCCCGGGCCGCGACCCTCGAGCGGATGCTCGGCCTTGTCGTGGTAGCGGCGCTCGCCGCCTACGTCCTAGTCAAGTACGCGCGCCGTCACCTGTTCCTGCGGGCACTCCGCATGGCGCGCATCTCACCCGAGGCGCTGAAGCGGCGCCTCGACGCGGGAGAGGACGTCACGATCATCGATCTCCGGACACCCCTCGACATCGCGGCCACGCCGTACGCCATTCCCGGGAGTCGCTGGCTGGACGCCGCCGCCCTCGATGGGCTCGAGGCGGACACGCTCCAGGCCCGCGAGGTGGTCCTCTACTGCGCCTGCCCCAACGAAGCCACGAGCGCCCGGGCGGCGCTCCTGCTCAGGCGCAAGGGCATCACGCGGATCCACCCGCTGGAAGGTGGGATGGCCGCGTGGATGGCGCTGGGCTTCCCGGTCCTGGCGGTGGAACCGCCGGACGTCGCCGTCGACGAGCGCCCGGACCGCGTATCGTCCAGAGCCGCGTAGCGCCGCGCCGCGGGCCGCGAGCGTCCTCGCCGGCGCACCCGGGGTCCGATGCGACTCCACCGCGAGATAACGACGATGGGACTTGTCGGCGCGACTCTGCTAGCATCGGGCGCCATGGCCGACATCACTCCCGCGGTCCGAGCCGATCTCACGTCGACCGGAAAGCTCCGGGCCGCCATCAACTACGGCAACTTCATCCTCGCCACAAAGGACAAAGCCACCGGCGAGTCCAGGGGCGTGGCCGTCGATCTGATGCGGGAGATCGGGAAGCGCCTCGGCGTCCCGGTCGAGATCGTCGCGTATGACAGCGTGGCCGTCATGGGCGACGCGGCGGCGAGCGGCGTGTGGGACATCGCGTTCCTCGGGTCCGATCCGGCACGCGAGACGCTCATGAGCTTCACCGGCGCGTATCTCGAAATCGACGCGACCTACCTCGTGCCCGGCGGGTCGCCGCTGCGCACCTCCGCGGACGTCGATCGCGAGGGCGTGCGCGTGGCCGCACCGGCCCGCGCGAACTACGAGCTCTACCTCAGCCGCAATCTCCATCGGGCGCAGCTCGTGTCGACGCCGGGCGCCGACGCGGGGTTCGAGCTGCTCGCGACCGGCAAGGTGGAAGCCCTTGCCGGGCTGACGCAGGGCCTGCTCGGCCTCGCGCCGAAGCTGCCGGGGTCGCGTCTGGTCGAAGGGCGGTTCATGGGCGTGCAGCAGTCCATCGCGGTGCCGAAGGGGAAGGACGCCGGCCTGCACTACCTGCGCCACGTCGTCGAAGACGCCAAGAAGTCCGGGCTCGTGGCCCGCGCCATCGGCAGGACCGGCGCGAAGGGTGTCTCGGTGGCGCCGCCCGAGACGTAGCACGTTCAGAGCAAGGAGGGAGGACTCGAGATGCGACTCACTGGCAAGATCGGGATCGTGACCGCGGCCGCGTCGGGCATGGGCCGGGCCGGCGCGCTTCGCTTCGCCCGCGAGGGCGCCCAGGTCGCGGTGGTGGACGTGAATGGAGCCGGCGTTCAGCGCGTGGTGAGCGAGGTCACCGGCGCGGGCGGCACCGCGCACGGGATCGTCGCCGACCTCACGAAGGACGAGGACTCGCGGCGCATCGTCTGGGACACGGTGAGCCGGTTCAAGGGCCTCGACTTCGTGTGGAATCACGTCGGCCACCCCGGGCCGGCCGCGGTCGAGGGCATCGACATGAGCGCCTTCGATCTCGCCATCGACCTCAATCTCCGCACGGTCCTGATCACGACCGAAGCGGCCATCCCGGAGATGCGCCGCCGCGGCGGCGGCAGCCTCCTCTTCACCGCCTCGACCGCTGGGCTCCAGGGCTCCGCCTACAGCCCGGTCTACTCGATGTGCAAGTTCGGGGTCGTCGGCTTCGTCAGGAGCTTGGCGGTGCGGCTCGCCCCCGAGAAGATCCGCGTCAACGCGGTGTGCCCGGGCCCCATCGACACGCCGATGCTGCGCGTCTTCGTCGCGCGGCCCGATCAGAAGTCGACGGCCGGCCTCGACCCGGAAGAGCTCGTGCGCAGGCGCGCCGCCGGGGCGGTACCGCTCGGTCGCACCGGCCAGCCCGACGAGATCGCGAATGCCGCGCTCTTCCTGCTGTCCGACGAGGCCTCGTTCATCACCGGGGCCGCGCTGCCGGTCGACGGCGGGGTGACCGCCGCCTGACTCGGCTATTCCGACGCGCTCCGTGCTCCACTCTCAGCCTGTCGCGGCCACGCGCCTCAGATCGACGCCGTCGTCGGCCAACCGGGTGACATCGACCCGCACGCGATCCCGGATCAGGCCTGCGACGATCTTGAGCTCGCCGTCGCTCTTGGGATCCTCGGGATCGCCGCCACGGTCGAGACCGACCGCCGCGCGCACGACCCCGTCCTTCAAGTAGAAGCCGAGGAATTTCCGACTCGCCAGCTCGCCCCGGAACACGAGGCGGTCCCAGGCGGCCGCGAAGCCGATGTATTGGATCACGTGCTCGTACTGATCCGACCAGAACGTGTGGAGGTAGTCGTACGGCCGCGCGTCGCCGAGCATGGCCTGGGCGGCCGCCCGCCCCTGCCGATAGCCGTTGTTCCAGTGCTCGACGCGCACCCGCCCGAAGAGCGGATGCAGGTGGTTGGCGACGTCACCCGCCGCGTAGACGTCGGGGAGCGAGGTCCGGCTGTGCTGGTCGACGAGCACGCCGTTGTCGACCGCGGCTCCCGCGGCGGCCAGGAGCTCGATATCGGGCACGATGCCGATCCCGGCCACCACCAGATCGCATTCGAGCACGCGACCCTTCCGGGTGCGCACGCGCTCGACGCGGCCGCGCCCCTCGAAGGCGGTGACCGAATCGTCCAGGACCAGCTCGACGCCCTTGTCGCGATGGATGCCGGCGAGGACCGCGCCGACCTCCGCACCGAGGACGCGGGCCAGGGGCGCCGGATCGGGCGCGACCGCGGCGACCTCGACGCCCATCTGCCGCAGCGAGGCGGTGACCTCGGAGCCGATGAAGCCGAGCCCGACCACCACGGCGTGGCGGCCGGACTGGGCCGCCACGCGGATCCGGTCGCAGTCCTCGACGGTTCGTAGCTGGAAGATGCCGGACAGGTCGGCGCCCGGTGTCGTCGGCACCCGGTTGCGGCCGCCGGTGGCGACCAGCAGTCGATCGTACGGGATCCTCTCACCCGCACCGAGCGCGACGACCTTGTGCGCGGGGTCGATGCCGGTGACGCGCGTGCCGAGCCGCAGCGTGATCGCCTTCTCCGCGTAGAAGCCGGCCGGGTTGACGAGCTGATCCTCGAACCGGTCCTCCCCGCGGAGGTAGCCCTTGGACAGCGGCGGCCGGTTATAGGGCAGGTGCGGCTCGGCCCCGATGAGGTGGATGTCCCCGTCGAAGCCGCCTTCGCGGAGCGCGGCCGCCGCGCTGCCTCCGGCCAGGGCCGCGCCGACGATCACGAAGCGCTTGCCGTTCATATTTTCTCCCGCTGGCTTAGCAGCAGCTCGCCCATCGCTGGGTCATGGCGGTTAGGCGATGGCTTTCTCGAGTCGCTGCGCGAACCCGGCCGGCCGGCTCGATCGCGAGCTGGTCGATGACCGGCGCGATCATGTGGCCCGGCCCGCACCACGGCGCCCATGCGTCCACCAGCACGGGCACCGGCGCGCGCTCGACTTCCTGGACGAAGCTCGCGTCGGTGACCGGCTGCGGCTTTCCCACCGGCAGCAGGGCCTTGCACTTGCCGCAGGCCGGGCAGACGATCATCAGGGTCGCCATCGCTAGCGAGCGGCCCCGGCCGGGGCGTGGGTGAAGGGGAGCTTGGCGAACTTGGCACGATCCACCTCGATGACGAGGGCGACCTGGCCTTCGGGATTCCGCCAGGGAAACTCCTTGCCGGTGTACTTGCGCGCGGTGACGTCCTTCACCGAGAAGGACCGGTCGGGGCGGAACTCGACCACCCGGCCGCGGAGCTGGGCCTCGGTGTAGGGATCCCCGACGTCCACGATCGAGAGCGCCACCCGGGGATCTCGCCGCGCGTTCCTCGCCTTGAGCGAGCCTTCGCTGGTCCCGATCAGAATGCGGTCGCTCTCCCGCAACACCCAGACCGGGGCAGATTGCGGCGACCCGTCGGGCATGATCGTCGCGAGATGGGCGAAGTTGGGTCCGTCGATCAGCTTCTTGACGTCCTCGGACAGTGCCGTGGCCATGGCCGCGCCTCCTTGCCGGGATTGAGTCTTCGCGGCCATTCTGCCCTCGACTCGCCGCCGACGCCACCTGGCGTCAAGCCGGCTGTATCGCATCGCGGCTCGCGGGGCGATGCGCTATGATCCGGCCGATGCGTCTGCAGGGTCGGGTGGCGGCGATCACCGGCGGGGCGCTCGGCATCGGGCGCGCGACCGCGCTCCTGTTCGCCGAGGAGGGTGCGACCGTCGCGCTCGGCGATGTCCAGCTCGACGCGGTCGAGCAGGTGGCGCAGGAGATCCACCGGCGCGGAGGCAAGGCGATCGCGATCGGCCTGGACGTGGGCGACCCCGCGCAGGTGCAGGTCTTCGTGGACCGGGTGGTCGCAGAGCTCGGCCGCCTCGACATCATGTTCGCCAATGCCGGCATCGCCCACTCCGCGCCGTTCCTGGAGCACCCCGAGGCCCAGTGGCACCGGGTCTTGCGCGTCAATCTGACCGGGGTCTTCCTCTGCTGCCAGGCCGCCGCGCGCCAGATGGTCAAGCAGGGGGGCGGCCGGATCATCACTACCGCGTCGATCAACGGCTTCCGTGGCGTCGAGAACCTGGTTGGCTACAACGCGGCCAAGGCGGGCGTCATCGAGCTGACCCGCACGATGGCAGTGGAGCTGGCGCAGCATCACATCGCGGTGAACGCGATCGCCCCGGCCCAGATCGACACCCGGCTCACGCGGAGCCTGCCCGAGGACGCGCGGCGCCGGCGGGTCGAGCGGATCCCGATGGGGCGCTTCGGCGAGCCCGACGAGGTGGCCCGGGCCGCGCTCTTCCTCGCCTCCGACGACGCCAGCTTCGTGACGGGCCATACCCTCGCGGTGGATGGCGGCTACCTGGCCGGCGGTCTCTGGTCCGCCGCCCCGGGTGGCCGGGCTCCCGGCGCCACCCCCACCTAGGCCCCCCGCCGCCTCCGTCCGCGAGCGCGATGAATCAAGCCCTGAGCGACGTCACCGTGCTGGACCTGGGCCAAGTCATCGCGATGCCCTTCTGCACGATGCTGCTGGCCGACCTCGGCGCGCGGGTGATCAAGGTCGAGTCGCCGGAGCGCGGACGCGAGCGCGTGTCGCTCGGCGTGAAGCGGCGCCGCGACGGGGTCGAGGAGAGGGTGCCGGCCGCGCAGTACCGCGATCGCAACAAGCTCGGCGTCACCCTGGATCTCAAGACGCCCGCCGGCGTCGAGCTCTTCCGCGAGCTGGTGAAGCGCGCCGACGTGGTGAGCGAGAACTTCAGCGTGGGCACGATGGAGCGCCTGGGGCTCGGCTACGAGGACGTGCGCCGCGCGAACCCCGGCATCGTCTACGCGTCGATCACCGCGTTCGGCCAGACCGGGCCCTACGCGCCCCAGCGCGGCTACGACATGCTCGCCCAGGCGATCAGCGGGTACATGAGCATCACGGGCTACCCCGACGGGCCGCCCACCCGCTCCGGCCAATCCATCTCGGACTACTACGCGGGCATGCTCTGCGCCTTCAGCATCGTCTCCGCGCTCCACTACCGGCAGCGCACCGGCCGAGGGCAGCGCATCGACCTGGCGCTGCTCGACAGCCTGGTGGTGGCCCTCGACAACCTCGGGGAGCGCTACACGGTGGGCGGCGAGATCCTCACCCGCGCCGGCAACGTCTCGTTCGCCGGCTCCGCCACCGGGATCTATCCGGCGGCCGACGGGCACGTGGCCGTCGCCGCCTCCGCGAGCAACGCGGTGTGGGCGCGCTTCTGCGCGGTCATCGGCCGGGACGAGCTGACGCGCGATCCGGGGTTCGTCACCGCGGCGGCCCGGCGCGACCGCCGCGACGAGATCGCGGCCATCATCCAGGCGTGGACCGGCCCGCGCGCCAAGGCGGACGTGGTGCGCGTCCTCGCGATGGCCGGCGTCCCGGCTGCGCCGGTCAACAACGTGGCGGAGATGGTCGCGGATCCCCAGGTGCGAGCCCGCGAGATGTTCGTGGAGCTCGACCACCCGATCTACGGCCCCCTGACCACGACCGGAACTCCACTGAAGCTCTCCGAGACGCCCGGGCAGCTGCGCTGGCTGGCCCCCATGCCGGGCGAGCACAACGAGGAGGTCTTCGTCGGCCTGCTCGGTCACTCGCGCGACGACCTCGCGCGCTGGCGCGCCGAGGGCGTGATCTGAGCGGCCGCTCCGCTTGACCGCTCCACTCCGGGCGCGGGTTACCGCCCCGCGCCCCCGCCCGGTGCCGCCGATAGCAGCGCGACGCGTTGTCCCAGAGGAGCTTTCGTCCGCCGTCCCTCACGGTTCGCTCGACCGACGACTCGAGATCGACGCGGTCGCGGGAGCCGAGGCGGCGGTTCAGCTCCGGATGCTTGCCCACCCGGTAGCGGGACATACCCCCTTGCCCGGGGCGCGCTGGACCAGCGGGCCGAGCGCGGCGAGCTTGGCCCGATCGGCGCTCGAGAGGTACGTCTCGACCGGCTCGACCGGCTCGATGATGTGCGTGTCGGCGTCGAAGATGCGATAGCCTTCGCGGGCCATGACACGCTGAAGGCGAGTCCCGAGCAGGGACGCAGTCAAGGTCGGTCCCTTGACCGTCCCGTCCCGGCACTCTAAGCTCTCCGAATCCGAAGACGCCCATGACAGAGACACCATTCGGGGTCCTGGTCGGACAGCTGGCGCGGGCGGCTCCGAGCTTCCCGGCGGTCACGTGCGACGAGGTGACGATCTCGCGGGCCGAGCTGGAGGCCCGGACGAACCGGCTGGCCCGGGCCTACCACGCTCTCGGCGTGACGCCCGACTCGCTCGTCACCATCGGGCTGCCGAACGGGATCGCCTTCTTCGAGGCCGCGATCGCGGCGTGGAAGCTCGGCGCGACGCCGCAGCCGATCTCCTCGCGGCTCCCC
>Ga0070698_100007728_pt1 | contig 11631 bp, 9 predicted proteins | sample KBSK1502metaG_FD_65477 | JGI IMG/M metagenome (GOLD analysis project Ga0070698, IMG submission 65477) | Corn, switchgrass and miscanthus rhizosphere microbial communities from Kellogg Biological Station, Michigan, USA - KBS K1-50-2 metaG | ecosystem: Host-associated > Plants > Roots >...
GGATCGTAATCGGGCGGCGACCCCAGAAATTGGGACCACGGCTCGAGCGAGGACGGATAGAACGCGTCGGCCATCGGCCGCACCTGCAGAAAAATCGCGTTGAGGTGCACGGCCGCCGCGCGATCGAGGATCGCGATCAGCTCCTGCTTCTGCTGATCCGAAGTCAGATCGCGCCGCGAAGGCCAGTCGCCGTTGTTCACCGTCGCTACCCAGAGCCCTCGAAGCTCGTGAGCCCGATGCGGAAGCGGATTGGTCGAGATGCAACCCGCAAGAAGAAAAAGACTTATGAGGAGTGGAAATTTGTGGACATAAGTGGCGAATAGTGGTAAAAACAGCCGTTGAACCGGAACAATGGAACTGGATGTCTTGATGGGGCATGCCCCCGCGCGTGTCGACGAAAAAGGGCGACTGAAAATCCCGGCGGATTTTCGAAAGCTCATTGAAGAGAAGTATGGCGCCGATTGCTTCATTACGTCGATCGATGGCGAGCGCGCGATGGTCTACCCGATGTCGGTCTGGTACGACTTCCAGGCGCGCCTCGCGAAGGTCCCCTCAACCTCGGTCGCCAAAGCGAAGATGCTCGAGCGCGTGAACTACTTCGGTCAGGCGACGGCCATCGACAACCAGGGCCGCGTGCTCGTGCCGTCGATTCTTCGCGAGGTCGCCGGAATCTTGAGCGACGTCGTTGTCCTGGGCAGCACCGATCATCTGATCGTCTGGAATGAAGAGCGGATTCAGAAACGGCTTTCAAAAAATCCGCTGACGGATGAGGACATGAAGGAGTTGGAGCTGCATGGTGTCTAGACCATGCACGAATCTGTTCTTTTAAAAGAGATCGTCGAATTTCTCCGGCCCAATCGCGAAGACGGCGTCCTCGTCGACGCGACGGTCGGACTCGGCGGCCATGCAGAAGCGCTGCTGGATCGCTATCCCGCAACGGAGCTGCTGGCCATCGACCGCGATCCGCGCGCATTGAAGATGGCGCGCGAACGCTTGCGGAAATTTGGAGAACGCGTGACGTTCGTACAGGGGCGTTACGAGAAGCTCATTGACATTCTGAAGCAGTCGAATATCAGCGCGATCAGCGGTCTGGTCGCGGACCTGGGTGTCTCGTCGATGCAGTTGGACGATGCGATCCGCGGATTCTCGTTTCGATTCGACGCGCCCCTCGACATGCGGATGAGCAGCGAAGGGACGACGGCGGCGGAGCTGGTCAACTCCCTCGACGAGCGGTCGCTCGCGAAGATCCTTCGAGACTACGGCGAGGAGCCGATGGCCAGGCGCATCGCGCGAGCGATCGTCGAGGCCAGGCCGGTCGAGACCACGACGCAGCTCGCCGGCATCGTCCGCAGCGTCAAGAAAGCGAAGCCGCACGACATCGATCCCGCGACTCTGACATTTCAGGCGCTCCGCATTGCGACGAACGAGGAGCTGATCGGGCTCGATCAGTTCGTGACCGAGGCGGTCGAGGTTCTGGAGAGCGGCGCGCGGATCGCGGTCATCGCGTTTCATTCGCTCGAAGATCGCATCGTCAAGCGCGCGCTGCGGCGATTGGAAGGTGAGTGCGTCTGCCCGCCGGGATTGCCGGTGTGCCGGTGCGGAGCGAAAGAGACAGTAAAGGTCCTCACCGCACGACCGTTGACTGCTTTAGAAAGCGAAAAAGAAAAAAATCCGCGATCGCGCAGCGCGAAGCTGCGGGTCGCTGAGAAGCGGTGAGTGGTGGGAGCTGGCGAGCAAGGGTGAAGGTTGGGGAAGGGTTGGGCGTGGCGCGGTGATGGGGGCTCGGGAGGGGTGGTGCGTGGAGCGTGGGGGAGTGAGGAAGTTTCTCAGCGCCGTGCATGTAGGCAGATCTTCACCCTTGTTTGCCGGTTTCGATCGTCGGTCTCGAAATGTACGCGCAGAAAAAGTCCATCGACAATGTCCACATCGTCCGTGAACGCGACCGTCAGCGCTTTCGCGAGCTGTTTGCGGTCCTGGCGCTCGGAATTCCGATCGGACTGTTCCTCCTGCTCTTCACCTGGCAGAACCTGGAGGTCATTCGACTGGGCCACGAAGCCTCGCGGCTGCAGAACCAGCGCAAGCAGATCGAGAACGAGAACAAAGCGCTGCAGTTCCAGCTCGATCGGCTGACCTCTCTCCAATCCGTCGAACAAAAAGCGAACACCCTCGGCTTCGAGCGCACCGATCCGCGCGCGGTGGTGATGGTCGAGAAGCCCGCTGACAACCGACAACCGACAACTCGACAACCCGACAACCACAAATGAGCGCCTCTCAGCGACGTTTACTGCAGATCTTTGCCTTCCTCGCCGCGTGGGCCCTCGTGATCGTGGCGCGGCTGGCGCAAGTGCAGCTCGTCCATCACGACGAATACGTCATTCGTGCCCAGCGGCAGCAGGAGCGCACGCTGTCGCTCGAGCCGACGCGCGGCGCGATCCTCGATCGCAAGGGGCGCGTGCTGGCGGAAAGCGTGGCTGCGGTTTCGCTGTACGCCGATCCGCAGGCGATCGTCGACGTCGCCGCCACCGCCCGTGCACTCTCGCGGATCCCAGCGATCGATCTGAGCGAAGACGACATCGAAGAAAAGCTGACGTCGAATGGCGGATTCGTCTGGATCGCCCGGCAGTTGCCGCTCGAAGTCGGCGGTGTGATTCGCAATCTGCATCTCCCCGGCATCTATTTTCTCGACGAGCATCGACGGACATATCCCAAAGGTTCGCTGGCCGCGAACGTGGTCGGCTACGTCGGCCTCGATGGTCACGGACTGGCGGGCGTCGAGCATGGGTTCGAGTCGATGGTGCGCGGCCGCGCGGGGAAGGTGACTCTTCTCCGCGACGCGCGCCGAGGGATGTATTTCGTCGGAGGGGAGGGGGCGAATCGGCCAATCGACGGCGGCGACGTCGTCCTGACCATCGACTCCGTCGTCCAGTTCATCGCCGAACGCGCGCTATCGAAAGCCGTCGCGCGTTGGCACGCCGCCGGCGGCACCGCCATCGTAATGGATCCGAATGACGGAGCCATTATGGCGATGGCTTCGCTGCCGACGTTCGATCCGAACCGCTTTCGCGATTTTCCGCCGCCGACCTGGCGCAATCGCAATGTGCAGGAGATCTACGAGCCGGGATCGACGTTCAAAATCGTCACCGCATCGGCCGGATTGGAAGAAGGCGTGGTCACGCCGTCGCAGGTTCTCGATTGCGGCAACGGCGCGATTCAGATCGGCAACGTCCAGATCCACGAGCACGGCGGCAATCGCTACGGCCTGATTACGTTCGAAGATGTGATGCTGCATTCCTCGAACGTCGGGGCCGTTCGCGTTGGACTCTCCCTCGGCGACGATCGCTTCTATCGCTACATCCGCAAATTCGGCTTCGGTGAGCGAACCGGCATCGAGCTTCCTGGCGAAACGCCGGGCGTGCTCCGGCGCACAGCGCGCTGGTCGCAAGTCTCCCCCGCCAGCATTTCCATCGGACAGGAAATCGGCGTCACGCCGCTGCAGATGGTGACCGCGTTCGCGACCGTCGCCAATGGAGGCGCTCGCGTGGTGCCGCGCATCGTGGAGCGCGTCGTCGACGGCAAGGGAGAGATTGTGTATCGGCCGCCGGCCAGGGAGCCGGTTCGCGTGATTTCGGAAAAAACTGCGGCGGTGCTCAACGAGATTCTCAAAGCGGTGGTCGCTCGCGGGACCGGCGAGAATGCCGCACTCGAGGAGCACATCGTCGCCGGAAAAACCGGGACCGCGCAGAAGTCGATTCGTGGGGTTTACTCCCCGGACCGATTCGTCGCCTCGTTCGGGGGCTATGTTCCCGCCGACCGGCCGCGGCTTGCAATTCTGGTGGTCATCGACGAGCCGAAGGGCGAAGAGTACGGCGGAAAAGTGGCGGCTCCGGTCTTCAAACAGATCGCCGAACCGGTCCTCCGCTACCTCGGCGTCCCACCTTCGATTCCCGCCCGGACGCTTCGCGTCCCGCAGCCGATGCTGGCCGCATTTTCGCAAGAGCTCGGTAGCGCGCGGGTCGGGCGGGTGCCGGATATGCGAGGGTTGGATGCCCGCGCTGCGGTCGCCAGCGCGACCGCCGCCGGACTTCGGGTCCGGACCATCGGGAGCGGCGTGGTCCAATCTCAACTTCTTCAAGCGGATGACGTGTTGTTGCTGCGTCTCAGCGAGGCGTCGCAATGAAACTCCGCGATCTTCTGCGCGATGTCCCGGTGCGGGCGACGCACGGCAACCTCGACGTCGAGATCTCGGCGGTGGTTGCCGATTCGCGTCTTGCGGTTCGCGGCTCGCTCTTCGTCGCGGTTCCCGGATTGCAGCAGGACGGCGCAAAATTCATCGGCTCGGCGATCGAAAAAGGTGCCGTTGCGGTTGTCAGTGGAGGACAGCCGCCCACGGCTGTCCAAATGTGGATCGAGGTCGACGACCCTCGTGCCGCACTTTCCCTGATCGCTGCAAATTTCTACGGCCGTCCGGCGGACAAGCTCTCGCTCGTCGGCGTCACCGGGACATCCGGAAAAACGACGACCACCAAAATGCTCGAATCGATCTTCGATGCCGGCGACGCGCCGGTGGGACTCATCGGCACGATCGAATATCGCGCGGGCCTGGAGCGCCTGGTGGCCGATCGCACCACGCCCGACGCGGTGGTGCTGCAGCAGTGGTTCGCGAAGATGGCCGCGGCCGGCGTGAAGCATTGCGTCATGGAAGTCTCCTCGCATGCCCTGGCGCTCAAGCGAACGTACGGCGTGCGTTTCGCGGCGGCGGTGTTCACGAACCTGTCGCAGGATCATTTCGATTTTCATAAAGATTTTGAGGACTATTTTTCCGCCAAGCGGACGCTTTTCGATCAGATCGAGAGTCCGGATCGCGCCGTCATCAATGCCGACGATCGCTACGGCCGGCGGCTGATCGAAGAGCTGGGACCGAAGCCGATGACGTTCGGCGCGAGCGGCGACATTCGTCCAGCAAAAGACTTCGAGATCTCGACGCGCGGTCTTCGCGGAGTGTTGCACACCCCGGCCGGCGACATCCGCGTCGAGTCGGCGCTCCTGGGCCGGCCGAATCTGTACAACTGGATGGCCGCGGTGGGCGCGGCCATCGTGGTCGGAATGACCAATCGGCAGATCGAGGCCGGCATTCGCAATCTCCACTCCGTGCGCGGGCGATTCGAGTACGTCGGTGGCGGGCCGCCCACCGTGATCGTCGATTACGCCCACAAACCGGATGCTCTCGAAAAACTGCTGCACGCCGTGCGCGATCTGGCCGGCAGAAAGCGCGTGGTGGTCGTTTTCGGATGCGGCGGGGACCGCGACCGCGACAAGCGTCCGAAGATGGGCCGCATCGCGACGGAGCTTGCCGACTTCACGATTCTGACCAGCGACAATCCGCGCAGCGAGAGGCCGGATGCCATCATCGACGACGTCGAGCGCGGCGCAAGAGGAGGAAAATACGCGCGGATCACCGATCGTCGTCAGGCCATCGCGCGGGCCATCGACGACGCTTCCGACGACGACATCATCGTGATCGCCGGCAAGGGCCACGAGAGTTACCAGGTGATCGGCGATCAGATCGTGCACTTCGACGATCGGGAAGAAGCGGAGATTGCACTAAAAAAGAGACACGAAAAAGCCATTCCGAAATCGGTTTGAAATTTGACCTTGAAATTGCTTACGAAATTGTTTTATGATTCAGCGCGCCGCAACAGATGCTCTGTCCCGGCTCCGTCGGTCCGTTTCAGCGTGGGTGGACGGATGGTGATCGCCAGGCAGTCGTGGGGGAAGGGGAGCGATCGCCGAGGACGAAACGCGGCGGGGCCGGGAGAGGGTATCGGGGTTGCGGCGTTGCGAGGTTGCGGGGTTGCGGAGCGCAACACTGCGGAACCACGCAACCGCACAACTCCGCAACCCGGTCGGGGGTGGCAATGCCCACGCTGACCATCCGCGAGCTCGCCGCGATGACCGGCGGCGAAGTGGTCCAGAACCCCGACGTCAAAATCTCCACCGTCGTCATCGACAGCCGCGAAGTGAAGCCCGACTCAGTCTTCTTCGCGATCAAGGGCGAACGGCTGGACGGACATCAGTTTGTTCCGCAGGCCTTGCAGACCGCGCGCGGTGCGGTGGTGGCGCGCGTTCCCGAATCGATCCCCGGGGACAAAGGAATCGTGCGCGTCGCGGATACGACAAAAGCCTTGCAGCAGCTCGCGCATTCGATCCGAGAGCGCCATCCATTCCTGCTGATCGCGATCACCGGCTCGGCGGGAAAGACCACCACCAAAGAAATGATCGCGTCGCTGGTAGCGACGGAACGCCGCACCTGGAAATCGTGGGGAAACTTCAACAATCTGATTGGCGCGCCTCTGTGCCTCGACAACACGCCCGACGATGCCGAAGTGGTGGTCAGCGAGATGGGAATGAATCACAAAGGCGAAATCGCGATGCTGGCGCAATTGACGCATCCCGATGTCGGCGTCTACACCAACATCGGTCCGGTCCATATCGAGTTCTTCGGAAGCGTCGAAAAAATCGCGGAGGCCAAGAGGGAGCTTCTGGAAAATCTGGCACCGAACGGCACCATTGTTCTCAACGCCGACAACGAGTACGTGATGAGCATAAGCCACGGATTCAGCGGGCGAAAGGTCACCTACGGCATCGATCGTCCGTCGGACTTTCGTCCCACCAACATCGTCGAACGAGGACTCCTCGGCACGCGCTTCACGCTCCAGGGGCGAGACTTCGATCTCGCGCTTCCGGGCCGGCACAATCTCGAGAATCTGCTGGCCGCCATCGCCACCGCACGCGCGATCGGCATTTCGTGGGAGGGCGTCGAGCGCGGCGTGCGCGAGGTCAAGCCCGCCTACCATCGCGGCGTGATCGTGCCGTGGAACGGCGCCACGATTTACGACGACAGCTACAACTCCAATCCATATGCCGTTTCGCGCGCGATGGCGCTGCTCCGACAGGCGGATGTGCGCGGCCGGCGGATCGCCGTGCTGGGCGACATGTTGGAGCTCGGAGGCCGGGAGCTCGAATACCACTACGAAGCGGGAAGAGAAATCTCGCTCGATATCGACTTCGTGATCGCAGTCGGGCCGCGCAGCGGATCGCTCCTGGATGGCGCGCGCCACGCGGGCTTCACGGATGAGCGCCTCTTCCACTTTGCGAACGCCGAGGAGGCGACCAACTTTCTCGAATCGTTCATCCGCCCCGGCGATCTGGTGTTGATCAAAGCTTCGCGCGGCATCGGTCTCGATCGCATCGTGACGCTGCTGACAACTCGGCAACCGACAATCGATAACGCTTCTGGAGGCCGGCGGTAATGCTGTACTACTTGCTCTACCCGCTCCGGAACATGATCTCCGGGTTCAACGTCTTCCGGTACATCACGTTTCGGACCGCCTGGGCGGCCCTGACCGCGCTGATCATCTCCTTCATCCTCGGTCCGTGGCTGATCGAGCGCATGCGGCAAATCAAGCTCGGTCAATTCATTCGCGAAGAAGGACCGAAATCGCACCAGCAAAAGGCAGGCACGCCGACGATGGGCGGGATTCTGATCAACATCGCGATCCTGATTCCGACGCTGTTGTGGGCCGACATCCTCAACCCGTACATCTGGATCGTGCTGTTCGTCACGTTTGCGTACGGCGCGATCGGCTTCGTCGACGACTACCGCAAGCTCGTCAAGCGGCGCAACCTCGGATTGACGGCCAAGCAAAAATTCTCGATACAGATCGCAGTGGCGCTGGCCGCCGGCCTGGCGATCGCGTATTTGCCGTCAATTCATAACAATTACTCTACTGTATTAACGTTCCCATTTTTCAAGACTCTTCATCTCGACCTCGGCCCGCTCTACATCGCGTTCATCGTGCTGGTGATCGTCGGCGCATCCAACGCCGTCAATCTGACCGACGGCCTGGACGGCCTGGCGATCGGCACGACGTTGATCGCGGCCGTCACCTACACCATTCTCACGTACGCCGCCGGAAACTTCCGCGTCGCCGACTATCTGCGCATCGCGTGGGTTCCGCAGGCGGGCGAGCTGGCCGTCTTCTGCGGTGCCATGGTCGGCGCGTCCCTCGGATTTCTGTGGTTCAACGCCCACCCCGCGGAGATTTTCATGGGCGACGTCGGCTCGCTGGCGTTAGGCGGCGCGATCGGAACGATTGCCGTCATGATCAAGCAGGAGATTCTGCTGGTGTTCGTCGGCGGACTGTTTGTCGTGGAAGCGGCGTCGGTGATCCTGCAGGTGGCATCGTTCAAGCTGACCGGACGCCGCATTTTTAAAATGTCACCGCTGCATCACCACTTCGAGCTCGCGGGCTGGCGCGAGACGAAAGTGGTGGTGCGATTCTGGATCATCGCGATCATTTTTGCTTTGTTGAGTCTTTCGACGCTGAAACTTCGATGAGCAAGTATCTAGTGGTGGGGGCGGGAAAATCGGGCGTGGCGGCCGCCAATTTTCTGGTGGCGCGCGGCGAAGAGGTGTCGATCACCGACAGCAGCCCGCATCCCGACGTGCCGAACCCGCTCGATGAACGCGTCCGGCGATTTTTTGGATATCAGGACGAAGCGGCGCTGAACGGCGCCACAACCGTGATCGTCAGCCCGGGTGTTCCGCTCACCATTCCGTTGCTGCAGCGCGCCGCCTCGCGAACGATTCCGGTCATCGGCGAGATCGAGCTGGCCTATCGCTATCTGCAGGGCACGATCATCGCGGTCACCGGCTCGAATGGAAAATCGACGACCACGGCCCTCATCGGCGAGATTCTGAAGATCGCCGGACGGCAGCCGATCGTAGCCGGCAACATCGGGCAGCCGCTGATCGCGTCGCTCGATCTCGAGAAGGCGCGGACGTACGTGGTCGAGCTCTCGTCGTTTCAGCTCGAAACGGTCGATGCGTTTCGCGCCAATGTCGCGCTGCTGCTGAACGTCACGCCCGATCACATGGATCGCTATCCGACCTTCGACGCCTATGCGGCGGCGAAATATCGCATCTTCCGCAATCAGCAATCGGGCGACACGGCCATCGTGAACGCCACCGATCGCCGCTCGGAGCAGCGACAGGCGGCGTCGATGGCGCGCATGTGGCGCTTCTCCGCCGCTGAGCGCGTCGCGGAGGGCGCCTATCTCGATGGAGAGGAGCTGGTACTTTGGGTCGGCGGCGAAGAGCGACGAATTCCGCGGTCATCGCTGAAGATTGCGGGGTTGGCGAATGTCGAGAACGCCCTGGCATCGTGGCTGGCGGCGCGCGCGGTGGGCGTCGACGATATGGCGGTTCAGATCGCCTTCGGAACTTTTCCCGGGTTGCCGCATCGCATGGTTCTGGTGCGCGAACGCGACGGCGTGCGCTACGTCAACGATTCCAAAGGAACCAATGTCGACGCCACCTTGAAATCGCTGGAGGGATTCGCGCCGTCGAGCGTGCTTCTGATTCTCGGCGGAAAGGACAAGGCGGGCGAATTTGAACGCATGCGCGAGCTGGTTGCGGAGAAGACGCGGGCCGTCATCACGATCGGCAAAGCCGCCGACCGAATTTCGTCCGCCCTGGAAGGGGCGGCCACGATTGTCCCGATGGGCGACCTCGAGCACGCGGTCACGTGGGCATCGGAACACGCGAAGGCGGGCGACACGGTGCTGTTGTCGCCGGCCTGCGCGAGCTTCGATCAATTCAAGAACTTCGAGCATCGGGGAGCGGTTTTCGAGGAGCTGGTGAGGAAGTTATGAGGTTGCGAAGTTTCGCGGTTACGCGGTTGCGAGGTTGCTCGGTTTCTGGGTTACTGAAGTACAACCCCGAGACCGCGAAACCTCGCGACTCCACAACCGAGCAACCAAGCGACCGAGCAACCGATCAACGATGAGCAGAAAACTGACATACGACACCTGGCTGTTCGCGGCTGCCATGCTGTTGATCGTCATCGGACTGGTCATGATCTACAGCGCGTCGGCGATCATCACGGCGCAGAAAACGGGTTCCGAAAATCCGTACTACTTCATCACGCGCCAATGCGTCTGGCTGATCGCGGGAAGCATCCTGATGTTGATGCTGATGCACCTCGATCTGGCGGTGCTGCGCGATCGTCGCGTGATTTACGCGTTGATGCTGGGTGTTCTGGGATGTCTGATTGCCGCTCTCTTTCAGCCGGCCATCAACGGCACCCATCGCTGGATTTCCTTGCCCAACATCCGCCTGCAGCCGAGCGAGTTCGCGAAGCCGGTCTTGGTGTTGTTCCTGGCCTCTTTTCTCGCCCGGCGCGAGCAGCGCATCAACGAGATGACGACGGCGCTGCTGCCCCTGTCATTGGTCCTCGCCCTCTTTGCCGGCATGATCCTGGTCGAGCCCGATTTCGGAACCGCCATGACCCTGGTTCTGGTTGCGGCCGGAATGATCTTCGCCGCCGGAATTCGCTGGAATCGGATCGCCGCCTTTGCCCTGATGCTGGCGCCGGCGGCCCTCCTGGTTCTCTTCAGCGCCGCCTATCGCCGCGACCGTCTCTTCACGTTTCTAAACCCGGAGGCCGATCCGCTTGGCAAGGGGTTCCAGGCGATGCAGTCGCTGATTGCGGTCGGCACCGGCGGTCTGCGCGGTTTGGGCATCGGCAACGGGCGGCAGAAACTGTTCTTTCTGCCTGAGCCACACACCGATTTCATCTTCTCGATCATCGGCGAAGAGCTCGGCTTCATCGGCGCGATTGCGGTGATTGCGCTGTTTGCGTTTCTGGTCTGGCGTGGTTTCCGAGTGGCGCGCTTCAGCCAGGAGCGTTTCGATTTCTACGCCGCCCTCGGCCTCACATTAATGATTGCGGTGCAGGCGTTGATCAACATCAGCGTCGCGCTCTGCCTTGTTCCGACCAAGGGCCTGCCGCTGCCGCTGGTGAGTTACGGCGGGTCGTCGCTGATCACCAGTCTCATCGCGGTCGGAATGCTGCTCAATCTGTCACAACAATCGGGCTAGGAAAAGAACAATGGGTGCGTGTGGCGTGAATGTCATTCCGAGCGTAGCGAGGAATCGGTGTGGGCGGGCGGTGCAAGAATCACGTTTGTCATACCGCCCCTCCACACCGATCCCTCCCCTTCCACCTCGCTTTGCTCGGCGTCAGGGTCGGGATGACATAAGGAGTGCGCGGTGAGCACTCTGATGATCGCAGGAGGCGGCACGGGTGGCCACATCTACCCGGCCATCGCCATCGCGCAGGAATTTGTGGCGCGCGATCCGGGGCGCCGCGCCATCTTCGTCGGCACGCCGTACGGCCTGGAGAAGAACATCGTGCCGAAGGCCGGCTTTCCGATCGAATTCATCTCCGTCGGCGGCTTGAAAGGCAAAGGGGCCGTCGATCTGATCAAGAACACCGCTCGATTGCCGATCGGATTCGCGCAGGCGTGGGGAGTGATCGGAAAACACAAGCCCAGCGTGGTTCTGGGCGTCGGCGGTTATGCATCCGGTCCGCTGCTGATGGCGGCGAAGCTGCGCGGCGTTCCGACTGCCATTCACGAGCAGAACGCCTTTCCGGGATTGGCGAATCGAGCGCTCTCGAAGTTCGTGAACGCGGTGGCGGTGGCATTTCCCGACGCCGCGGCCCGGCTCAAGCGCAGCGATGCAGTGGTGACGGGAAATCCAATCCGCCGCGAATTTTTCGAGGCTAA
>Ga0070698_100007729_pt1 | contig 11631 bp, 11 predicted proteins | sample KBSK1502metaG_FD_65477 | JGI IMG/M metagenome (GOLD analysis project Ga0070698, IMG submission 65477) | Corn, switchgrass and miscanthus rhizosphere microbial communities from Kellogg Biological Station, Michigan, USA - KBS K1-50-2 metaG | ecosystem: Host-associated > Plants > Roots >...
GATAGGGCCATAGCTCCCAGACAGTGGCGTCAAAGGCGGGACCAGCGAGCTGAGTCGCCCGATCCGCAGCAGAGACCGAGAACGCCCGCTGATGCCAGAAGATGAGATTCAGCAAGCTCTCGTGGGTGATTTGCACCCCCTTCGGCTGCCCCGTCGAGCCGGAGGTATAGATGACATATGCGAGATGTGCGGCTCTGGCCGTTGGCGCTGGGTCGGTTGTCAGCTGCTGGACCAATACCGTCGCATCACTATCCAGACACACGACTTGCGCATGATGGATAGGCAGACGTACTGCCTGGCTTGCCTGCGTGACGACGACGGGCGCCTGAGTATCCTCCAGCATGAAGGCGAGGCGCAGTGGCGGGTAGGAGGGATCCAGGGGCACATAGGCTCCTCCGGCCTTCAGCACTCCCAACAGAGCCACTACCAGATCCACGGAGCGCTCCACACACACCCCCACCGGCACATCGGGTCCCACACCAAGACGACGCAAGTAGTGGGCGAGTTGGTTTGCGCGCTGATTCAACTCCGCATAGCCCAGATAGTGATCCCTCGACACCACCGCTGCGGCATTCGGCGCGATGGCTGCCCGGTGCGCCACGAGTTCCGGCACACACTGATCCCGTGAATAGTAATCATGAGCGCTGCTCACCAGCAGGCATGAAAATGGGGTAGGCTGCCGGATGGGGAGGGAGAAGCGCCAAGGTCGCGATGGGACTGGGTGCGAGAAGCCTGATGAATAGTATGACCACGACCCCGATAGGAACCAGCAGCTGCTGCCACGGCCTCTCGCGCAGAGAGACCGCGAGCGCGTAGGTGAGACGCTACAGTGAGCGGTGTTGTGGCTTCTTTCCTCCTCGTGTCCTGAGAGTCTTGTGAGCCTGGAAGGGGACCGGCCGAGGTGAAGGAGGATGAGGGTGGACGTCGTGTTCGAGCGCTGCGCCGGGATCGATGTACACAAACGAACGGTGGTGGCGTGTCGGTTGACAATCAGTGACAAAGGAGAGCGCGCGGCGCAGACCCAGACGTTTGGGACCACCTCAGCCGACTTGCTGCGCCGCGCTGACTGGCTGGGGGAGGGTGGCTGCACCCATGTGGGCCTGGAGAGCACGGGCGACTATTGGAAACCGGTGTAGAACCTCCTGGAGGGGATCTTCGAAGTCTGGCGGCTCAATGCGCAGCACGTCAAGGCAGTGCCGGGACGCAAGACCGATGTCAAAGACGCGCAGTGGATCGCCGAACTCCTCGCGCATGGGCTGGTGCGCCCGAGCTTCATCCCTGCGCGCGAGCAGCGTGACTTGCGCGACCTCACGCGCTATCGTGTCAGCTTCGTGCGCGAGCGCGCGACCCTGATCAACCGGGTACAGAAGCTGCTGGAGAGCGCCAATCTCAAACTCTCCTCGGTCATGAGCAACGTGCTTGGGGTGACAGGACGCTCCATCCTCAGCGCACTCCTGGCTGGGGAGACTGATCCACACACCCTCGCCGAGCTAGCACGAGGCCAACTCCGGAAGTAACGCCCACAGCTCGAACAAGCGCTCCACGGCCGACTCCGGCCCCACCACAGTTTCGTGCTCGCCGAGCTGCTGACGCAGCTCGACGGCTTGGACGAGACGATTGCGCGTTTTGATGCCCAGATTCAGGCAGCCTGTGCGATGGATGCGGACGAGGCGGCAGTTGTGGCGCTGCTGGACACGATCCCCGGCGTCGCGTTGACCGCGGCACAGGTATTGGTGGCGGAAATCGGCACGGACATGCGTCGCTTCCCGTCGGCTGCGGCGCTGTCGGCGTGGGTGGGCGTAGCTCCAGGAAACAACGAGAGCGCCGGCAAGCAACGCAGCGGTCGCACGCGCAAAGGAAATACCTGGTTGCGTGCGGTGCTTGTCCAAGCCGCGCAGGCGGCGGCGCATATGAAACAGACGGCGCTCGCAGCGCGCTATCGCCGCATCGCGGCGCGCCGCGGGGCCAAAAAGGCGGTGATTGCACTCGCGCACGCCATTCTCGAGATCGCGTACCACATCATTGCTCGTCGCGAGCCGTACCGTGAATTGGGGGAAGACTATCTCCACCGCTTGGACCCAGAGGTGCGCGCCAAGCGTCTGGTCCACCAATTGGGCCATCTGGGTTTTGACGTCATCCTTCGCCCGGCCGGCGAGCATCCCGCCCCTGTTGGGTGACAGAAGACTCCATTTTCAGGTGAGCCCGACATGCCCCCTCAGGGCGCCACCGCGGCATGAAAATGGTGGCCGAGACGGCGTCGGGGTGCGGTATGCTGCGAGGGGAAGACGGCCGGCGGGAAGGTCGGGGGACACTGGCGCCAGGTCACTCCAGAGTACTCCATGAGCCCGCAGGTGAGTCTGACCGGCCTGTCCCGGAGGCGCCACCGTCTGTCGCCCGCACCGTCGCCCGCACCGTCGCCCGCACCGTCGCCCGCACCGTCGCCCGCACCGTCGCCCGCACCGTCGCCCGTTTGTGGGAGGACGGCGCGGAGCACGCACACCAGTATCTTGTCGAGCAGGGCAGGCATGCCGGCCGTCTTCTGTCTCACGAAGGGAGCAGGGAAGGAGAGCAGGAAGGGAGAGAGCGCGATGGAGATGCTGTACGAGCGGTGTTGCGGCGTGGATGTGCACAAGCGGACGGTGGTGGCCTGCCTGCTGACGCCTGGCGGGGATGGACAGCCGGGCAAGGAGATCCGCACCTTCGGGACCATGACGGCCGACCTGGTGGCCTTGAGTGATTGGCTGGCCGCAGCAGGCTGCACGCACGTGGCGATGGAAGCGACCGGCGCCTATTGGAAGCCGATCTACAACTTGTTGGAAGACCGCTTTGTGGTCTTGGTGGTCAACGCAGCGCACATCAAGGCCGTTCCCGGGCGCAAGACGGATGTGCGCGATGCCGAGTGGATCGCCGACCTCTTGCGCCACGGCTTGTTGCGCCCCAGCTTCATCCCGGATCGGCCGCAGCGTGAGCTGCGCGAACTCACCCGCTATCGCACGACGCTCGTCCACGAGCGCGCCAACGAGGTGAATCGGTTGCAGAAGGTCCTCGAAGGAGCCAACATCAAGCTGGCGTCGGTCGCCACCGACATCCTGGGCAAGTCGGGCCGCGACATCCTGGCGGCGCTGGTCGCAGGAACCACTGATGCGACGGCGCTCTCCCAGCTGGCCCGCGGGCGGCTGCGCGAGAAGATCCCCCAGCTGGAGCAGGCGCTGGCGGGGCAGTTCAGCGCGCATCAGCGCTTCCTCATCGCGCAGCAACTCGCCCACATCGACTTCCTCGATGCTAGTCTGGAACGGGTGAGCACCGAGATTGGGGATCGCCTGCGCCCTTTTGAGCCCCAGATGGAGCGGCAGCAGACGATCCCAGGCGTCGGCCGGCGGACGGCCGAGGTCCTGGTGGCCGAGATTGGGACGGATCTGAGCCGCTTCCCCAGTGCGCGCCACCTGGCCTCGTGGGCCGGGCTGTGTCCAGGCAACGACGAGAGCGCGGGCAAACGCCGCAGTGGACGCACGCGCAAAGGCAGCCCCTGGCTGCGGACTGCCTTGGTCGAAGCGGCCCAGGCCGCCGCGCGCAGCAAAGAGACCTATCTGGCCGCGCAGTATCGGCGGCTTGCCACGCGTCGGGGCGCCAAACGCGCTGCCATCGCCGTGGCGCATACCATCCTCGTCATGGTCTATGCGCTGCTGACACAGGAGGTGACGTATCACGAGCTCGGGGGGCAGTATTTCGACGAACGCGACCGGCAGGCCGTCGAGCGGCGGCTGGTACGGCGCTTAGAGGCGTTGGGCTATAGCGTCTCCTTGGAGCCCACTTCACCTGCCGCATGACGGCCGCGTCCTATTTTCACACCAGTCCCACGTGGTGGCGTTCCACGCGAGCAGTTGGCGTCGCTCCGCATCGGTCAGACGGGGTGCCTCCAGCTGTGGTCCTTCGGCTGCCACAGAGGAGAGAGAGTTCCTCAGCCCATCATAAGAGTCGGCTGCCCCGCCGCTAAGGCCGGTAAGCATGACCATGTCGATGTCCTCCTGGACGCGTGGGGGGCGCCGCTCCACGTTCACTGCTTGCTCCATTCGGCGCGCCACCACCAGATGTTGGTCCACAGGTGCGCTGGGAGCCGGGCCAGCGCCTCACAGCACCGGCGCGGCCGGTCATCTGAACTGCTAGGACCTCGCAAGGACCTACCTATATTCCCTCTACTCTGTACAAATCCTGTCTGTACCTGTTCGGCGGGCTAGCGGTGGGGCGGTCGGCGTGTTCAGGACGGGATGACGCTTCAGGTGAGTGAGCAGAGCAAACGGGCGCTCCCCCCTCCCGAGAGTGGCTACCCGCTTGCTCGCGGCAGCAGGAGACATTGTCCTCAAGGGATGCGGAGTGGCCGCCCCCCCTCGCCCCACGTTCCGATCATTGAGCGATTCCTGGCGCATCGCCAGGTAGACCGCGAGTGAACACACCGGATTGAGATCCGAGTCAAGCGGTCCGCGCGAGACACTCCACAATAATTCTGTGCCGTATCATGCGTGGGGTACGCGAAGGCGGCCCCAAAGGGCCGACCCGACAGTATTCGGCGCTCGCTGCTCGATGCGTTCAAGGCGCTGAAACATGCTCATGCCTCACCTCCTCCTGTGGTCCGTGGCATCAAGCAGCCTGCCAACAATCTCCAAGCTGAACGACCTTACATGTAGTTGAGAGTGTATTCACCGAATCACTGAAGAACTGTGGCAAGAACACACAGTCCAGGAGGCGGAGCAGGCAACGGTCTCTCCGCAATACCCCCGGCTGGTTGCAAGACTGGATCAACGCACCGCTTGAGGGTCGATATGCCCCTATTTTCACCCGTAACGGGTATCCGTCCCAAGTAGCCAAGGTATCGCGCGCGTGATACCGTTGGTATCAGAGTCGCTGGGATGTGTGATTCGGAGACATCGTTTCTTTACTTGCTTGCCCTGGCTTTCCGTCGGCGAAGTGTTAGCTGGTCGACGTAAGCGATCTCTTTGGCGGGGTCGAAGGCGTCGGCGACGTCGTCCCACGGGGACGTCCGTTCGTGCAGCTCGGCCCAGCGCTGCATCGGCGTCTTGCCCAGCGAGCCGTGCACCCGGCGGTAGTTGTAGTCCAGCAGCCAAACGCCGATGTCCTCTTCCAGGTTGGGGCCGTCGAAGGTCGTGGTCGCGTAGATCTCGGTCAGCATCGTCTGGTGGGCGCGCTCGACCTTTCCGTTGAGGTGGGGCGTGCGCGGCGTGATCGGCCGATGCTTGATGCGCATCGCAGACAGCTCGTCGCGGACCTTGTAGGCCATGAATTCGGCGCCGTTGTCGGTCTGCAGGCGCTGGATCGGGAACGGGATCTCGTCGAAGAGCTGCTCGAGGAAGTCGAGCGTGTTGGCGGCCGTGCGGCAGGGGTAGAGGGCCGCAATGAGGTAGCGCGTGCAATCATCGATGAAGGTGTACTGGCAGAGGCCCGGGGCGAGCTTCATCGTGTCCATCTGCACGCGCTCGCCGGGCAGCGAGGCGCTGTAGCGCAACGGCGGCTGCGGCCGCTCGGGCCGCTGCAGGGGCGGCGCCGCATGCCGCTTGAGGACGGTGTGGATGGCCTCCAAGCCCAGGTGGCGGCGGTGCCGGCGCCGCAACTCCCGCTGGATGCGCCGCGCGCCGAAGGTGCGCTCCCGCCGCAGCTCCAGGATCCAGGCTTCTTCCTGCTCGAAGACCTTGCGCCGCGGGCGGGTCTTCGGTCGGCGGCTTTGCGAGACGAGGCCGGCTTCGCCCTGCTCCGCGTACCGGCGCAGCCACTTCCTCAGCGTCGGCGCGGAGATGCCGCAGCGCCGGCACACCAAGCCGGCGGCATGCGTCTCTTCGTACAGTCGGATCCATGTGAGCCGGCGCCTCGCCTCGTCCCGCATGTAAGCATACTAGCATAAAAAGCAGAATTCATTGATATGTCGAGACACTCTGGCGCCACGGTCGCCAGGACGTTCAGCGTCGCGCGCAGCGCCTCCCCGACGAGCTCGAGTTGGTTGAGCGCTCGAACGGCTCCCAGCACATGCGTCGAATCAGTGCGTTGCCGTTCCAGGAGTCGGTCAAGCAGTACGTGTTCGAGGCTCCCGTCCACCAGCCGCGTGCGAAACGCGCTCAGCGCGCAAGAGTGGAATCCTTTGTCCCTCCGGTCGAGACCCAGCGCATACTTGCAGTCAATCCGCGCCCGTACGGCGTCTGCCGCTTGCCGATCACTCAGATTCTGGAGCGAACTGCATCACGCTCACCAGCGCCAGTTGCCACGGGTGGAGCGCTGGTTGCCCTTCGCGCGCCTAGACGGCAGCGAAGAGTTCGTCGTCAAAGAGCGTCCCCACTTCATCGCGCATCCGCATGTAGACGTTTCCACCCGGAAAGGCAGCCTGCGCGACGTGCACGGTCTCAGGCGGGATGGGAGGCAGTTGTCACGTGGTAAGCTCATCTGGTTTCTCCATCGCTTCACGTCATGGCAAACGCTGCCAGGATGACCAAGGCGGTAGCGAGCAAGGATCCAGCCGCGACGCCGACCCGAACCGCCGTGTGTCGCCAGCCCCCAAGCTGCAGAGAGGATCACGCAAGGATGGCGAACACCGAAGGCGCCCAAAGCAGAGCGGCGTACTTGTTCAGGACCGCTAACACGAGCACTGGACCGATACCGAGCGCAACAAGTGGATGCCTTGCGGCGCTGGCGCGCAACGCGATCACTACTGACATGCCCAGTAGCAGCAGACATGAAGCATCGTAAGTGGCAAGACGTCCCAGAAAAAGGACTGATCCTTGGAAGGCAAAGATAGCTGCGCCCAAGATAGCGATCGCGACCAAACAGCTCCTTGCCCACCCAATACACGCATGTAGTGACACCCAGCATGGCTATAAGGCTCAGCATGCGCGCCGCCTCCAGGCCACCCCACGCGTCTAGGTTACTCGCAAGCAGCAGGTAATAGTAGGGGTTCCCAGAGAGATATTCCGGGCAAGGATCGAGCGAGGGCGCGCCGACGCGCATGGCGGCTCCCCGACAGTACGGTCCGCGCCTGCGGGCAGTGGGAGCCTATTTGGCGCAGCAGCAGTTCGTGCCCTATACGCGGCCCTATGCGCGTGTGCGTGAACTGCTCGCCGACGTGTTTGGCGCGGCGCTCTCGGTGGGGCTACTGGTGAACCACGTGCAGCTGGGAGCCGACCACGTGCGCGGGATTGGAGAGGAGATCAAGGCGGAGCTCCGCTGCGCGCCGGTCCTGCATCACGATGAGACCGGCATGCGCGTCGTCGCGCCAGATGGGCAGACGCGGGGACAGTGGACGCACGTCACGTGCACCCCAAGCCTGACCCACTACGCGCGTCATGCCGCCCGCGGGGTAACGGCGTTGGACGCCAGCGGCATCCTCCCCGACTATACGGGGTGAGTGTGCATGACAGCTGGAACAGTTATCGCCACTATCAGACAGGTCGGCATGCGCTCTGCAACGCCCATCACCTGCGCGAGTTGACGGTCGTCGCGGAGGAGCTGCAGCAGGAGTGGGCTGGTCGGCTCAAACACCTCGTGCGCGATCCGGCGCTCAGCGGTCGAGCAGGCGCGAGCGAGCGGGTTCCCTCAACTGGAGCGCGCCGCGCGCGACGTGCGCATGGTCAAGGTGCAGCAAAAGGTGTCGGGCACGTTCTGTAGCGATACTGGCGCGGATGCCTTCTGCCGTATCCGCTCCATCTGCTCGACCTGGCGCAAGCAGGGCCATTCAGTTCTCGATGCCCTCGTTCAAACCTTCGCTGGTCACTCGCTCAGCTTGCACGTCCCGTCTTGAATGGTTACCTCACGCAGGAATGATTTGTCATGAAACGCGCCCGAAGGCTCTCACAAGGCCCTCGAAAGGTGCTCAATTGGTAGGTTGATCTCGCCATGATGCCTGCGCTTGTAACCAGAACCCTCGTTGGCGAAAGAAGCTTGTGACCGGCTCCGCATGCCTTCGGCCACGCTCTGCAATTACCACGCAGAGAAACAAGAAAGGCCGCGGCTTATAAAGCCTCACAGCGTCCAGATACTCTGATACGCTAGCTCTGCGAATGAGTTAACCCCACAGCGACTTGAGCGGCTCAAACTCGCTTGATATCAAGCTCACGTGATACCAACGTTATGCTCGGATGATACGTTCCGTACTTCGCATGCAGATCAAAGGTCGTCATAATGGAATGCAACTGCTCGAGTCCCCACCAATGAGACATCGAGAACACTCCTATCAGATTTCCCGTGTACAGCATGCAGGCAAAAAGCCAACCGTCTTATCGGATGCTTGAGCACGAAATTACGCGGGAAAAGCGGACAAACTGTCCCTCGAGGTGATGAGCCACACTTCCGACGAGACTACCAGCAAGTCCAACCTTATCGCCATCGGTCTCCTCCGATTGCAGCAAAGACTTGAGGAGTTGGATCGCCTTTACAACGAGGAAGTCAGCAATCTGGCGCAGGAGTTAGCTCAGCTACAGGCCGACTATGTCCCCCTATATCTGACACGGTCATCGCTACCTCGTGCGGCGAAGTCGTCGCGAGGCCGGACAAACCGGGCGCAGGATCGTTCTTGACACACTGCATCGATCATGTTCGACTCGGGATGGGGCTAAAGAGGTAACGGGCATGGAGAGAAGAGCGTGGTATCCCCGCATTAGCGTAGTCATCCCAGCACTCAACGAGGCGGATAATCTCCCCCATGTTCTTCCAAATGTGGCAGAGGTGGCGGCGGAGGTGATTCTGGTGGATGGCCATTCGACCGACGACACCGTCGCGGTAGCACGAAGCTTGATCCCAGGAGTCAAGATCGTAGAACAGGTGGGCAAAGGCAAAGGGGATGCCTTACGTTGCGGATTTGCGGAGTGCACTGGCGACATCCTGGTGATGTTGGATGCAGATGGCTCTACCAATCCTCGCGAAATTCCTCGCTTTGTCGACGCGTTGCTAGCAGGTGCCGATGTCGCCAAAGGCTCGCGATTTCTCGACGCTGATGGGAGCGGGAGCGACGATATCACACGACTACGCCGGTTCGGCAACGATACGCTGAACGCACTCGTCGGCGCCCTCTTCCAGACACATTTCACTGATCTCTGCTACGGTTATATCGCCTGGTGGCGGGGATGCCTCGACTTCTTTGACGTCGACTGTGCGGGATTCGGGGTCGAGACACAGATCAACCTGCGCGCGCGCAAGGCTAACCTCAAAATCGTCGAGGTGCCCAGCTTCGAGCGCCCGCGACTACATGGCGCTAGCCACTTGAACACATTCCAAGATGGCTTCCGCGTCCTACGAATGATCCTGCAGGAGTGGGTGCGTGGCTACTCGACAGTCAAGACGCCTGGGATTCATCGAGCGCGCTATTTTGCGGCCATCCACGAGTTTCCAACCCGTCACGAATTGGCGACGACTGGAGCCTCTTCGGAGGGTGGCTCATCCGACCGAACTGAACCTGCGCGAGCACTGTGAGAGGATACATGCAGCTTGATGCCTCTGTGGTAATCTGCGCCTATAGCGAGGCGCGCTGGGACGACTTGCAGGCGTCGGTGGCCTCTGTGCGGCGGCAGAACGTGCCCCCAAGACAGATTATTGTCGTCGTCGATCACAACAGTGCCCTGTTGCAGCGCGCTTGTGCGGAGCTACCCGGCGTAACGGTGCTGGAAAACCAGGAAACTCAGGGGTTATCGGGAGCCCGGAATACGGGTGTCAGGGCGGCGCAAGGTTCTCTCATCGCGTTTCTAGATGATGATGCCGTGGCAGAACCTGATTGGCTGCAATTGCTCGCTCGCGCGTGTGAGGATCCACATGCGTTGGGTTGTGGCGGTCTTATCGAGCCAGTGTGGCTCGATGGCGCGCCCGCCTGGTTTCCCGAGGAGTTCAATTGGGTTGTGGGCTGTAGTTACCTGGGCCTACCTCTCACTCAGCGCGCGGTGCGCAACCTGATTGGAGGCTCAATGTGCATTCGTCGTGAGGTGTTTGCGTCGGTCGGGGGCTTTCGTAGCGAAATTGGCCGCGTTGGCAAACATCCGGTCGGCTGTGAAGAGACCGAACTCTGCCTCCGCGCGCTTCAGCGCTGGCCAGGACGTGTGTTTCTCTATGAGCCGACTTCCAGGATTAAGCATGCTGTGCCGGGGAGCCGCTCCCGATGGAGCTACTTCCGCGCGCGTTGCTATTTCGAGGGGAGGTCGAAGGCACTGGTGACGCACATGGCAGGCGCTCGTGACGGATTGTCTTCCGAGTGGTCATACACGCTCTATGCGCTGCCACGGGGTGTTGTGCGGAATGTGCTGCAAGTATTCACACACCGCGATATATATGGCTTCGCACGTGCAGGTGCAATCGTGACCGGATTCACCATAACAGCGTCAGGATATATCACCGGTGTGTTTCACCAATCCCTGGGAAGGGGGAAGGCACGGCTCCGCCAAACCGTGATCTATTGATCTCTCCGCGACCAGACAGTAGAGCATCTGCTGAATTGTATTCCACTTAGGAAGAAGGTGTCGCGCAGGGATGTCTACCAACCATAGGTCTCTCTTCATGACATCACGAATCACAACATCTATCATCATTCGGCCCTTCCGGCTCATCCCCTATCTCTTCGGGTTCGTGTTGTTGACTCTTATCTCCATCCTCTTCATTACTCGGGTGCATGCGCTGGCTGTTGGCCAGGCGTTGTTAGATATTGGCGCACGCACACGCAAGCCCACCCAGTCTCGAACGGTAGGGACGCCGCGAAGTTGGCTGGAGCCAATTCGCGTTGCGCTGGGGGCGCCGTTTGCTATCTGTGCGCTTGCATTATGGGGTTTCTCGCTCCATTTGGTTCACGTGCGCCAAATGACCGATCTGGGGCTTGTATCTGTGCTACCCATCTCGTGCTTCATCGCTCTTGCTGCTTTGACAGTAGGCTTCTGCATGGCATTGTGTGCGTTCGAGCGGGTGCGACCGTTGGTGCTCTTGCTGTATGTGCTTGCGCTCATTTTCATGCTCTACGCCATGCCCACGTTGGTCGAAGAAGCGCCGCGCTTTCAAGTAACCTACTGGCTCGCGGGGCATACCGAATACATTCTGCGTAACGGGTCCGTGGATCCGTTTCTTGATGCCTACTTTAACTGGCCGGGCTTCTTCGTGCTCACTGGTCTGCTGACTAAGATGGGCGGATTGCAGTCTGTACTGCAGCTAGCGTCGTGGGCTTCATTCGTCTACAATCTCCTGTACCTTGCGCCGATGTATCTGATATTTACGACTGCCACACGCGATCGACGCATTGTATGGTTGGGCCTGTGGTTCTTCTACATCACTGATTGGGTATGGCAAGACTATTTCGCTCCACAAGGACTGAACTTCTTCCTGTATCTGGTGATCATTGCCATCATCTTGAAGTGGTTCAATACGACTCCCACAAAGCGAGTGAATACTGTGCCCCTGCGCGTGATGCTCAAGCGTCCATTTTCACTTCGGTGGCGCAACGTGCTCGCCATCAACGATAAACAGATGCAGCGGTTGATGGCGCGAGGAACGAAGGTCAAAGGCATTCGCCCGCTTGAAACCTTGAAACAACCATTTTCACTTCGGTGGCGCAACGTGCTCGCCATCAACGATAAACAGATGCAGCGGTTGATGGCGCGAGGAACGAAG
>Ga0070698_100007730_pt1 | contig 11630 bp, 10 predicted proteins | sample KBSK1502metaG_FD_65477 | JGI IMG/M metagenome (GOLD analysis project Ga0070698, IMG submission 65477) | Corn, switchgrass and miscanthus rhizosphere microbial communities from Kellogg Biological Station, Michigan, USA - KBS K1-50-2 metaG | ecosystem: Host-associated > Plants > Roots >...
GTCGATGGTCTGCGCGGCGATGATGCGCCACGCGGTGACCGGTTCGGCCTGCCCGATGCGGTGGCTGCGGTCGATGGCCTGGGTCTGCTCTGCGTCGGTCCAGGACAGCTCAGCCAGCACGATATTCGAGGCGACCTGCAGATTCAGGCCCACGCCAGCCGCGGTCAGCGAGCATACCGCGACCGCGACGTCCGGGTCGTTCACGAAGGCGTCAACGTTTGCCTGCCGCGCCGTGGGCGTCTGGTCGCCGCGGATCGACGAGAAGCGCACGCCCTGCCGGGCGAAGGTCTCTTCGGCGGCGTCCATGACGTCGATGTGCTTGGCGAAGAAGACGACCTTGCCGGCGCTGCGGGCCAGCTGCGTCGCATAGTCCGCTGCCAGTTCGGCCTTCGCCTGGCCGATGCGTCGCATCATGGTGAACACGTTCTCGCCGGACTGCTTAGTCGTCGTGTCCTTCAGCTCCGACCGGGCCACCCGGCGGACGAGATCGTGGTCGATACCCTCGACGCCGGCGTCGGAGGATCGGTTCGCGAGCGCGGTCTCGTATTGGGCCACCATCCGGCCGGCAAGGTTCTGCTCGGCCGCTCGGATCGACCGGCCGACCCGTCCGTCCAGTTCGACGGGGAGGTCGGCGATGCGGCGGGCGGGGATGTCGGCGGCCACGTCGAGCTTGCGGCGGCGCACGATGCCGAGGTCGATCACGCACTGGCGCGCCGCGGCGTAAAAACCGCGGTCGGCGGGCGTCAGACCGGTGTCCTCGAGCGCGTCTGTCAGTTCGTTGAGGGGCTTGCTGTCGTCGATCCAGCCGAGGAACTGCCAGATCGCCCGGAAGTCGTCGATGTCGTTGATCAGCGGGGTGCCGGTCAGCGCCATCAGCAGGGGCCGCGCCGCACGGGACCGGATGCGGTCAGAGAGCGCGAGGACGCGCTGCGAGCGCTGCGAGGTCTTGTTCTTGATGAAGTGGGCCTCGTCCACGACCATGCCGCGGAAGTCGAAGTCGCCGAGCCAGCCCATGTGGCGGTCGAGCACCTCGTAGTTGAGCACGACGATATCGGCGAAGCCGTCGACAGCCTCGCCGTCGCCCTGGACCACGGTCGCGGGGCGGTGGGGCGTCCAGCGGGCCGCCTCACGGGCCCAGTTGGTCTTGACGACGCTCGGCACGACGACGAGCAGCGGGTAGGCGTTCGCCGCTTCCGCGGCGAGCAGCGCTTCGGCCGTCTTGCCCAGGCCGGGCTCGTCGGCGAGCAGAAACGTCCGGTGACCGGCAGCGGCCGCGGCGACCACCTGCCCCTGGTGCGGCATCAGCTCCAGGCCCACCGGGGTGAAGCGTGCCGTCGGCGCCGGGAGCGCCATGCAGGCTGGGGCACCCCCGCCGGCGCGCTCGAAGGAACTCAGCAGTGGGCCGAGCAGTTCCCAGTCGGCCAGGCGGCGCGGACGGGAGGTGAGCTGCGGAACGGCGGAGAAGTCGGGGGCCAGAAAGGGGTTCGCCAGCTGCCGGGAGACCACCGACTGCGGCACGACCCGCCGCTCCGTGCCAGCGGGAGCGGTCGCGGTCTCCGACGGCGCGATCTCTTCGGGCGCCTGCTCGATGCCGAGCTCCCGCAGCATCTCCCGCTTGAGCGACCGGGCCGCGTCGGAAACGTCGGAGTCCTCGGCGAGCAGCGCCAGTAGCTGAGCGTCCCGGACGGCGGTCGTCGCCAGGATGGTCGCGATGCCGTCCAGGCGCCTGAGTTGCTCGGTCCGACGACTGTCGCTTCCGGCCGCCGCCCGGACCCGGGCGCGCTCGTCCCGCAGCAGCAGGGCGATGGCCTGGAACTTCGTGCGCACGGCAGGCGTCACGCGGCCGCGCTGGGCGGCCGCCTCGACCTCACGGGCGTTTCGGGCGAGCACCGAGACGACGTCGCCGCGGTGACGGACGCGTCGCTGCTTGCGCGGGGCGGTACGGCGAGCGCCCGTCTGGCGCTGGCCTGGTCGAGCCACAGACTCCTCCTCTGGGATGCCGAGGCACGGTGGCCACGGCAGCACGCGCAGTCCCGCGGCCGGGACGAGGAACGTCCCGAGCACAGGGCCTGGCGCTTCGAACTCCGAGCCGGCTTGCGGATCTCCAAGGATCGACGCAGCGGGCTTCGACAAGTGTCTCACGCTGACCCGGAGCCGCCGGTGGGTGGGCTGGCGACCACGGCACGGGAAAGTCGTCGTCCGACGACCGGCTCGGTTTTGGGTACTGCTCATGTTAACGCTTGCGAGGGCGCATAATTCCCGGCCGCACTGTGGGTGAACGTCTTCAAGTGCATGCGTTGAGAGCATGACACGCCATACAGCGCGAGTCAGATTGCGCGTTCTGTGAGCGGTGTCGGCCTCGTCAGCCACGACTTCTGCGCCGTGCAGATTCGGCAGGGAGGATGTGGGTCTGGGCCTGGTGCTCACGCAGAGTCATGCCGCGTCGGCGCCGTCGCTGGCTGGATACGCGCGGCGGGCGATTGCGGGCGCAGGCTAATCGAGCGCGATTGAGGTCATAGCTGTGCGCGACGTACGCCAGATGAACGGGCCGGACTCCGAGGTCAGCGCGTTGATGCGGCGCCACCGGGTCGGCCCGTGATCAGGACACGGCGCGGGCGCATCCGCCGCAGGCGGTGTACCAGGCCGACGGCGCAGCGTTCGTCAACCTCTCCTCGCGGACCTGTGCCGCTGGCTCGACGGGCTGTCGCTGGCCCAGGAGCAGGGAAAGCTGCTCCAGGTGATTAGTGAATGGAATGCTAGCGTGCGCTGAGCCGCCGGGGGCAAAATGGCCGGGTGACATCCGCTTGGCCCACAATGCCTGAGATGCTCGCCCTGCGCGAAACGGATCCGCGCCAGGTGGGTGTATACAGGTTGCTCGGCCGCCTCGGGGAGGGCGGGCAGGGCGTTGTGTTCCTGGCTGAGGGTCCTACCGGAAGCCCGGCGGCGGTCAAGCTTCTGCCGCCAACCACGGACCCGCAGGTCCGGAGCCGCTTTCTGAAGGAGGTCGCCGCAGCACAGCGGCTCGCCCGGTTCTGCACCGCGCAAGTCCTGGACGCGGGGATCTTCGAACGGCGGCCGTTCATTGTCAGTGAATACGTCAGCGGGCCATCGCTGGTCGAGGTCGTCGAGCAGTTCGGGCCTCGCGGCGGCGGTGCACTCGAGCGCATCGCCGTCGCCACGCTGACCGCGCTGGGCGCAGTGCATGCCGCGGGGATGGTGCATCGCGACTTCAAGCCCGGCAATGTCCTGCTCGGGCCCGACGGGCCAGTGGTGATCGACTTCGGGCTGGCGGCCGTTCCCGGGATGACCACGGTCCTTTCTGGCGAGGTCGCTATCGGAACTCCGGCGTTCATGGCCCCTGAGCAGCTGGCTGGGACCCGAGTGACCGCGGCGGCCGATATGTGGTCATGGGCCGTGACGCTGGTATTCGCGGGTACCGGTGAGCTGCCCTTCAAGGGCGACTCGTTGACCGCCACGGCGTACGCCATTCTTCATGCCGAGCCACATGTGGGCAGGCTTCCCGAACCACTGGGCTGGCTGGCCCATCGCTGCCTCAACAAGGACGCAGCCGGCAGGCCGTCGGCCCGCGACGTGCTCGGCGAGCTGGTGGCCGCCGGAGCGCGGCCTGTGGGACCGATGCCGCCCATGGTCTCCGCGCTGGCCGCGGATGAGGAGACATCCAGCTCGCACCGTGTGTCGGCCGTACCGCCGAAGCCGCGGCACGGCAGCGGCGATGGTCTGATCGCCGCCCGGCCGGCGTCCGGGCACCGGTCGGCGCGGCACGGGAGTCATCGCATCCGTTGGCGTCGGCGGGTGCCTATTCTGCTGGCTGCCGGTCTGCTGGTTGCCGCCGCCTGCGTGCTCGCCTTCAATCTCCCTCAGCACGGCGCGGCGTCTGAGCGGCTAGCGGGCAGCCATACTCAGGTGACCAACGAACTCGCCGCCGAGACTGCGGCTAGGAAGCAGGCCGTCACCTGGATCCTGCAGCAGGTCAGCCGGGCCGCAGTCGTGTCATGCGACCCGCATGTATGCGCGGACCTGGTCAGCGCAGGCTTCCCGTCCGCGAACGTGCTGACGCTGGGGCCCGGGTCGAATGATCCGCTCGGCTCTGCTCTGGTGGTCGCCACCGGGCCTATCCGAGCCCATTTCGGGAGCCGACTGGCCTCCGTCTACGCCCCGGCCATAATCGCGAGCTTCGGCTCCCGGACCGCCAGGATCGACATCCGGCTGGTCTATCCCGGCGGCGCCGCCAAGTACAGCGCCGATCGGCAAACGGCGCTGCGCGCCAGGAAGACGGCCGGCGCCCTACTGCTGGCAAACAGTCATATCAAGGCCTCAGCCACGGCCAGGGCACAGCTTCTCAGCGGCGATGTCGATCCGCGGCTGCCGCTGCTCCTCGCCATCATGGCCGAAAGCCACTCAGTGCGCATCGTGGACTTCATCAACCAGTCGCCTGGTGGCGGACCCGCGAGCCTGCTGCGGTCAGTGGACCTGGCCACGGTGGACAGCGCGGCGCACATGGCTCGTGCCGCATACCTCGGCTGGATGCAAGCGTTCATTGATGCGCAGCGAGCGCAATACCTCCCCGCATCCGTGCGGCAGGTCACGCTGCATACTGGCCAACCCGTGCTGAGGATCGGGTATGGCGCGCCGAGCCCGCTCAGCTAGCTGAGGTCCGGGCCCGGCACTGGTTGATGGCCGGGACAGCGGACCGACGACCGGCGCAGCTGGGCTGACTGACCAGCGCGCACTGCTGTCCGCGGCCGGGTCACTGGAAGTCGCCGCAGGTGGCGCAAATCCGCCAGAGCCGGGCAGGCGACCGGCTGCGTGGCCGGAGCGCCCTTGCGCTCCCCTCCTCGTAGGCGCGAGGACGCTGCCGACCCGCAGCACGCCGATCCTGGTACGTTTAGGAAGTAACAGGAAACTTATTGCTGCCTTAGGCACCATAGACCAGTACAGATAGGAAGTAAAGAGCATAGACGAGATGAACCAAGAAGAGAGATGCAGTCTTGTGCCTTAAGCGTGGGCAGAAGAGCTAGAATTTTCTGTCTCCTTCAGATAAGGATGGTCACGTGGCCAGTGGCGGGACTAGCATCGAGTCGCGGGAAGGACGGTCATATGGCCGGTGAGGACTGGCAGCGGCTTGCCGATTACGTCGTCGCACGCCGGGTCGAGCTAGGCATGCGGGACAGGCGGGCCTTTGCCGAGGCGACCGGCGTGACCGAGCGGACGCTGGGAAAGCTCGAGAACGGCCAGCACGTTTCCCCCAGCACCCTCGGCATGGTCGAGAACCGGCTCGGCTGGGCTCCGGGATCGTGCCGGCGGATACTCGCAGGCGGGGAACCCAAGGTGGGGTCGCCGGACCTCGGGCAGGCCGAGTATGAGGACCCGACGCTGTGGCACATCGCGAGCACTCCGGGGCTGCCTCCCGACGTGGTTCGTGGCCTCGTCGCCCTCGCCCGGAACTGGCGGCAAGGCGACGACGGCACAGACGAGCAGGCCCGGCAGCGCACTTGACCGCTGAATCCAGCGGCGCGACCGGGCCGCGGGTATGACGGGCCGACGCGCTCGCTGCCGCACCGCGGGCCTGCGAACACGAGGACGTCATCGCGTACGGCTGGGCCCTGGTCGAGCTGATCGAGGTCGGCGTCCGCGGCGGGTGGCCCGAGGAGGCCGCCGCTGCGCTCGACCGCCTGAGCGAGCGCACGCGGGCGAGCGGCACCGAATGGGCGCTCGGGATCGAAGCGCGCTGTCCTGCGCTGCTGAGCGACGACGAGTCCCTGTACCAGAAGTCGGCCGAGCGGCTCGCCCGCAGCTACGCGGCCGTCGAGCTCGCGCGCAGCCGGCTCCTGTACGGCGAGTGGCTGCGTCGTGAGAACTGCCGCGCGGACGCGCGAGCAGTTGCGCGCTGCCATGTCCAGTGAAGTGCGGTGGTCGCCGACGCGCCCCTATGCCGACTGACCGACGGCGGCCACGGTTCACTCGCACTGTTCGTCCGTGGTAACGGGTCAGCGTTCTGCCTTGCGGCGTTCTGCCTTGCGGGCCGCCCGCCGGGATACGGCGGTGACCGTAGAGTCGGCCTGGTGCAGCGCCTTCGCTGTCCGGGTGGATGGATCACGGCGCTCGGCGGCCAGGGCCAGGCGATGCACGAGCGCCCGGGTCAGCGGCAGGGCGATTGCCAGCAGCAGCCACATCCGCAGGCGCCTGGAGAAAAATGCCCACATGCTCAGGGTCCCTTCGTCGTCCCCCGCGAGGTGCTCCGGCGCTACCCCCCTTGTCCCGGGCTAATCACGTCCCGAGCCGCCTGCTACGCCAGTCGCACGTGGTGACCCGGGTGGCTGAGCACTGCGCCGGCTTCCACAATGGCTTCGTAGGACGCCGCGGCGACGTGCCCGCTTCAGCCGGTCAGCCCACAAAGCCTTGAACTGCGCGGGGAAGGTCGGGTCGTGCCGCTCGCCAGATGCCTGCGCCGCTGGCCTGAGCGCGATGCTTCGGACATTCCCGCGGAGCGTCTGCGGCCGGCCGGTGAAACGACCACCCGATTATGTGGCCCCGGGTGGCCCGGGTTCGTCGCACCGAAGCCGGGTGTTCCGCGCGCGGCGGCTGGAACCCTCGCGGTCCAAGGCGAGCCCGCCTACCGGTGTCGCCACGGCTGCTGCTGAAAGCCGAACCCGAACCCGCCGGATCCGGAGCCAGCCGACGCGGTCTTGGTCACGGTGATGTCAGTGCCACCCCGTAAGGGAGTCGTCCGGGGAGGGCGTCCTTGAGCAGGAAGCCGCTGGCGCCAGCCCGCAGCGTGCTGTAGGCGTACTTGTCCAGGTCGAACGTGGTCAGCGCGATCACCCGGGAGCGACCCGCGACCCAGGTGCCCAGCACCGACCTCCTACAGCGGGGCCGGTAGCCGGAGTACCGCTTGCCGCCGATGGTGGCGCTGCCGCTGGCCGACGCGTCCAGCCCCACGATCGGCTGCATCGTGGTGGCCTTGCCGACGCCGGAAGTCTTTTGTAGCCGGACAGCTGGGCGCCTCGTAGGGCTGCGGGTTGTACGCAGCAGTGCTGCAGGTGAAAGGGTCCGGAGCGATTCCTTTTCCGTCCTCGCCAGGTCTGTATGGTTGAAGGCGGAGCGCGCGGGAGGGATCGTAACTGATGGAATGCCCATTGGGTAAGGCCCTCCAGGGCACCCAGCCCATCTTGACCAGGGCGGGCAGCCGCCATCTACGGGATGGTGGTATCGCCGAAGCGGACTACGCGGCCGGGGATTTCGTGGCCGCGTATGAGGAGGGCATAGGGATCGCTGGCATAGCGCTCAGAGCCGACGGAGCCCTGTGCAAGACGATCCGGCTGCCGTTCGGCGAGTTGCCTGGCGCTGTCCTGCGGGGCCTGGTCGCGATGGAGCAGTTCCCTTATGGGTGGGATCTGGCACGCGCTACCGGACGGCCAGCGGATCTAGATCCCGGGTCGGCCGCCGCACTGCTGAGCCACGCTAGGTTCGCCGACGCCTACCGCGGGCTTGACGGCGAGGCCGTGTCCGGATCTGCCCGCGAGTTTCCTGCCGGGGCGGGGACTGGCCGGCCAGCTCGCCGCCTTCCTCGGCCGCATGGTGTGAGCCGTGCCCGATAGCGCCAGATTTGTCGAGGATACCGAGCCATTCCGGCGTGAGCTGCTCGCGCACTGCTACCGCATGCTCGGCTCGATCCAGGATGCGGAGGACCTGGTCCAGGAGACATACCTGCGAGCCTGGCGGTCCTACGGCAGGTTCGAGGGCCGGTCCTCGGTACGCACCTGGCTGTACCAGATCGCCACTAATAGGTGCCTGACCGAGCTGGCCAAGCAGGGTCGGCGAATGCTGCCATCCGGCCTGTACGGCCCCGAACCGGATTCCGGAGCATACCTGGAAGAGGCCGGGACAGAGGTGACCTGGCTGGAGCCGGCGCCGGATGCGATGGTGACCCCGGACTCGGCTGATCCCGCGGCCGTCGTTGGGGCGCGCGAGGGACTGCGACTGGCGCTCATCGCCAGCCTGCAGTATCTTCCGCCGAGGCAGCGGGCGGTACTGGTCCTGCGGGATGTGCTGGCGTTTCCCGCCACCGAGGTCGCGGTCATGCTCGGCACCACGACGGTGTCGGTCAAGAGTGCGCTGCAGCGCGCCCGTGCTCGACTGGAGGAACGTGCACCGGCCGCCGATGAGATCACCGAGCCGACCGCGCCGCGAGCCCGCGCGCTCCTCAACCAGTACATAGCGGCGTTTGAGAATGCCGACGCCGCCGCACTGGAGCGGCTCCTGCTAGCGGACGCCACGCTAGAGGCGACGCCGCTGCGTACCTGGTTCGCCGGCCGCAAGACCTGCGTGCCATTCCTGTGCGACCGCCTCCTGGGATCACCTGGTGACTGGCGGATGCTGGCCACCAGCGCCAACGGGCAGCCTGCCGCAGCGGCCTACACCCGTGACCAGCACGGGAACTACCAGTCGTACGGAATCTGCGTGCTCACCGTCACCGGCGCAGGCATCCGCCGGATCTCCTCCTTCGGCAACCCAAGACTGGTCACCGTGTTCGGGTTCCGGCCGGACATGACACAAGCAAAGGACGCTGAACCGGCTCCCTCCGGGGCCTGAAACCTGGCGGGAGGGGCCGGTACTTACGCACCGGGCACCGGCCGTGCGCTGGAGTCACATGGGTTGATCACGCCATACTGCCGCGCCGGATTCGCAGGCCAATGATGGCGACCTGTGGGCAGATGGGGCAAGGTGTTCCGAGCGGTTCCTTTTCCGGTCTCGTCGGGTCTTCCTGGGTGGTAGGCAGGCCTGCCTCGATCACGCAAGCTAAGGAAAGGAAGCCGATGGCCATGAGCATCCCCGTTACCATGTGCGCCCTCCAGCAGACGTCCCTGAACGGCCCGCAAGACCTGCGCCTGGTCACCGAAGCGCCGGTGCCGGTCCCGGGTCCAGGCGAGGTCCTGATCCGGGTCGCCGCCGCCGGTGTCAACTTCGGCGACATTGCGCAGGCCCACGGCACGTTCCTAGGCGGCCCGCAACCCCCGTACCTGGCGGGCTTCGAGGCTGCCGGTGAGATCGCCGCAAGGGGGGAGGCAGTGACCGGTTTGGAACCCGGAGCCCGCGTCATCGGCGTCGGCATCGGATGTGGCGCCTTCGCCGAGTACACGGTGCTGCCCGCGGCCGCGGTGACGCCGGTGCCAGCGGGCTGGGCAGCGGAGCAGGCGCTGGGCCTGGTCGTGAACTGGCCTACCGCGCTGGCCGCGCTCAGGCCCCTGGGCCGTATCGCCGCCGGGGAGACCGTGCTGATCCCCGCCGCGGCGGGCGGGACCGGCCAGGTCGCGGTGAAAATGGCCAAGCACTTCGGCGCGACGGTCATTGCCGCCGCCTCGCCGGGCAAGCACGAGACGGTGCAGGAACTGGGCGCCGACCACGTCCTCGACTCCCGCGATCCCGGTCTCGCCGCCGAGGTACTGCGGCTGACAGGCGGCACTGGCGCCGACCTGGTGCTGGAGTCAGCCGGCGGTGCGACGCTCGGCGCCAGCCTGACCGCGGCCAAGCGGGTCACCGGCCGGGTCGTCGTCTACGGCACGGCCGGCGGCGAAGCCGCGGTTACCAACTGGGAGCTGGTTTACCGGCACCAGGTCCAGGTGATCGGCCTGAACATCGGAGTGCTGATCCAGGCAGCACCGCAGATCTTCGGCGAGGTAATGGGCGAGCTGTCCGCGCTCATAACCGCCGGGGTGCTCACGCCCGGCCGGCCCACCGCGTATGACCTGGCCGACGGCCCGAAGGCGCTCGCGGAACTGGAAACTCGGGCCACTGTCGGCAAGCTAGCCCTGCTGCCCTGAACGGAGGTCAGTGACCACATCGAGCCGCGCCGCACCCGGCACGATCTTCTCCTCCCACTACCCCGTCGGCGGCAACACGACCGCCTTCGCCGCCGGGCCTATCACCGCCGAGGCCAGCAAGTACTGCCGCGCGGGCCTGCGCCGCTGCCCTGACCTCCGAGCCCGATCACACCGAAAACAGCAGGAGCAACAGGCATGACCATAAAGGACAAGACGGTCCTGGTGACCGGGGCCAACCGCGGCATAGGGTGGATACCGATATGATCCGGGGCTCCGACATACCGAAGGCATCCCCCGAATCGGTCGCGCTGGCCATCTTGGACGGGGTCGACAATGGGAGGAGGAAATTTCCCCGATCCCGCCTCAGCGCCTATAGCTGCGCTCTGGGGCGATAGCGCAGCCAAGCTGCTCGAGCGTCAGCTCGCACAAGTAGCACCCGTCAGCTCGTAAGCGAGGGGAAGGGCTGAAGCCCGGCACCGCGCCTGCCGCAGCCCTCCTGGGCTGGGATACCGGCACCCGCCGCGCCAGTAGCCGCCTAGTCCAGTACCTGACGGACGCGGCGCCCACTCCCCGCCCGCCAATATGGCGCTCCAGCCACACACGCCCTCGCGCGGAGGCGCTCGGCCGCGTCGAGCTCCCTTGTATGGCCAAGCCGCAGCTCGCCAGGCTGGCCGGTCTCGAACCAGAAGGCGCGGATCTGGCCGCTGAGCTCGAACCCGAGCGATCGGCCGGAATTGGCACCAGCGATGCTGCGGGGGCATTCCGCGCGCCGGAGACCGGTAGAACCTCCAATGTTTTGGACGTCCTTAACCACGAGACATCGGCTGTGCCGGTTGGCAGACCCAGAGCGGCCCGGCCCGGGCTCGTGTCCCTAGGGACTTAAACCCCCATGTATCCGAGGGGGACTTGAACACGGAAACCGGTGAGATCTCCCCGAATCGGGAAATCATGCAATAAAGGTAACGCGAGCGGGATGAGCGCGCCCGGATAATCCGCGGAGTGTTCGCTGTTTCGCCCGCCACCTGGCCTGTGCATGGCCGGCTCGGCAAGTGCGGGGCGTCTTCTTCATGTTTGGCCTCCTGGCGGCGGGCGGCAGCGCCGTGCGCAACGGCCATGGCCGCGCGAGGGGATGATCCTCTTGTGTGACCGGGGCTGAACCGGGCTTGCCGGTAATCCGTTGCCTCAGGTGATCACGGCGCGCCTTGATGCGTGCGGCGGGAGAGGGTCACAATCTTGGTAGCGGGTTTGGGGGTTCGGGTGACGGAGCTGCTGGAGCGGGCATCGTTTCTGCACACGCTGGCCGAGTACGCCGATGAGGCAAGACGGGGCGAGGGTCGGCTGGTCCTGGTATCCGGGGAGTCGGGGATCGGGAAGACCGTACTGCTGGAGGCGTTCCAGCGTCGCACAATGGGGGCCCGCTGGTTGTGGGGTGGCTGCGATGGCCTGCTGACTCCGCGGCCTTTGGGTCCGGTGTTCGACATCGGTTTGCAGGTCGGCGGTGAACTCGCGGATTTGTGCCGCCAGGGGGCTGCGCGGGATCGGTTGTTCACGGCCTTCCTGGCCGAGATCGAGTCGCCGGCGGCCCTGACCGTGGCGGTGATCGAGGATGTGCACTGGGCCGATGAGGCAACGATCGACCTGCTGAGTCTGGCCGGGCGCAGGCTGTGGCGGATGCGGGTGCTGCTGTTGGCCACCTACCGTGACGATGAGCTGGCCGCCGATCATCCGCTGCGGGTGATGCTGGGTGATATGGCCACACAGCGCGCCGCTCGGCGGATGCGGCTGCCG
>Ga0070698_100007731_pt1 | contig 11629 bp, 5 predicted proteins | sample KBSK1502metaG_FD_65477 | JGI IMG/M metagenome (GOLD analysis project Ga0070698, IMG submission 65477) | Corn, switchgrass and miscanthus rhizosphere microbial communities from Kellogg Biological Station, Michigan, USA - KBS K1-50-2 metaG | ecosystem: Host-associated > Plants > Roots >...
GAAGCGGTGGACACCACGGGGGCGGGAGACGTGTGGAACGGCGCGTTCGCCGTCGCCCGGACCGAGGGGGCGAGCGAAGACACGGCCGGCGACTATGCGAACGCGGCCGCCGCGGTTTCCGTGACCCGGGCGGGTGCGCAGCCCAGCATGCCGACCCGATCGGAGGTCGAATCACTGACGGGTCGCCGCCTGGGGAAGCAGGAATGAAAGCCCGCGTCGGTAGCCTGGTCGTGATGGCCGCGCTCCTCGGCGGGGGAGCGGGGGCGCAGGCGCCGGGCCTGCGTCGCATCAGCCAGGCCGCGCTCGTGGACAAGATCCGGGGGGGCTGGGCGGGCCAGATGATCGGAGTGAGCTATGGTGCCCCCACCGAGTTCAAATCCAACGGACGGATCATCGAGGGCGAGATCGCGTGGTCGCCCGAGAGGGTCGAGAACGCCATCCACCAGGACGACCTCTACGTGGAGATGACCTTCGCGGAGGTCATGGACCGCCTCGGGCTGTCCGCCACCACCGAGCAGTACGGCGAGATGTTCAAGGACTCGAAGTACAACCTGTGGCACGCCAACGCGGGGGCGCGACGGAACCTGAACCGGGGGATCAAGGCTCCCTGGTCCGGCCACCCCGACTACAACGTCCACGCGAACGACATCGACTTCCAGATCGAGTCCGACTTCATCGGGCTCATGACCCCCGGGCTTCCCCAGGAGGCGAACCGGCTCGCGGACCGCGTGGGCCGGGTCATGAACTACGGGGACGGCCTCTACGGCGGGATGTTCTTCGGGGGGATGTACGCGGCCGCTTTCTTCGAGAGCGATCCGCGGAGGGTGGTGGAGCAGGGCCTGCTCTCGATTCCGCCCGACAGCAGCTACGCGCGGATCATCCGGGACGTCCTCGCCTGGTCCGCCCAGCACCCGGACGACTGGAAGGCGACCTGGCAGCTCATCGAGGAGCGCTGGGACAAGGACGACGCCTGCCCCGACGGCGCGCGCGCGGCCTTCAACATCGACGCCCGTCTGAACGGGGCCTACGTCGCCCTGGGCCTCCTCTACGGCAAGGGCGACTTCACGAAGACCCTCGAGGTCTCCACCCGCTCCGGCCAGGACTCCGACTGCAACCCCTCCAGCGCGGCCGGGATCCTGGGCGTGATCCTCGGCTACGACCGCATTCCCGAGGTCTGGAAGTCGGGGATCCCGAAGCTGGCGGACACGAAGTTCGAGTTCACCGCCTATTCGTTCAACGAGATCGTGCACTCGACCCTGAAGCGGGCCCTCACGGTCATCGAAGGGGCGGGCGGCCGCGTCTCGGCCACGGAGGTCGAGCTGCCGGCCCAGACCCCGAAGGCCCCGCCCCTCGAGCAATGGGACCCGGGAGTGCCGAGGAAGCGGGCGGAGGTGGAGGACCCGGATTGGCGCTTCTCGGGTGACTGGGCGCTCGAGACCCCGAAGGGCGGCCGATCATCGGAGGAGAAGGTCCGCCGGGCGGCCGGCCCTGGGGTCGAGGCGGTGTTCACGTTCGACGGGACCGGGGTGGCGATCGTCGGCCGCTGCTCCCAGGAGGGCGGTCGGGCCGACGTCTTCCTGGACGGGGCCCGGGCTGGCGAGATCGACGCCTGGATTCCCGAACGCACCCACGACAACGACTACTGGCACGCCACCGGCCTCGCCCCGGGCAAGCACACGGTGCGCATCGTCGTCCGCGCCGACCGCGACTCGCGGTCGAGCGGCGGCACCATCGCGCTGCAGCGCGCGATCGTCTACGGAGCGCGCTGAGGGCGGGTCCGGGCGAAGGCCGCCCGCACCGGGGGCGGCATGGGGGAGTGGCCCCCGCGCACAGACTTCCACAGGATCTCGTTCAGCTCCTGCTCGGGAGCGAGGTCCGCTTCCTCGAGGTCCATGGCCAGGGACGCCACGGCGCCAAAGGCCGAGGGGTCGTTCTTCTCCTCCAGGGGGACCCGGGCCTCGCGCCGCGCGTAAGGGGCCGGGACCGGCTGGGTCTGGAACGCCCCGTACATGGGCGCCGCCGACGCGTCATACTGGCTCATCGGGGGCAGGCCCAGGATGAGCTCGATCGTCCGCAGCATCCCTGAGGTCGTGTAGAGCGTGCTGTCCAGGGCGCCCCGCCGCGCGTAGGGGCTGATCACGAGGGCCACGGAGCGGTGCGAGTCCACGTGGTCGGGGCCGTTCTGGGCGTCGTCCTCCAGCACGAAGATCGCCGACTCCTTCCAGTAGCGGCTCTTCGTGATGGCCTCCACCACCCGGCCCAGGGCCTGGTCGTTCTCGGCGATCATGGCGCGCGGCGTGGGGTAGCCCGGGCGGGTCCCGGCCGTGTGGTCGTTGCCGAGACGGATGATGGAGAGCCGCGGCAGCTCGCCGGTCTTCTCGAACTCCCGGAACTCCTCGAGCCAGACGTCCACCCGACGGTTGTCGGGCACGCGCAGGTTGTAGGGCGGGTAGGAGGGGTGGATCTTGCCCTCCAGCCCGGGGACGAGCGCCCGCACGACGCCTTCCCCGACCTCGTGCTCGTCCTCCTCTCCCCGGCCCGCGAACTCGCCGTAGCTGCGAACGCTCACCCCGGCGCGGGCGCAGGCGTCCCAGATGTAGCCCTGGGCGGGGGCGGTGACGTTGCCGAACGGGTTGCGCATGGACCCGCCGCCCTCGCTCAGGTAGCGGCCTCCGCGCTGGCCGTAGTTCATCGGCCAGACCTTCTCCACGAAATCGGTGGCGTAGGCCGCGGTGGAGAAGGCGTGGCCGTCGTAGCTGACCTCGGCGTCCACGTAGAAGTTGTCGAGGAGGACGAAGTCCCGCGCGAGGGCGTGGGCGTTGGGGGTGACTTCGTCGCCGAACAGGCAGAGGCCGGAGTCGCCGTTGCCCTTCTCGAGGTCTCCCAGGATCTGGTCGTAGGTGCGGTTCTCCCGGATCACGTAGAAGACGTGCTTGATGGGCGAGGGATCGCCAACGCGGCGGGGCACCGGCGAGCGCGCCGGCGCCTGGACCGGGGCCAGTCGGATCGCGTCCGAGTAGGGGGTGAGCTTGTAGACGATGTCGGTGTGGGCGGCCAGCGCCGCCCGGTCGGGGAGGGGGACCACGGAGAGCGCGCCCTGGAGCATGGAGCCGGAGTATTGCCCCTCTCCCGCCGTCACCCCCGGCTGGGGCCCGCGGGGGTTGGCCATGGGGGCCAGGCCCTTCCCGTTCAGCACGTACAGGGACTTCCCGTCGCGGCTCATCTGCACGGCCGTCGGATACCAGCCGGTGGGGACGAAGCCGAGCACCTGGCTGCGCCCGGGCCGCGAGACGTCAACCATCGCCACCGCGTTGTTGTCGGCGTTGGCCACCAGCAGGGTCTCGCCGCCCGGCGCGAGGTGCAGCGCGTTCGGCGTGCTGCCGGGCGGGGCCCCTGGATAGAGCGCGATCCCGATCTGCTCCTGGGCGGTGCGCGTGCCCGTGTCCACGACCCACACCGAGTTGGTGTTGGCGCAAGCCACGAACAGTCGGGCCCCGTCCGGTGAGAGGGCCATCGCGTTGGGGTGCTCGCCCACGGAGACCTCGCCCAGGGCGTCCAGGGTCACGGGGTCGAACAGGAGGACGCGCGCGCCCCCCCAGAGCGACACGTAGAGCGTCTTGCCGTCGGCGGAGACGACCGAGGTGTAGGCCTCGGCCGGCAGGGGCACGGTCTTGACCACCCGGCCGCTGCGCAGGTCCACGGCGGAGAGCAGCTCCCCCAGCACGTGCACCGCGAAGAGCCGGGTGCCGTCCGGGGTCAGGGAGAGGCCGCCCACGAAGCTCTCCTTGGCGGGGCGGGTGAGCACGAAGGTGCGGTCGGGCAGCAGGGCGGCGGCCTCGAAGCGGTACTCGCGGACGCTGTTGTCTCCTCCCCCCGAGGAGTAGAGGCGGCGGCCGTCCGCGCTCCCGACGAGCCCCAGCCAGGCGTGATCCACCGTGAGCTTCGACTTGACGTAGAAGTTCCGCACGTCGATGACGGTGAGGGTCGGCTTCATCCATCCGTTGCTGCTGACGACGAGGTAGCGGCCGTCCGCGGACTCCAGCATCGCGAGCGGGAGGTCCCCCACCGTCAGGTGGCGCCCCGCGGGCGAGATCCGCCAGCCGTTGGGGAGGAGGGTCACCTCGCGCGACTGCTTCCCGGGAAGCTGCGGTCCCCGCGGCCCCTGGGCGGCGGCGAGCAGGACCGGCAGCAGGGCGAGGGCGCGCAGGAGTCGCGCGGGAGGCCGTGGGCTTCCACTCATCGTGCTTCCTCCATCGGGGGGCTCTGGGGCATCAGCGCCCGTTGCGCAGCGCGTCGACCTTGCGGATCGCCTCGATCTCGGCCAGGGTCTCCTTCGCCGCCTGGGCCACTTCGGGCTCGGGATCGGCCCCCGCCGCGGAGACCACGGGGGCCGCGAACTCGGCGTTGTACATGAGGAGGGCGCGGACGGCGGCGGTCCGCATCGCGGGGTCCTGGTCCCGGAGGAGGTCCTGGACGAGAGCGAAGCCGTCCGCCGCGCGGATCTGGCCGTTGGCGAGGAGGGTCCTGAGCGCGGACACCGCGGTCGGACGCGCGGTCGCGTCGCCCTGGGCGATCGCGCTCTTGAGGCAGGCGGTGGCCGCGGGGGACGCGCGAAGAGCGAGCGCCATCGCGGCCAGCTTCCGCACCGGCTCCCGCGCGTCGCCGAGCAGGCCGCAGAGCGGCTCGACCGCGACCTCCCCGAGGGCGAGCATCAGGGAGACCGCGTTGCGCCGGAGCCGCTGCTCCCGCAGGGCGTCGCCGGGGTCGCTGAGGTGCGCCTCGGCCAGGTAGTCGGTCACGATGCCCGGCTCCCTGGTTCGGGCCAGGCAGCTCAGGGTGGGCGCGCTGACCTCGGGGGCGCGCGCCCGCTCGAGATAGGTCTCGCGGAGTTCGTCGCAGGGGTCGCTGAACGCGCCCAGGTTGATGGGGTCGATCTCTCCGAGGACCGATTTGGCCATGTAGGGGACGATGCGCAGCGGGATCTTCGGCTTCATCCAGGAGGAGACGCCGATCGCGATTCCCGCCAGGGCGACGAAACCGAGGGCGATTCGCCCCCAGGGGATTCCCTGGACGACCTTCCCCACCGCGGGGGGCGGGCGCACTGCGGACACGCGCGGGGCGCTCTTGCGCACCTCCTCCCAGTAGGAGGAAGGCCCCTCCGCCGCCATCGTCTGGAGCTTGCCCGCCACCGTCTCCCGGCGCAGCCCGCCGAACCCCCGGTGCCGCAGGTCGGCCACGAGGGCGTCCACCTCGACGTCGGTGACCGTGGTCGCGGCCCGGGTCGCCTCCGGCTTCAGGCGCACGCTCACGAACGCCTCCAGGAACGGGCGCGCGCCCTCGTCCCAGGCGGCGCCCTTGACCGCCGCGGGGTCCCAGTCGAGGTGCCAGGCGCGGATGATCCGGTCGCCGCCCCCCGAGAGGAGCACGTTGCCGGTCGGGCTCAAGGCCAGGGCGAGCACGGGAGAGGGATGGGGCAGGGTCCGCGAGGAGGCGCCCTTCTCGAGGTCCCACACCCGCACCGACTGGTCGCGCGAGGCGGACACCAGGTAGCGGCCGTCGGGGGTGAAGGCGAGGGCCGTCACCTCCCCGGTATGGCCGGAGAGGGTCTCGATGCACTCGCGGGTTCGAGGGTCCCAGAGCCGCACCTTCATGTCCTGGCCGCCGGAGGCGACCTGGCGGCCGCTCGGGCTCACCGCCACCGCCACCACGTTCCCCTCGTGCCCCTCGAACAGGCAGACCGCGGCCCCGCTCTCCGCGTCCCAGGCGCGCACGGTGGCGTCCCAGCCCGCGCTCACCACGAAACGCCCGTCGGGGGCGAAGGCCACGGCCCCCACGTTCGAGGCGTGGCCGGAGAGGACGGTGGGGGTCCCCGAGCTCAGGCGCCAGACCCGCACCGTCTGGTCCCAGCTCCCGCTCACGACTCGCGACCCGTCGGGGGCGAGGTCCACCCCCGTCACGTACTCCTCGTGCCCCTCGAAGGTGCGGCGCGGGCGGCCCGACGCGAGGTCCCAGACGCGCACCGTGCGGTCCCAGCTCCCCGAGGCCGCGAAGCGGCCGTCGCGAGTGACCGCGACCCCCGTGACCGGGCCCTGGTGGCCGCCGAGGACCGCGGTCCCCTGGCGCCGCGCGAGGTCCCACGTCCGGAGGGACTGGTCCATGCCCCCGGAGATCCCACGCGCGCCGTCCGCGCTCACCGCGAGGCCGAGCACCTGGTCGGTGTGCCCCTCCAGCCGGCCCTCCTCCCAGGCGGAGGAGAGGCCCTTGCGCGGCAGGCGAGCGCAGAGCTCGTCCCAGAGCGCGAGGGCGGCCTCGGCCCGCTCGTGTCCCGGGATGGCCCGGGCGGTGCGCACGAGCTCCACCGCCGCGGCGAGCTGGCCCCCCTCCAGGCAGCGGCGCGCCTCGTCGATCCGCCCCTCGAACGATTCCGCGTGGCGCTCCACCTCGACCGCGGACGCGGGGCGGGCGAGGGCCAGGGGCGGGAAGCGGCGCTCGAACGGCCGCAGGGCGGTGATCGCAGTGCCGTGGCCGACCCAGACCATTCCCCCCTGACCGAGGGCGACCGTGTGCACGGCCGCTTCCAGGCGGACCAGCGAATGGAGCCGCTCGCGGTCGAGGTCCCAGGCCCGCACCGTGCTGTCGAGCGCTCCCGACCAGACGAGCGTCCCCGAAGGGGTGAGGGCGAGGGCGGTCACGGGCTGGGTGTGGCCGGAGAAGACGCGCACCAGCTGCAGGGAATTGAGCCCCCAGTCGCGCACGGTGCGGTCCTCTCCGCCGGAGAGGACGCGCGCCTGATCCTCGTTCAGGGCGACCGCGCTCACCCGTCCCTTGTGGCCGGCCAGGGTGCCCAGGCAGCGGCCGCCGTCGAGGTCCCAGACGCGCACGGTCCCGTCGCGGCTTCCCGAGACGGCGCGGGTGGGCCCCACCGCCACCGAGGTGACGGCGTCCTCGTGCCCTTCCATCTGGCGCAGGCACTGGCCCTTGACGAGGTCCCAGAGCCGCACGATGCGGTCCGAGCCCGCGGTCACCGCGTGGCGGCCGTCGGGGGCGAGGGCGATCGCGGTGGTGAAGCCGGTGTGGCGCTGCCACGTGCGCACGGCGCGCCCGGCTTCCAGGTCCCATACCGAGAGGGCCGCGTTCTCGCCCCCCCAGAGCAGGAAGCGGCCGTCCGGGGTCACGGCCAGCGCGCGCACCGGGGCCTCGCCCTTGAGGGGGGCGCGCGCGAGGGCGGCGGTGGCGGCGTCCCAAACGCGCACCTCGAGGCCGTGTCCGCCCAGGACGCGGGCGCCGTCGGGGGAGACCGCGAGGGCGGCGGCGGGCCCCGCCAGCCCCTTCAGGGATGCCCCCGCCTCATGGCCCGGCAGGAAGGCCGCCAGGGCGGGAGCGATCTCGGGAGGCAGGTCGGGGTTCTCCTGGGCGGCCTGCTCGTAGAAGCGACGGGCCTTGTCCTCCTGGCCGAGGCGCTGGAGGGCGAGCACGTAGCCCACCACGTCCACCGCCTCCGGCGATCCGGCGTGGAGGAGGCGCTCGAACGAGGCCAGCGCGCGCTTGGGGTCGGCCGCCGCCGACGGCGACACCAGGGCCAGACCCAGGTCGCGGTCGAGATCGGGCGAGGAGAGACCGCGGCGCAGCGCCTCGTCGAGAGGGGGCACCGCGCGGGCGGGGTCGCCCAGCGCGAGATACAGGCGGCCCAGCAGGTGATGCACACGGGGCACCGCGGCGTGAGTGGTGCGCGCTTCTCCCATTCGCCGCAGGATCTCGTCGTCGTGGAGCCGGCCCGCGGTCCAGCCGGTCAGGGATTGGTTGTAGGTCGCCTCGACGTGGTGGGGCTGGGCCTCCAGGGCGCGCTTCCAGAGGGAGGCCGCCTCGGCCTCCCGCCCGAGGTCGAGCAGGGACACCGCGCGGTTGTTGAGGGTGTCCGGCGTGCGCTGGCCCACGCGTGGCTCCCGGCGCGGGTAGGGCCTGCCGGTGGCCGCCTCGTGGGCCTCGCGCAACACGGCCGCCGCGTCGAGGAGGCTCCGCGGACGCTGCTCGGGATCCTCGCGGAAGCAGCGGCGGAGCAGGTCCGCCACCGGCGGCGGCATCGCGGGCAGGCCGGGAGGAGGGGAGACCAGGTACTCCTCGAGGGCGTCGGGGCCAGTGACCCCCCACTCCCAGGTGCGCTGGCCGGCGAACATCTCGAGGAGCGACAGGCCCCAGCTCCAGAGGTCGGAGCGGCGGGTCAGGGTGTGTCCTCCCGACTGCTCGGGGGACATGTAGGCGGGGGTGCCGCCCCCCGCCCCCTCCACGCTCAGGGTCTCCCCGCTCTTGCCCGTGCCCACGGGGGCGGCCACGTAGAGGTTGCGCAGGCGGCGGGCGCGGGCGAGGCCGAAGTCCGTGACCTTGGCCACGCCGTCGCTCGTGATCATCACGTTGGCCGGCTTCACGTCGAGGTGGACGAGGCCCTGCTCATGGGCGTAGTGGAGGCCCCAGGCGAACTGGATGGCCACGTCCAGCATTTCGTCGAGGGCGGCCAGCTGGCGGGAACGGATGCGGTCGTGCATGCTGCCGCCGTCCACGAACTCCGCGAAGACCACGGGCAGGCCCTGCAGGCGCCGCACGTAGAAGCAGGTCACGGTGTGCGGGTGCAGGCCCAGGATCACCCAGGTCTCGGCCTCGCGCTCGAAGAGGTCGGCTCCTCCCTCCGCGTCGAGCAGGATGGGCCGCGGCACCTTGGCCGCGAGATCGAGGTTCCACCCGCGGTGACGCACCTTGTAGACGCGCCCCATGCCGCCCTCGCCGAGCAGGCCCAGCACCTCGTACAGGTCGAGGAGGACCTCGCCGACCTGCCATTCCGTCAGGCGCTGGGTGGAGTATCGCCCGCTCGCGCTGGGGCCCGAGGGGGGAAGAGGGGCGGCCCCCGCGGCGTCGAGGCTCGTCGGCAGGGGCTCCGCGACCTCGAGCACGGTGGGCTCGGGGCCGGCCGCCTCCACCCTGAAGGTGCTGGAGCAGCGCGGACAGCGCACGTTCCGGCCCACCAGGCCCGCGGGCGCGTTGTCCGAGCGCGCGCCGCAGCTCGGGCAGACGATGCTGATCGCCTCCCCCGGCATCAGTCGAGGGCCTCGCGCAGGGCGTCCCGGAGCTCGACCGCGCTCGGGTAGCGCCGGTCGGGATCGTCCGCGATCGCCCGGTCCACGACCGCGGCCACCGCGGCCGGCAGGTGGGGCGCCCGCCGTCGCAGGGGGACGATCCTGCCCGCGAGGACGACCGCCAGGGGATCCTTGCGCCCCGTGAAGTCGCGCGTGTACTGCCGGGTGAGCATGTAGTAGAGGGTGGCGCCCATGCTCCACACGTCGCTCGCGGGCCGGAGCTGGCGGAAGCTCGTGATCTGCTCCCGCGGCATGAAGCTGAGCGTGCCCGCGGACGCTCCGGTGGCGGTCATGCCCGAGAGCCCCGCCTGCTCGAAGCTCTTGGCGAGGCCGAAGTCGGCCAGCTTGGCCGCCTCGTCCGGCCCCAGGAGGAGGTTGTCCGGCTTGATGTCGCGGTGAACGAAGCCGGCGGCATGCGCGAAGGCGAGCCCCTCCGTGGCCTGGAGGGCGAGCGGCCCCGCCACCTCGAGGGGGAGGGGGCCCTCGAGCCGGACGCGTGCCTGCACGCTGCCCCGGGGACAGTACTCCATCGCCCAGAAGAAGCCCTGGCCGTCCTCTCCCGAGTCGAGCAGGGCGACGATGTTCGGGTGGCGGAGCCGCCGCATGACCTCGGCCTCGCGCAGCAGGTGCGCGTGGGCCTCGGGGCCGGCCCCGAGCCGGGGCAGCAGCAGCTTGACCGCCACGTCCCCGCCGTCGCTGCGCCGCCGCGCGCGGTAGACCGCGCCCATCCCGCCCCTGCCGAGGAGGGGGCCCAGCTCGTAGTCGCCGACCACGTCGCCCGTGCGGCCTTCGAGCGACGGAGCCGGCCGCGGGGGAGGGGTCGCGGTGGCCCCGGCGACGGCGACGGTCAGGAGGGTGGCTCCCACCCGGATGCGGTCTCCGTCCTTCAGGTCCACCTGGGGGTGGGCCCGTCGGGTCGCTTCCTCGGGAGTCTCGTGGCGGGCCCGCCCTCCGTGCCGGGTTCCGTTGACGTGGGTGCCGTTCAGGCTGCCCAGGTCGCGCAGGCGGGCGGCGGGGGGGTTGACCTCGAGCAGGAAGTGGTGGCGCGAGGCGGAGACGTCGCCGGGGCTCAGCCGGGCGTGACAGTCGGGGGAGCGCCCGAAGAGGAAGGTGTCGTGCTCGGTGAACTCGAAGCGCGTTCCCTGGATCGGCCCCGCCGTGACGAGCAAGGTCACCCTGCCTGGCATGGTTCCCGCCCGGAAATTATACGGGTCGCGGGAGGACCGGCCGCGGCTATCATACGGGTGAATTCCAGAGCCCAGGAGGTGACCTTGAAGAAACGGGCCCTCGTCGCTGCCGTCCTCGCGCCGCTCCTCCTCGCCGCCTGCGAGAACCGCCGGGAGAAGGCGATCGCGAAGATCAAGGACGACGAGGAGACGATCAAGAGGGCGGGCGCGGTGGTCAACGAGGTGCTGCGGAACGCGGCGGACTGCGAGACCGCGAAGCCCCTCATCGCCGAAGCCTACAAGCGCATCGAGGAGGCGGACGGGCAGGTCTCGGCCCCCGCCACCCACGCCACCCTGGGCGCGCTCAAGAGCCAGGTGGACCGCGTCGCCCAGGCCTGTCCCTGAACGCGGCCCGCCTCACCACTTCAAGCGCCAGACCGTCGTGTGGCGGTACGCCTGGCCGGGGTCGAGGCGAGAGGACGGGAACGCGGGCCGGTTCGGGGAGTCGGGGAAGCGCTGGGTCTCCAGGCAGAAGCCCTGGCGATAGCCGTAGTGCTTGGCCCCCTTGCCGACCACCTTGTCGGTGAGGAAGTTGCCCGTGTAGAACTGCAACCCCGGCTGGTCGGTCTCGACCTCGAGGGTGCGTCCGGAGGCGGGGTCCTTCACCCGGGCCGCGAGGGCCAGCTTGCCCCCGCCCGAGTCGAGCGCGAAGTTGTGGTCGTAGCCGCCGCCGCGAACGATCTGCTCGTCTTTGGACCCGATCCGCTCGCCGATCGGGTGCGGCTTCGTGAAGTCGAGCGGCGTCCCCGCGACCGGCCGCAGATCGCCCAGGGGAATCAGGGTCTCGTCGACGGGCGTGAAGCGCCGGGCCGCGATCTCGATCTCGTGGCCCAGGATGTCGCCCCGGCCCTCCCCCTGCAGGTTGAAGTAGGAGTGCTGGCTCAGGTTCACGATCGTGGGCTTGTCCGTGGTGGCCTTGTACTCGATCCGCAGCGCGTCGTCCTTGGTCAGGGTGTAGGTCACGCTCGTGGTCAGGGTGCCCGGATAGCCCTCCTCGCCGTCCTTGCTCACGTAGGTCAGCTCGAGGGAGTCGCCGTCCGGGCTCGTGCGCGGAGTGGCCTTCCACACGACCTTGTCGAAGCCTTTGGTGCCGCCGTGGAGGTGGTTGGGGCCGTTGTTGGTGACGAGAGCGTATTCCTTCCCGTCCAGGGTGAACCGGCCCTTGGCGATGCGGTTCGCGTAGCGGCCCACCACGCAGCCGAAGAACGGGTTGCTCTTGACGTACTCGTCGAGGGTGTCGAAGCCCAGGACGACGTCCACCCGGCCGCCCTTTCCGTC
>Ga0070698_100007733_pt1 | contig 11628 bp, 11 predicted proteins | sample KBSK1502metaG_FD_65477 | JGI IMG/M metagenome (GOLD analysis project Ga0070698, IMG submission 65477) | Corn, switchgrass and miscanthus rhizosphere microbial communities from Kellogg Biological Station, Michigan, USA - KBS K1-50-2 metaG | ecosystem: Host-associated > Plants > Roots >...
GCCGAGCCCGAGGCAGGTGGCGGCGAGCAACCGACGGCGCAGCAGGACGGCACGACGTACGGAGAGCAGGGCACGGCGCAGCGCGACGGGCAGCGGGACGGGAGCGGCGGGCATGCCGTCGACCGTAGGCGGATCAGCCGCTCAGCCGGAGCGGTCCTCCACAGGTCAGGAGTCGGACGACTTCGGCTTGTGGCCGGACTTGTGACCGTGCTTGTGGCCGTGCTTGTGACCGTGCTTGGCGCTCGGCTTGGCGTCGGAGCTGCTCGCGGCGGGAGTGGACGCCGGCGTGGACGGGGTGCTGCTCGTGGACCCGACTGCCGGCGTGGTCGTGCTCGCGCGGCTGTCGGTGCGGTAGAAGCCCGAACCCTTGAACACCACGCCGACCGCGTTGAACACCTTCCGGAGCCGCCCGCTGCACACGGGGCAGACTTCGAGGGCGTCGTCGGTGAAGCTCTGGACCTGCTCGAAGGTGTGGCCACATTCGGTACAGGCGTACTGGTAGGTCGGCACGAGGGGAAATCCTACGTGACTGCAGAATGGCGGCGTGACCGATGTCGAGACCGCGGATCCGCCAGCCACTGCAGCCGGGGTCGGGTGGTGGGGCACGTTCCGTCGCTGGCCGCGCGCCGGCCGCTGGGCGACGTACGTCTCGATCGCGCTGGTGCTGCTCCTGCTGCTGCTCACGGCCGTCGCCTGGTTCCTGGTGCGTCGCCCTTTCCCGCAGGTGTCCGGCGAGATCACCCTGCCCGGGCTGAGCGCGCCGGTGGAGGTGCTGCGCGACGACTTCGGCATCCCGCAGATCTATGCCGACACCACGGCCGACCTGATGCGCGCCGAGGGCTACGTGCACGCGCAGGACCGGTTCTGGGAGATGGACGTACGTCGGCACATCACCGCGGGGCGGCTCTCGGAGCTCTTCGGCGAGGACGGGCTCGAGACCGACAAGTACATCCGCACCATGGGGTGGCGCCGGGTCGCCGAGGCCGAGCTGCCGTTGCTCAGGCCGGAGACCCGCTCCGCGCTCGAGTGGTACGCCGACGGCGTCAACGCCTACCTCGACACCCACTCGCCGTCGCAGATCTCGGTCGCCTACACGTTGCTGCGGGCGACCGGCCTCGACTACACCCCCGAGCCGTGGACCGCGGTCGACTCGCTGGCCTGGCTCAAGGCGATGGCCTGGGACCTGCGCGGCAACATGGACGACGAGATCCAGCGGGTGCTCGTCCAGGTCAACCACGATCCGGCCGAGACCGCCGAGCTGTGGCCCGCGTACCCCTACGCCGATCACGCTCCGATCGTCGGGCACGGTGCGGTCGTGGACGGGGTCTTCGAGCCCCGGGCGACCGAGGGCGAGACCCGCAACCCCAAGCGGCCGCCGTGGGGTCTCGACAGGCTCGACCGGCGGGAAGCGCTGGGGGCGCTCGCGTCGCTCGGCCAGTCGCTGAGCCGGGGCCTGGGTCGGCTGCCCGAACTGCTGGGACACGGCGACGGGCTCGGCTCCAACAGCTGGGTGGTCGACGGGGCGCACTCGACAACCGGGATGCCGCTGCTCGCCAACGACCCGCACCTCGGCGTCTCGCAGCCCGGCATCTGGTTCCAGGTCGGCCTGCACTGCCGGACCGTGTCCGAGGCCTGTCCCTATGACGTTTCCGGTTTCTCCTTCTCGGGGGTGCCCGGCGTCGTGATCGGGCACAACCAGCGGGTCGCCTGGGGCTTCACCAACCTCGGCCCCGACGTGACCGACCTGTTCCTGGAGAAGGTGCAGGGCACCAAGTGGCTGTACGCCGGGAAGTACCGGCCGCTGGCGATCCGGCACGAGACCATCAACGTGCGGGGTGAGGAGCCCTTCGACCTGGTGGTCCGGGAGACCGCGCACGGACCGCTGCTCTCCGACGTCTCCCGGGAGCTGTCCTCGGTGGGCGCCAACGCGAAGGTCGAGGACGGGCCCGACCCCGGCAACGGCTACGCGGTGGCGCTGCAGTGGACGGCCCTGCAGCCGCAGCCGACGGCCGACGCGATCCTGGCGCTCGACACCTCCTCGGACTGGACGTCGTTCCGCGCGGCCGCGCGCGAGTTCGCCGTACCTGCGCAGAACATGGTGTACGCCGACGTCGACGGCAACATCGGCTACCAGGCTCCTGGCCGGATCCCGATCCGCAAGAGCGGCAATGACGGCCTCGAGCCGTCGCCGGGCTGGCTGCCGGCCGACGACTGGAGTGGCAAGTACGTCCCCTTCGATGCCCTCCCCAACGAGCTCAACCCCGACGAGGGGTTCATCGCGACCGCCAACCAGGCCGTGATCGGGCCGGACTACCCCTACGACCTGACCCAGGACTGGGACTACGGCTATCGCTCGCAGCGGATCCGGGACGTGCTGGCCAGCAAGCCACAGCTGTCGGTCGACGACCTGAGCCAGCTCCAGCTCGACACCTTCAACGGACTCGCGCCCACGCTGGTGCCGTACCTCCTCGACATCCCGCTGCCGGACGGCTACTCCTCCGACGGCCAGCGGCTGCTCGCAAACTGGGACTTCCAGGCCCGCGCCGACTCACCGGCGGCGGCGTACTTCAACGTCGTCTGGTCGAACCTGCTCAAGCTGACCTTCCAGGACGAGCTCCGCAAGAGCCTGTGGCCCGACGGCGGTGGCCGCTGGTGGGAGGCGGTCTCGGGGCTGCTGAAGAAGCCCGACGACGCCTGGTGGGACGACCGTCGCACCGATGACGTCGTGGAGACCCGCGACGACATCCTGCGGGAGGCGATGCTGGACGCGCGCGACGAGCTGACCAAGCGCGAGGCGCTGGACCCGGCTGAGTGGAGCTGGGGTCGCCTGCACCGGATGAACCTGCACGAGCAGACCCTCGGCGAGTCCGGGATCGGCCTGGTCGAGCGGCTGTTCAACCGCAACGGCTACCGGATGTCCGGGGGCGGCGCCGTCGTCGACGCGACCGCCTGGGATGCCGGGGTCGGGTACGCCGTGACCGCGGCGCCGTCGATGCGGATGGTGGTCTCGCTCGGCGCGCTCGACAGCTCGCGCTGGATCAACCTCACGGGGGTCAGCGGGCATCCGGCGAGCAGCCACTACTCCGACCAGACCGACCTGTACGTCGACGGGCGCACGCTGCCCTGGGCGTTCTCGCGGTCCGCGGTCGACGCTGCCACCGAGGACACCCTGACGCTGGTGCCGGCCGGCTGACTGTTACATCTTGTCCGCAACTGATTGTCGGATGTAACATCGACGGGTGACCGAGTCAGCGACCGCCAGCACGCCGTACGCCACCCACGTCGTGGACAACCAGCCGCCGCCGCATGCGCCGTACGACGCCTCGGTCGACGTCGCGCTGCTCGAGGGTCTGGAGCGCGAGGGCGCGGCCTGGGCGATCGACGACGTACGACGCCTCGGCCGGCTCGCCGGCAGCGAGGAGGCCCAGCAGTGGGCCGAGGACGCCAACCGGCACGAGCCCGAGCTGCGGACCGTCGACCGTTACGGCCACCGCATCGACGAGGTCGACTTCCACCCGAGCTGGCACCAGCTGATGCGGGTCGCGGTCGCCGAGGGCGGCGCGGGCTCCGCGTGGGCCGACCCGCGGCCAGGTGCGCACGTCGCGCGGATCGGCGGATCGCTGGTGTGGAACCACACCGAAGCCGGTCACGGCTGCCCGATCTCGATGACGTACGCCGTCGTCCCGGCCCTGCGCCATCAGCCCGACCTGGCCGCGATCTATGAGCCGCTGCTCACCTCGCGGGTCTACGACCCGGGGCTGCGCGTCCCCACCGGGAAGCGGGGGCTGCTCGCGGGCATGGGCATGACCGAGAAGCAGGGCGGCTCGGACGTCCGCACCAACACCACCGAGGCCCGGCCCACGGCCGAGGCGGGCGTGTTCACGTTGACCGGCCACAAGTGGTTCACCTCGGCGCCGATGTGCGACCTGTTCCTGGTGCTCGCGCAGGCTCCGGGTGGCCTGTCCTGCTTCCTGGTGCCGCGGATCCTGCCCGACGGCACCCGCAACACGTTCCGGATCGTGCGGCTCAAGGACAAGCTCGGCAACCGGTCCAACGCGTCCTCGGAGCCGGAGTTCGACGGGACGGTGGCCTGGCTCGTCGGGTCCGAGGGGCGTGGCATCAAGACGATCCTCGACATGGTCAACAGCACCCGCCTCGACTGCGTCGCGGGGTCGGCCGGGATGATGCGCAAGGCCCTGGTCGAGGCAGCCCACCACGTCCGCCACCGTCGTGCCTTCGGCGCCACGCTGATCGACCAGCCGCTGATGCGCAATGTCGTCGCTGACCTGGCGCTCGAGTCCGAAGCCGCCACCTCGCTCGCGCTGCGACTGGCCGGCGCGGCCGACCGCGGCATCCGCGGAGACGAGGGCGAGCAGGCGTTCCGGCGGATCGCGACGGCCATCGGCAAGTACTGGGTCACCAAGCGCGGCCCTGCCTTCACCGCCGAGGCGCTCGAGTGCCTGGGTGGCAACGGGTACGTCGAGGACTCCGGCATGCCGCGGCTCTACCGCGAGGCGCCGCTCAACTCGGTGTGGGAGGGGTCGGGCAACGTCAATGCGCTCGACGTGCTCCGGGCGCTCGGTCGGGAGCCGCTGGCGGTCCAGGCCCTGCTGGACGAGTTCGCGCTGGCCGCAGGCGCCGACGCCCGCCTCGATGCCGCCGTGGCGCGGGTCGGAGGGGAGCTCGCCGACCTCGACCAGATCGAGACCCGGGCCCGCCGGCTGGTCGAGCTGATGGCGCTGGCCCTACAGGGATCGCTGCTGGTGCGGCACGCGCCGGCGGCCGTGGCGGATGCCTTCTGCGCGACCCGGCTCGGCGGGGACTGGGGGTATTCGTTCGGGACGCTGCCTGCCTCGGCTGACCTCGGGGCGATTCTTGAGCGGTCGGTTCCTGCGACTTCCTGAGATCCGGATGGTCGAGTAGCGAGCGCCAGCGAGCGTATCGAGACCCGGTGAGGTAACTGTGGTCTCGATACGGGCCTCGTCCCTCGGCCCTACTCGACCAGCCGTGGTGGGCGTTCCTCGGCCCTACTCGACCAGCCGTGGTGGGCGTTCCTCGGCCCTACTCGACCAGCCCAGCAGGTCGGTTCGCGAAATCCTTCTTTGCGAGATTTGGCAGATCAACGAGGCGGCCCTCGATGAGCGCCAGGCGCTTCGCCCGACTCCAGTTCTGTACTTGCTTCTCGAACGCGAACGCTTCGGGGATGGTCTCGAACCACGCCGACCAGACCAGCGTCACCGGGCGTCGCCGGCGGGTGTAGGCCGCGCCGAGGCCCTGCTGGTGTTGGTGAACGCGCGCCTCGAGATGCGTCGTGCTTCCGACGTAGAAGGAGCCGTCTCGGCATTCGAGGATGTACGTATAGGCACCCATGACCCGGCAGCGTCGTTCGTCACGACGGCTTGATCAAGAGGTTCTTGCTGGGCTGTGCATGGTCTCGATACGGGCCTCGTTCCTCGGCCCAACTCGACCAGCCGTGGTGGGCGTTCCTCGGCCCTACTCGACCAGCCGTGGTGGGCGTTCCTCGGCCCTACTCGACCAGCCGGGTCAGGCCGGAGGGAGTTACGACCGCAGTGACGGGGCGATCGTGCCCGTCAGCAGGCACCCGTTCGACGACCTCCCCGTCGTACAGCAGCACGACCACCGGCGTCCCGACCGGCACCCGCCCCAGCGCCCGGTCATAGGAGCCGCCGCCGCGGCCGAGGCGCATCCCGGTCGGATCCACGGCCAGGCCGGGCACCAGCACCACGTCGCAGGTGGCGATGGCCTCGGGGCCGAGCCGTTCGCCGACCGGCTCGAGCAGGCCGCGCCGCGCCGGCGCGAGGTTGTTGTGGGTGCCAGTGCCCCGGAAGACCGCCCAGTCGAGGTCGTTGTCGGGCTGGAGCACGGGGAGGATCACCCGCTTGCCCGCCGCGACCAGCGCGTCGAGCAGTTCCGTCGTGCCGGGCTCGGTGCCGATCGAGACGTACGCAGCGACGCTGGCGGCACGGCGTACCTCCGGGGCGGCGAGCAGGTGGCCCGCGATGGCGCGGGCGGCCTGGCCCACCTCGGCCAGCGATCGGCGGTTGCGGGTGGTGAGCAGCTGATCGCGCAAGGCCGTCTTGTTCTGCACGGTCTTCTTCTGGGGGGTCTGCTCGGCCGGCACGCGGTCCAGCCTACGATCGATGCCATGGCTAGTGCTGGCTTGGAGAAGGCCCGACGGAAGATGGACGACGCGGGCGTCGACGACACGGCGATCGAGGTGTTCACCCACTACTACCGCCTCCTTGAGCAGGGCGAGACCGGGATGATCCCCGAGAGCACCATCGAGCCGCTGGACATGGAGGCGCTCGCCGACGTCGAAGTCGCCGACGATGTCGCCCGGGCCGCGATCGCCAAGACGGTCGTGATCAAGCTCAACGGCGGGCTGGGCACGTCCATGGGCATGGATCGCGCGAAGTCGTTGCTCTGCGTGCGCCGCGGGCTCTCCTTCCTCGACATCATCGCCCGGCAGGTGCTGCACCTGCGCCAGCAGTACGACGTCGCCCTGCCGGTGATCTTCATGAACTCGTTCCGCACGTCGGACGACACGATGGCGGCGCTGGCCCGCTATGGCGACCTGCCCGTCGACGGCTTGCCGCTGGAGTTCCTGCAGAACAAGGAGCCCAAGCTGTTGGTCTCCGACCTGACGCCGGTGTCCTACAGCAAGGACCCCGCCCTCGAGTGGTGCCCGCCGGGGCACGGCGACATCTACACCGCGCTGCGCGGCACGGGCCTGCTCGACCAGCTGATCGCCGCCGGTTACGAGCAGGTGTTCGTGTCCAACTCCGACAACCTCGGCGCCGTCCCCGAGGCGCGGGTCGCCGGCTGGTTCGCGCAGTCGGGAGCGCCGTTCGCGATCGAGGCGGTACGTCGTACCGCGTCGGACCGCAAGGGCGGGCACTTCGCCCGCCGGACGTCCGACGGCCGGATCGTGCTCCGGGAGACCGCGCAGACTCTCGAGGAGGACCTGGAGGCGCTCGCCGACCTCGATCGCCACCGGTTCGCGTCGACCAACAACCTGTGGTTCAACCTGGTCGCGATGAAGGAAGCCCTCGACGCCCGCGACGGCATCCTCGGACTCCCGATGATCCGCAACGTCAAGCGCGTCGACCCCGGCGACAAGTCCACTCCCGAGGTGGTGCAGATCGAGACGGCCATGGGTGCCGCGATCGAGATCTTCGACGGCGCACGCACCATCGAGGTCGGCCGCGACCGGTTCGTGCCGGTGAAGACCACCAACGACCTGCTGGTGCTCCGCTCCGACGTCTACGCCCTGCGCGCCGACAACGTGCTCGACCAGGCGGCCGAGGCGGTCCCCTACGTCGAGCTGGACACCGACTACTACCGGCTGGTCGGTGACTTCGACCAACGCTTCCCCGAGGGCGCGCCCTCGCTGATGAAGGCCTCCTCGCTGCGGATCGAGGGTGACTGGACCTTCGGCGCCGGCGTCGAGGTGGTCGGCGAGGTCTCGCTCGATCGGGCCGACTCGGCCCAACGCATCGCCCCCGGGACGGTCCTCACCGACGGGCTGCTGGATGGCTGACCTGGTCAGTGTCGAGGACCTCCTCGACCGCATCCTCGGGACCATCGCTCCGCTCCACCACTACCAGCAGCCGCTCATGGAGTGCGTCGGGCTGCCGGTCTGCGAGGACGTCGTCGCGTCGATTCCGCTGCCGTCCTTCGACAACTCCGGGATGGACGGGTACGCCGTCTGCCACGCCGACGTCGCCGCGGCCTCCGCCGACGCGCCGGTGCACCTGCCCGTGGTCGGTGAGATCGGCGCCGGCCAGGCCCGGTTGCTGGCGATGTCGCCGGGCACCGCGGTCAAGATCATGACCGGCGCTCCCGTGCCGGCCGGCTGCGACGCGGTCGTGCCCTACGAGTGGACCGACCGTGGCGTCGCGCAGGTTGTGATCAACCGCGCCCCCAACCCGGGCCAGCACATCCGCCGCGCCGGCGAGGACGTCGAGCCCGGCGACGTACTCCTCGAGGAGGGCACGCTGCTCGGGCCGCGTCAGCTCGGGCTCCTGGCCGCCGTCGGCCGCGACCGGGTGGCCGCGCGTCCGCGCCCGCGCGTCGTCGTGATCTCGACCGGCTCGGAGCTGCGCGAGCCGGGCTCGAGCCTGAGCCACGACTCGGTGTACGACGCCAACTCCTATCTGCTGGCGGCGGCGGCCCGCAGGGCCGGCGCGATCGTCTACCGGGTCGGCATCGTGCCCGACGACGCCGCTGCCTTCCGCGATGCGCTGTCCGACCAGCTGGTGCGCGCCGACCTGGTCGTGACCAGTGGCGGGGTCAGCGAGGGCGACTACGACGTGGTCAAGGAGTCGCTGCGCGAGCTCGGGACCATGTGGTTCGGTGGCGTCGCGATGCAACCGGGCAAGCCGCAGGGCTTCGGCACGGTCGGCGAGGACCAGACCCCGATCTTCACGCTCCCGGGCAACCCGGTCTCGTCGTACATCTCCTTCCAGGTGTTCGTGCTCCCCGCGATCCGCAAGATGATGGGCATGACGCCGCACTCCCGGCCGTTGACGCGTGGGGTGCTCACGCACGCGCTGTCCTCGCCGCCCGGCAAGCGCCAGTTCCTGCGGGCGTCCTACGACGTCAGCGGTTCGAAGGTGAACACGCCTGTGACCCCGGTCGGTGGACCCGGCTCCCACCTGATCGGCGACCTGGCCGCGGCCAACGCGCTGATCGTGGTGCCCGAGGACGTCACCTCGCTGATGGCCGGGGCCGAGGTGCAGATCCTGCGACTGGACGACGAGTTCTGATGGGCGAGTTCAGCCACCTCGACGAGTCGGGCGACGCACGGATGGTCGACGTGACCGGCAAGGCGGTGACCGCGCGCGTCGCGGTGGCGTCGGGCCGGGTGCTGGTCTCGGCCGAGGTGATCGCCCTGCTCCGGGCCGGCGAGGTGCCCAAGGGCGATGTGCTTGCCGTCGCCCGGGTCGCCGGGATCATGGCCGCGAAGCAGACCCCGTCGCTGATCCCGCTGTGCCATCCGCTCGCCATCTCGGGAGTCACGATCGACCTCGCGGTGACCGACACCTCGGTCGACATCGTCGCCACCGTGCGCACCGCAGACCGCACCGGCGTCGAGATGGAGGCGCTCACGGCCGTCTCCGTCGCTGCTCTCACCGTCGTCGACATGGTCAAGGCCGTCGACAAGGCGGCCGTGATCACCGACATCCGGGTCGAGTCCAAGTCGGGCGGCAAGTCGGGGGACTGGTCGCGATGACCGGACTCGTGGGTGCCGTCGTGGTGGCCAGCAACCGGGCCGCGGCTGGGGTGTACGCCGACGAGACCGGCCCACTGATCTCCTCCGCCCTGCAGGACTGGGGCTTCGCGGTGGCCTCGGTGGCCGTCGTACCCGATGGCGAGCCGGTCGCTGCCGCGATCTCCGCCGCGGTCGGCGCCGGCGCCCGGCTGGTCGTCACCACCGGCGGCACGGGGCTGACTCCGACCGACCGGACGCCCGAGGTGACCCGGCCGCTGTTCGACCGGGAGGTGCCCGGCATCGCCGAGGCGATCAGGGCGTACGGCGTGTCGTCCGGCATTGCGGGGGCCGCGCTGTCCCGGGGGCTGGCCGGCGTGATCGGCGACTGCCTGGTGGTGAACCTGCCCGGGTCGAAGGGCGGGGTGAAGGACGGACTCGCGGTGCTCGCGCCCATCGCCGTACACGCTGTCGAGCAACTGGCCGGGAGCGACCATTGAGAGGCTGGCCGGCCCGGCTCGAGCACGGCGACATCACCGTGCGGCCACTCTCGAGGCGTGACGCACGCGCCTGGCGCGAGGTGCGGCTGCGCAACGCCGACTGGCTGCGGCCGTGGGACGCCACCGTGCCGCCGGGCTCGCAGCAGCGGCCCAAGACCTTCGGAGCGCTGACCAGGTCGCTGGGGAAGGCCGCCCGTCGGGGCCAGGCGATGCCGTTCGCGATCGACGTACGCGGCACGTTCGCGGGGCAGATCACCGTGAACAACATCGTGCGCGGCTCGGCGCAGTTCGCCTCGATCGGCTACTGGATCGACAGCGCGCAGGCCGGCGCCGGTGTCGTGCCCACGGCCGTGGCGATGGTCATCGACCACTGCTTCCAGGTCGCGGGCCTGCACCGCATCGAGATCTGCATCCGCCCCGAGAACTCCAACTCGCTGCGGGTCGTGGAGAAGCTTGAGATCCGCGAGGTCGGCTTCGCGCCGCGCTTCCTGCACATCGACGGCGCGTGGCGCGACCACCGGATCTATGCCATCACCGTCGAGGAGATGCCGCAGGGCGGCGTGATCACCCGGCTGAGCCGCTAGCCTCGGCGCGTGACCGACCTGACTCACGAAGAGGCCCATCAGATCGCGCGCGCCAAGGGCGCGAACCCGTTCCTGTACGGCCTGTTCATGGTGATCCTCAAGCCGATCCTCAGGCTCGTCTTCCGGATGCACATCAGCGGAGCCGAGAACGTGCCGGCGACCGGGCCGGTGGTGATCGCGCCCAACCACAAGAGCTTCTACGACAGCTTCTTCATCGCCGTGGCCCTCAAGCGCCGGGTGCACTTCATGGGCAAGGCCGAGCTCTTCGTCGGCGTGCGCGGCCGGCTGTTCCTGGCCCTGGGTGGCTTCCCGGTCAAGCGCGGCGAGTCCGACAGCGAGGCGATCGCCACCGCCCAGGCGATCCTGGCGCGTGGCGACATCCTCTCCCTGTTCCCCGAGGGCACCCGGGTGCGCGACCCGGAGGCCCTGGGCACACCGAAGCGCGGCGCTGCGCGGCTGGCCATCGAGGCGGGTGCCCCGATGGTGCCGGCCGCGATCACCGGCACCGAGAAGCGCAAGCTCCCCCTGCCCCGGCGGGTCCAGGTCTCGTTCGGGGAGCCGATCCCGGTCGACCACCTGGCCGCCACCCCGGAGGACGCCGCCTCCCTCATCGACGGCGCCGTCTGGCCGGCCGTGACCGAGGACTACGCCCGCCTCAAGGCGCGCCCGGGTGTCATCGCCGCCGGCCTGGCGGCTGCCGGCCTGGGTTACGCGTTGTACCGCAGAAGGAAGTAGCGCAAACAACACCAGTCACACGAGTCTTCTTGCGACACACCTGTGGACTTCCGTCCCATCCTGCGCTAGCGAATCTAGGCTCAGGTCCGTGGATCTCTCCGGCTTCATCTTCGTGGCCCTCGCGGTGGCCTGGGCTGTCTATCTGGTCCCCAAGGCCCTCAAGCACCACGACGACGTCGTCAAGAGCCGCTCGATCGACCGGTTCTCCCACACCATGCGGGTGCTGGCCCGGCGCGAGCCGGTCTCCCGGCGCGACTCTCGCCTGGTCGTGGCACCAGGTCGCGCAACCTCGGCGACCGTGGTCGAGACCAAGGCGGTCCGTCCGACCCCGACCCAGCTCCGCGCCCGCCGCGCCGCTGCCCGCAAGGCGGCTCGGCGCCGGCGCCGGGTGCTCGGCTCCCTGCTCGTGATCGCGGCCGCCGTCGTCGGGCTGGCCGCCGCGCACCTCATCGGCTGGACCTGGACGGCCGCGCCGGCCGGCCTGATCGTGGCGTGGCTGGTCGCCTGCCGGTTGATGGTGAAGAAGGAGCGTGCGGTGGCAGCTCCGGTGGTCCCGTCGATCGTGACCCCCGAGGCG
>Ga0070698_100007734_pt1 | contig 11628 bp, 13 predicted proteins | sample KBSK1502metaG_FD_65477 | JGI IMG/M metagenome (GOLD analysis project Ga0070698, IMG submission 65477) | Corn, switchgrass and miscanthus rhizosphere microbial communities from Kellogg Biological Station, Michigan, USA - KBS K1-50-2 metaG | ecosystem: Host-associated > Plants > Roots >...
TTCAAGTGCGGACAAAAGTTTTGAATGAGAACTGGCGCTCTACGCTCTCGCGTTGGTATCCTGGAATGGAAGAGACATGCGATGCGAAGGCGGCGTAGCCCCCGGTTTTTCCCGGTCACCTAATCTGCCGGTAGAAGCGTCGTCGTGCGGACTCTGGACAGCGTTGACGGTGTGAGCAACGGCCACTGCCAGAACTTTCAAGAGAACGTTCTGGGGCTGTTCTAACGCCCAATCCCAAAGAAGCTCTAGTTTAGGTGGCAGGAGATTGCGCACGTCCTTGGTTTGTTCGGTGATCGTCTTGGCGGCTTCTGATTCGGCGGCTGCGCGGAGATCGAATCCATCCGTATGTGCGTCGGTACGGACAGTCAACGAGCTGGGTAACAAGTAAGTCTGATCATAAAAGATCTGCGCGGCCAAGTTATGAGTGATCGCGATCAAGGCGATCTCGGGTCTAACCGACAGGGCCGCGCGGAGAGCGGCAGTCCGCTGAGTTGTGAGGTCTTGGAGAAGGGCTGCAGAGAGGTCCTCTTTTTCCTGATCCAGCGCGTTGCTCTCAGCGCCGTTGGTCGAGGACCCTTTGGCCCCACGCTCAACTAAACCGCAATGGTATACTGGTTTACCATTGTGACCGATCGTGACGATAACTCCGCCCTGGCTCTTTTGTTCGCTAGTGAACTCCGTTTTTCCGGCTTCGATTTCATCGAGGCGATTTTCAATCTCGTCCCTGCGGCGTTCAGCGTCCTCTGAAGGTTCATCATCCTCAGAGGCTTGTTCGATGGTATCGAGCTCGGCTCGCAGCTTATCGGCTTCGGCGAGCAGGGCTGGGTCGAGGTCGACCGGCGCCGGTCGCAGGCTGTTGTACTTTTCTAAGGTCTCCCAATAATCATTCTCAAGGTGGACTTCCGCCCAGGCCCATCCCTGACCCTCTAAATCCGCTACCAGACTGGCAGAGCGTTCTGTGACTAGCCGGTCGAGCAGGGCCGAATCGGCCAAATATCCTTCGTTTTCTTCGTCGAACAGATCGCGTTCGAGAGTGCCGCCAGCGGCGACATAAGCGTCAACGCCGACGAAGCGCGCGCGCCGATCGGAAGCGCTGACGTGTTTCTCGGTGAGTAGAGAACGGAGGTTATGGGGGCTTCGTTCCCAATCGTGGTGCAAGCTGTCCCAGACCTTTTCCTGTGCTTGGTGGTCGTCGGTGATGGCAAGCGCTTCGAGCTGGTCGAGCCGGATTTCCTCGGCTCGGTACGCTCTGATAAAGCGAGGGGCGACATTGGCGAGTTTTAAGCGTTGCCTAACGAAGAGAGGTGCAACACCGAAGCGAGCGGCCACATCATCGATGCTCAATCCGGACTGAACCACTAGATCGTGGAAGGCGATGAATTGGTCAGCCGGATGCATAGCCACTCGAATGATATTTTCGGCGAGGCTGGTTTCAGTAGCGGTGGCTGGGTCAACGACGTGACACGGAACGGCGAACGTCTTGGGAACCTTCTTTTGTTTGGCTAGGCGTTGCAAAGCAGCAAAGCGTCGGCCTCCGGCGACAACTTCGTATTTACCGAAGTTCTCGCCGTTCTCGGCGAGCTGTTCCACGACCGTTAGGTTGTGGATCAAGCCATGCACGAGGATTGAAGAAGCGAGGCCGTCGATCGATTCGCCGCCCGACTTACGGACGTTGCGAGCGGAGCGGGTAAGCTTGTTAAGCGGAATAGCGATGATATTAGACATGGGTAGGTGTGCTTTCTGAATTGGTTCCGGGGGAGGGTTTGGTCCGCTCCCCGGTGGATGGAATTTTTATTGCGCTGCGCCGTTTCGAAGTACCTCGGCCATTTCCCAAAGGGCCTTATTGAGTTTCATATCCTCATCGACGCCCTTGATTGCCCTGCTCTTGGGCATCCGGTTACCGTCCGGGCGACGGCGGGAACGGTCGCGCTGACCACCGCGAATGATGTTTTCTTGGACGCAGTTCAGCGTGGTCCAAAGATCTTTGGCTCCATCTCCATAACGTCTTGGATTAAGGAGCATGGAGGGACTTACCGGGGCTTTCGTGAGGTCTTCCCAGCGATAAGCCGCCGCGCCTGTGGCCAGAGCTAGCTGTTCGGCATCGGTCAAAATGCGATCTTGAAAGAGCTGCACTTTGTTCATGATGTCAGGGACAGCAGTGAGTACCTTGAAAGAAGCCTCGATAACCGAGTCGGGATTGAACCCGGAATGTTTGATTGAGATCCGCTGGAAGGTGCCATCGGAAACGACCATGCCGTTGGTGCACACCAACCGAAACAGACCGCAATGCAGCTGATAGGCGCTGCTTTTATCGTGACTGTTTACAAGAACGACCTCAGGCCGGACTTGGTTCTTTTCCCAGCTCTGGAGATGCTCAAGCCGAGCAAACCGGACAACGTGTTTCTGGAAGCCGCGCCGTGCTTCCGTTCGAATGCTCTGCTCTTGTGCGCGTACGGGAACCCAACCATTTTCGCGCATCCCGTTGAGAATGGAGGAAGTAGGAAGAAAACTGTACCTTTCCGAAACGCCTTCGATTGGTTGGGAAGCGAAAACACTGGGAGCAGAACGGCGCAATTCATCATCTGAAATTGCTACCGTTCCAGGCACTGTTGATCTGGTGGAGTTATTGTTTAGCGCGGTATTCATGTTAGTCGATTGGTTAGTTGGTTCTGTTAGCCGCAGCAGAGAGGCGAGGCTTTGGGAGCTGCCGGAGTTTTTTCGACGTTCGGTTTCGGTCGAAAAAGTATGCTGGGCATATTTTTTGAACCGAAAGCGAAGCGCTAGCAAAGCGACCGCGGAAGAAGGCCTGGAAGTGCAAGAGCCGCGAGGAACGAGACGGGTTGAGGATTTAAATAGAAGGGGACCGCCGAGGCTTGGCGAGAGAGCGGGCGCCCGCTGTTTAAGCCGCAGACGGTACTCTTGCGCTGGAGAGGCCTCCGCGGGGGCGGAAGTAAATCTGGCGATGGCCAGACATTTGGTACAGGAGTGGTCTTAGGCGAACCTGGGTGCGCCTAGGAGAAAGAGGAAGGAGAGACCGCTTTGGGGCTCGACGGGGAGAAAGTCTTTTCTCCCGGAAAAAGTGAGCCATAGGAGCCAGTCCGCAGGCACCTAGCTATCGATACCATTAATGGGATACACGAATCGACCTGAACGAGACTCGTAGTGCTAAGCTGGCCGTTCCCAATCTGAGATCAAATTGAGGACGTCCAAGCAATGCATCCTCGCCGCAGCAATGGTGTTCGTCCGTGAGACACCGCGCTTACGTTTCAATGCGCTGGAACCGGGCTTTACTCCGAACACAGGACTCGGACGGGAGGCCAATGCCTTCCTGCGTTTCTTGGCGAACTACCTTCTTCCTCTGCTCGCTCCACACATCAAGTATTGGAGCACCCCGAAAAAGGCTTCACGCGTATCCGCCGAAGTTCTGATCAATACATCCGGTCAAACTGGCATCTACTATGATGAAAACGCCCATCCAATGCTAGGTTCCTCTCTCGTGCGCGACACAGAGTTTCAAGATCGTGTCGTCGCAGAGACGCGCGCTCTGCTTTCGACAATCCAGGCCTAAAGGCGGATAGATGATTTCGTTCTTCGCCAGCTCGTCGGAGCCGGACATCTCTTTACACAATTCCATTGAGACGAAGAGAGGAAACTAATGTATGAGCAAATGGGCTGACACTAGCGTTATCGAAGCCTCGCGCTGGTTATTTATTGAGACTTCAGGTTTAGTTCGCTCAGCAAGCTCCGCAATGGGCTGGCAATTTTGCCCCGCTGCCAAACAACGAACAAATCCCAGGTTGCACCCGCGTCAGCGATGGGAACCATTACGACGTTCGGAACGTTCAGGTGAGAAATGAAGGCTGGTTGAATCGAAATCGCTTCTTCATTCGCTGCCAGGGCGAGAGTTTCCACAAGACCATCTGCTCTGTCAATGGTGCCCAGGCGGGGACGGAAGCCGCCATACTTGCGGCAGAACTGAACGACCCTCTGCGTGTATCCCGGCACCACATCGTCCGATCCCCGCACGAACGTTTCGCCCTTTAATTGTGAAAGAGATACCTGTCTTTCGGTCGCGAACCGGTGGCTGACGGGAAGCGCAACAAGGCTCCTAACAGTCGCCAATTTACGAGCATAGAAATCGCGTGAGAGCAGATCTATACCGTGCAAGGTCAGTGCTAAATCAATTTTACCTTGCCGTAATGCGATAATCATCTCGCCGGGCGTTTGATCCAGCATTTTGACTTTCAGCCTCGGGTAAGCGCGCCGCAGCACGGCCAGAGCCGGCCCAAGATACTCCTGGACGGCCGACGCAATATAGCCAATACGCAACCGTTCACTTTCTCCGCGATTCAGCCGGCGGACCTCAGCCATGGTAGAATCATAATCTGCCAGAAGCGTTTTTGCCCTTCCGGCAAGGGCATGTCCTCCGTTCGTGGGACGCACCCCGGCCGATGTTCGTTCCAAAACGCGCCCACCGAGATCGAGTTCGAGTGATTGCATCTGTCGCGTGATGGCGGACTGAGAAATGCGCAGACGGTCAGCCGCACGACGAAGGCTGCCTTCCTCAAGGACCACTAAGAACAAACGAAGCTTTTCCAGCATGATTGAAATAGTGATGCACATTTTGCATCACTGCAATCACGAACCGGCATTATCCGCAAGGATCGAGAAGACGTACCTTGGCAATGTTGATAATAAAATGAGAACGAGGTTAAGCCAGTCTCCGGAGGATGCGGCCAAGCAATTCAGTTTGATGCTGCCAAGGTATAAATCCTACTTTCATAACACAGCCTGGGTTGATTTCCGATTTGGACCAACCGGGGTATTTCAAAACTAGAAAATTATGAAAACTCAACATTTCTTTATTGATCTGACTCAACGCCCACCCCCGGAGCTTTCGCGTTCGTTTGGGCAACTACGTGGTTTTGGCACGCATGCTCGACAAGGGCCGGGCGACCCTCGCCGGGAAGAATGGCGAATATATTTACAATTCCCCAACCGACCAGCGCCTGGTGCAATTTCTTGGCTTCGATCCCGATGCCTTGTTGAAGGAATTGGCAACCGGCAAAGGTGACGGGGAAATCCTCGAATGGGTTCAGGCCCATTCCAAGACCCCGCGCTCTGCATGGGAAATCGAGGCCTGGTCTGCTTTCATGGACAAACGCGCGCCGGACACCGCACGCCGAAACCCTTGCGTCCTTTGCCGAACACCTGGGCCGGCTTTCCAAAACCCGGGAAGACGTCAAAACCTTGTTCGAATTCGGCGAACTCGATGACTATGTCAGCTTTGGAGGAAAAGCGTAAATCTCACAATAATGTATTATGAATAACAAATTAAAAAACAAAGTAGCGATAATAACAGGTGCCTCAAAAGGAATAGGGGCATCTATCGCAAAACACTTTGCCGAGGAAGGCGCAAAGGTTGTTGTAAATTACGCTTCAAGCAAAGAAGGAGCGGATAAAGTGGTGAAAGCCATAACCGACAATGGAGGCAGAGCCATTGCGGTACAGGGCGACGTATCGAAAGAAGCGGATGTAATCAGGCTGTTTGAGGAAACCAAGAAGGCTTTCGGCACGTTGGATATTTTGGTCAACAACGCGGCCCATCAGCAATACTTACCTATTGGACAGGTATCGGTAGAAACTTTTCATCAGCATTTCAACGTCAATGTTTTGGGGGCTATACTTGCTATCCAGGCATCCTTGAAACTGTTTAGCGATAAGGGCGGCAATATCATCAATATCAGTTCGGGTGCAAGCAAATACCCTCTTCCGGGGGCCTCGCTGTACTCTGCAACTAAAGCGGCATTAGATGCCGTAACGATTGCTTTGTCGAAAGAACTGGGTGCAAAAAACATTCGTATCAATTCTATTTTGCCAGGCGCTACGGAAACAGAAGGTGCTCGTAGTGCGGGCGTCACTACTGGCAGTGAGTATGAAAAAATGTTTATTGCCAATACACCGCTTGGTCGTAGAGGTCAGCCCGAAGATATTGCGAAAGCTGCCGTATTTCTTGCTTCCGATGACGCAGCGTGGATTACGGGTGATCAAATTTCCGTTTCGGGTGGTATGTATGGTTTTTAAATTCATAACGTTTTCATCACGGGCCGGAGGCAGGAGGTGCTCGATGAGGCCGTCAAGCTGATTGGCCGGGAATGGAGAGATTTCTATGAGCACACAAGAGAATGTCCAGATTGTGAAGGACTTTTTTGCAGCAATGCGCAGCGGCGATATGCAAGCTCTGCTGGCGTTGTCTGCCGAAGATATTGAATGGATCATTCCAGGCGAGGGCTGGCCGCTGGCCGGCACACACCGCGGGCACGCGGGATTGGCCGATTTGCTTCAGAAGGCTTCCGAAACGCTGGAAACTTCATACCCAAAGCCCTTTGAATTCGTTGCGCAGGGAGACCGGGTTCTGGTCGTCGGCTTCGCTGGGGGGAAAATCATAGCCACGAATAAAACGTTCGAGGACGATTGGGTCTTCGCCATTACCGTTCAAAATGGCAAACTGACGAACATCCGGGAGTATATCGACACTCAAGCGCTGGCGCGGGCCTCCGAGCTGAGTCTTGGTAATGAATAAATCATTAGAAAACTCTATGCTGCCGCAGAGGGGCAAGGAAAGGATTTCGAGAAGTTTGTCTCCTTTTTCTCGGAGGAAGGATACATGTACGACATTCCTTCCGGCACAAAGTTTCGCGGGAAGGCCATTGGTGACTCTATTGCCGCCCTCGCAAGTGCATTTCCTGATGTCCACCGTGAGTTATTGAGCATCTACGTCGCGGAGAACGTCGTCGTCGTCGAGCTTAGAATTCGTGGAACGCATAAAGGTGAGCTGGCCCTTGGTTCTAAAACTATAGCTCCCACGGGCATGGCAATAGATGTCCCGTGTATCGATGTTTTTCACCTCGAGAGAGGAAAGGTCATATCCTTTAATTGCTACAATTCGGCTTCCGTAATGCAGCAACAACTTGGCCTTGTTAGCAGCTGAACGGGCCCAGGAAGACGTCACAACCTTGTTCGAATTCGGCGAACTCGACGACTATGTCAGCTTTGTAGGAAAAGCGTAAATCCCACATTTTCAAAATAACGAAGAACAAAAACAAAGAAGAAAATATATGAGTAATAATATCGGACAAAAATTGGCAGGAAAGACCGCCGTGATCACCGGTGGCGCTACCGGCATCGGCCGCGCCGCAGCAAAGCGCTTCATCGAGGAGGGCGCCTTCGTCTTCATCTTCGGCCGCCGGCAGGAAGCGCTCGACGCCGCTGTGGCCGACCTCGGGCCCAATGCCCGCGCGGTGAAGGGCTCGGTCTCCGATCTAGCCGACCTCGACCGACTCTACGCGGCGGTGAAGGCCGAGCGCGGAACCCTCGACATCGTCTTCGCCAATGCCGGGGCGGGAAGCCAGCTTCCGCTCGGCAAGATCACCGCCGAGCACATTGACGAAACCTTCGACACCAATGTGAAGGGTACGATCTTCACGGTCCAGAAGGCGCTGCCGCTGATGGGCCAGGGCGGTTCGATCATCCTGACCGGATCGAGCGCCGGCACCACGGGCGCCCCGGCAATGAGCGCCTACAGCGCGAGCAAGGCGGCAGTGCGCAACCTCGCGCGGACCTGGGCGGAGGACCTGAAGGGCACCGGCATCCGGGTAAACGTGCTGTCGCCCGGGGCGACGGCGACCGAACTCGCGAAGGAAGCGCTAGGCGAGGAGGGCCAGAAGGTCTTCGCCTCGATGACTCCGCTCCAGCGCATGGCCGATCCGGCGGAGATCGGAGCGGTGGCTGCCTTTCTCGCGTCGCAGGACAGCAGCTTCATGACCGCCAGCGAGGTCGCCGTCGACGGCGGCCTAGCGCAACTCTGACGCGCTACGCCCGGCCGGGCGCTCCATTCGATTATTCGGAGCGCCGTAGGGCGTGGTAAACCGAAGGAGAAATATTATGAGCTATGCAATTGTAGGATTCGGTAAGATAGGTCAGGCCCTCGCCCACGCCTTCGCCCGTAAAAACATCGACGTGACCGTCACGAGCCGCCGACCGCCTGAGGCGTTGGCACCGCAGGCCCGGGCGATTGGACCCACTGTCGTCGCCAAGTCGCTGCGGGATGCACTCGAGGCCGACACAATCATCTTGGCGGTCCCGTTCGATGAACATGGCGAGGTTGCGAAGGTCCTGCCGAGCTGGAAAGGCAAGACGGTCATCGACGCGATGAACACGTTAGTTACCCTTGAGGAGTTGGACGGCCTCCTGTCCTCCGCCTTCGTTGCGAAGTCGTTCACCGGCGCTAAGTTCGTGAAAGGTTTCAATCATCTGGCTGCGGCCACTCTGGCTGCCGATCCGATCGTCGAGGGTGGGCACCGGGTCGTCTTTCTGTCGAGCGACGACGAGGACGCGATCGTTCCCGTGGCGGATTTGGCCAAACAACTCGGGTTCGCACCCGTCGAGCTGGGAAAGCTCAACGAGGGTGGCGCGCTGGTGCACGCACGCGGCGGCACTTGGGGTCAGGTCATTTTCCAGGATTTGTTCAAGAAGGAGCAGTAATCGATCTACGACCGCGTGATGTGGCCCGAGAAGTACGATTCCAAAACGTCCGACTAAATCGGACGAAGGCTCGCCTATTACGAGGCCTATTCTGAGTCTGAGGGCTCCAGGGGGTTACTCGCCCCACGTGGCTGGCATGGTTTTGGAAGGTATGGATCGGCCGGTACAAGTTTAACCGTGTTACCTTACTCAGTAACATTTGATAACCTCGACACGCTTAACAGTCCGTTCATCATGGTAACTCAACTAAGTGGCGAAACTTCGGGAAGGTTCCAAGTTGCGCGAGTTATTGCGCGAGTGTTCCCGACGCAAAAAGCATTTGCAGATGGCGTAATTAAAGAGGGCATTGAACCAGCAAGCGATTTTCCGTTCGGCCCCTATCCGACAGATACGTTGAAGTATCACGGTGATGTGACCGTCGAGTTTCAAACTCCCGCTAATACTAAGGGGTTGGGCACGGAATTTGGATTGCAACCAAATGACCAGCCCATTAGTGGCGTTGCCGCCATCAAGTGGGATGGAGAGGACATCTACCTCGTCTGCTTAACGGTGCGATTGATGCCAGATACACGAGACCTCACGACACAGATCATGCAACAATTCGAGCGGGACCAGGAACTCCCGTGAGTGCGGACAATGCCGGAAATCAACTCAGATTAAACGAAAACTCGAAGAAACTGGCTACCTGTTGTCCTGTAGCGCTCGGGCCAGGCCCGAGCCGAGCGAAAGGAGGACTCGAATGTTGTTTAGATTAAACTGGTCATATGGTTCTCGATTTCGTTTAGTGCTGTTTTAAGGCGGTCGCAGATCGGGGTGTGAGCGGGTAAACCAGATAGATTGGGTAGCTACTTACAGACCCGGATTCCCACCGAGCGCCCAACCTTCTTGATGTCCTCCATGGGCGAATGCATCAAATTCACCTGCGATCACTGCGGTTTTGCCGTCAACTGGTGGGACGATGGTAACCGGTACCTGGAATGGCCAACCGGAACTCGTAACTATTTGTACCACCCGGGGGACCGATCCAAGACGGACGACCTCATGCTGAAGATCTAGGGGTGCGCACACGAAACGGAAATTTAAGTACGGTAAGGAGCGAAATCTCCTCGTGGATGAGAGTGCGAGCCTTGGTCAGCAAAGCCAAATCCTGCGCAACAAGGCAGCCCATGTTGCCGTGCCAGTCGTCACATAAAACGAGCTGTAATCGCATCCTGGAGCCTTTTTTTAGGACGAATGATCCTTGGAAGGCCTAAGCGTACGATTTTTTCCGTTTCGTGAGCGGATCCCGTCTTGCACAGAGGCCCGTGTCTTAGAAGTCTCAGATCGCAACGCGGCGACAATCTAGATGCGCCAGACTTACACTCGCCGTGAGTTGATTGCGACTGCGACAGGGCGCGGCCGTGCTTTTGAAATTTCGCTTCGTTAAGGTCACGCCGGTTTCCCAATCAATCGGTTTAATGATTGCCCCGAGCGCGTTTTTTTCACTTCGTCCGCTACCTCTTCAGGATTGTTTTTCCGGCGCGCAAGTTCCCGGGATTGAACATTAGCGTCTAAGGAAGTCGCGGATCGCTGGCGCGATCTCTTCAGCGTGGGTTTCCAACGCGAAGTGTCCCGTGTTAAAAAAGCGGATATCTGCATTGGGCAGATCACGCTTGAAGGCTTGAGCTCCTGCAGGCAGGAAGAATGGGTCATTCTTGCCCCATACGGCGAGTAACGGCGGTTGGTGCATGCGGAAATATTGCTGGAAGGTGGGATAGAGTGCGACGTTGCTTTTGTAGTCGCCGAACAGGTCTAGCTGCACTTCGTCCGCGCCAGGCCGCGCGAGATAGAAGTTATCGAGCGCAATACCATCCGGCGAGACTGTCGATTCCTCAGTAACGCCGTGGACATACTGCCAGCGTGTCGTTTCGGGTGTCAGAAATTGGCGAAGTGCTTCGCGGTTAGCCTGTGATGAATCCTGCCAGTAGGCCCGAATGGGATTCCATCCTTCGCTCAGACCCTCTTCATAAGCGTTGCCGTTTTGCGAGATAATCGCGGTGATGCGTTCGGGGTGCATAGCAGCAAGCCGGAACCCGTAGGAGCACCGTAGTCGAAGACATAAATTGCGAAGCGATCGAAGCCGACCACCTCGGTAAAGCGGTCGATGACATCGGCGATGTTATCGAAGGTGTATTTGAACACGCTCCGTTTTGGCATGTCTGTCTGACCAAACCCAGGCAAATCGGGCGCGATGAGGTGGAAGCGATCAGCCAGCAGCGGAATGAGGTCGCGAAACATGTGCCCCGCAGTAGGAAAGCCGTGAAGGAGCAACAGCTTCGGAGCCGTCGAGGGGCCAGCCTCACGATAGAAAACTCTGAGGCCGTTTAGGTCGGCGGTACGATATGTAACACGAGTCAAGGTTCTTTCTCCTCTCTACATGTAACAGTCATTTTGCATTCTCGGTACACCTTGAAGTGCTTCGCGGATGGTCCAGCCCTTGGCACCTTCCATTGCGGTGCCCCGCGTCGCAGCAGCGACCCGAGGGCGAACCATCAGGCGTAGAACCGCGCGTAATGATGTTTCGAAAACGTACGGTTCCAGCCGTCAGTGAAATTAAAGCTCAACATGTTGAGCACGAGCATGGGGTCGTGCCTGCGTGCCCGTCGTCGAAACGCTTTGCGCAGCGTATTCCTGAGATTGTCCTTGCGCTGTTTGGCTGTCATTGTGATATCTTGGTGTTTCTAGAAGCCTAACAGAGCCGCGGTCAGCAACCATAAAGCAGTGGTGGGATTCTTTCGTCCGACTTAAGAGATAACGCGTACACCTCTTTTGAGGCAACAATCAATACTCGACCTAACCGCTGAAGATCGTTAGACTTTCGCCATGGGCGGGAGCGCAAGATCAACCATTGAATTTGTGCGGGCCCGTGGAGCAATGGAAGTACGCAAACGGATGGAGCATGACGAAAGCGAGACCGGATATCATGACCTTTTCAAACATTCACACGACGTCATTGTTTTCGATCGCGCCGGAACCCTTCTTGGCATCAAATCCTAATGACATCCAAAAAGAGAACAGCGGCGAGCCGTATAAAGCCGGCAAAGA
>Ga0070698_100007736_pt1 | contig 11627 bp, 9 predicted proteins | sample KBSK1502metaG_FD_65477 | JGI IMG/M metagenome (GOLD analysis project Ga0070698, IMG submission 65477) | Corn, switchgrass and miscanthus rhizosphere microbial communities from Kellogg Biological Station, Michigan, USA - KBS K1-50-2 metaG | ecosystem: Host-associated > Plants > Roots >...
GGCTATCCGTATAAACAATTTTCATTTATTGATGGCGGCGACGGAGGCATGGAATATCCAATGGCTACATTGCTGGCCGGTCCCGGCGCATGGCTTCATGAATGGTTACATAATTGGTACTATGGTATGCTTGGCACAAACGAATCTGAATACGCATGGATGGATGAAGGGTTTACTGAATTTGCAACAGACAGAACGGAAGCCTTTCTAAAAAATGATAGTGGCTTTGCACATTCAGGCAATTATAGCGGTTATTATTCATTGGTAAAAAGCGAAAGAGAAGAACCGATGACAACTCATGCTGATCATTTCAATACAAATTTTGCATACGGCAATGCTGCTTACTCAAAGGGCTGTGTTTTTCTTTCGCAATTAGGATACATCACCGGCGAAGAAAATTTGAAAAAGATAATGCTTGAATATTATCGTTTGTGGAGATTTAAGCATCCTAACGTAAATGATTTTATAAGAGTGGCTGAAAAAGTAAGTGATATGAAACTTGATTGGTATCGTGAGTATTGGATCAGCTCAACAAAATCGATTGATTATAGTATTGATAGTTTATGGGAAGAAGGCGGTAAAACCAAAGTAAGAATTAGAAGAGTAGGAGACATTCCAATGCCTGTAGATTTTCAACTTACGTTTAAAGATGGCAGTAAAGAACTTCATTACATTCCGATGTATCTTATGTTTGGGCAAAAACCTGCCGAAGATGCATCTGTTTCCAGAAAAGTATATGAGCCATGGAAATGGACTCATCCAACTTATACCATTGAATCATCACATAAGCTGGGTGATATTTCTATTGGTGAGATAGATCCGTCACAACGATTGGCTGACGTGGAAAGAAAGAATAATAAAATTAATTTGAGCGGAATAAAATAGAAATTGAAAAACCCGGGATTACCCGGGTTTTGTAAGACATTTTATTGTCTTCAGAAAGGCTTAAGATTAATGGCCGGCTATTTAGGGACCTTTAAAAACAGGAGCTAAAGTTAAACCCCAGCTTGATCCCGGCCTATACCACTTTCGTGGTATTTTTTATGCTGAAAGGACGGAAAAGAACTTATTTAACGACCAAAATATTTATTTACGGCTTCCACACGGTTGGTAACATGGAGCTTTTCATAAATATGATAAACATGTTTTCTTACGGTTTCCGGGCTGATAAATAAAACGCTGGCGATCTCCTTATACATTAATCCCCGGGAAAGCTCTTCTAAAATTTGTTTTTCCCTGTGAGAAAGTTGCTCAATACCTGGCGAATGGGGTGCAGCGACCGGTTTATCACGAAAAGCAACTACAACTTTTCTTGCGATCTGGCTGCTCATCGGGGCGCCACCTTCATGCAGTTCCTTTATTGCTTCCAGTAACTTCTGTGGTTCAGTTTTTTTAAGAATATAACCGCTGGCGCCTGCGCTTAATGCCTCAAATATTTTTTCATCATCCTCATACACCGTACACATCATATAATTTGTAGCAGGAGTTATTGGCTTTAATTCTCTTACGCAATCAATACCACTTTCACTTTCACCAAGGTTTATATCCATAAGCACAACATCTGGTTTCAGTAAAGGAATTCTTGTAAGTGCTTCTGCAGCATTGCTCATAGTACCAATGCATTTATAACCATCGGCTGAGGAAACAATTTCTTCAAGGGCTTGCCTTAATTCACTTACGTCATCTACAATGCAAACGGTAATTTCTTTCATCTGTCAAAGGTAGCTTTCGTTAATAAATCAGCAATACCACTTTCCGGTATATTTTAGACACTTACCGGGGTACAAAAACCAGGTATTTCAGCTTAAAGTATTCTTCATTGAAAAGATCGGATATTTCTACAATACGTGGCTTTGTTCCGCTCTCATGTATTTCATTTGTCAGGTCGCCCCCTTTCAGGCATATAAGTCCTGGTTGTAATTTGGAATTTGGTCCCGATAGATATCGGGATTGGAATTTGGTGTTTAGCAATGGCCTGCTCCATCTCCACAGATCTTTTAACGGCGCCACAGCACGGGAAACAACAAAATTAAATTTCTTGTTTTTTATTTCTTCAACTCTTGTGTGTAGCGTAGTTATATTTTTTAATTCTAATGCTTCGGCAACCGCATTTACTACTTTTAATTTTTTTGCAATACTGTCTGCAAGATGAAATTTTACTTCAGGAAAAAATATTGCTAATGGAATTCCGGGAAATCCACCCCCGGTTCCTATATCAAGTATTTCCATCCCGGGCTCAAATTGAAAAGCGGCCGCAATAGCCAGTGAGTGTAATACATGCTTTTCATACAATCCATCAATATCTTTTCTTGAGATCACATTGATCTTACTGTTCCATTCTTTATATAATGAGTCTAATGCAGCAAATTGTTTTAGTTGTGCAGGAGTAAAATCAGAAAAGTATTTTAAAATGATTTGCATAATGCCGATTGCCAATTGAAATTAGTTCCAGCTTCGTTGCGGTTTTTGCCATAGCGATCGTGCAAATATGATATAATAAAAGAACATCCAGATATCAAGCAATAGAAACATTGGCCACAGATCTTTTTCATTCAATTTTTTCATAGCAAAAAAGTAAACTAATGCCTGCACTATAAATCTTGCTCCAAAAACAATTAAGGCAAGTCGCCAATCATAAAATAAAATGGAAGTAACGAATAACGGGTAAAAAAAGAATTGAGAGAAAGTATACAGACCTAAAAGAAATTTATGAAGCGGTTTATAATATTTAGCCGTGGTGTAATGCCGGTATTTTTGTTTTATCCAGCTGCTCCATGTTTTTCTTGGAATAGATAATGTGGCTGCTTCTTTATCGATCACTACTGCAACATTTTTTTTAGTAGCCGATTTATTTACAAACAGATCATCATCGCCGCCGGGAATGTGGTTAATGGATGAAAACCCTTTTTGTTTGAAAAACAACGCTTTTTTATAAGAAAGATTACGACCAACGCCCATATAAGGAATACCAGCCAGTGCAAACGATAAATATTGTATAGCGGAATGAAAGGTTTCAAACCTGATAAGTTTATTTAGCAAACCTGGCCGTTTATGATAGGCGCCATAGCCCAATACAATTTCTACCCCATCATGATAAGCTTCCTGCATTTTTTGTATCCAATGTTCACTTGCCGGTACACAATCCGCATCCGTTAAAAGCATTACTTCATGATTCGCTTCTTTAATTCCTATACTTAATGGATATTTTTTACCACTGATCAGTTTTGCTTCCTGTGTCAATTCAACTACATGCAGCTTATCCTTAAATGTTTTTTTAAGTTCCTGCAAAATATATTTGGAGTCATCGACAGAATTATCATTTACTGCAATTATTTCATAAGTAGATGAATACTCCTGTACTAACAGACCCGGAAGATGGCGGGCCAGATTTTCATCCTCATCTCTTGCGCAAACAATAACTGATACAGGATGCTGCTGGGTTCTTGGTTTCTTTTTTATTTTATAAAATGCCACACGGCTAAAAAACCAGAGATAATAAAATAATTGGATGAAAGTAACAGCAGCAAAAGCATAAAAAGTTATTTGCCACCAATTAATGTGTTGTAAAAAGGTAAGATCCATAGTTGCTTGCGCCTGCGAAAATAGGGCAGAACAACGTTACGGTTTTTAAATTGATTTCACAGCTGTTGAAAAGAAGAGGTTCTGATTCTCATAAATTTTATATTGCACCCGTTTATGTCATCTTTAAGATTTGAATTAGAGCATACTGGCTTGCATTCCAAAGCGAGAGCCGGAAAAATCACCACGGATCATGGTGAAATTTCAACGCCTATTTTTATGCCTGTGGGAACGGCAGGCAGTGTAAAAGCAGTAACACAACATCAACTTACAGATGATGTTAAAGCGCAGATCATCCTTGGAAACACCTATCATTTATATTTGAGACCAGGTCTGGAAACAATTGAAAAAGCAGGAGGAATACATAAATTCCTTAATTGGAAAAAACCAATTCTGACTGACAGCGGTGGTTACCAGGTGTTTTCATTAGCAGGCACAAGAAAAATTAAAGAAGAGGGAGTTACTTTTCAAAGTCATATTGATGGCAGCAGGCATTTGTTTTCTCCTGAAAAAGTAATGGATATTCAACGCAGTATTGGCGCCGATATAATTATGGCTTTTGATGAATGCCCGCCCGGTGGCAGCGATTATGGCTATGCAAAAAAAAGTATGGAACTAACACATCGCTGGCTCGACAGATGTTTTACTCAATTTACTACTTCTGGTGAAAAATACGGTTATACGCAAAACCTGTTTGCTATTGTACAGGGCGGCACACATAAAGAGCTTAGAAAAGAATCCTGTGAATACATTATTTCAAAAAATGCAACTGGAAATGCGATCGGTGGGTTAAGTGTTGGTGAACCAGAGCCAACCATGTATGAGATCTGTGAATTTTGCTGTGATCATTTGCCAAAAGATAAACCCCGTTACCTGATGGGTGTCGGCACTCCCTGGAATATTTTAGAATGCATCAGCATGGGTGTAGATATGTTTGACTGTGTAATGCCGACAAGAAACGGACGCAATGCAATGTTGTTTACCACGAAGGGCATCATTAATATTGATAATAAAAAATGGGAACATGATTTTTCTCCTATTGATGATGGATTCGATTGTGAAGTGAGTAATTATTACAGCAAATCTTACCTGAGACATTTATTAAGATCAAAAGAGATTCTTGGGCTTACAATTGCCAGCATTCACAATCTTGCTTTTTATATGTGGTTAGTAACAGAGGCCAGAAAAAAAATACAGGAAAATGATTTTTTATCATGGAAAGAAAATATCAGTATTCAACTGAAACAAAAAATATGAATAATAGTTTTTCCTTTTGAAATTATTATAAAGTTCCGGTATCTCCCATCCTCAAAAATACCACAAAGGGGTAATTGACTTTACTTATACATAGGGTTATCTTCATTTTTCCAGCAGCCTCTGAAAGCCATCATTTTTTCTCTTAAATATTATCAAATAAAAACTCTCTTTTCATTCAAAACTTTTTTATGGAACTTGAATTGACAAGATCAACGAAAACGGGCAGATCCACCATTGGGGAGCTTACTGTAAATGGGGTATTCGAGTGTTTTATTCTGGAAGATAAAGATAGGGGCCTGCGGCAGGGAATGACGATATCTGAATTGATGGCTTTAAAAATAAAAACCAAAACAGCTATTCCAACAGGCCGGTATGAAATAGTAGTAAGCTTTAGCGACAGGTTTCAAAAAATGCTGCCATTATTATTAGATGTTCCTGCATTTGAAGGCATCCGCATTCATTCTGGCAATACCGATGCAGATACGGAAGGATGTCTTTTACCCGGAAAAACTAAAGCGGCCGACGCAGTAGGTAGTAGCCGCATAGCATTTACAGCATTATTTGATAAGATCAAGGCTGCGCTACAGCGGGAAAAAATATTCATAACAGTTAAATAGGAATAGAGGGTGAAAACACCTTTTTGAATTTGGGTGTTTTACCTCTTAAATATTTTAAAACAGATTTGAACTTTTATCCTGAAATTAAAAAGCATCAATAAACCCGGGAAGCCGAAAACGGGATATAGAGTAGGCAATAAAAAACTAAATAGTATGTCTAATCAAAATCCTATTTCTTTAAAGAATGATGGACCTTTTGTTGACTTCAAAATTCCGGAAGAACATTTACAGGATGATATAAATGTTAGTATTGGTATTAAATTACTTGACGACGGATGGAAATTCGATTCAGATCATATTGTAACAATTCAGGATAATACAAACGATTTGTACAATGATGATCCACCACCTGATAAATTGCCGATTGGAACAGGAGAAGAAATTCTCGGAAAGAAATTTCGAACTTTTTCACGAATCAGGCGAATCAGAGATGGTGCTCCCGATAATATTCCTTCCCGGGTAGATTATAAAATTACCTTTTTTGCTGGCGACACTCAGATAGATGAGTTTACTAGGACATGTGATAACACAAATCCTGAAAACTTTATTACAAATATTAAATTTAAGTGACTATGAAAAGAATGTTTTTCCTGATTATATTTTTTTTGGGAATAAAATCATTTTGTCAGGATCCGAAATTTGAAACTTTAAAACTGACTTCCGCCCCAGCCTATACTGTTTTGGGTGTTGATCCTCAAAATATACAGCGGCCTGCGACTCCAACAGATTTTATTGCGGGCGCACAGTCGGCTATTGTGAATGGTAAACTCCAGCCAAATTTTGCAATTGAGGCAACTCCTTATTATTGGAAGCATCCAAAAACAGATACAGGAAAACGTGTAAGTCTATATGAGTTTATCAAAAATGATAATAATGTGTTCGATAATATTGCCAAGACCTTTACCTTTTCGTTTGCAACTTCGGAATCAGACACTCTTGCCTTCGGCGATCTTGAGCCTGGAACTGGTTTTGGGATTGGTTTCAAATGTAACCTTTTTAATGGCAAAGTCAGCAGGAAGACCTTGATAAGTTCGCTGATGCAAAACAAGTTGATAGATAATCTTTATCAATCGATTATGGGACAATTCCAAGTAGGAAACAATAATGTGGTTGTGAAGGATAGGGTTAATAACTGGAAAGAAAGCAAAAAAAATAAAGATCCTGTCCATGACGCTTTGGTCGATTATGTAGCTGATTTTGTAAGAAATGATTTAGGTAAGGCTATATTGACAGAAAATGATAAAAACTTACTGCAACAGAAGATAGATGCAATTGAAGATGAAGAGAGTAAATTTCTGGCTACATTGAATCAGGCTGTCTTTCCACTAACACGAGAAGGTTTTATGCTGGAATTAGCTATAGGTGATGCCGCTATTATTCAAAACAATGAATCAAAAAACATAACAAATGCAAAGACTGCCATCTGGCTTACACCATCGTATAGAATCAACACCCGGAAAGATCCGACTGTAATAGATTTCCTGGATTTTATGGCCGTTCTGAGAATGACTTTCAATAATTCAAAAGTAGATGTGTCTGATTACATTGATATAGGTGCCAAAGTTCAATATACACATAACAGGTTTAGTTTCTCAGGAGAATATATAGCGAGAATGTTGACAGAAAAACCAAGTACGGTCGACTCAAAATGGACTAATCGGCTTGACCTTTCTTTTGATTTTAAAGTAAATGAATTGATTACATTTAAAGCAACTTTTGGTAGAAACTTTGATGGCAATTCAGTTCATTATTCCGATCCCAAAAAAATGTTTGCAGTTGGCGGAATGAATTTTGGATTCGGAGAATTTTTAAAGAAAAATAATAATTGAAAAAACGTTACTTCTTTTAGTAAAACTTATTAGGATCAATTTTGATAAATAATTTTTTTTACGTCTTTTAATAATAAATATTGTAATACAGAAAATTAAACCATCATGCGAGACACTCCAATCTCTCTTAACCGAGCCAACCTGCTTCACCCTGCTATCAGGCAGGAAGTGATTGATACAATTGGCAATATCGAAAACAATAGTTTTCCTTCAACAATTAAAATAAGAATAGTGCAAAGCTTACGGACAATTGAAGAGCAGAATGAATTGTTTGCACAGGGACGAACCAAACCTGGTAAAATTGTCACGAATGCAAAAGGCGGAAGTTCCTATCATAATTACGGCCTTGCTTTCGATTTTGCCTTGATGTATGATAAAGACAATAACGGAACTTATGAAGTTTTATCATGGGAAGTAGATTTTGATTTTGATAAAGATGGAGCAAAAGACTGGCAGGAGGTAGTAAAACCATTCAAAACTTTAGGATATACATGGGGTGGAGATTTTAGAAGTATTACTGATAACCCCCATATAGAAAAAGCTTTTGGTTTCAGTACAAAAGATCTTTTACTTAAACACAACAATAAAGATTTTATTCCCGGAACTAGTTATGTGAGGTTGTAAAATGAAATTTCAACCATAACCAAAAACCCCGCAACGCGGGGCTTTGTTACATCAAAACAAAAATTTATTTATTGCTGTATTCCACCACCACCACCCGCTCCTACACGTTTGCTTTCATCATCTGTCCCTGTTTTGCGGTTGCGTGAAGCTTTAATTTGATTGCTGCCAAAACGATATGTAAGATTTACCCTCAATTGTCTGCTTTCACTACTTCCATTGACAACAAGATACTGTCCTGCAAAATTACTTGTGCCTTTGAATTTTTGAGTATGAAAAACATCACTTACCGCAACTTTTAGATTGCCCTGGCCTTTGAATAAAGTTCTTTGCACACCGGCATCAACTGAATAGATTGCTTTGCTTTTAAAAGTTCCCTGCCAAAGACTTGGGGCATTATAAAAACCACTCAATTCTCCTGTCCAATTCTTTTTCTTTCCAAACTTTAAACTGTTTTGCATAAAGAAATTGTAAGAGAATACATCGAGATTAATAGCCCTGTTACCGCCACCAAAATCTGCTACATAATGTGAATAATAAGTATTCAGGTTGCCAAAGAAGCTATAGTTTTTATAGGTGAACGGATAACTTATGTTCAGGCTGACAATATTCTGTGTTGCCAGGTTCTTTTTAGTTAAAAATGCTTTTGTTTTTTCCAGTGTATCTACTAATTGTGTGAACACATCTGCTACATGACTATAATTAAGAGATGTGGTCAGCTTATATTTATAAATATTAGTAATTGAAATAGTATTGGTGTATTGCGGTCTTAACTCTGTATTTCCTTTCTGGAATGTATATTCATCCAGTTTGAATTCAAATGGATTCAGGTCCTGGTAAGCGGGGCGATCAATACGGCGGCTATAAGAAATGCTCCACTGCTTCAGGGGATTTTTATTAAAGGTGATTGATGCGCTGGGGAAAAGACCGGTGTAATTCCTTTCAACGGTTTTTTTAGTTGTGTAGTTTACAGATCCATCATCATTCAATGCATAAGAATCACCATTGTTGTTTGTATTCTCCATGCGCAGACCTGCCTGGAACATAAATCCTTTTTTCTTATAGGCTTTATTAAAGTTTACATAAACAGCATTGATGTTTTCGCTGTAATCAAATTGATTGCTGCGGTTGACATCAAGTTGTTTCGAACTTCCGACTACATTATAACGACCAAAATTATTTGCTGTATTTACCAATGATGATTTAAAACCAATCCCTAATTTTCCACCCTTGTAGTTTTGTTCATAGTCGGATTTCAATGAATAGATATCAATATCTGTTGGAGAAATAAAATTATAAATGGAGCGACTTAATTCAGTTGACATATCCGGGGTATAATAAATATTGGGCTGTAGCTGGTCAGTTCTGATCCTGAACAAACCATAGTCCGCATCCACATTCAATTCGTGACCTTTGGCATCTGCATAACGATAATTAATATTGAAGTTTGCATTATCCCTGTCGGCTTCGCTGCTGTTATTCGCGGTAAGTATCCTGTTAGTTTCACCTGTAGGTTTATAAACGATCGGTGTTTTGCTATTTGTGGCGTTATTATTATCACCCATATTGCCATTTATCAATATGCCAATTGTATTTTTTTTATCTATAAAATAATCAAGCCCGGCTTTGAAACCGCGGCTTTCATTACGGCTGAACCCATTGTTAACCTGGCTAAAAATGGTATCCAATTGTTCCCTGTATAACCTGAATATATTTTGATTTCTATTACGATTATAATTGAAATTACCAAAGACATTTATTTTTTTATTACGATAATTGAGTGATAAACCGGAATTATATCTGGAATTAATAGCAACACCATATCCTAAGTTTATTGAACCATTTGTTCCAAATGCTTTATTCTTTTTCAGTTTGATATTTATGATACCCGCATTGCCGGCTGCATCATATTTAGCTGATGGATTAGTGATGATCTCGATAGCTTCAATTTCAGTTGACTGGATATTCTTCATGTATGCTGCAAGATCAGCACCTGATAAAGGAGTAGGTTTACCATCAACATAGATCCTTACACCATTTTTACCAGCCAGGCTTATGTTATCATCTTTATCGAGCAATACACCCGGTGCTTTGCGAAGCAATTCTAACGCATCACTGCCAGCTGCATTGATAGTGCCTTCAATGTTTAAAATAGTTTTATCAGCTTTTACTTCAACCATTGGCTTTTTTGAATTAACAGTAACATCCTGTAAACTCGTACTTGCTTTTTCAATCACTATTTCAGGAACGGCCACATCACCGCTGCCGCTTACTTCAAATAATGAAGAAGTTTTAGTTCTATAACCAACATAGCTGGTTCCAATAAAATAAGTTCCTGCTTTTATATTTATAAATTCAAAACGGCCCGAAGGATTTGTAGCAGCGATTTTCACAATTGAGGAATCTTTTGAGCGTTGCAATGTTATGGTGGCTCCGGATAAGGCTTTGCCCTGGTCATCTTTTACTGTTCCGGCTATTTTTTGTGCGGAGGCTGCGAAGCTTGTCAGAACGACAAGTAGAGTGAAAAGAAGTCTCATAAAATGGTTTTTGTTTTCCCTGGTTTTGAGACGCAAAAGTATTCATGAGGTCACCGATATTACAATAGATTGCTATGAGCGGAAGAAAAGCCGATATTAGTGGCTAATAGCCTGAAATCCTTGTCTATTTCTTCACAAAATCTTTCATCAATATTTATTTCCTTTGCAGGCGACATGAAGAAACTCGATTGGTACATATTAAAGAAGATCCTCGTTACTTTTTTCTTTTGCATGATACTTTTTACAATGATCGCTGTGGCAGTGGATAGCAGCGAGCATACAGAGAATTTTGTAAAATCAGGACTTAGTACAAGGGAGATATTTACCAAATACTATCTTGGATTCATACCTTATATCTGGGGTTTACTTTTTCCTTTGTTTGTATTTATTGCAGTTATTTATACCACCAGTCGTTTGGCAATGCGGTCTGAGATCATTGCAATTCTTGCAGGAGGTACCAGTTATACCCGGTTTTTAAGGCCTTATTTTTTTGGAGGGATCATTCTTGCATCAATATTATATATTGCCAGCAGGGAGTTTATTCCAAAAGGCAACGAGATCAGGAGCAATTTTCATGTAAAGTATTTTGACAGGCAGGATCTTGGCCAGGTTGGTTATAAGGATACTTATTATCGTCGTTCAGATTCTAATTCTTATATCGGCATTAAATACTATGATTCCATTATGAAAACTGCCGGCGGTTTTTTTCTGCATCGTACAAAAGGCAACCAGGTAATTTATAATCTGCGTGCCGATGCTATGAAATGGGATACTGCAAAAAAAAATTGGCAATTGACAAATGCGGTTGAAAGAATAGTAGAGCCTAAAGGAGAAATAGTAAATACATACCCTTCATACAATATCGATCTTCATTTAAAACCAGGCGATCTCAAATATGATTATTATTTAAAAGATAAACTGACGACCGCTCAATTAGTACAGATCATTCATATGGAAGAACAACGCGGTACGGAAGGACTTAATACGTTGAAAGTAGAAAGGTATCGCAGAAGCGCTACTCCTGTTTCTGTATTCCTGCTTACTCTTATTGGCGCAATTATCGCAAGCCGGAAAACAAGAGGGGGAAGTGGTTTGCATATTGCCATCGGTCTTATTATCGCCGCTATATTTATTCTTGCAGATAAATTTTCTTCTACATTTTCTGTTAAAGGAGATTTTCATCCGCT
>Ga0070698_100007737_pt1 | contig 11626 bp, 11 predicted proteins | sample KBSK1502metaG_FD_65477 | JGI IMG/M metagenome (GOLD analysis project Ga0070698, IMG submission 65477) | Corn, switchgrass and miscanthus rhizosphere microbial communities from Kellogg Biological Station, Michigan, USA - KBS K1-50-2 metaG | ecosystem: Host-associated > Plants > Roots >...
AGCAGCACGAGCCCGCCGCCCGGCACGATGCCCTCGGCCACCGCGGCCTTGGTGGCGCTGATCGCGTCGTCGAGGGCCTCTTTCTTGCTCTTCATCTCCGACTCCGAGGGCGCACCCACCCGGATGACCGCCACCCCACCCGCCAGCTTGGCCAGCCGCTCCTGGAGCTTTTCGCGGTCGTAGTCGCTGGTGGCCTTGTCGATCTGGGCCCGGATCTGCTGCTTGCGGCCATCGATCCGTGCCTTGTCGCCGGCCCCGCCGATGAGCGTCGTGGTGTCCTTGTTCACCACGACCCGCTTGGCCCGGCCCATGTCGTCCATGCTGAGGCTCTCGAGCTTGATCCCGAGTTCCTCGGTGATGACGCGGCCGCCGGTCAGGATGCCCATGTCCTCCAGCATCTCCTTGCGCCGGTCGCCGAACCCGGGGGCCTTCACCGCCACGCACTTGAGCGAGCCGCGGATCTTGTTGACCACCAGGGTAGCCAGCGCCTCGCCCTCCACGTCCTCCGCGACGACGAGTAGCGCCGAGCCCGTGCGCGCCACCTGCTCCAGGATCGGCAGCAGGTCCTTCATCACCCCGATCTTCCGGTCGGTGAGGAGAATGTGCACGTCCTCCAGCACCGCCTCCATCTTTTCGGGGTCAGTGACGAAGTAGGGCGAAAGGTAGCCGCGGTCGAACTGGAGTCCCTCGACCACGTCGAGCTGGGTCTCGGTGGTCTTGGACTCCTCCACGGTGATCACGCCCTCGTTACCCACCTTCTCCATCGCGTCCGCGACCATGTCGCCGATGCTCTGGTTGTTGTGGGCCGAGATGGTGGCGATCTGCGCCTTCTCGAGGCGGCTCTTGACCGGCCGCGACAGGAGCTTCAGCGCGTCCACCGCCGCGTGGGCTCCCCGGTCGAGGCCGCGCTTGAGGTCCACCGCGCTGGCCCCGGCCACCACGTTCCGCACCCCATCGGCGAAGATGGCGTGGGCCAGGATCGTCGAGGTGCTGGTGCCGTCCCACCGCCTCGCCGGTGCGCTCCGCGGCCTGGCGGATCATCTGGACCCCCATGTTCTCCACGTGGTCCCGAAGCTCCATCTCCTTGGCGATCGTCACGCCGTCGTTGCAGACCACCGGCGTCCCGAAGCGCTTCTCCAGGAGCACGCACTTGGACTTTGGCCCGAGCGTGACGCGGACCGCGTCGGCCAAAGCAGTGACGCCCTTCAGGATCCGCTCACGCGCCTCGGACCGGAAGAATACCTGTTTGCTCGCCATGTCGTCTCCTCCCAGCGATTGCTCCGTGCTATGCGCGGTGCGTCCGCCTGGCCGGCCGGGCGGACTCACTCGCCAGCGCGCGGCTGGCCGCGAAATACTTCTTGGGACGCCGCTTGTTCTCCCGGTCGCGCTCGTAGTAGCGCTCGAGCTGACGCTCGAGGACGGGAAACGCGGCGTCGAAGGCGAGCCGCGGGGTCACCGCGCTTCGCTCCACGCGGATGCTCGGCCGGTAGGGCAGCCGCACGGTCAGCGCGCACCGCATGGCCCGCCCGCCCTTCGGTCCGTTGTCGTCGAAGAACACCGCCTGGCTCCGGACCGGCCGGACCGTGATCCGATCCACCGCGACCTTCATGAGCTTCGCGACGCGGGCCCGCAGGGCCGCGTCGCGGTTGGTCCCGCTGATCTGAACCGCTCCGACCTCTTGCGTCATGTGGATTCTCCCTGCCGATGACGAGGAGCAACCCCGGTGCCAACCGACTCGATCAGATCTTTCGCGGCGTTCTGGTCGGCGAGCCGTCGCGCGGGGGCGCCGGGGTGGGACTCGAGAGCCCCAATGAGGTGTAGCGGCCCCAGGCCTTGAGCGCCTCCAGCACCGCCACCGGCCACAGGACCCCGAACGCGAGCACGAGCCAGTCGGCGCGAGTCAGCGGCGCGGTCCCGAGCAGGGACGCGAGCGGCCCGAGCTCTACCGCCATCCACTGCAGCGCCAGCAGCGCGATGAGGGAGAGCGGGATCCAGGGATTGGGGGGCAGCTGCCACCAGTTCAACCGGGTGGACCGGCAGCTCATCGCCTGGAACGGATGAATGAGGACCAGGCCCATGAAGGCCATGGTGGCGGCCGGCGCGCCGGGCCCTTCGTTCCACACCACCCAGAGGTAGGTGCCGAGCACGCCCGCGGCCAGCAGGGCGCCCTCGCCCAGGATCCGGGCGCCGAAGCGCCACGTGATCAGCGCCTCGGCCGGGTCGAGCGGTGGCCGCTCCATGATCTCCGGATCGGCCGGATCGCGAATCAGGGCCAGCGCGGGCAGGATGTCGGTGACCAGGTTCACCCACAGGATTTGCAGCGGCAGGAGCGGGCTCGGGTAGCCGAGCAGGATCGCCACGAAGATCGTCAGGATCTCGGACAGGTTGCACGAGAAGAGGAAGTGGATCACCTTCCTCAGGTTCGCGCGGATGGCGCGCCCCTCCTTCACCGCCTCGACGATCGTGGCGAAGTTGTCGTCGGTCAGCACCAGGTCCGCGGACTCGCGCGCCACGTCGGTGCCGTGACGCCCCATCGCCACGCCGATGTCGGCCCGGACCAGGGCGGGCGCGTCGTTGACGCCGTCGCCGGTCATGGCCACCACCTCGCCCCGCGCTTGCAGCTCCCGGACCAGGTCGAGCTTGCCCTCGGGGCTGACCCGGCTCCGGATCGCCTCCGGCGCGAGCCCGAGCTGACGGCCGACCGTCTCCGCGGTGAGCTGCTGGTCGCCGGTCAGCATCACCGTACGGATGCCGGCCTCGCGGCAGGACGCGATGGCGTCCTTGACGCCGGGCCGGACCGGGTCGACCAGTCCCACGAAGCCGAGAAACACGAGGTCGTCGGCCGTGCCGGTCTCGATCGCCTCGACCGGCCGCCACGCCAGCGCGAGGACCCGCAGGCCCTCGGCGGCCAGCGCTCGGTTCTGCTCGAGCAGGTGCGCGCGGGCCGCCTCCGAGAGCGCGACCGGCCCTTCGGCGGTGTGGACGCGGTTCGCGAGATCCAGGATCACCCCGGGGGCGCCCTTGGCGAGGAGCACCGGCGTGCCGGCCCGCGCCGTCGCCGACCCGGGCATGTGATGGAAGGTGACCATCATGCGCCGGACGGGGTCGAAGGGGATCTCCCGATAACGAGGCCAGGCCCGCGCGAGCTCGGCCGGATCGAGCCCGGCCTTGGCGGCGGCCACCAGCAGCGCCGCCTCGGTCGGATCGCCGAGCAGATGGAGCCCGTCGACCGCGGGCCGGATGCTCGCGTCGTTGCAGAGGGCGCCGGCCACAAGGAGCAGCGTCAGGTGCGGGTCCGCGAGCGGAGCGAGGACGTCGTGCCCGTCCATGAAGCTGCCGCTGGTCGAACGACCCCCGCCGCCCACCTGGATGCGGCGCCCGGCCAGCGCGACCGTGGTCACCGTCATCTGGTTCTCGGTCATGGTGCCGGTCTTGTCTGCGCAGATCACCGTGGTGGAGCCGAGGGTCTCCACCGCCGCGAGCCGCCGCACCAGCGCCCCGCGGCCGGCGAGCCGCCAGAGCCCGGCGGCGAGCGCCAGGGACAGGACCGCGGGCAGCCCCTCGGGCACCGCGGCGACCGCGAGGCTGATCGCGGTCTCCAGCATGAGCCCGATCGGCTCGCCGTGCAGGATGCCGGCGAGGCCCACCACCGCGCAGATCCCGAGCGCGAGGATGATCAGCCGCCGCCCGAGCGCTTCCACCTGGCGCTCGAGCGGCGTGGCCCGGCTACCGGTCGAGGCCACGAGCTGCCCGATCCGTCCCAGCTCGGTCGCGGGGCCGGTGGCGGTGACGAGGGCGAGCCCGCTCCCGGCGAGCACCGCGGTGCCCAGATGCACCACGTTCGCTCGCTCCGCGAGCGGGCCGTCGGGCGCGGGCCGGGCCCCGGCGTCCTTCCACACCGCGGCGCTCTCGCCCGTGAGCGCCGACTCGTCGACCTGCAGGGCCGCGCTCCGCAGCAGCCGCGCGTCGGCCGGGACCGCCGCGCCCGCCTCCAGCACCACGACATCGCCCGGCACCAGCTCGAGGGCGGCGATCCGCACGAGCTGCCCGTCGCGGCGGACGGTGGCGTGGGGGACCGCGAGCGCGCGCAGCCGGGCCAGCGACACGCGGGCGCGCCACTCGGCGAGGAAGCCGATCGCGGCGTTCAGCAGCAGCGCGGCCAGGATCGCGATGGCCTCGGCCCACTCGCCCAGCGCGGCGGCGATGGCGGCCCCGGCCAGCAGCAGGAGCACGACGAGGCTCCGGAACTGCGCGAGCGCCAGCCGCCACAGGGGCGTCTCGCGATGGTCGACCATCCGGTTGGGGCCGATCGCGCGCAGCCGTCGCTGCGCCTCCGCGGTGTCGAGCCCGGCCTCGGCGCCCGCCATCGTATCGCTCATCGGCCGGACCCGCTACAATCACGGCGCCGATGGCGGCGTACCCGAAGGAGCTCGAGTGCGAGGTGGTCCTGCGGGACGGGACGCCCATCCGCCTGCGGCCGATACGCGCGGAGGACCAGGATCGCCTGATCGCGTTCTACGATCGGCTGAGCCGGCACACCGCCTACCAGCGCTTCTTCAGCGTCATGCGACGTCTGCCTCCCGACTGGCTCACATGCTCGCCAACGTAGACTACCAGACCCGCCTCGCGCTGCTGGCCGAGCACGGCGACCCCGCGACGCCCACGCTGATCGGCGTCGCCCGCTATTTGAGCCCACGGACCGCCCGGACACCGTCGAGGTCGCCTTCGTCATCCAGGACGAGTGGCAGAACCGCGGGCTCGGCACCATCATGCTCGACGCGCTGTTGGCGGCGGCGGAGGGCCGCGGCATCCGGACCTTCCGTGCCTACGTGCTCGCGAACAATGCCCGGATGCTCGACATGTTCGCGCGCTTCACCGACGTGCGCGAGCGGAAGACCGAGAGCGGCGTGACCGATCTGGTCCTGACCCGCCGCCCGCTCACGGGAACGAGACGATGATCTCCCCGCACGCCGACGTCCGTCCTGCGTCGGCCCGGACGATGTGGCGCAGGACGTCGGCTTCCGTGATGATCCCGACCACCCGGGCGTGCTCCAGCACCGGCAGCGCGCCCACCCGGTGCTTGCGCATCGTCCACGCGGCCTCGGTGATGGTCTCCTCCGGCGCGACCGTGATCACGTCGGTGGACATGATCTCGGCCACGTGAGTGCCGCTCAGCAGCACCTCGACCGGCGTCGAGCCGAGCGCCTCGAAGATGCGCGGCGTGAAGAGGTGATGCCGGAGGTCGCGGTCCGTCACGATCCCAACGAGCGGCCCCTCGCGGCTCACCACCGGCAGATGCCGCACCCGGGACCGCTGCATCCGCGTCACCGCCTCCAGGCACGAGTCTCCGGTACCGATCGTCACCACCTGCCGGCTCATCAGCTCTCTCACCTGCATGGAACCCTCCTTTGGCCGGCTCAGCGCCAGTTCTTCCACCACCCGACCAGCGCGCCCACCAGGACGACCAGTCCCAGCACGATGATCCAGTGATCCCGGATCGGCTCGATCATGCCGCGGGCCCCACGCCGTCCGAGAGGCTCGAGCGAATCGCTGCCAGCAGTCCCGCCGCCGCGAACGGCTTGGCCAGGAGTGCGGTCGCCCCGGCCGCGAGGGCAGCCTGGCGGGTCTCGGCCGACGGATAGCCGGTGACCACGATGACCGAGGGAGGCTCGGGCATGCTCCGGGCCGCCCGCACCACGTCGAGACCGCTGCCGTCCGGCAGCCGCAGATCCGAGATGACCAGGTCGGGACGCTCGCGCACCACCGCGGCCACACCGTCGGCCCGCGTCGTGGCCACGATCACCTGAAGCCCATGGCGACGGAGCAGTCGCTCGTAGGTGGCCAGGAAGTCGCCCTCGTCGTCCACCACCAGCACCCGCTTGAGCTCGACCCTGTCCGGCTTCACGACGTTCCCACCCGCGACGCGCTTCCGGCCAGCCGCTGGATCACGAACAGCACTCGCTCGGCTGCGGCGTGAAGATCGTACACGTCGGTGCGGATCGACAGGTCGGGCCGCACGGACTCCTCGTAGTCGAGCGCGATGTCCGGCCGGGGCGCCGCGGGAGCCGCCGGCACCTCGAACGTCAGGCCCCAGCGCACCGCGCGCTCCCGCTCGAGGCAGATCTCGGTCGGGCAGAGCAGCTGCACCTCGGCGAAGCACGGGATCAGCTCACGCGCGGCCTCGCGCCAGGCGCGGCGCTCCGCGGTCGCGTCCACCACGACCGAGACGCCGGCCTCGGTGAGCAGCTTCGCGGTGTAGGCCAGCACGCGATGGACCAGGTCCTGCTCGGCGTCGTCGCCCGGCCGGCCGTCCAGGAGAAACCGCTGGACCGGACTCAGGTCGAGGAGACGCACGAGGGTGCCCCGCTCCCGCAGGGCTTGCGTCACCCGCTGGGCGAGCGTGCTCTTCCCGCTCCCCGGCCGGCCGGTGATCCAGATGGCCCAGCCGGGCTCCTTCTCTCGCGTGGCCCCGGTCCCAGCGGCCCACGCGAGCCCTTCGACCAGCCGGACGGCTCGCCCGGCTGCCTCGTCGACGCTCTGCTGGCTCGTATCGATCAGTAGCTCGGGCGCCAGCGCCGGCTCGTAGGGAACGTCCACGCCGGGCACGGTGGCACCCGGACGCCCGGCCTGCCGGTAGATGTCGCGGGGGGCGTGGCCGGCCACACGGGTGCGCTCCCGCTCCTGGCAGACCGCGAGCGGACAGACGAGCTGCACCTCGGCGAAGCGCGGGACCGCGGCGCGCACGAGGTCGCGCCAGGCGCGTCGGTGGGCGGTGGCATCGATCAGGACCGGTGTGTCCGCCTCGACCAGCGTAACGGCCATGTAGCCGACCGCGCGGTAGACGATCTCGCGCTCGCGATCCGTGTAGGTGGGCGCGGGCGTGATGACCTTCCGGATCTCGTCGAGCTCGAGCGGCTTGATGGGCTGCCCCTGCTCCTCGAGCCGGGCGGCGGTGGCCCGCGCGATGGCCGACTTGCCGCTGCCCGGAGGCCCGGTGATCCAGACCGCCCAGCTCATGTGCCGCTCTCGAGCAGCTCCAGCAGCCGGCCGGGCACGAGCGGGCCACCCGCCATGAGGGCGCGGGCGAAGCCCAACAGCCCGGCCCGGGTCCGCGGGTCGAGGTGGGGATACCAGCGGGGATGGCCGATGACCAGCGCGCGGAACGCGAGGAATGGGGGAATCACATCCCAGAGCTCCTCGTCCCGGGTCTCCTCGAGATAGGCGCCGAGAAAGGAGCGGAACAGGGCGACGAACGGCTCCGCCACGCCCCGCCCTCCGTCCGCCACCGCTTTCCGCACGCCGAAGAACAGAAAGTTGATGCCGAGCGCGCTCACGTCGTCGGCCGGCTCGCCCCACTCGCCCCGGCTTCGGTCGAGCACCGAGAAATCGGTCCCGTCGCGGAACAGGAGGTTCCAGGGATGGAAATCGCCGTGCACCTGGGCGAGCCGATGGCTGCGCCCGCGCAGTCTCCACCGCCAGGAGATCGCGTCGTGCTCGAGGGCCTCGCAGACGTGCGGCAGGAGCGGAGGATAGGGATGCGGATAGCTGTCGAGGATGCCCATAAGGCATTCGCCGTGCCCCACCAGCTCGCGGATGCGGCGCTCGTAGAGCGTGGGCTCGTCCCGCTTGACCGCGTGTGCGCGGGCGAGGAAGCAGCCGAGCTCACGGGCCCGAGCGGTGTCGACGCTCCGCAGCGGCGCGGTCAGCAGCCGGTCGAGATCGAGCCAGTAGAGCTTGCCCTCCGCCTTCTCGACGAGCTGGAAGAACTCGGTGGCGTCCCCCGCCGAGACGAGCGCACCCGATGGGCGCGCGAAGCCCACGTCGAGGCTCCGCACGTGACCGGGGAAGCTGTTGTAGGCGACGTGCCCGTAGAGGGCCTGCCACGCGCGGTCCGCCGGGTAGTCGTGCCCGAATCCCTGGGCCACCCGGGTGCGGGCAACCACGAGGCTCCGCACCGTCCCACCGATCACGCACTCCACCTCGAAGGGCACGCCGTAACCGAAGCCCTTCGGATCCTTGCCGTCCGCGGCCGGCCCTCCGAGTGGCCGCAGGCTCAGGACTTCCACCGGCCCCTCGAACACCGACGCCAAGTAGGAGGCGAGGGCGGCTTCCACGCGACTACTTTCCCCGGACCGTGAGCACCGGGCAGGGCGAGACGGCGAGCACGCGGCTCGCCACGCTGCCGAGGAAGAGCCGGGCGAAGCCGGTCCGGCCGTGCGTGCCGATCACGACCAGGTCCGCCTTCCGGGATCGGGCCGCCTGCGCGATGCGCTCGTGCGCCACCCCTTCGAGCAGAAGCGCCTTGACGCGCGCCCCGCCCTGCTTGGCCTTCTCGACCAGCTTCCATAGATGTTTCTGCGCGGCGGCCCGGGAGGCGGCCTCGAGATCCTCGTAGACCTGGGGAGAGACGTAGCCGTCGGCCATGAAGGGCACCGCCGGACCCATGACGTGCACGAGCAGCAGCTCGCTCCGACTGCTCTTGGCCATCTCCACCGCGCGCTTGAACGCGGGCGTCGAGGCCCGGGAGAAGTCGGTGGGGTGCATGACGCGACGGATGCGGCTCACCGGAGAACCTCCTTGGGCTGGATAGGCGCCGGGGGCAGCTCCACGGGCGCCGCGGATGGACGGAGCAGCAGGATGGGGACGGTGGTGCCGCGCAGGACCGACTCGGCCACGCTTCCGAAGACGAGCCGTCCGAAACCGGTCCGCCCGTGGGTGCTCATGACGATGAGGTCGACCTTGTACACACGGGCGGCCTCGATGATGGCGGGCGCCGCGGGCCCGTACCAGACGTGGGTCTCGACATTGTGAAAGCCGCGCTTCTCGAGACCGGCCTTGACGGAGGCCAGGTACATCTCGGCGTCGTTGACCACCGCGATCTGCGCCTTGATCGGATCGACCCCCGGCAGGATATGAGCCTCGGTGGCCCGCACCAGCATGAGGGAAGCGGAGTGGCGATTCGCGACGTCGAGCGCGTCGGCGACGGCCGCCTCCGCGAGTTCGGAGCCATCGAGCGGGACCAAGATCTTGTTGGCTTTCATCGTGTCCTCCCGGACAGGCGGGGTTGCAACCGAGGTGCCACGATGAAGACTCGTCAAAACAAAGACTTGAGAGTCGCGCCGGGCGGGGCTCGTGAGGCGGCGCCTCCCCGCTTGGGTCACGGCCGCCACGGTGGAGCGGCCCTGCGCCCGGCGTCGGTCAGGCGCGAAGGTTGTACTTGTTGATCAGGCGATGGAACGTCTTGCGGTCGATACCGGCGGCCTTCGCGGCGGAGGAGACGTTGCCGTCGTGGCGGGCCAGCAGGTCAGACAGATAGGAGACCTCGAGCACCTGCAGCCACTGGTCCTTGGCCTCCTTCAGCGTGAGATCCGTTCCCGGCGGGAGCTCGCCCGATCGCCCGGTCGCCGCCGGGTTGACCCCCGGCGCGGCGGGGCGCGCGGCCGGATGAACGACGTGCTCGGGCAGGTCCTTCACCGTGACCTTCGTTCCGTCGGCCAGCGCGCAGGCCCGCTCGATCACGTTCTGCAGCTCCCGCACGTTGCCCGGCCACGGGTACCGGTCGAGCATCTCCGCGGCCGCGTCGTCCATGGTGGTCACCCGGCCCTGTCCGTAGCGCTTGAGGAACGTGTGGGCGAGGAGGCGCACGTCCCCGGCCCGCTCGCGGAGCGCGGGCAGGTGGATCGCGATCACGTTGATGCGGTAGTAGAGCTCCTCGCGGAACTGCCCCTTGGCGATGGCGTCGGCCAGGTTCCGGTTGGTGGCCGAGACCACCCGCACGTCCACGTCCACCAGGCCGGTCCCGCCCACCCGGCGGATCTGCCGCTCCTGCAGCACGCGCAGCAGCTTCACCTGGAGCGAGGCGGGCAGGTCCCCGATCTCGTCGAGGAAGAGGGTGCCGCGGTGGGCCGCCTCGACCAGGCCGGTCTTGGTGCGGATCGCCCCGGTGAAGGCGCCCTTCTCGTGGCCGAAGAGCTCCGATTCCAGCAGCTGCTCCGGGAGCGAGGCGCAATCGACCGGCACAAACGGCCCGCCCGCGCGCGGGCTGTTGGCGTGGATGGCGCGCGCGATCAGCTCCTTGCCGGTGCCCGACTCGCCGAGGACCAGGATGTTCGCCTCGGAGCGTGCCGCCTTCTTCACCAGCTCGAACACCTGGGTCATGGCCGGGCTGCGGCCCACCACGTTCTCGAGCCCCAGCGTCTGCTGCAGCTGCTGGCGGAGATTGCGGTTCTCGACTTGCAGCCCGCGGTGCCGGAGGGCCCGCTCCACCGCGACCCGGAGCTGGTCCACCGAGAAGCTCTTGGGCAGGTAGTCGAAGGCCCCTTCCCTCACCGCGGTCACCGCCGACTCGATGGAAGCGAAGCCGGTGATCACGATGACCGGCAGATCCGGATCCATCGCGTGCGCGTGCTGGAGCAGGGCCATGCCGTCCATCTCGGGCATCTTGAGGTCGGTCAGGATGAGGTCGGGACGCTCGTGCTCGAGGATGGCCAGCGCGGCGCGGCCGTTCTCCGCGGTCACGCACGCGTAGCCCTGCCGGGAGAGGATGCGCGAGCAGTTCTCGAGCATGTCGGGCTCGTCGTCCACGAGCAGGATCCGCGCCGGGTTCATTTCTCGCCGCGATCATCGCCGAGAACCGGCGGGAGATCAAACACCCTGAAATAGGCGCCCGCGCGGAGCCGCCAAGTGGAGCGAGCCGACCTGTCGGGAGGATCGTGGTTCAAGGCCGGCGCACTCTATTTTGGACTGTCTCCAAGTTCTGCTTCGGATCTCTTCAGTCACGGGCATCTTCCCTTACCAAGTGCCGGACGTCCGGAACCGTCAGCCCAGTAGACCTCGCGGTGTCGCCAGAGCCCCAGGGCGTGAATGAGCCGGTCGGCTGGAGAGGCGGATGGCACCACGGGGCGATCTCTTGAACTTTGTCCTGGCGCCTCACGGAGATGAACTTCTCGGCCCATTTCGGTCGGTGCTCACATCGACATTTGGGCGCTCTCAGCTTGCTACCGCGCGAGCGCTCGGATCTAGGAGGGGGCGGGCGGGCGGTGTATGCGATGTGGACAGCACCGACAGCTGGCTCCCTGGTTCCATTCCGGTTCCAACGCAGGCCAACGGAGGACAACGCAAGCTGGTGCGGGTCATGACTGTTGCGTCTCCTTACCGGGGTTTACGTCGTCTTGCGTATTGTCGCCAGGCGCCTGGGGTTGCTTACGAATCAGTTGTTGCTCGACTGCCCTCGCAAAGCGGCACTTCCTCCTGCGGCAATGTGCAGGCCTTCCGATAGGCTTTACGCATGCGGTGGCGGAAGCCACATGGGCCTTCTAGCTCCGCTGTGAGGACGTCGAGCCCGTTGTGCCGTTCGACGGTTCCCTCGTCAGCCGGAGAGCCGCGCGTCCTACTGCCTGGCCGCCATCTCCCGCGCACGTCTCAGTGGGAGGACCCCAGCGACGTCCAGTTCAGGATCTACAGGCGACTCTCGGGTCTGCGGGTGCACTCGCCGAAATCATGGGCACGCCTTCCCGCATCGAGATAGCGGCCGCCGGACTGTATTTGCAGCAGGCTGCGGAAATCAGCGCCCTGTGTTCACAATCCAGATGCCGGAGGCAACCCCGAGCGCCCCGGCAGCCTGGAG
>Ga0070698_100007738_pt1 | contig 11626 bp, 10 predicted proteins | sample KBSK1502metaG_FD_65477 | JGI IMG/M metagenome (GOLD analysis project Ga0070698, IMG submission 65477) | Corn, switchgrass and miscanthus rhizosphere microbial communities from Kellogg Biological Station, Michigan, USA - KBS K1-50-2 metaG | ecosystem: Host-associated > Plants > Roots >...
GGCAACCTGCGCCGGCAGCGCTGCCAGCAGCGCCCCTTCGCGCGCCTCGGGGTCGCGCGTCTCGAGATCGTCGAAGTGTTGCATGGTGCAAATTGTATCGGCATCATGGGCACGTTCCCGGGGGAGGGATGGATTGGCTGCTGGCCAGGCACAGCTGCGCGTAGACGATGTCGCCAAGCATTTCGGCGGGGTGACCGCCGTCGACGGCGTCAGCTTCGAAGTACGCACCGGCGAGATCCTCTCGATCATCGGCCCCAACGGCGCGGGCAAGACGTCGCTGCTGAACATGGTGAGCGGCTTTTATCGCCCCGATCGCGGCCGGATCACGTTCGAAGGCGAGGACATCACCCGCCTCGCGCCCAGCCGCATCGCGGAGCGCGGGATCGCGCGCACGTTCCAGAACATCGCGCTGTTCAAAGGGATGACGGTGCTCGACAACCTGATGCTCGGCCGGCATGTGCGCATGAAGGCGGGGGTCTTCTCCTCGTTCGTCTACTGGGGCCTCGCGCAGAAGGAAGAGATCGCGCACCGCGAGAAAGTCGAGGACCTGCTCGAGTTCCTGAAGCTCGAAGACCTGAGGAAAATGCCCACCGGTGCCTTGTCCTACGGACTGCAGAAGCGCGTGGAGCTCGGCCGCGCGCTTGCGCTCGAGCCCAAGGTGCTGTTGCTGGACGAACCGATGAGCGGCATGAACCAGGAAGAGAAAGAAGACATGGCGCGCTACGTCCTCGACGTGAACGAGGAGCGCGGCACGACCGTGATCCTGATCGAGCATGACATGGGCGTGGTGATGGACATCTCGAAGCGCGTGGTCGTGCTCGACCGCGGACGGGCGATCGCCGCAGGCGACCCGGCGTCGGTCCAGGCGAATCCCGAGGTGATTCGCGCCTACCTCGGCACGAAGCGCGACGAGGCAAGAGCGGCATGAGCCGGCCCGCGGTCCCTGCGGACGCGACGCTTCCGCGCCTGCTCGCGCACCAGGCGAAGACGCGCCCGGATGCGCCGGCGATGCGCGAGAAGTCGATGGGCATCTGGCAGACGCTCACCTGGTCCGGGTACTACGCACTGGCGCGCGATTTCGCGCTCGGGCTGGCGTCGCTCGGATTCAAGCGCGGCGACGTGCTCGCGGTGATCGGCGACAACCGGCCGCGGCTGTATGCCGCGCAGCTCGCCGCCCAGTGTCTCGGCGGAATGCCGGCTCCGCTCTACCAGGACGCAGCCGCCGACGAGCTCGTCTACGTGCTCGAGCACGCGGAAGCCGAGGTCGTAGTCGCCGAGGACCAGGAGCAGGTCGACAAGATCCTGTCGATCCGGGCGCGGCTGCCGAAGTTGCGCCTCGTCGTCTACGACGACACGCGCGGCATGTTCCACTATCGCGACGAAGTGCTGCGCTCCTTTGCATCGGTGGTGCAGCTCGGCGCGGAATTCGGTGCGCTGCATCCCGGCTTCGTCGAGGCGGAGATCGGCAAAGGGCGAGCGGACGATGTGGCGCTCCTCTGCTACACGTCCGGCACGACGGGCAGGCCCAAGGGCGCGATGCTTACGCACGCGGGCTTGCTCGCGAGCGCGTCCTCGTTCCTTGCCTCCACGGACTTGCGTCCCGACGATGACTGGCTCGCCTACCTGCCGATGGCCTGGGTGGGCGATGCGGTCTATACGCTCGTGCTGCAGACGATCGTCGGATTCGCGTGCAACTGCCCGGAGAGCCCCGAGACCGTGCAACGCGACCTGCGCGAGATCGGACCCAGCGCATTCCTCGCCGCACCGCGCATCTGGGAAAACCTGCTGACGCAGATCCAGGTGAAGGCGTCGGATGCGTCCTGGCTGAAACGCCGCACGTTCGAATTCTTCCGCGACCAGGCGATCGAAGCCGAGTTGCTGCGCGCCGACGGCAAGCCGGTGCCCGCCGGGTTGCGGACGCTGCGTGCGATCGGCGAATTTCTCGTCTACGGACCGGTGCGCGACCAGATCGGGCTGCGCCGCGCGCGCTGGTGCCTTACCGGCGGTGCGCCGCTCGGTGCCGATACGTTCCGCTTCTTTCGCGCGTTCGGCGTGAACCTGAAGCAGGTCTACGGCTCGACCGAGCTCGGCGCGTTCGTTTCGGTGCAACCGGACACGCAAGCGAACCCGAACACGGTCGGCCCGCCGGGTCCCGGTATCGAAGTGAGAATCGCCGAAGGCGGCGAAGTGCTGGTGCGCGGCGCCAATGTCTTTCGCGGCTACCACAAGCAGGACGAGGCGACGCGCGAGGCGATCGATGCCGAAGGCTGGTTCCACACGGGCGACGCCGGCTTCATCGACCCGCAGGGCCACCTCGCGATCATCGACCGGGCGAAGGACGTCGGCAAGCTCGTCGACGGCACGCCGTTCGCGCCGCAGTTCGTCGAGAACAAGCTCAAGTTCAGCCCCTACATCGGCGAGGCGATCAGCTTCGGCAGCGGGCGCGAGAAGGTCACGGCAATGGTTGCGATCGCGCTCGTGCCGGTCGGCAACTGGGCGGAGCGCCAGGGGCTCGCCTACACCGGCTACCAGGACCTGACGCAGAAGCCCGAGGTGCGGCGCCTGATCCGCACCGAGATCGAGAAGTGCAACCAGGGACTGCCCGAAGCCGCGCGCGTGCGCCGCTTCCTGCTGCTGGCGAAGGATTTCGATGCCGACGACGCCGAAATCACGCGTACCCGCAAGCTGCGCCGGCGCGTGATCTCCGAGAAGTATGCGGCAGTGATCGACGCGCTCTATTCAGGGGCGAGCGAGACCGAGATCGCGAGCGAGATCGCTTACGAGGACGGCCAGCGCGGGACCACGCGGGCGAAAGTCGCGATCGAGGATGTCCATGTTTGAGTGGGGCTTCACGCTGGTGCTGATCACCAACGGGGTGCTGATCGGGCTGATGTACTCGTTGATCGCGCTCGGCTTCGTGCTGGTCTACAAGGCGACCGACGCGATCAACTTCGCGCAGGGCGAGTTCGTGATGCTGGCCGGCTTCATCGTCGCCGGGATGATCGTGCTCGCCGGCGCTCCGTTCTGGGTCGGCGCGCTGGTCTGCGTCGCCGCAATGATCGCGTTCGGCTTCGGCCTGGAGCGCATCGTGCTGCGCCCGCTGATCGGCCGGCCGATCATCGCGGTGATCATGGCGACGATCGGCCTCGCCACGGTGCTGCGCGGCGCCGCGCCGCTGTTCTTCGGCGCCGAGACGCGCGCGCTCCCGCTGCCGATCTCGGACGAGCCGTGGGTGCTCGGGCCGATCTCGCTGCCGCCGGGACAGGTCGTCGGCGCGCTTCTCAGCCTGGGCTTTCTCGCCGCGTTCACCTGGTTCTTCCTCAAGAGCCGCATGGGCGTCGCGATGCGCGCCGTCGCCGACAACCAGCAGGTCGCGATGGCGATGGGCATCAACGTCGAACGCTACTTCGCGATCGCCTGGGGGCTGGCGGGCATCGTTTCGGCGCTCGGCGGCCTGGCATGGGGTGCGCTGCTCGGCGTCGATGTGCACCTCGCGCTGGTCGGCCTGAAGGTGTTCCCGGTGGTGATCCTCGGCGGGCTCGATTCGATCCTCGGCGCGATCGTCGGCGGGCTGATCGTCGGCGTCGTCGAGAATCTCGCCGCAGGCTACCTCGATCCGCTGGTCGGCGGCGGCACCAAGGACTTCGCGCCGTACCTGCTGATGATCCTGATGCTGATGATCCGGCCCTACGGCATCTTCGGCAAGCAGCGCATCGAGCGGATCTAGCGAGGAGAGTCCGAGTGTTTCATCGCGAGAGCGGCTACTACAAGACGACCTACGCGGCCGACATGGCGCTGTATCCGCTGCCGGTCGCGCGCTGGACCGTCGCAGCGATCGCGCTCGCGATGTGCATCGCGCCGTTCGTGCTGCACGAGTACTACATCTCGATCATCAACCTGATCTTCGTCGCGACGGTCGGTGCGTTGGGCCTCAACATCCTGGTCGGCTACACCGGGCAGATCTCGATCGGACACGCCGCGTTCATGTCGGTCGGCGCGTACACAGCGGCCAATCTCGCGGTGCGCCTGGACCTGCCGTTCTGGGTCACGCTGCCGGCGGGCGGGATCATGGCGGCCGCGATCGGCGCGATCGTCGGCATCCCGAGCCTTCGCATCAAGGGCCTTTACCTGGCGATCGCCACGCTCGCCGGGCAGCTGATCATCGAATGGACGATCAACCACGTGCCGTGGATTTCGGGCGGCGTGCAGGCTTCGATTGAGGTGCCGCGGCCGACGTTCTTCGGCAGTCAGTTGAAAACCCAGTTCCAGCTCTACTGGTTCCTGCTGTTCTTCGCCGTGCTCGCCATTGTCGGCACGCTCAACCTCGTGCGCAGCCGCATCGGCCGCGCGTTCATCGCGATCCGCGACCAGGACATCGCCGCCGAGATCATCGGCATCAACATCTTCCGCTACAAGCTGCTCGCGTTCGCGATCAGCTCGTTCTACGCCGGGGTCACGGGCGTGCTCTACACCTACTACCTCGGCATCGCCAACTACGAGCAGTTCACCCTCGTCACCTCGATCGACTACCTGGCGATGATCATCATCGGCGGGCTGGGCTCGATCCTCGGCTCGATCTTCGGCGCGATCTTCGTCACGCTGCTGCCGATCGCGATCCGGCTGGGCATGGCGAGCTGGGGCGCCGACCTGTTCGGCGACACCGACATCAACAACCTGATCCCGAACCTGCGCCTGATCGTCTTCGGCGGGCTTATCATCGTGTTTCTGGTGCTCGAGCCGGAAGGCCTCAACCGGCTCTGGCGCAACATCCGGAGCTATTTCCGGATCTGGCCGTTCTCGTACTGACTTGGGGCAATACTGGAGGAGGAGATCACCATGTTGAGGAGCTTCAAGCTTTTGGGCGCAACCGCTGCAATGCTGGCGTTCGCTACTGCAGCGTTCGCGCAGAAGGACATCGTGATCGGCCTGCAGTGCGATCGCACCGGGCCGACGCAGACCGTCGGCGTGTTCCTGTGCCCGGGCTACCACGACTACATCGCGCTGGTGAATTCCAAGGGCGGCGTTGGTGGCGTGAAGATCAAGGCCGTCGAGATCGATCACGAATACAAGGTGCCGTCCGCGGTCGAATCCTACGAGCGGCACAAGAAGGAAGGTGCGGTGCTGATCGGCCTGTACGGCACGCCGCAGACGCTGGCGCTGACGCAGCGGCTGACCGAGGACAAGATCGCCGGCACCTCGCCGGGCTTCGGCGCGGCAGCGGCGGCCAACGGTGACCGGTATCCGTACATCTTCCCGATCGCCGCGAGCTACTGGTCGCAGGCCGCGGGCGCCGTGCAGTTCGCCAAGGACAAGCTGGGCGGCAGCCTCAAGGGCAAGAAGATCGCGTACTTGTTCTACGACAACCCGGCGGGCAAGGAGCCGCTGCCGGTGCTCGAGGCGCTGGCGAAGGATGAAGGGTTCGAGATGCGCACGTTCGCGGTACCGCCGCCGGGCGTGGAGATGGGCGCGCAGGCGCTCGACATCGCGCAGCGATTCAAGCCCGATTTCGTCATCGCCCATCTGTTCGGCCGCTCGCCTTCGGTTTCGATCAAGGAGCTGAAGCGGGTCGGCTATCCGCTGTCGAAAGTGGTCAGCTTCGTCTGGGGCGCATCGGAGGCCGATATCACCGCAGCCGGTGGCTGGGCGACTGCCGAGGGCTACTACGGCATCCAGTTCGCCGGGGTTGGCAGCGACTATCCGGTGCTGAAAGAGATCACCGAGATGTACAAGAAGCAGGGCAAGCCCGCGCCGAAGGAGATGTCCTCTACGGTGTTCTACAACCGCGGTGTGCTAATCGCGGCCGTGCACGTGGAGGCGATCCGCAACGCGGTCAAGGCCAAGGGTGGTACCAACATCACGCCCCACGACGTGAAGCTCGGCTTCGAGAAGATCAAGGGCTTCTCGCTCGGCGGGCTCGTGCCGCCGCTCGAGATCAACGCCGTCGATCACGAAGGCGGCGGATGGGTGCAGGTCTTCCAGGCCAAAGGCGGCAAGTGGGTGAAGGCGACCGAGTGGTTCAAGGCCTATCCGACGCTGCTGAAGAAGATGCTCGCGACCGGAGCCTGAAAATAGGGACGTACCCCATTCTTGCTGTCGCTTAATAACGTCGAAGTCGTCTATGACGGCGTGATTCTGGTGCTGAAGGGGGTCTCGATCCGGGCCCCCGAAGGCCGGATCACGGCGCTGCTCGGCGCGAACGGCGCGGGCAAGACCACGACGCTGAAGGCGATCTCAGGGATCCTGCGCGCCGAGCGGGGCGAGGTCGTCAAGGGATCGATCGAGTTCGGCGGCGAGCGCATCGACCGGCTGCCGCCGCACGACATCGTCACGCGCGGCATCGTCCAGGTGTTCGAAGGCCGGCGGGTGTTCGAGCACCTCACGGTCGAGGAAAACCTGGTGGCCGGCGGTCACACGGTCACCGAGCTGCGCAGCGTCCGCCAGGGCATCGATCTCGTATACACGTACTTCCCGGTGCTGAAAGAGCGGCGCGGCCAACAGGCCGGCTACCTCTCGGGCGGCGAGCAGCAGATGCTCGCGATCGGCCGCGGCCTGATGTCGCGTCCCAAGCTCGTGATGCTCGATGAGCCTTCGCTCGGGCTTGCGCCGATGCTGGTCGAGGAGATCTTCGGCATCGTGCGCCGGCTGGTTCAGGCCGAGCGCATCGCGGTACTGCTCGTCGAGCAGAACGCAACCATGGCGCTCGCGCTCGCCGACCACGGCTATGTGATCGAGACCGGCCGCATCGTGCTCGAGGGCAAGGCCGACGTGCTGGCGCAGAACTCGGACGTCAAGGAGTTCTATCTCGGCCTGAACGAGGTCGGCAGCCGCAAGTCCTACCGCGAGGTCAAGCGCTATCGCCGGCGCAAGCGCTGGCTGTCCTGACGGTGACGCCGCCGTTCCGCGCCGAGCATGTCGGCAGCCTGCTGCGGCCGGCGGCGCTGAAGCGCTCGTTCCAGCAGTACCGCGAGGGCGCAGTCAGCGCGGCGAGCCATGACGCTGCGCTCGCGGGCGCAATCCGCGACGCGGTGCGAATCCAGGAAGACGCGGGACTGCAATCGATCACCGACGGTGAATTCGGGCGCAGCTCGTGGTTCGGGTTTTTCTTCGAGCGTACAGGCGGCTTTCGGCTCGAGCCCTCGGCGTTCCAGTTTCGCGACGCCGAAGGCGGACGCTACGAATGGCCGACCTGCTTTGCATGCCAGCGGATGCAAAGGCGGGCGCCGATCGCGCTCGACGAGTATCGGCGCCTCGCGTCGCTGACGAAGCGCACGCCGAAGATCACGCTGCCGACGCCGAGCGCATTTCATTTCTTCCGCTTTCAGGCACCGGCCGATCGCAGCGTGTATCCGGACGAAGAGGTCTACTGGAACGATCTCGTCGAGGTGTACCGCGCGGAGATCGCGGAGCTCGGCGCGGCCGGCTGCCGCTACCTGCAGGTCGACGAGGTGCCGCTGGCGATGCTGTGCGATCCCCTGATCCGGCAGCAGGTCAAAGAGCTTGGCGGCGATCCTGAGGCGCTCGCGACGCAATACGTCCGCGTGCTGCAGCGGATTCTCGCGGACAAACCCAGCGGGATGACGCTCGGCCTGCATCTGTGCCGTGGAAATTTCCGCAGCCGCTGGATGGCTGCGGGCGGGTACGAGCCGGTGGCGGAGAAGCTCTTCAACGACGTACCGGTGGACGCATTCTTTCTCGAGTACGACAGCGAGCGCGCGGGCGACTTCTCGCCGCTGCGCCATGTGCCGGCGGAGAAACACGTCGTTCTCGGCCTCGTCAGCACGAAACGCACGCAGCTCGAATCGCCGGATGCGCTGCGCCGGCGCATCGACGATGCGACGCGCTACGTGCCGATCGAGCGCCTCGCGCTCAGTCCGCAGTGCGGCTTCGCCTCGGTGGCGGGCGGGAATCTGCTGTCGGAGAAAGACCAGGCGGCGAAGCTGCGTCTCATCGTCGAGGTGGCGGCTTCGATATGGAACTCATGAAGCGCGCGGCGCTGGCGCTCGGGTTGCCAATGCTCCTGCTTTCCGCATTGCCTGCTCTTGCGGAATCCAACGCCGCCGAGGAAGCGCAGCACCGCGCCGAGGTCTTGCGCACCCTGCCGCAGAACGCCGCACGACGATTGTTTTCGATTCCAACAAATCCGGCGCAGCTTCCGGTCGCGGCGATCGGCGCCTATGGCAAGGGTTGCATCGCGGGCGCGGCGCGCCTTGAGCCCGACGGGCCGGGCTGGCAGGTCATGCGCCCCTCGCGCGCGCGCAATTTCGGTCACCCGAAGCTGATTGCCTCGATCAAGGCGCTTGCTGCGGGCGCGCAGCAGGATGGCTGGCCAGGCCTGCTCGTCGGCGACATGGCGCAGCCGCGCGGCGGGCCGATGCTCACCGGGCACGCTTCGCATCAGCTGGGTCTCGAGGCGGATATCTGGCTCACCCCCGCGCCTGCGGGAAGGCGGCTGACCGTGGATGAACGTGAGGAGATGTCCGCGATCGACCTGGTGCGGCCCAACCTGCTCGACGTTTACCCGGAGCGCTTCACGCCCGCGCATCTTGCCTTGCTGCGCCGAGCGGCCCTGCTGCCGGATGTCGATCGAATTTTCGTCAACGCGGCGATCAAGCAGGCGGCGTGCCGGAGCGAAACGGGCGACCGCGGCTGGCTGCGCAAAGTGCGCCCGTGGCAGGGCCATACCTATCATCTGCACGTCGCGCTGAAATGCCCGGATGCCGGCTGCACGGCTCGCAATCCGATTCCGGCCGGCGAAGGCTGTGGAAAGGATTTGGCCCACTGGTTCCGCCAAGAGGTGCGCTTTCCCAAACCGAAACCGGATGCCCGGCCGAAAATCCTTACGCTCGCCGATCTGCCGAAGGCATGCAGCCAAGTGCTGAGCGCGCCGTGAACACCGTCCGCACCTCTTTGTGTTGCTTCAACAGGATCTTGCCCGTCGGCGATTCCGCGGTCGCTCCTGACAGTTCATCTCAGGCACCTAATTGACCGCTTTCGATGGCAGAACGGCCGCTTACGAGGCGACGAAACCACGTTTGCCACATCCCCTCCCCTCCGCGTAGACTTTACGGGAGCAGTCTTCGGCCCTTGCCGATGGCAACTGCGCTTGGGGGTAAAAATGAGATTCTTTTCCGCTTGGCTGCCAAGGTTGCTCCTGTCCCTCTTCCTCGTGCTCCCGGCAGCGGCGGTCCTCGCACAGCAGAACGCAGCAGGACCGCGGCTGATCCTGAAGGGCTACGACCCGGTCGCATACTTTACGGTGGGCCGCCCGGTCCAGGGATCTCCTGAGTACAAGCATGATTGGGACGGCGGACGGTACTACTTCTCCAGTGCGGCAAACCGCGACAAGTTCGCGGCCGATCCGGAGCGCTTTGCACCGCAATTCGGCGGCTACTGCACGGGCTCGATGTCCCGGGGCGTTCGCGCCGAGGCGCATCCCGAGGGCTGGATCATCAGCGACGGCAAGCTCTACGTGTTCGGGCAGGCGAAGTTCAGAGATATAGCGCTGACGGATCCCCAGTGGCTCGCCATGCGGGTCCCGAAGGCCTCCGAAAACTGGAAGCAGTAACCCGGCTTTACAGCCCCGCCTTGCGGAGCCCGTCCTGGACCTTCGCTGTGTGTTCCGGGTTCGCGAAGCGCCTCCCGACGTTGTCTACCTGATACCCTGGGCTTAACCGGAGCACGGTTTCGGAGGCTTTGCCAGCTTCGTCCAGTCGATCGAGTTGCGCGAGGGTTGCCGCGCGCAAGGCGAGAGGAGCGCTGTCGCGCGCGTAGCGGGCGACCAGACTGTCAGCCGCGGCAAGCGCCTCTGGGTATCTCCCTGCAACGTAGTACGCATATCCAAGGGTGAGGGTGTAGCTGGGGCTGGGTTCGGGATCGAACCTCCGCACGCTCTCGAGCATTTCGATTCCGTCCGCGAGACTTCCGCTGTAGACGAGCGCACCTCCGCGCTGCTGGATTGCGACCACGTCGCTCGGGTTCAGGGCAATAGCACGCTCCGCGTAGCTGGCCGCTTCGCGGTATTGGCCCAGGTTGCTGTGGATTCGAGCCAGCAGTACGTAAGCACGCACGTGGGCGCGGGTATCCGCCGACGCCAGCACGCGCTTGCCCAGTTCCTCCGCCTCCTTCATTGCCTCTGCCGGGTCCTCGATCCAGCCGTAAAGGGCGCGCTGGACCTCCGCCTCGCCCTGAGCCGTCAGCACCTCCACGTAATCCGGCGCGACTTCCCGGGCCCGGGAAAGCAATGTTCGCGCCTCGCGGTTCGACTTCCTGTCCAACTGATCCAGAAGCCAGCGGGCGCGCAACACCAGATCGTAAGCTTCCAGGCTCTCCGTCGGCCGAGTGAAGACCCGATCCTGCTCCAGTTTCGTCAGCCGCAGCTGCAGACTGCTCGCGATGCTCCGTACGATCCGGTCCTGGATCTCGAACAGCTCCGCGCCCTCCCCATCGTAGCGCTCGGACCACAGCAGCACGCCGTTCTCCGCATCGCTCAGTTCAACGGCGGCTCTCAGCTTGCTGCCGGACTCGCGGATGCTGCCCTGCACGACGTACCGTGCGTTCAGCTGCGCGCGAAGCTCCTGCGCCGCCGTCGCCTTACCTTTGTAGGCGCGTACCGCGTTCTGCGAGATGACCAACAGCCCACCAAGGCGCCCCAACGCGCCGATGATGTCTTCCGTCACGCCGTCGCAGAAGTAGTCGCGCCGCGCGTCCCCACTCAGATTGACGAAGGGCAGCACGGCGATTACCGGACGTTCCGCGGCCGCGTGTGGAGGCTTGCCGGCGAGCGTCGACACCAGCCAGGCGCGAACACTACGTGCGGCATCGGTTGTGCCAACCCAAGTCCCGACAGCGACAACGAACACGACTGCGGACGCGACAGCGACGTGCCACCGGATCCGTGCGCCGCGCCTATGGCTCTCCGTGCCGGCGACGCCGTCGGCGCGCACCCGAAAGACATGCAACGGCTCGGCGATGTTCTTCACCGTCTTCTCGCCGAGATCATCGAACGCCGCGGCGACCTTTCCTTTCACGGCGATACGGACGGATTCCGAGACGGTGATGCCCCCCGGCTCCGCGAGCCCCTCCAGCCGCGCGGCGATGTTCACGCCATCTCCATAGACCGTGCCGTCGGCCTTCTCGATCACGTCGCCCATGTGCACGCCAATGCGAAAGCGCATGCGGCGGTCCTCCGGGATCGCTTTCGAAGAATCGTGCAGCGCTCGCTGTACCGCGACCGCGGCGCCGACAGCTCCGCTCGCAGTCTCAAACACCGCTAGCACCGAATCTCCCGCCATGTCGATCACACGGCCCTGGTTCGATTCAATTGCGCTTCTGAAGATACTGCGGGCCGCATCCAGCGCGGCCACTGTCCCTCGCTCGTCGGCCGCTATCAAGCGCGAATAGCCCGCAACGTCGGCAGACAGGATTCCCGCCAGCCTCTGCTTGAGTTCGGAGCCGCCCACTGGTTCGCCCCTCTCCGGGCTATGCACCCGGTATATGTTACTGCTCACCGTATGAGAGTGATCCAGTGACCACTCTGGCCGAGCGTAGCCCGTGCGCGATGAACTCAGTTATGCGACCTGCGATCGGGGATCCGCGAGGACTAGCTACACGAGGTACGTCTCGACCA
>Ga0070698_100007739_pt1 | contig 11626 bp, 11 predicted proteins | sample KBSK1502metaG_FD_65477 | JGI IMG/M metagenome (GOLD analysis project Ga0070698, IMG submission 65477) | Corn, switchgrass and miscanthus rhizosphere microbial communities from Kellogg Biological Station, Michigan, USA - KBS K1-50-2 metaG | ecosystem: Host-associated > Plants > Roots >...
GCGCGACGCAGCAGCGGCCGGCTCGCTTCCTCGTCGAGGACCCAGGCACGCCACTTCGACGACCCGTAGGTCATGCAGCCGAGGCAGACTCGGGAGACTTTGAGACCTGTGGAACCGAGACGGACGTAGTCCATAGTTATCAGTTATCAGTTTTTAGTTTTCAGTTCCAATGTCACGAGTTGTCAGTTATCAGTTTTCAGTAATCAGTATCCATGCCACCGGATTGTTCTGCCATTCCGAAGAGACCACCATGCTGTCATTCCTAGGAGCGAAGCGACGAGCAATCTACTCCGGTGATCGAAATAACGAGAGCAGATCCTTCGCGTCGCTCAGGATGACAACAAACTGAGAACTGTGAACTGAAAACTGAAAACTCGTTGTCAACTCTTTCGCTTTTTCGCGTGAATCAGCACCGCAATCTCGTCCGGCCGAGGGTTGACGAAGTCCAGCCGGATGCGGCCATCCGGCATCTGTGAAACCGTCGCCGGCACCGCGGACGCCGTGAGATACCAGCCGGCCGGGAGCACCACCGCGTTGCGCGCGCGGCCGAAGCTGCGATCGAACACGAGCGTTTCGCCATCGGGACGGTAGCTCTTCTCGTCCGTGTACGTCTCCGAAATGCGCAGGCGCAGCGACCGCCCCTTCTGAATTGCCGGGAAACGGATGACGACGACTTCCGAGTCCGCCGTGACCGGCTCGCCGATGTCGAGCGCGGCGCGCGTGATCTCTTCTCCGCGAAGAGTCTCGGCCTTGAGTGTTTCTCCGGTGTCGAGGATTTTCGCGGAGGGCTTGGACGCCCGGCTTCCCTTCCGCACGACGTTCAGGTACTTATCGATGCCCGGCCGCGACTCGGTGTAGTCATGGTAGAGGTCGAAGGAGTGCGTATCGGGCTGCTGCAAAAAATAGACGATGTCGCGGTCCTGGTGCGCGCGCTCCGTCAACCTGCGGTCGCCCTCCTGGCCGGCCGCGAGCGCCGCGCAGCCCGCCAGCGCGCTCGCTGCCAGGAATCTCTTCATGAAGGCAACCTCACAGCGCGCAGCGTGAGAGCGGCCGGACCGGGGCCGGGATTGACGAAGCTCACCGCGATCCGCCCGTCGGTCTCGCTCAGAACCTGGGAGGGCACGTTGCAGGCCGTGAGCTCGTATCCGGGCGGAAGGACCACGCTATTCCGGCGGATACCGAGGGAACGCGTGAACACGATCGCGTTTCCTTCCGTGAAATAGCTCTTCGGGTCTTTGTAGGTCTTCTCGATCAGGAGCCGAACCTGTCCACCGTCAGCCGGCACGGACCGCGGCAGGCGGATCCGGATGTAGTCCGTGTCGAGATCGGCGTCGGCCAGGCCGGTCTTTCGCGCCTCCTCTCCCGAGACGACCTCGAAGCGCAGCTCTTCGCCTGTCATCCGGTCGGTCACGCGCTCGCCGCTCGCGACACTGCCTTTGCGGATGGGGTTGAAGAAGCTGGTCGCGCCGGGCGCGATCGCCGTGACCTCGTAGAGGATGTGGAAGGAGGCCGTCTCGGGAGCCAGGAGCTCGTAGCGCGTGTACTCGTCCGTCTCGACCGGAGCCTCGGGGGTCCTGCGCTGCGCCGCGGGAGTCGGAGATGGTTGCGGCGTGGAAGCCGGCCGCGGTGCCGGCTGTGTCGAGCAGGCCACCGCGGACAGCGCGGCGAGGAGCACGAAACGGCGCATTCCAGCGCTGGAGTATAGCGGTGGCCTCTTCATGCTCTGGCCAAGGGTAAGATTCTCATCGAGACTGTTGTGAATCGCGCGCTCGCTGGAGCGATCCTCGTCTTCCTCCTCGCCCGCACCGCGGACCCTCAGGCGTCGGTGGCCAATCTTTCAAAGAAGGAACAGGCGGAACGGACCGCGATGCTCCCAGAAGACGACCGGCGATGGCTCGAGTTCGTCGAGCCGATCGTCCGCTCAGAGGAACGCAACTTCTTCCTGCTCCTGACCGAGCCCCACCAGCGGGAGATTTTCAGGGAAGAGTTCTGGAAAAGGCGGGAGAAGCCGGAACTGCCTCCTCCTATGGGCGTTGGATTCCGGCACCGGTACGAGGAGCTGTTGAGGCGGGCGAATGAGGATTACGACGGCTGGAGGCAGGACGCCGGGCGGATGGTGATCGCGCATGGCGAGCCGGCCTCGCTCGAGGTCGTGCAGGGATGCGACCAGATCTTCCGTCATCTCGAGATCTGGACTTACTCCAATCCGGAGCCGGGATTTCACGGACCGCGCCGCTACCTCTTTTACAGTCCCGCTCCGCTGGTCCCACGCAAGCTCTGGACGATCGGCGATCCGGATACCGACATCTTCTTGCCCGGTTCCTGCCGCAAGAAGTTCGAAGATCTTTCGATGGACTGCACGCCGGTTCTGGGCGACCCCTGCCGCTTCGCCAACGCCCTGTGCGCCTGCGAGGTCTACATGGTTTACCAGGAGGTCCGACTCCGTCAGAGCTCCGCCATGGGAGGAAGCAACGAGCGGGCTCGGCTCCTGGCCCAGCCCACCGTCGAGACGGAGGACCTGCGGGAGCTCGCGGCGCGTTTCCCCGGCATAGCCGACCCCCGCGCCAAGCCGATCGCGGTCGAATCCGAGAAGACGCGCCCCTCGGCGCCGGTCCAGGCCGGACTCACCCCGAGCCGCACACTGACATATGAAGAGATCCGGGAGCGCATCATCCAGCTCCCGCCGAAACACCGGCAGTGGCTGGATCTCGCGGCGCCGCTGATGACAACCGGGGATCTCGTGCGGTTCCTGCTGCTCCCCAGCGCCGAGCGGGACCGTTTCATCCGCGAGTTTTTCAAGAGAAGGAGGGGACCGGGGGTCTGATCTTTATTATATAGTCCGTCGAATTCCGGAGGATCCATGTCCCGTCCCTTGCGGCTCGAATTCGCTGGCGCCGTCTACAGCATCGTGAGCCGCGGTCAGGAACGCTCGAAGATCTTCCGCGACGACGCGGACCGCGAAGCGTTCCTCCAGGTGCTCGAATCCGTGGCCCGTGATCATGGCTGGCAGATCCACGCTTACTGCCTGATGGCCAATCATTACCACCTCGTCCTCGAGACGGCATCGCCGAACCTTTCCCTCGGGATGCGCGCCTTGAACGGCCGGTACACACAGAAATACAACCGATTGCACGCGCGCAACGGGCACCTCTTCGAGGGCCGCTACCAGGCGATCCTCGTTCAGAAGGAAGCTCATCTGATGGAGCTTCACCGCTTCGTCGTTCTGAATCCGGTTCGGGTCGGAGCGGTGAGCAACGCGGGCGATTGGGAGTGGAGCAACTACCGCGCAACCAGCGGCCGCGCTCCGCGCCCCGAGTGGCTCGAAGTCGATTGGACCCTGAACCAGCTCGGGCGGGCGCGCCGCCTGGCGACAGAGGAGTACCGGCGCTTCGTCCGGGCAGGCAAGGGCCAGCGGTCCCCGCTGGACGGCGTGCGCGGCCAGATCTATCTGGGAGACGAGAGGTTCATCCGATCGGTCCGGCGCCGCGCGCCCGTCCGCGACGACGATGAAGAGATTCCGCTTCCGCAGCGGCGCCCGTGGAACGTCGGCCTGGATGAGATCCGGCGCGTGGTGGCCAAGGAGTTCCGCGTTCCAGTCGAGGGCCTCTCGCGCAGCCGCGGCGGGGAGGACAAGATGGCGGCGATCTACCTCGCTCGAAAGCTGACCGGCTTGACGGGGCGCGAGATCGGCAACGCCTTCGACGTCCGGCCGGCTCGTGTCAGCAACGTCGTCCGAGAGATCGAGGAAGAGGACCCGCGCCGCCTCCGGCCTCGCCTCGAGCGGCTCCGGACGAAGCTGCTCGGTGCCTAAGAAGCAACGGACCGCCGGCGGCGCGACCGTGGAGGTCCGCTCGATGCGCCCGGCGGACTGGAACGCCGTCCGGCGGATCTACCTCGAAGGGATCGCCAGCCGCGACGGGACGTTCGAAGAAAAGGCGCCCACCTGGAAAAAATGGAACCAGAGCCACCGCCGGAGGCCGCGTCTGGTCGCGGCTGCGAACGGAAGGGTCGTGGCCTGGGCCGCCGTCTCGCCCGTCTCCGCCAGGAGCGTCTATGCGGGGGTCGCGGAGCTGAGCATCTTCGTGGCGGCAAGCGCGCGCGGCAAAGGAGTCGGACGCAACCTGCTCTTCGAACTCGTCCGCGCGGCCGAAGAAGCCGGAATCTGGACGCTGCAGGCCGGCATCTTTCCGGAGAACAAGGCCAGTCTCGCGATCCATCGCCGCTGCGGCTTTCGGAAAGTTGGGCGGCGGGAGCGGATCGGCAGACAGGGCGCGGTCTGGCGCGACGTCGTTCTATTGGAACGCCGCAGCCGCTCGATCGGCTGACAGTTTCCACGGAGGCTCCAGGAAAACCTCGGCACCGTGATAGGACTGCGGCGCCAAGAGGAGAACCCGACATGAAACCTTGGGCCGGGATCGACCGACGCACTCTCTTCCGTTACGGAGCCGCGACCGGCATTCTGGCGGCGATGCCGGCCGGGCGCTCGGCGCCGGCATCCCCGCACTCTCCGGACCCGCCTTCCGTTCCCGCGTTCGATCTGGAAGAGCTGACCGTCGCGGAGCTTCAGAAGCGCATCGAGTCGGGCGCGGAGTCCGCGCGGTCGCTCGCCGAGAAGTACCTCGCGCGCATCGACCAGCTCGACCGCCGGGGACCGCTCTTCCTGCGATCCGTCCTCGAGACGAATCCGGACGCCCTTGCGATCGCCGAAAAACTCGACCAGGAACGCAAGGCCGGGCACGTGCGCGGGCCGCTGCACGGGATTCCCGTTCTCGTGAAGGACAACATCGGAACCTCCGACCGGATGACGACGACCGCGGGTTCGCTCGCTCTGGAGGGCTCGATTCCATCCCAGGACTCCTTTGTCGTGAAGAAACTGCGCGAGGCGGGCGCGGTGTTGCTCGGCAAGACGAACCTCTCCGAGTGGGCGAACATCCGCTCGACGCACTCGACCTCGGGCTGGAGCGCCCGGGGCGGGCAATGCCGCAACCCCTACGCGCTGGACCGCAACCCTTCGGGCTCGAGCTCCGGATCGGGAGCCGCTGCAGCCGCGAACTTCTGCGCGGTCTCGGTCGGGACGGAGACGGACGGTTCGATCGTCTCCCCATCGAACAACTGCGGCCTCGTCGGAATCAAACCGACCCTCGGCCTCGTGAGCCGCACGGGTGTCATCCCCATCGCGCACAGTCAGGACACGCCGGGTCCGATGTGCCGGACGGTGGCGGACGCGGCCATTCTTCTCTCGGCGCTCGCCGGGCCGGACCCGGCCGATGCCGCGACCCGCCCCGCCGGTGAAAAAGGGGCCGCGGACTACACACGATTTCTGGATCCGAGCGGCCTGAAGGGCGCGCGCATCGGCGTGCCCCGCAAGGGCCTCTTCGGCCAGAGCCCCGCCGCGGACCGGCTCGTCGAGGCGGCGGTCGCGGAGATGAAGAGGCTCGGAGCGGTGATCGTGGACCCCGCGGATATCGAGACAGTCGACGGGTTCTCGGGATCCGACACGAACGAGCTGGCGGTCCTGCTCTACGAGCTCAAGGCGGACCTGAACGCGTATCTCGCTTCCCTGCCCAGTCCGCGCGTGCGAACACTGGCGGACGTCATCGACTTCAACCAGAAGAACAAGGACCGGGAGATGCCCTACTTCGGTCAGGAGCTCTTCGAGACGGCGCAGAAGAAGGGGCCGCTGACGGACAAGGCCTACCGCGACGCGCTCGAGAAGGACGTGCGGCTCTCCCGCAAGGAAGGGATCGACAAGACGATGGACAAGTACAAATTGGACGCTCTGGTCGCGCCAACGTCGGGCCCCGCGACGCTGATCGATCTCGTCAACGGGGACTACGGCGTCAACGGCAGCTCGACCCTTCCCGCCGTCGCCGGCTACCCCGACATCACTGTTCCGGCCGGCTTCGAGCGAGGGCTTCCGGTCGGGATCTCCTTCTTCGGGCGCGCCTGGAGCGAAGGCAAGCTGATCGCGATCGCGTACGCGTTCGAGCAGGCGACAAAGCACCGGCGGCCGCCGCAGTTTTTAGCCACGGTGGGGCTGTAGGAAGAAGTGACGAGTGACAAGTGACAAGTGACAAGTGACAAGCAAAGAGGCCACTGGTCACTCGTCACTCATCACTTGTCACTCTTTTCTAAACCGCTAGACCGAGACAATCGGTAAAAAGGAGCAGAGTCAACAGGTTCGCCTATCGCCTCCCCTGCGCGATCTTCGCCGCTTCCGGCAAGGAGCGCAGGCGCAGCATCGCGACGACGCCCAGAAAGGGCCCCGGAGCGAGGGACGCGAAGGCCCAGCGCCATCCGACCCGAGCGACGAGAATCGGGATGAGCTCGATCGTCGCGGTCGTCAGCAGGAAGCCGAGACACGTCTGGATGGTGAGAGCGGTGCCCATGTACTGTGGGTCGGCCAGCTCGGTGACGCAGGCGGAAAACTGAGCGGAGTCGGCGACGACCGACGCGCCCCAGATCGTCGCTACGGCCAGCAGGGCCCAAGAGCTCGCGCCGAAGAGAAACCCGATCGCGAGGCAGCAGGATCCGGAGATCGCCATGGCCCAGGACGTGACGACGGTGCGCCCGACGCGGTCGGCGAGCAACCCGGCCGCGACGCAACCGGCCGCGCCGGCGCCGATCACCAGGAACGCCGCGGCTTCCGCCAGAGCGCGCGGACTCCCACGCAAGGCGAGACTCTCGCGGATCATGACGGGAGCCCAGGTCCACATGGCGTAGAGCTCCCACATGTGGCCGAAATAGCCGAAGTCGGCCAGGCGCACGCCGCGATTCCGGAAGACTTTCCCGATCTGCGCGACGTCGAAGCGGGCCGCCGCCGGCGTGAACGGCCCATCGCCGACGAACAGAAGAACGAGAAGTCCTCCCGCAGCCGCCAGGACCGAAACGAAGAGCACGTTGTGCCGCCAGGCGGTGCTGCCGAGCGCGTTGACGAGGTACGGAGATGCCTTTCCGAGCGTGAGCGCGCCGACCAAAACGCCAAGGGCCATCCCCCGGCCCCGACGGAACCACGTGGCCAGAATCTTCATGCCGGGGGGATAGACACCGGCCAGAAAGAAGCCCGTCGCGAAACGAAGGGGAATTCCCGACTCCGGCCCGGTGGCGAAGAGCGCAAAGGCCGCGTTCACGGCGGCGCCGAGAAAAGCGCAGATCGCGAAGAGCCGGCGGGCCGAAAGGACGTCGGGAAGATTTCCGAGGGCCGACACGAGCGTGCCCGCAACGAAGCCCAGTTGAACCGCGAGCGTCAGCCACGCGCCCGCCGACGCGGTCAGGTGCCATTCCTGCCGGATTGCCGGAACGGACGCCGAGGCCGAGAACCAGAGCGACATCGCGAGCAGCTCGGCCGCGCCGAGCAGGAAGAGCGCGTTCCATCGACGCGGCGACTCGGCCGCCGGAATCAGAGGAGCGACGGAAGACACGTGCCGAGAGGTGACGAAAGACCTATATCAGAATTGATATAGAGGACGGCCGGCGCTGATTTTCACTTTCCCACCGGTCGCGTGACCACGGGCTGAAACTTCGTATTGTCCGGCCCGAAATTGGCGACGAGATATGCGACCAGCTCAGCCTTCCTCGCTTCCGACACGTCCGCGCCCCATCCGATCATCTTGTTGACCGACGCGGTCCACTGCTTCTCCGTCAGACGTTGCTGGCAGACCAGGTCCGCGGCGTGGCAGGCGAGGCAGGCCTGATCGGCCAGTGGTTTGGCCGCGCCCGGAGGAAACTCGGAAAGGTGCGTTCCCAGGACCGGGAGCCGGGCGTCGAAGTTGGCGACAGCGGCAGCGGGCTTGCGGCTTCGGCTCTTCTTGCGAGGCTTGGCCGTGGCCGCCGGATCGAGAAGGACCGAGGCGAGCAAGCCCGCGAGCGCGAGAAGCGTGACGAACGCCGCGCGCTTCACGCGACAACCTCGATCTCGGCCCTCGGCCACGCGTTGTGCAGGTACCCGCTCGGGTTCCACGCCGCTTCCCGCGGCTGGACGGCGCCGCGGCTGTCGGTCGCCCGCGCCGCGAGAGACGCCTTTCCGGGCGAGCGCGGAGTCCATCGGAAGCTCCACAGGCGCCACGCATAGGGATCATGGTCGGCGCCGAGAGTCGCTTCCTTCCAGCTGGCGCCGTCGTCCTCGGTAATCTCGACTCGGGCGATGTCCGGCGCTCCGGAGAAAGCGAAGCCGCGAATCACGACCGGCGCGCCAGCGCGCGCGCTCTCCGGCGCGACGGTGATGCTCGATTTGACGAAGAGCTCCGTGACCGGACGCATCCCCTCCGGCGGCACCGGCGCCCCGGGCTCTCCCGGCTTCACCGGATAGCGGTAGGCCGTCTCCATATAAAAGCCCTTCTGCGGCTCGGGCTGCGGGGAGAGCCGGACGAGCCACTTCATCCAGTGGTCGCCCGCCCATCCCGGGACGACCAGGCGCGCGGGAGCGCCGTGAAGCTGCGGGAGGGGCTCGCCGTTCAACTCGTAGGCGACGATCGCGTCGGCCAGCGCCTTCTCGAGCTCGATCGAGCGGTGGAAGGGGGGCACTTTGACTGGCGGGCGATCGGAGCCGAAGAGGTGCAGGTGGCGGGCGGAGGCTTTTACTCCGACGTTCTTCAGGACGTCGGAGAGGCGCGCTCCCGTCCAGTGCGCGTTGCCCACGGCTCCGCTCTTCCACTGAACACCGGGCACGCGCGGCTCGTAGAGGGAGCGCCCGTTGCCGGCGCACTGGAGAACGCAGGTCGCCGTCGAGCGGGGAAAGCGTCTCAAGTCCGCGAGGGCGAACGCGACCGGTCTCTCGACCTCGCCATCCACGACGAGCCTCCAGCTGCCGCGCAGGCTCGGGTACATGGGGTTCCAGTGGTGCCGGACGAAGAGCAGATCGGTCGGCGTGATGTAAGTCGTCAGGGCATCGAGGGGAGTCTCGGCATCGATCGCGTAGCCGTTGAACTGGAGCATGCGGCGCTTCTCGCGTCCGATCGGTTCGGCCGCCGGAGCCGGAGTGGCCTTGCGGACCGCGGCGAGGGCCTGGACCGGGAGGAGAGCGCCGGCCGCCGCGAGAAAGGCTCGGCGGCTCCAGCCGTCACGGTGTCCCGGTTCCTTGCGACTCACAATCAAGCGAGTCTACGCGGGGCGAAGCGATGGGCTCAAGGCAGGGAATAGAATCCCGCCAAATGAAGCGCCTAATTTTCGCCGGCGGCTGTCTCCTTTTGGCCGCGTGGACCGCCCCGGCGCAGGCTCCTCCCGAGAAGGCCAGGGCCACTCCGCCGTCGGAGTTGACGGTCGACGAGGAGTTCAATCCGCCCGTTCCCGATCCGGCCTTCCCTCACGGGAGCGGGCCGCGAATCGTCGTCGACGAGCGCCACCGCAACGTCGTTTCTCTCGCCTCGTACATGCGGCCGGTCGGACGCTTTCTCGAGAAAGACGGCTACGTGTTGCGACGCGGCACGAGCGCGTTCGACAAGACGAGCCTCGCCGACGCCGGCATCGTCGTCATCGCCAACGCCCAGGGGCCGGAAGGCGCACCGGCGGGAACGCAGGCCTTCCCCGATGGGGAGGTGAAGGCTCTCGAACGCTGGGTCAAGGCGGGAGGCGGCCTGCTCTTGATCGCCGACCGGGCGCCTTTCGGGGAGCCCGCCCGCTCGCTCGCGCGCGCCTTCGGAGCGACTCCGGACAACAACACGATCCTGATGAAAGGAGAAGACGGGAAACCGACGGGCGTGCTGACGATCGACATCGCCTCCAACGGCGATCCCAAACATCCGATCTTTTCCGGAGTCTCGCAAGTGGTCTACGTCGTCGGCGAGTCTCTGTCCGGCCCCGGCGCGATCTTGAAGGCGCCTCCCGGAACTTACAGCGGGCCCACGGCTCAAGCCACGCAGGGGCCGCCTGCGGGCGGCAAGCCTCTCGTGCTCGCCTTCGCCTATGGAAGCGGGCGCGTGGTCGTGATCGGCGACGCGGGAATCGCCTCCGCGTTCGGCAGTGTCGGCGGACAAACGCATCGCGGGATCAGCGAAGCGGATAACGCGCGGTTTGTGCGGAATGTGTTTCGGTGGCTGGCGAAGTAGTCTAAGGTCGAAGGTCTAAGGTCTAAGGTCTAAGGTTCGGGCCCCAACTTTAGACTTTAGACTTTAGACCTTAGACCCTCACCCGAACGCGGCCACCACCGGCGCGTGGTCGCTCGTCCCCACGTCTTTGAGGACCGGACATGAGAGGGCGCGTCCCGCCAGCGCTTGGCTCGCGAGCACGTAGTCGAGCCGCCACCCGATGTTGCGCTGCCGCATGTTGCGCCACGGCGCCCACCAGCTGAACATCTGGTCATTGTCTGGATCGAGCGCCCGGCCGACATCGACGAGGCCGGCGCCGATGATGCGTTCGAGCAGCTCCCTCTCCTCCGGCCGCTGCCCGATGATGCCGGGCTTCCTCTCCTTGGGATGCACATCCGAATCCGTGCGGGCCACGTTCAGATCCCCGCAGAGAACCAGCGTCGCTCCGGATACCCGCATCGTCTCCGCGTAACTGGCGAGAGCCTCCAAGAAACGCATCTTGGCCGGAAAATCCTTGCCACCGTTGGGGACGTAGATCGACGCGACGGTCAAGTCCGGCAGACGCGCCGTGACGATCCGCGTCTCGTGGTCGAAGTCGGGATGGGCGAACTCCGGCTTCTGCGGAAAGGACTCCTTCGCAATGTGCAGGCCGACTCCCGAATAGGGCCCCGCGCCATGCCAGTAGCACCAGTAGCCCTCCATCTCGCAGAGAGCGGCGGGAACCTGAGCCGATGCGGCCTTGATCTCCTGGAGGCAGATCACATCGGGCCGGTCCCGCTCGATCCATTCGCGCAGTTGTGCCTCGCGGGCGCGGATGCCGTTGACGTTCCAGGTGGCGATCTTCATCGGAGATCGAGCCTCGAGTTTCGAAGGATCGGAGTCCGGGGCTGGCGAAAAGGATCCGGAGAGAGCCGCGAGATCAGAGCTCGGCGAGGCGGCGTCTCAGGTCTTCCCGGGCTTCCTCCAACGCCTTGCGCCGATCCGGAGACCGAATCTTCCCGAGCTGTTCTTCGATCCGAGCCAGGGAGAGCTGGATCGCGCGTCTCGCTCGCAGCCGTTCCTTCTCTTCCGAGGAGGGGGAAAACCCGACGGGGAGTGGACCGCGAGCGTGTTCCCTGTCTCCGGGCTGATCCTCTTCGCTTCGTCCCCAACCGCGGGCCATAACGTCCGGAATCATTCTATCGTGATCAACAGTCGACAGTCGACAGTCGACAGTCAACAGTCCGTAGTTGGTAGGTTCGGGAGCCGATTTCACTCATTCCGCGGTTACTTCTTCTCCAGCTTCATCGCGCAGGAGTTCATGCAGTAGCGCAGGCCCGTCGGCTGGGGGCCGTCGTCGAAGACGTGCCCGAGATGGCCGCCGCACTTCTGACAGAGCACCTCGGTTCGCCGCATGAGGAAGCTCGAGTCGTCCTCGGTCGAGACGCTCTTTTCCGACAGAGGCTTCCAGAAGCTCGGCCATCCCGTGCCGGACTCGAACTTCGTGTCCGAGGAAAAGAGAGGGTTGCCGCATCCCGCGCAGATATAGGTGCCCGGATCGTGCGCGTTCCATGTCTCGCCGGTGAACGCCCGCTCTGTCCCCTTCTCGCGCAAGACGTGGTACT